>Ga0256881_1000158_pt1 | contig 12401 bp, 20 predicted proteins | sample MC6MC0439MT_FD_186334 | JGI IMG/M metagenome (GOLD analysis project Ga0256881, IMG submission 186334) | Metatranscriptome of enriched soil aggregate microbial communities from Iowa State University, Ames, United States - MC6-MC0439-MT... | ecosystem: Environmental > Terrestrial > Soil >... | reverse complement strand
GCTCGGCCGGAATGAACCACTCCCGCTCTGCCAGGCTGATGTGGCTCCAGCGCGTCAGGCGGGTTTCTCCCAGCCGGGTGCCATGGCACAGCATCATCAGGGCCAACACGCCATGCTGCGGGCGGTGCGCCAAGGTGCTCTTCATGCGGGTCATCAAGTCCTCAAGGTGCACACCACGCAGACGCGACGGCTTGACCGTGACCTTGGCCTTGGAGAAGTCACCGAAACGGATGCCGGCCATGGGGTTGGAGCTGATCAGGCCGAGCTTGAAGGCCTGGTAACGACAGGACCAGCAGCTGGAACACCAGCCGCACGTAGTCGATCGACAGCGACTCCTGCAGCGGCCACATCAGCTCCCGGTCGAGCAGCGCCTTGTCGATCTGGGCCAGCGGGATCTCTCCGAGCCGTGGCACCAGGTGCTGCTTGATCGCCGACGCGGCCGTGCTCTTGCGCTTGGCCGAAAGGTTACGGTCACGCGACATGCGCTCAGCGAACCAGGCCAGCAGCTCACTAGTCAGCACCCAGCTCGACAAGCTCGACCCCTCACCCGCTTCCAGGCGCAGTCGAATGTCCGGCAGCGCGGCGGCCACCTTGGCAGCGCTCAGCTCAGGGTATGAGCCGATCAGGTTCCATTTGCCCTTGAGGACCAGGTACCAGGACCCGCGCGCACGGGAACGGTGAAACCGGAAATACAGGCCATGGTTGCCCAGGGCGCGCAGATCGCGCACCTGGCCGGCGGCCTGCCGGCGAATCTCTGCATCGCTCATTTTTACAGCGGCGGTATTGGTCATGCTGCAACCTCCGTTTTCGGCAGCAACAGGTAAGCCCGCAGCTGCTCCATAGCGTCGAAGTGCCCTTGGCACACGATGGCGAGATAGCCCTGATCATTCAGGCGCCTGATACACGCCTGTTGACTGGGAGAGACGGGCGCCGGGTCAACCGTCGCCTTGAATTCGATGTACATGCCGAAGTAGCCGCCCCGAGCCATCGGCAGAACCAGATCAGGGATGCCGGCCTTCACGCCCTGGTCCTTCAGCTTTTCAGCAACCTTCTTGTGCCTGTGGCCGCCGTTCGGTACGTGGTAGATCAGCTCGAATACCTCGGGGTAGCGAAGCTCGATCTCCCGCATGAGCGCGGCCTGCTCCCGCCCTTCGCGATCTATCCGCTTGGCGCCTGGCTTCTTGGGGTGGTACTGGCGGAGGGCTGGGGCCTTCATGCGATCAGCACTCTCTCGTTGAGCAGCAGCGCCTGGGTGCGCATGACGCCCTCGGCGTGGTACTGGCGGGCGGTGTCGCGATCAACGCCACGGCTGCGACCGTCACAAGCGTCATGGCAGGCGCTGCAGCACCAGGCGCCTTGCAGATCGTGTGGTTTCTTGCCGACGCCGCAAGTGCCCGCCAGGCGGTAGTGCGCCAGGACGGTGGTTTCGGGATTGCCGTTGCACACACCGGGGATGCGCACTTGGCACTCCCGACCGCGCGCGGCCTTGGTCAGTTTGGTCTGGCGCACGGGTCGCCTCCTTGAAGGTTGATTGATCAGCGGCCAGCTAGGCGGGCGCGCATGGCGGCCAGAGCGGAATTGCCAACCTCTGGTGTGCGACTTCCCGCAACCTCGGCAGGCAGTGCCAGTGGCATTTTCTGCAGCGGCTCTCCGGCCATAATCCGGCGCACCGCGATGGTGTAGTTGCGTTCGAACAGCTTCGAGCTGGCATCAGCGGGCAGCTTATTCAGGTTCTCGAACCCGCACTCCTTGGCGGCGTGCCATACCGCGTCATGACTCCACCTGCCCTTCCCTGACATGGCCGGGTGAGCATTGCGGGTGGCTTCCCGGAAGGCGGCCGCCTGAGTCGGCAAACCGAGGATTTCGGGGGATGGTTGGCACCACCCGATGAACGTGCCGGGAGACGGGATGAAGTCGCGGCCCGACTGGCGGCAGCGCATCAGGCCGAACTGCAGCTGCTCGGTGGTGTTGATACCTGCCTCAAGGAAAGCCGTCAGCCACTGCTGCTTGGCGGCCTTGTACGTGCTCATGTCCGGCCAGGCCTGTTTCCAGGCGCTGAAGATGGTCCGCAGGTCACGGAACAGCCGGTTGATCACCGCAGCGGTATTACGGTCGAGCTCGGCCTTGATCTCGGCGGGAAGCGAGTCCCCAGTCGGGATGTACTGGCCGGTTTGGACTTTGGCCCAAAGGCCATGGGCGATGGTGGCTACTTGGTTCATTGGTCATTCCCCCCGTTGAGCCATGAGGTGTCGTCGTCATCGAAAGAGCTCGATTGCTGCGCGCTCGGTTTGCCGGTAGCGGATCGCGCTGCACGGGCCAGGTCTGACTTCACCCAGTTGACCAGGGCGGCGAGCCATTGCTTCTCGGTCTGGGCCAAGCCCTTCGCGTCGTGGTGCAGCACGAACCCAGCGATTGCCTTGGAGGCGAAGTCGTCCAGAGTGAGCCCCGAACGGATTGCATACGCTTTGAGCAGGCCCTGATCCGGCACCCAGTCCAGGAACATTTCGAAGGGCTCGCGCAGAGAGTGAGTAGATTGGTTAACTGACGTATTGGGTGCAGCTGCTGCACCCCGTTCTGCGGTTTCCTGCACCCCGTTCTGCCGTGAGCTGCACCCCGTGCGGTTTCCTGCACCCCGTTCTGCTCGGGGTGCAGTAGATGCACCCCGTTTCATCTGGAGGTCGTACACGACTGGGCGACGGTCACGCCGATCAATGTAGGCGGCCGCGATGGCTTGGTTGCCTTCAGCGATCCAGCCAGCAGAGGCCAATTCATCAAGCTTGAGTCGCACGGTGCGCTCGGAAAGGCCTGTGTCTTCGGACAGGGTTGCCGCAGACGGGAAAGCGCCTCGTCCGTCGCTTCCTGCATAGTTGGCGAGGCACAGCAGCACGTGTCGGGCAGCGGGGTTTTCAAGGGAGGACTTGGGCAATGCGAGAGCCCATGTCATAGCCTGGACACTCACGGGGTGATCCTCTTTGCTGGGTTGCTTGCATCGATTGCAGAGTGCATAATTGACCTCGATTTTTGTTGTAGAGAAGCCGCCCTGCTAGGCGGTTTTTTTTCGCCCGAAACTCGAGCGTTATGGGTGTCCGGTGCATCCGTGGTAGCTTTTTGCTTCCACACAACAAGGTCCAAGGAGACCGGACATATGAAAACTAAGAGGGAGCTGCAGCGTGAGATTCTTGAGCGCCTGCAGAGCGCTTACCCAGACACTGATGACCGCGTGCTTGGCATTGACGGTGAAGGGCAAACGCTCGCCAACTTGACCTATCTCAAGGAGCACGGGCTGGTTCACTTCGATTCCATTCAGTACCTGGATGGCTCGCGCAAGACCTACAACATCGTGATCACGGCTAAAGGCATCGACTTTCTTGAGGACGATGGCGGGCTTGGAGCCATCCTCGGCACTGTGACGGTCAAACTTCATGAGGACACTCTGCGCCAGCTGATTGAGGCGAAAGTGCAGGCTTCAAACCTTCCGGAGGATCAGAAGAGAGGGATTCTGAAAGCTCTGCGCGAAGCTCCCGGCGAGACCACAAAGCAGCTGATAACGAAACTAGTGGACCTGGGCATGGAGAATGCGCCGAAAGCAATTCCACTAATTCAAACGTTGCTACAGGGCGGCCAGCCCTGAACTCACCCGCCGCCTGGGCGCGCGCGAAGCGTGCGTAGCCAAGCAGAGCGCCCGCGCCCCACAGCTCAACGAAAACTTCATCCAAGCTGGACTCGGCCTGGATGAAGACCTCGGTCGACATTGGCGCCTTACGCTTGCCCAGCGCTAGCAGAGTGAGTGGCTTCATATTCGCTTCCCTACTGGTTAAATTCACAGGTGTTTCGGTCATCTACTGGCGCAATGCCAGAACGCTGATAATTCACTCACTTGAAGAGAACCTGTATCTCAAGCCGCCCGGTTCTCGGCCTCGACTTCCTGCTCGCGCTGCTCCAATAGCTTTTCGATCGCTTTGCCCAGTTCGTACCGAACTGCGGCGCCGTTCGAAGCGCGAGAAATCGTTGGTTGAGTGGTGCGGCAACGCTTGGCCACATCCGCCTGCGACAGCCCAAGCTGGAACAAACGGCTCAACATCTCTTGAACTGTCATGGGAATTTCCTATGAGTTTTTGCATGGGCGATCATACGAACAAGCATAGATCTATGCAATAGAATTACCTAAATACGTCTACGCATATGGGAATGGTTATGAGCGTTGCCGACCGGCTTCGGACCAAAATGAAAGAGCTGAACCTCAGCGAAAGCGAGCTGAGTCGGCAGTCCAAGGTTCCTCAGCCCACGATCAACCGAATTCTCTCCGGAGAAAGCTCAAGCCCGAGGCGCGGCACGATCGAGGGCCTTGGCAAAGCCCTGAGCGTATCGCCTGATTGGCTTATGTTCGGCACGAGCACCCCAGACGACTCGAACATCACCGCTGCATTGCAGCCCAATAGATCGTTCGTATACCCAGAGATCAGCTGGGTGCAGGCCGGAAACGCGAGAGAGGCCGCTGAAGTGGGTAACATTTCCACATGCCCGAGGCATACATCAGACGTATGGGCAGGTGAAGACGCATTCTGGTTGAAGGTGGTGGGCAGCTCTATGACGAGCCCTACAGGCCATTCCTTTCCTGAAGGTTTTTTGATCCTGGTTGCTCCTGACATCGAGCCCAGGCCGGGTCAATTCGTGGTAGCTCGGATGATTGACACCAACGAAGCCACCTTCAAGCAGCTGGTGAGGGACGCGGGCGAACTATTCTTGAAGCCGTTGAATGCCGCCTACCCTATGAAGGCCATTGATGACACATGGGAAATCGTGGGCACCGTAGTTGACGGAAAAATGCCCAAGTCGATCTTCATGGTCTGACCCCTAGCTCAGTACAAAACAGCCCGCCATGCGCGGGCTTTTTTGTTCATTGCATAAATTTATGCGGAATCGTATTGACTGGATTTATGAGGATTCGTATAGTTCAACCATCGAAACGCATAGCGATCGATGAATCACCGCTCTTTACACAACCAGACGTGACCACCTCGACGCACCCAGGCCATCACTTGGGTCGGGACAAGCTAAGTCGTCGACCACGCAGCCTCTGGATAGCTGCCGGACCTCAGGCATTGAGGGACGCCAAACCATGCAAGCCAGCCGGGAAGAACACCGAACACGAAATGTGTGACCCGGCCAGGTGGGGATACCGCGGCGCCGCGCATGGTGCGGACAACAGATTTCACTGGCTGGCCTTGGCGACAGGGCCAGACGGGAAACCACCTGGATGCGGGCCACCTAGCTCCCAACCGCTGACGCAGCATGGTTAGAAGGCCAACGAGCCGCAGTTCGAAATGGAATGCCACCCTTCCCCCTCCCTCCAACAGGAGAAGTGCCATGGCCGTAAACATCAACAACTTGACCATCACCACCCCCGTAGCCACCTCCACCACGAACCCCGTTGCCCTAGAGCTCACCGGTGCGGAAGCACTCGTGCAGTACCCCAGCGTCGTGACTGAGCTGTCAGACGGCTCCATTCAGTTCACGGCGCCCACCAAAGGCGCCTCGAGCAAAAGCACCCACCGCACGCGCTGCGAGTGGAAAGAGGCCAGCTACTGGTCTTTGGCGAGCGCTGCCGAGCACATCAACATGCAGGAGATGATGCTCACGAAGGTCAACTCCGCGCAGAAAGTGGTGATCTCGCAGTTGCATGTGAAGGACGACGACAGCCCACCAGTGAAGGTCTTCTGGAGCAAGGGGAACATCACCTTGGGGTTCCGCGAAACCTTCAACCAAGCCACCCCGGCCAACACCACCCTGCTCAAGGGTGTTCCTCTGGGTGCGAAGTTCACCATCACCCTCCGCGTTCTCGCCTCGGGCGCTTTGACCGTGACTGCCAGTTGCAATGGTAAGGCCGGGTCGTCCGGCAGCCTCCACATGGACAGTTCATGGCGATCATCGCTGCTGAACTTCCACGGCGGCGTTTACAACCAAGTCGATTACACCGATGCCACCCCTGCAGACGACGGCTCAATCTGCATCGTGAGCAACCTATCACTGACCCACGATTAACCTTCCCCCACCCCGCTCAATCAGCGACAAGTCAGCCTGACGTTAACTGCCCGATCTACTGGTTCCCCATCACCAGGCTGCATCGGTGTGTGGTCTGAATGCGCAGGCTGATGCGCTAGCCGCACCTCGTTTGGCCGCTACTGAGGCATATCGAGTTAGGCGCCAACGCCGGAGATCAGAACCGGCCAGATCACACATCTATGCAGCCCCACCGAGGACACTTCATGGAAACGATCACCTGCGGCTCATGGATTGGCCAGCTCGGCAAGGCGCTGGCTCCCCGTGAGCTCGAAGCACTGCTGTGGGTGGCTCAAGGCCTCACCACCAAAGAAATCGCACGCCTGATGCAGGTATCGCCCGGGACCGTCGCAAACGGCATTGAACGAGCAATCTACAAGCTGGAAGCAAAGCGGCGCCTGGACGCCGTGATGAAGGCCTGGGACAAGAAAATAATCAGCCCGCTCTGCATCGCCCTCGCCGTCCTGATCGCATCGCATGCGTTGATCAACGACAGCGATCCGATGCGCCGTGATCGCCGGGCGCCCGAGCGGCGCACCGCCCAAGTTCGAATCTTTCGCCGGGCCGAGACCCTGGAACTTCACGCCTGACCCAATGAGGACTTTCACATGCATCCGTCCATACAACAGCGTGTGCTCGGCCTGGCCGACATACGCGCTCGATCTGTAATGGCAACTGCCGAGTTCTACGAGATGATTGGGCTACCAGCGCCCTCTCCCGGCCCCCGCTTCCAGGCGATCGCCAAGGGCAAGGCGTGGCATATCATCGAAATCGCCACCGGTAAGACCAAAGGTTTCTGCTTCAGCCATCAGGCGGCAATGAAGTTCGTGGATGCGATGGAGGCAGGCGCAGCGACAAAGCGGGGTGGCCAGCAGTGAATGGCACACCAATCCCCGAGCATCGTGAAGCACTGCTGGCCCAGCTCAATGCGAGCATCGATAGCTTCTTTAACCAGGGCGGCACAGTGCAGACCCTACCGGGTTATGAATACGTGCCGCACCGGCAACATCGCGACCTTGAGCCTATCCGCGCCTCGTCGGAAGCTGCAGAACCCAAGATGACCAAGCGGCAAAAGCAACTGGCCGAGCTTCGCAAACTGGCGGCGACGATGTGCTACGCCGAAGCAATGGCGCACACCGGACTCTCACAGTCAGCGCTCAGCCGTGCAGCCGCAGACGGTGGCTTTCACTTCCAGCCCAACCCCAATCGTGGCAAGGGCAACAAGGGCAAGAAGCTCAGCGACCCAGTAAAAGACCGTGCCCTGGCAGAGCGTATCACTGCCGCCCGCGATGTCGGCCTGACCATGGCCCAAGTCGTTCGCCACATGAACATCTCCTACAAGCTGCTACATCGAATCCTGGATGAGTTCGGGATCAGCTTCCCGACCACCGCCGAAAAGCGAGCGAAACGCAAAGCATGAAACGCATCACCGCGCGCGTCCGGCACGGCCGGCGGCAGCAGCACATCAATTTGCCGCCCAGCGGCTTGGGAGGTATCGGCCATGGCCGAGCAGAAGACCGGAGCCGCGAAGCACTCTGCGGACTACCGAGCCCGGCAGGAGGCCCAAGCGAAGAAGCTGGGCATCGAGAAGTTGTTCTTCAACATGCCCGCCGGGATCAAGTCGGCCATGGCTGCAGAGATCGAGCACCACGGTTACGACCAGGTGCAGGAGCTTTGGCAGGACCTGGCTCTGTCGTGGATCGCGCAGGATCCTGAAGAGCGGGCGCGTCGGCTTGAAAGAGCTGACGCGCCAGCTTTTTACATCTCGCCAAAACTAGCGCGACAGTTCGAAGAGGCCAGCAGGGCTGAGCTGAAACGGAACCCAGGAGACGAGGTCGAGAATCCCAGCAGTTCACGCTGATGCAGGCCTCAGGTTAACAAAGCACCTTCGATGTCTTCGTCCAGCTTTCCTACAAGCGCCACCGCGTTGAAGACACCGTACGCGACCTTGCTGACATGCGGAATGTTCTTCTCGTTACGGATGACAGGAATCTGAAGCTCAACCGCTGTAACCAGGCGCTCCAGTTCGTCCTCGGTTTCGACGAAATTGAACCGTTCGTTCCAATTCCTTACAGTTACCTCCGGATTGGCTGCGCCGTACCTTTTTTCTGCTTCCAGAACCTGCCGGGCAATGCCCTCCACCCGGCCTTTAGATGTAATCCAACTCATTGCATCACCACTTCATTGTTCGCTGAGTCCGGCAGCCGATGAGGCTTCCGGGATTGATGCCTGACGGCATCTATAGCTCACCGAAATATCGAAGCTCTGTCTAATTGATTTAGCCAACCATTCAGGATGAGTGGCTCTATCACGCCCGCCAGCACCTTCCCCGCAAACGAAAACGCCGCCCTGGGTTCGGCGGCGTTGAGGTTCTACGGAAGCCTTCGGCTCACGGTACGTAACCCTTGCTCTTGCTGCGGTCGGTAGGGCCACCCATATCAAAAAAATCCTTGGACTTCTGCTCTTCAATTTTGGCCTGCTTCTCAGCTTCGGACTCGAAGCAGCCACTGAGTGACAGCGCAGTAACGGCGACAAGCATAGCGCTAATGATGGTGCGTTTCATGAGGTTCCTTCCTGTGAAATGGCCGGGCGTTATACCAAAAATCGATTCCTGCCGCAAAACCTGACACCACGCGCTGCCCGCCAGCGCCTTCCCCTATTCAACGATAACGCCGCCTAGCGCCTTAACGTTGATCATCGTCTTTTCGAATGGTATCCGCAGAGTTACCGAGCACCTTGAGCAAACTAGGGGCAACCAAATCACTGATTTCCTTGGAGGTCTTGAACTCCGTCAAGGACAGTCTAATTGAAAGGCCCAGCAGCTCTTGAACATTGTTTACCGCTACATCCTTTGCCTCGAGGGAAGGCTGGGCAGCTTTCATACGCTCGCCCAGCGTTCCTTGGTCGAGATCTGTGATTTTGAAAGCAGCTGCTGACATCGCTTCCGCCTGGCGCTGCTGATGGGCTATGAACATCTCGATTAGCCTGAACTGATTTGAAAGATAGTTCTGAACGATAGTTCGATCTGAGTCCTCCCTTGACAGTTGAAGCTGATCATCCTGGCGCTGCAACGATGCCATCTGCTGGTTACTCATTTTTATGAACTCATCTTTCTGAGTTTTCAAAAGGTCACGCTGCAGGTAGACGGTCCTTAGCACTGCACCAAGGGTCAAAAAGGATACGAGCGGCCCAAGGATCCCACCTATGTAGCTTCCAAATGCGGACCAATCTGCAGCTTGGGTCGAGAAGCCGCCCACGAAATGCATGCGGTAAGCAGCCAGCGCCGCCGCGCCAGCAACCAAAGCTACGAATGTCAGCAGAAACCAAAAGCTGAATATCGCCCCGACCAGCCGTTTCAAGAAACCCATTACTACCTCCATTTTTGCGCGGATCATACCGGCACGGAGACACCATGCCCATCACCTACGGAAGCGTCTGCAGCGGCATTGAAGCTGCGACCGTAGCCTGGCACCCGCTGGGCTGGCGTGCCGCCTGGTACGCCGAGATCGAACCATTCCCCAGCGCGGTGCTGGCCCACCACTACCCGGACACGCCGAACCACGGCGACATGACCCGCCTGGCTGCCATGGTGCTGTCCGGCAAGATCCCGGCGCCCGAAGTGCTGGTCGGAGGCACACCCTGTCAGGCATTCAGCGTGGCCGGCATGCGCGAAGGCCTGAATGACCCCCGCGGCGCCCTCACCATCAAGTACGTGGAGCTCCTAGATGCAATTGACCATGTTCGAACAAAGCGTGGCGAACCCGAGACCACCTGTCTCTGGGAAAACGTCCCAGGCGTCCTCTCCGACAAAGGCAACGCGTTTGGCTGCTTCCTCGGCGCCCTGGTGGGCGAATCCGAAGAACTCCAACCGCCAGGGGGCAAATGGAAGGACGCTGGTTGTGTGTATGGACCCACGCGAACAGTCGCATGGCGGGTTCTGGATGCCCAATATTTCGGCCTGGCCCAACGCCGCCGCCGTGTGTTCGTTGTCGCAAGTGCTCGAGCAGGGTTCGATCCCCTCGAAGTACTTTTTGAGCGAGAAGGCACTCGCCGGGATAGCCCGCCGAGACGGCCGGAGAAGTTCGCACTTCATCCTACTCTCACGGCTCAAGGGGCATGCTCTCTCGATGACCGAGAGGCATATGTACTGGAGTCCGCCGGTGTTCGACGAACTACTCCGGTTGAATGGGAGAGATGCCTAGGCTTCCCTGATAACTACACCATGATCCCCTACCGCAACAAGCCGCCTAGGCAATGCCCCGATGGGCCACGCTACAAAGCCTTGGGCAACAGCAAAGCGATTCCAATCATCCAATGGATCGGCCAACGCATAGGCATTCAACTAGGTTGTGGCCCGCTCCTTTAATTCGCGATGGACCACACGATGGCAGTTTGCGCAGAGGCATTGAAGATCGTTCAAACTGGTCAGGTGGCCCGGCGCCATATCTGATACTTGAACATGCTGGTGATGCACCTCAATGCAAGCTTCACCATGCTTAGCACCGTACGTCTCCACTGGATCCATCTTGCAACGCTCACAGAATAATCTTTGATGGATCCGTCGAAACTGGTCCTTCTTAGCCTGCGCCGCTCCTCTGGCGCGCTCCCGATACAAATGCTCAACTAGCTTTGGCTGGCCTTCCGTCCAAGAGTGATCTTCAGAGAGAGTCGCAGGCACGGGCCCACTGCAGGAGGCATCCTTGGGGAGGATAATGAAGCCCGCGGATTCGAGCACTTCAAAGCAAACCGCCCCCAAACCTGCTGTGAAATGCTTGGGCAGGACGGTGAACCCTAAGGCCTTGGAAGCAGCCAATCCAAATACTGCTTTCGGCGGCAGCCTCCGGTGTTCATCTATGAGCAGATCATAGTCAGTTGAAGGCCCAAATCCGTGCGATTCAGCGCCATTGAGCATCTCTTCGATGGCCAGCCAGATATGTTCTGCCGTAACCCTTCGAAGATCATTTGAAGGGATTCTGTCCAAGCTGCGCAAATCCTTGTTCACGGCCAGTCCACCTAAGATGCTTGCCAATAAGTCAGCATCCTGACCAGCTACGCGTATTCGGATTCGGCGAGTGGAATTGCCACCAGAGGCAGAGTTTGAACGCCCTATAGTCTTCATTCGCGATGTAACCAGCCTGAGCAGTTCTTTAGCAGAAACGTATTCGTCGGCTGGTCCAAAAATGGTTCGGTCTTCAACGGAAAGATATTGAACCCGGCTGCTATCGACCCAAACCTGCTTGATGCCAACCGCATGGCTTTCTAGGGACTTCAGCAGCACGGCTAATCCGAACGAATACTCCGAGTTGATCGCACCCTTTCCTTTGCTACCACCACGACTGTGGAAGATGATCGTCTCGCTATCTATCTCATAGTGAGCGTCCACCTGCTTACCATCGTCATCAACCACTTGGAATACTTGCCCCATCTGCTCACTCCCTTGCCAGTGCGAAGTGCCTGATCATATCAGCGTCGTAGCAGGGATCAGCGATGGCCGCACCGGAAATGAGCACATTTGTACTCAAGGCTACTGTAACCCCTCTCCCTCTATTTCGAGCAGGCCGCGAGCTTCTCCGTTGCTGCCAGGCCCTCGGTGGCGATTCGGCGAGCACGCCCAACGCCCCAGGCCAGTGCCCTGGTCATCGACTCGCCTGGGCGGGAGTCGAAAGCCTCTTCGTGAAGCGCAGCGCCAGCAGCCGCATAGACACCGATGAACATCTGCGTCTGGCCCGTTCGCGCCAGCCTCACCTGAACATCGATAAACGTGCCGTCATCGAGAGTTTCGTCGTGCTCCCGATGGTGCAGCGTGGGATCCGCCCACTGCCAATAAACGTCTCCGCGAATTCGCATGCCGCCTCCTACGACTGAAGTCTTTCGTGTATGGCCAAAAACCACGATAGCGAAGCGGCGCCGCTGCACAACTGGAAAAAGCCGAACTGTGAACTACCTCAGACCATCGGCTCAAAAACTTCTACACCACTAATAACTCGTACAACTCCGGCCGCGATATGGCGGCCAAAGGATTAGCTGCGCACTCTTTTTACGACCCCAGTGGCTATGAGCGCGGCGCCTGGTATCCACAGCCCAGCGTTCGAAGTGCCGAGCCCAACAGCAAGCAGCGCAATACCGACAGCAAACATAGCGTTTTCTTTAACCGAAAGGTCCATTTCGAATCCCGCCAATTTAAGCACAAGCAGGTCGCAGGGGCGGCCAAGGTATCGTCATGCCTGAAGAAATCAAGCTGATCGAGACTGCGAACAGGGTATCAACAACTGACTCTCGCGGGCCGGTGTTGACGATCTTGAAGAGGAAAATCGGATGAAGTCCCGAAAAACTCCCCACAT
>Ga0256881_1000150_pt1 | contig 12674 bp, 13 predicted proteins | sample MC6MC0439MT_FD_186334 | JGI IMG/M metagenome (GOLD analysis project Ga0256881, IMG submission 186334) | Metatranscriptome of enriched soil aggregate microbial communities from Iowa State University, Ames, United States - MC6-MC0439-MT... | ecosystem: Environmental > Terrestrial > Soil >... | reverse complement strand
GGCTTCGGCATCCTTGATCAGGATACCGTGGCGGGCGGCAACCCCGGTGCCGGCCATGATTGCTGCAGGCGTGGCCAGGCCGAGGGCACAGGGGCAGGCGATGACCAACACAGCAACGGCGTTGATCAGTGCGGTTTCCAACGGTGCGCCGGCCAGCCACCAGCCGATCAGGGTGATCAGGGCCAGTACCAGCACGGCCGGGACGAACACTTGGCTGACCCGGTCGACCAGCTTCTGGATCGGCGCCTTGGCGGCCTGGGCGTCTTCCACCAGGCGGATGATACGGGCCAGCACGGTTTCGGTGCCCAGCGCCTGGGTGCGCACCAGCAACCGGCCTTCGCCATTGATGGCACCACCGGTGACACTGTCGCCGGGTTGCTTGGGCACCGGCAGGCTCTCGCCGCTGATCAGGGCTTCATCGGCATGGCTGCTGCCGTCTTCGACCACACCGTCTACCGGGAAACGCTCGCCGGGCTTGACCAGCACCAGGTCGCCCAGGCGCAACTGCGCGATGGCCACGTCTTGCTCCTGGCCGTCTACTACACGCAGGGCGCGTTCCGGGCGCAGTGCCTCAAGGGCGCGAATGGCGCTGGCGGTCTGGCGCTTGGCACGGCTTTCCAGGTACTTGCCCAGCAACACCAGGGCAATCACCACGGCCGAGGCTTCAAAGTACAGGTGTGGGGCCATGCCGGCAGGGGCCTGCGCCCACTGGTACAGGCTCAAGCCGTAGCCAGCGCTGGTGCCTAGCGCCACCAGCAGGTCCATGTTGCCGGCACCGGCGCGCACGGCCTTCCAGGCGGCTACGTAGAAGCGGGCGCCAAGAATGAACTGCACCGGTGTGGCCAGCAGGAACTGCGCCCATGCAGGCAACATCCAGTGCAGGCCAAATGGCTGCACCAGCATCGGCAATACCAGTGGCAGGGCCAACAGCAGGGCTGCGCCGACTGCCAGGCGCTCTTTGCGCAGGCGGCGCTGGGCAGCGCTTTGGTCGACGTTGGCCGTTTGCGGCAGGCTGGCGCTGTAGCCGGCCTTGTGCACGGTGTCGATCAGCAGGTTGTCATCAACGGCCGCCAGCACTTCAAGGTGCGCGCGTTCGCTGGCAAGGTTGACGCTGACCTGCTCGACCCCGGGCAGCTTGCCCAAGGCGCGCTCTACGCGGCCGACGCAGCTGGCGCAGGTCATGCCGCCAATCTGCAGTTCGATGGTACGGGTGGGCACGCCGTAGCCGGCTTCGCGCACGGCATCGACCAGGGCGGGCAGGCTGTCGGCCGGGGCCTGGACCCGGGCCTGTTCGGTGGCGAGGTTGACGCTGACCTGTTCAGCGCCGGTGACCTTGCGCAGGGCGCGCTCGACCCGGCCGGCACAGCTGGCGCAGGTCATGCCGGAGATCGGCAGGTCATACGTGGTGGATGCGGGCATGGCTCTCCTCCTTGGACAGGCCTCCAGCATCAACCTTGCCATGCAGGTAAGGTCAATAGCCCAGGCCGGCTCGCTTCAACTCAAGCCCATAATGCCCCATGGCGATGCGGTATTTGTTGATCTGGCCCGCCTGCAGGTTCAAGCGTGTGCTGCGTTGGTCTTCGATGCCCGCTGCGCAGCCTGGCATCTGCCCTGGTAAAAGGCGCAGGCGCACATCTACCGGGCCGGGCGGCAGGTTGAACGAGGTGGATTGCTCCTGGAACACACGCCCGGAAAGCTGATCGTTGAGGTAGACGCCGATTTCGCAGTTGGTGGCCACTTCCAGGCGTTCCCGGGAAATGATCAGTACGCTGTAGTCCGAATTGCCCTCGGCACTGGCCGGTGGCACCGCAGCCAGCGCGCTCAATAGCCCGACGACGCCCAATGCTGCCCTGAACATGAAGAATCTCCTGCTTGCCTGATCGTCAAACGCGAAGCTTGGCCGACGCGGGCGCGGATTTCCACCCCAGGTGTTGCTGGCAGGGCTTGACCTTGCCCCGATGGCAAGCTTGAGACTCGTTGAAAACCTGAAGGAGGCAACCCCCATGCAAGTGTTCAATGTACAAGGCATGACCTGCGGCCATTGCGTGAAAGCCGTGACCCGCGCGGTGCAGGAGCAGGATGCAGCGGCCAAGGTCGAGATCGACCTGGCAGCCAAGCAGGTACGGGTGCAGAGTGAACTGGCGCAGGAGCAGATCCTTACCGCCATTCGTGATGAAGGTTATCAGGCCGAACTCGCCTGAAGACTTGCCAGTGGGAGACTCACCTGTGGGAGCGGGCGTGCCCGCGAATACCGGCATAGCCGGTGCCATCCACCGCGTTGCCTGATTCGCGGGCACGCCCGCTCCCCACAGGGACCCCGGCAATTTTCAGGTTTCGAGCCAGACAGTTGTCCCCGCAAGGCCCAGGTTTGTTGCAAATGTTTTCATACCGATAGGGTCCACAGCAGGTAGAATCAATCACTTGCTTAGCCTGCTATGGATTCCTGATGAACCTGCGAATGGTGCTCATCCTGGGCGCACTCAGTGCGTTCGGGCCCTTGGCGATCGACTTCTACCTGCCCGCCTTCCCGGCCATGGCGCAGGCGTTCGCCACCGATGAAAAACACATCCAGGCCACTTTGGCCGCCTACTTCCTCGGCCTGTCCATCGGCCAGTTGGCCTATGGCCCGGTAGCTGATCGCTTTGGCCGGCGCATACCGCTGATGTTCGGGGTGACCCTGTTCACCCTGGCGTCGCTGGCCTGTGCCTATGCCCCCAACCTCGACACCCTGGTGCTGGCGCGCTTCGTCCAGGCACTGGGCGGTTGTGCTGGCATGGTGCTGTCGCGGGCCATCGTCAGCGACAAGTGCGACCCGGTGGCCTCGGCCAAGGTGTTTTCGCAACTGATGCTGGTCATGGGCCTGGCGCCGATCCTGGCACCGATGCTGGGCGGGGTGCTGGTGAACCTGGCGGGCTGGCAGTCGATCTTCCTGGTCTTGAGCCTGTTCAGTGCCGGCTGCCTGCTGGCGGTCAGCCTTGGCCTGCCGGAAAGCCTGCCTGAGCACATGCCGCGTCAGCCGCTGTCTGGCGCTTTGCGCCAATACCTGCGTTTGATTGCAGACCGGGTGTTCCTTGGCCATGCCTTGACCGGTGGTATCGCCATTGCCGGCATGTTTGCCTACATCGCTGGTTCCCCTTTCGTGTTCATCAAGCTCTATGACGTGCCGGCCGAGCACTACGGCTGGCTGTTCGGCACCAACGCCGCCGGCTTCATCCTGGTGGCACAGGTGAATGCACGTCTACTGGCCAAGCGTGGCCCGGCGTTCCTGCTGGCGCGCGGGGTGTGGGTTTACCTGGCGGCAGGCCTCGCGCTGTTGGGCGTGGCAGCGTTGCAGCCGGCACAGTTGTGGCCGCTGCTGGTACCGCTGTTCATCTGCATCGCCAGCCTGGGCTGCATCATCCCCAACGCCTCTGCCTGCGCCATGAGCGGGCAGGGCGCACGGGCTGGCAGCGCCTCGGCACTGATGGGCTGCCTGCAGTTCAGCGTCGCCGCAGGGGCGGCGGCACTGGTCGGCCTGCTGCATGATGGCAGTGCGGTGCCGATGGCGACGGTGATCAGCTTGTGCGGTGCACTGGCGGACAGTGTCGCGCTGCTGACCCGACGCTTGCAGGCCAGGCGTCCCGCATAAGCGGGTGAGGGGCCTGCAGGCGGGTCTCCAGCGTTGCGACGAAGGCCCGCGCCTCGGCCTCGCTGCGGAAACTGACCACGTGTTGATCGAGCTGGACCTGCCAGGGGCAGGCAGGATTTCGGCTCGATGCACTGACGACAATTTTCATCGCGGCAAACCTCCAGAAGGGGTAGCCGCTCAAGTGTAGCGCCGCCCTTCGTGGCTGCCACGGGCTGGATCAGTGTCCTGACTGACGGTCGACAGGCGCATTTACTCTCCCTGTTTCCCGCTTTGGGCGTAATGCCCGCAAACCCGCAGAACCTTCGCTTCGTTGCGCGCTATTTGCGGAACATGGCTGTGGGCCATATCTGAAATTGCAGCCGGTCTTTTTTCATCAAGATGTTTCTACGCCGCTGTACGCGTATATCGGACCTTTGGTTGACCGGGTTCCGGGCAGTTTTCCGAGGCTGTTTCACTGTTTGCCAAGGGTAGGCATACCCAGTGGTTTTTCGCCGCAGGTATATCGGCAGGTGAGCGTCTGAACGGCGTTTGCTGCGGCCTATACTGGCGACCCAGGCCAGTGACAGCGAGAGGTGCTTCCCCGCCAGGGTTGGCCATCGCATCCACACCGTGAACTTGCAGGGAGTTACAGGGATATGAACGCAGCCAGCAGTATCAGCCAGATTGCCAGCCTGATGGCCGACCCGAAGCGCAGTGCCATGTTGTGGGCATTGATCGACGGCACGCCACGGCTGGCCAATGAGCTCGCGATAATGACCGGCCTGACTTCGTCATCGGCATGCGCGCACCTTTCGTTGCTGTCGTCGGCCGGGTTGCTCAGGCATGAAGCACGTGGCCGCAAGCGCTATTTCCGCCTGGCGACACCGCAGGTCGGGGCCGCCGTGGAGGCCTTGGCCAGCGTTCAGCTGGAGGGCGCCAGGGGGGAGCAGGCCAAGGCGCCGGTATCACCGTTGCCCATGTCGATGCGCCGCGCTCGCCGTTGTGGCGATCACCTGGGTGGGGAGCTGGCCAGTGAGCTGTACCATCGCGTGGTGGTGGCCGGCTGGCTGGAAGGCAGCGGCCGACAGTTGATGGTAAGTGACGAGGGGCGGGCGCAATTGGCGCTTGTCGGGGTCTACATCGATGCCCTGGCGCCACACCAGCAACGTGGTTGCGTGATCTGTCGTTGCACCGAGTGGAACGACCAGGCCCCGCACCTGGGTGGCGTGCTGGGCCAGGCCTTGTTCAGGCTGTTTCTGCAATCTGGCTGGATGCGCGAGGCCGAGGACACGCGGGCATTGCATATCTCGGCGCTGGGTATCCAGCAGATCAATCGCATAGCCCGCGTGGCGACGTTGCAGGTCGGCTGAGCGCAACGGCGTCGGTCAATCAGACCAGCCGGGCATCCAGGCTGTTCTGCGCCAGCCGACGGGCCTGGTCTTCGGTCATGCCCAGGTGGGTGTGCAGGGCGTGGAAGTTTTCCGTCACGTAGCCGCCGAAGTAGGCCGGGTCGTCCGAGTTGACCGTAACCTTCACGCCGCGTTCGAGCATGTCCAGGATGTTGTGCTGGCTCATGTGGTCGAACACGCAGAGCTTGGTGTTGGACAGCGGGCACACGGTGAGCGGGATCTGCTCATCGATGATGCGTTGCATCAGGCGCTCGTCCTCGATGGCGCGAACGCCGTGGTCGATACGCTTGATCTGCAACAGGTCGAGCGCTTCCCAGATGTACTCGGGCGGGCCTTCTTCGCCGGCATGGGCAACGGCAACAAAGCCTTCGCTGCGGGCCCGGTCGAACACGCGTTTGAACTTGCTTGGCGGGTGACCCATTTCCGAGCTGTCCAGGCCGACGGCGATGAACGCGTCGCGGAACGGTAGGGCTTTGTCGAGGGTTTTTTGCGCTTCCTCTTCACTGAGGTGGCGCAGGAAGCTGAGGATCAGGCCACTGCTGATGCCCAGTTGCTTGCGGCCGTCGTTCAGCGCCTGGTTGATGCCATTGAGCACCACTTCGAAAGGGATGCCGCGGTCGGTGTGGGTTTGCGGGTCAAAGAACGGTTCGGTGTGGATCACGTTCTGCGCTTTGCAGCGTTGCAGGTAGGCCCAGGTCAGGTCGTAGAAGTCCTGCTCGGTACGCAGCACATCCGCGCCTTGGTAATACAGGTCGAGAAACTCCTGCAGGTTGTTGAAGGCATAGGCACCGCGCAGGGTCTCCACATCGGCCCAGGGCAGGGCGATCTTGTTGCGCTCGGCCAGGGCGAACAGCAGCTCGGGCTCCAGCGAGCCTTCCAGGTGCAGGTGCAGTTCGGCCTTGGGCAGGGCGTTCAACCAGTCATACATAGTGGGGCATCTCAATCAGGTACGGTTGCCGCCATTCTACAGGGCCTGGCCGGGCATTGCGCCCGGCCAGGCTGCGACCCGGTGAATCACCAGACCAAGGGTTCGCCCTTGTAGTTGATGAACCGCAGGCCGCCGTTGCCGCTTTGTGCGTTGATCTGGTCGAGCATGCCGCGGGTGCTGGTGAACACGTCGATTTCGGCGTTTTCGCCGCCCATGTCGGTTTTCACCCAGCCCGGGTGCATGGCCAGCACGCACAGGTCGGGGCGCTGTTGTTCAACCACGAAGCTGTTGATCATCGAGTTAAGCGCTGCCTTGCTGGCCTTATACAGGCAGATTTCGCCACCGTCGGGGATGGTTACGCTGCCCAGGATCGAACTCATGAAGGCCAGCACCCCGCTGCCCTCGCGCACTTGGCCGACCAGGCGGCGGGCCACGCGGATCGGCGACACGGCATTGGTCATGAACAGGTCGCCGATGTCCTTGTTCTGAACCGTCTCCAGGTCTTGCGGCAGGGCGCCCATGACGCCCGCATTGACGAATACCAGGTCGAACACCTGGCCTTGCAGGCGTTGTTTCAGCCCATCGAGTTGGGCGGTGTCGTTCATTTCCAGCTGTTCGATGCACACGCCGGTCACGTCCGCCAGGGCGCCGGGTTGCTGCGGGTTGCGCACGGTGGCAGTGATGCTCCAGCCGTCTTCGTTCAGGCGTTGCACCAGGCCCAGGCCAAGCCCGCGCGAGGCGCCGATGATGAGGGCAGTTCTTGAAGTAGCCATAGGAACATTCCTTTATCGGTGTGGGAAAAGGAATTGAGCATACGTCACGGCGAATACGCGTGCCTGGTTTGCGTCTGGTTAAAAAATGGTCAGTTTCGTCTGGGCCTTGCGGGGCCGGGCGCTTCGCCCGTTGGCGCACGGGTTATCCACAGGCTGGTCCACAGTTATTGTGTGCAAGGTGAGCAAGGGGGGCGGCTTGGATGGGCGGTTCGCTGGGGATAAGTCGCGGACATTCAGCAGTTTACGACTGTCATCAAATAGTGATCAAAATATGATCAAAGCTCTGGGGGCCTCGAAATCACTAGCCTGCAAGAGAGTGCCCCAAGCTTATCCACAGGCAGGCCCACAGTTGTTGTGGGCAATGTTCAGCATGCTTCGAGCAGGATGCGCCCGCGGCTCAGGTCGGCCAGTTGCTGCTGCAGTGGCGCCCTGTGGGCATCACCAAGCGCGATCAGCAGGTCTACGCCATTGGCGGTGAACTGTTCATCCAGTACCAGGCCGTCCACCTCCGCCAGGCGCAGTTTCACCAACGCAAGTTCGCTGAAACTGCAACTGCAGGTGAATTCGCTGCGCTGCACCAGCAGCCGCTTGGGTGCCTGTTGCAGGCACTTGTTGGCGCCGCCGCCATAGGCCCTCGCCAGGCCGCCGGTACCCAGCTGGATACCGCCGTACCAGCGGATCACCAGCACCACGACCTGGTCGCAGTCCTGCGCTTCGATGGCTGCCAGGATCGGCCGGCCTGCGGTGCCGCCGGGTTCGCCGTCATCGTTGCTGCGGTACTGCCCGCCGAGCTTCCAGGCCCAGCAGTTGTGGGTGGCGGCCAGGTCGCTGTGGCGTTCGATAAAGCTCATCGCATCGGCGGCACTGCTGATCGGCCCGGCGAGGGTGATGAAGCGGCTTTTGCGGATGTCCTCGCGGTATTCGCAGAGGTCGAGCAGGGTAGAAGGCATAAATGACGGTTACACAGCGGGCTTGATGCCGCAGCCTTTCAGAATGATGTGGATAAGGTTGTTGCTTGCGTCTTCCATGTCCTGCTTGGTCAGGCGACTGCGGCCGGTAACCTGGCAGATCTGGGTAGCGAAGTCGGCGTAGTGCTGGGTGCTGCCCCAAAGCAGGAAGATCAGGTGCACCGGGTCGACCGGGTCCATCTTGCCGGCTTCGATCCAGGCCTGGAACACGGCAGCCCGGCCGCGGAACCACTCGCGGTAGTCGGCACTGAAATATTCGGTCAGGCAGGTGCCACCGCTGATTACCTCCATGGCGAAAATCCGCGAGGCCTGCGGGTTGCGGCGCGAGAACTCCATCTTGGTGCGGATGTACTGGCTCAGGGCTTCCCCGGGGTCGTCCTCGACGCTCAAGGCGTTGAAGGTACTGTCCCACAACTCGATGATGTTGCTGAGCACGGCAATGTACAGGCCCAGCTTGTTGGTGAAGTAGTAGTGCAGGTTGGCCTTGGGCAATTCCGCCTTGAGGGCGATGGTGTTCATGCTGGTGCCCTTGAAACCATGACGGGCGAACTCGTCTTCGGCGGCCTGGATAATGGCCTGTTCGTTTTTCTGGCGGATGCGGCCCGCGGGCTTGCCCGAGGCGGAGAGGCGGTGCGCAGGGACTTCTAGGGTCATGGACGATTCCGTACGGGTCAGTGGCTGCGGCTGTCGGACAAGATTACCTGCCTACGCCGAAGTGACAAGCGTTTGCGGCACAGACTGGCATCAACGTGTCGCAGCCAGGCTGTCGAGGAAGCTTTCCAGTACCAGGTTGGGCCGCCGGCCCTTGCGCGTTACCCAGCTCAGGCTCAGGTCATAGAAGCGCTGTTGGGGCTTGAGGGCGCGCAAGCGGCCTTGCTGCACCCAGAACGTGGCGTAGTGGTCGGGCAGGTAGCCGATGTAGCGCCCGGTGAGGATGAGAAACGCCATGCCTTCGCGGTCTGAAGCACTGGCCGTGCAGTTCAGCGCCTGGTAATGGGCCTGGATGTCGGCGGGCAGGCGGAAGGTGGGGGTGATGGCTTCCTGGCTGTTGAGGCGGTCGTCGTCGATCTGTTGGTCGTCGGCATAGAACAGCGGGTGGCCGACCGCGCAGTACAACAGCGAGCGTTCGCTGTACAACGGCTGGTACTCAAGGCCCGACAGCGGGCTGGTCTGAGGTACCACACCAACATGCAGGCTGCCGTCGAGCACGCCGTGTTCGACCTGGCTGGGTGCGATCATCCGGATCTGGATACGTACATCGGGCCCGCGGTCCTTGAGTTCGGCCAGGGCATGGGTGATGCGCATGTGCGGCAGGGTGACCAGGTTGTCTGTCAGGCCAATGTTCAGCTCGCCACGCAAGTGCTGGTGCAGGCCGTTGACCTCGGTGCGGAAACTTTCCAGGGCGCTGAGCAGTTGCAGTGCCGAATGGTAGACCTCGCGGCCTTCCTCGGTCAGCGAGAAACCGGCGCGGCCGCGCTGACACAGGCGCAGGCCAAGGCGTTGCTCCAGGTCGTTCATTTGCTGGCTGATGGCCGAGCGGCCAATGCCCAGCACGTTCTCGGCGGCCGAAAAGCCACCGCACTCGACCACGCTGCGGTAGATCTTCAGCAGGCGGATGTCGAAATCGCTGACTTGGGCGAGTGGATCGGGGCGTCGGCTCATCAGTTTAGTCACGGCCTGTCTGAAGATTAGAAATGTTGGCTTTTTCAGACTTTATCGCCGTGCCAATTTAGCTGCAACAACATACATCGTTGCCTAATCGTCTTTCGAGGAACCGCCGATGAACATGCCCGAAACCGCTTCCGCCGGTATCGCCAGCCAGCTCAAGCTGGATGCCCACTGGATGCCTTACACCGCCAACCGCAACTTCCACCGCGACCCACGGTTGATCGTGGCGGCCGAAGGCAACTACCTGGTCGATGACCAAGGGCGCAAGATCTTTGATGCGCTGTCTGGCCTGTGGACCTGCGGCGCCGGGCACACCCGCAAGGAAATCACTGACGCGGTGACCCGTCAGCTGAGTACCCTGGACTATTCCCCGGCGTTCCAGTTTGGCCATCCGCTGTCGTTCCAGCTGGCGGAAAAGATTGCCGATCTGGTTCCTGGCGACCTAAACCACGTCTTCTATACCAACTCCGGTTCCGAGTGCGCCGACACCGCGCTGAAGATGGTGCGTGCCTATTGGCGCCTGAAAGGCCAGGCGACCAAGACCAAGATCATCGGCCGTGCCCGCGGCTACCATGGCGTGAACATCGCCGGTACCAGCCTGGGTGGCGTGAACGGTAACCGCAAGATGTTCGGCCAGTTGCTGGATGTCGACCACCTGCCTCACACCGTGCTGCCGGTGAACGCCTTCTCCAAGGGCATGCCGGAGGAGGGCGGTATTGCCCTGGCTGACGAAATGCTCAAGCTGATCGAGCTGCACGATGCCTCCAACATCGCTGCGGTGATCGTCGAGCCGCTGGCGGGGTCCGCCGGTGTACTGCCGCCGCCTAAGGGTTACCTGAAGCGCCTGCGTGAAATCTGCACCCAGCACAACATCCTGCTGATCTTCGACGAAGTGATCACCGGCTTTGGCCGCATGGGCGCGATGACCGGTGCTGAAGCCTTCGGCGTGACCCCGGACCTGATGTGCATCGCCAAGCAGGTAACCAACGGCGCCATCCCGATGGGCGCGGTGATTGCCAGCAGTGAGATCTATCACACCTTCATGAACCAGCCGACGCCGGAATACGCCGTGGAATTCCCGCACGGCTACACCTATTCGGCCCACCCGGTGGCCTGCGCCGCCGGTATCGCCGCGCTGGACCTGCTGCAGAAGGAAAACCTGGTGCAGTCCGCCGCCGAGCTGGCGCCGCACTTCGAGAAGCTGCTGCACGGCGTGAAGGGCACCAAGAACGTTGTCGATATCCGTAACTACGGCCTGGCCGGCGCCATCCAGATCGCCGCCCGTGACGGTGATGCCATCGTCCGCCCGTACGAAGTGGCGATGAAGTTGTGGAAGGCAGGCTTCTATGTACGCTTCGGTGGCGACACCCTGCAGTTCGGCCCAACGTTCAACACCACGCCGCAGGAACTGGATCGCTTGTTCGACGCCGTCGGCGAAAACCTGAACCTGATCGACTGATCTTTCCGATTTCGATGCCAGGCGCGCGCATGTATAGATAGCGCGCCTGCCTCTACCTTCTATATCCGGAGTTTTGCATGAGCATTGTTCAGCACCTGATCCATGGCGAGCTGGTTTCCAAAGGTGAGCGCACCGCCGATGTCTTCAACCCGTCCACCGGCCAGGCTGTACGCAAGGTCGAGCTGGCCAGTCGCGCGACCGTGCAGGAAGCGATCGACTCCGCCAAGGCGGCCTTCCCGGCCTGGCGCAACACCCCACCGGCAAAGCGCGCCCAGGTAATGTTCCGCTTCAAGCAACTGCTGGAGCAGAACGAAGCCAAGATTTCGCAGATGATCAGCGAAGAGCATGGCAAGACCTTGGAAGACGCAGCCGGCGAACTGAAGCGCGGCATCGAGAACGTCGAGTTCGCCTGCGCAGCGCCAGAAGTATTGAAAGGCGAGTACAGCCGCAACGTCGGCCCGAACATCGATGCCTGGTCCGACTTCCAGCCGCTGGGCGTGGTCGCTGGCATTACCCCGTTCAATTTCCCGGCCATGGTGCCGCTGTGGATGTACCCACTGGCCATCGCCTGCGGCAACGCTTTCATCCTCAAGCCGTCCGAGCGTGACCCCAGCTCGACCCTGTACATCGCCCAGCTGCTGCTGGAAGCCGGCTTGCCGAAGGGCATCCTGAACGTGGTGCACGGTGACAAGGAGGCGGTGGATGCGCTGATCGAAGCGCCAGAAGTAAAAGCACTGAGCTTTGTCGGTTCAACGCCGATCGCCGAGTACATCTATGCCGAAGGCACCAAGCGCGGCAAGCGCGTGCAAGCCTTGGGTGGCGCGAAGAACCACGCGGTACTGATGCCGGATGCCGACCTGGACAATGCCGTCAGCGCACTGATGGGCGCGGCCTACGGTTCGTGCGGCGAGCGCTGCATGGCCATTTCGGTGGCGGTATGCGTGGGCGACCAGGTGGCCGATGCCCTGATTGCCAAGCTGGAACCGCAGATCAAGGCACTGAAGATTGGTGCCGGCACTTCGTGCGGCCTGGACATGGGCCCGCTGGTAACGGCTGCTGCCCGTGACAAGGTAGTGGGTTACATTGATGACGGTGTGGCTGCCGGCGCCAAGCTGGTGGTGGATGGCCGCGGCTTCCGTGTGGCCGGTAATGAAGATGGCTACTTCGTGGGTGGCACCCTGTTCGACAAGGTGACCCCGGAGATGCGTATCTATAAAGAAGAGATCTTCGGCCCGGTGCTGTGCGTGGTGCGTGTGAACAGCCTGGAGCAGGCGATGCAGCTGATCAATGATCACGAGTATGGCAACGGTACCTGCATCTTCACCCGTGACGGTGAAGCGGCGCGCCTGTTCTGCGACGAGATCGAAGTGGGCATGGTGGGTGTGAACGTGCCGCTGCCGGTGCCGGTGGCTTATCACAGCTTTGGTGGCTGGAAGCGTTCGCTGTTCGGTGACCTGCATGCCTATGGCCCGGACGGGGTGCGCTTCTATACCCGTCGCAAGGCGATTACCCAGCGCTGGCCGCAGCGTGCCAGCCATGAAGCGTCGCAGTTTGCATTCCCTAGCCTTTAAGGGCAGGTAATTAAAGCGGGGAGGCCGAAAGGCCTCCCCGCTTTGTTTTTTGGGGGGGGCGCCTCGGGCATTTCAGCTTTGTTCGCGTTGGGTCTCACAGGCGCTGAATGTGTTGTGACGGGCCTTTCTGGGTATTTCCCGCTTATATTTCAGTTTCTTGAAATTAAAGGTTGACGCCTTTTCGAATCCCCTTATAATGCGCCCCACTTCCAGCGACATCGGAACGACAAACTCCTTGAGATTCAATGAGTTAGGTAGTTAAGATGCTGCTGAAAGGGCTGCGATCGAAAG
>Ga0256881_1000143_pt1 | contig 12967 bp, 8 predicted proteins | sample MC6MC0439MT_FD_186334 | JGI IMG/M metagenome (GOLD analysis project Ga0256881, IMG submission 186334) | Metatranscriptome of enriched soil aggregate microbial communities from Iowa State University, Ames, United States - MC6-MC0439-MT... | ecosystem: Environmental > Terrestrial > Soil >... | reverse complement strand
ATAACAGACAGGAAAAACTCGAAGCTTTCGGAAGACTTTTAGATATTATGGATGACCTTCGTGAAAAATGTCCGTGGGATCAGAAGCAGACGCTTCAGACACTTCGTCATTTAACGTTGGAAGAAACGTACGAACTTTCTGATGCGCTTTTGCAGGAAGATCTTAGCGAAATCAAAAAAGAACTTGGCGATGTGCTTCTTCATTTGGTTTTTTATGCTAAAATTGGTTCTGAAAAAGAAAGTTTTGATATTGCTGATGTCATCAATTCGTTAAATGAAAAACTCATTTTCCGTCATCCTCATATTTATGGAGATACCGAAGTGAAAGATGAAGAAGAAGTAAAACAGAATTGGGAAAAACTGAAACTGAAAGAAGGAAATAAATCTATTCTGGGTGGAGTTCCTAAAGGATTGCCAAGTATGGTAAAAGCCTACAGGATTCAGGATAAAGTAAAAGGAATTGGCTTTGAATTTCATGATGCCGAAGATGCCTGGAAAAAAGTGGATGAAGAGATCAACGAGTTTCATGCAGAAACCGATTCAGATAAAAAAGAGCAGGAATTGGGAGATGTATTTTTCTCATTGATCAATTACGCAAGAATTTCAGGTTTAAATCCTGATTCAGCTTTAGAAAGAACCAATCTGAAATTTATTTCAAGATTTCAGAAAATGGAACAGCTTGCAGCTGAGGCAGATTTAAAATTAGGAGAAATGTCTCTTGAAGAAATGGATATTCTCTGGGAAAAAGCAAAACGTTCAGAATAAAATGAAAGTCGATCACCCTGTAAGAAACCGGTTTCAATATCTTATTGAAATGAAGAAAACTGAGCGAAAATGGCATTTCCCGTTTCTTGCTGCATTGTGTATTGGTATTCCGCTTTTGCTAGGCTGGTTTTCAGGGAAACCGAATTACGGAAGTCTTTCGAGTTTGGGAGCGTTGACAATATTATATTTTACAACAGCACCAATCAGTCAGCGGATGATCCACTTGGCGGTTTGTTCTTTCGGGATTATATTTTCCTTTACGATTAGTCTTTTTTTTAGTTTTAATATTTATACAGCGGCATTATCTTTCGGAATTGTCTCTTTTCTGTCGCATTTTATAACGTCTTATTTTAAAATTCCACCGCCGGGAAATTTTTTCTTCATTATGTTGGCGGCGATGGCAAGTACCTATCAGTTTGATTTGGAAATGATTCCTATAAGAGTTGGTTTGGTGACAATGGGCGCTATTTTGTCTTGCTCATTGGCTTTTCTCTATTCAGTTTTTATTGAAAAAAGTGAAGTGGTAAATGTTCCCCGAAGAGTTTTTAAGAAAAAAAGATATACGAAATTTGTTGAAAGTACGATCATAGGCTTAATTATGATGCTGACTTTAATTGTCGGTCATCTTTTAAAATTTCAAAATACGTATTGGATTTCTATTTCAACAGTAGCAATTATTCAGGGACGAAATTTCGAACATGTGCGACAAAGAAATATGCACCGTATTTTCGGAACCTTCATTGGTTTGGGTTTAGCATGGCTGATTCTGCTTTTTGACCCCGAAAAAATTGTAATGATAGGAATTATTGTAGTTTTACAGTTCGTTGTTGAGTTGATGATTGTAAGAAATTATGGTTTTGCCGTTATCTTTATTACGCCGCTTACTTTGCTTTTAATAGAAGTGGGAAGTACCGTACATCATCAGGTTGAAAACTTAATGGAGGCAAGATTACTCGACACTATTATTGGAAGTTTAATGGGATTGGTTGCAGGTTTTTTTCTTCATCACCAACAAATGATCAATCAATTGGAGAAAAATATCAGATATTCTTTCTTTCAGTTTAAAAAATTAAAAAAATAAAATTATGCGCATTCTCGTTGTATTTGCTGTTATGCTAATGAGCTGCAATCCGAAAGCTCAGGATTCGGTAACAAAATCGCAGGAAGATTTGAAAACAGAATTTTTACTCCCAAAAAAGCTGAAAGAAGTTTCAGGAATTGCTCTTTCTCAAGACCAGAAAACCATTTGGGCAATTGAAGATGCAGGAAATAAAAATGTAGTTTACGGGCTCAACAGACAAGGCGAGTTGGTTAATGATGTTCTTGTAGAAAATGCTGAAAATAACGACTGGGAAGATATCACAAAAGATGCTGCCGGAAATATTTACATCGGGGATTTTGGAAATAATGAAAACGACAGACAGAATCTTTCCATCTTAAAATTAGATTTAAAAAATGATTCTCAGAAATCGACAAAGGTCATTCAGACTACGAAATTTCATTATGAAGGACAGACTGAATTTCCTCCCAAAAAATCTAATTTACTGTACGATTGCGAAGCTTTTGTAGAAAAAGATGGAAGCTTTTATTTATTTACAAAAAACAGAAGTAAAGGTTTTGACGGAACTTTTCTTGTTTTCCAGATTCCAAATAAAGAAGGTGATTTTGAAGCAAAATTAATTGGAAAACTAAAGCTTGAAGGAGGTTACAGTGATGCAGCCATTACATCAGCTGCGATTAATTCTAAAAATGAAATTGTGCTTTTAACGCATAAAAATATTCACGTACTTTCAGGATTTACAGCCAATGATTTTAATTCGGCTAAAATTCAGAAACTTCCTTTAAATCACAATTCACAAAAAGAAGCAGTCGTTTTCGTTGATGATAAAACTTTGCTGATTGCTGACGAAAAAGATAAAAAAGAAGGTGGAAATGTATATCAGTTTTCTCTTAAATAAATTATTTTTATTTTAAAAACGCTGGAAAAGATTGAACTCCTACGGAGTTCTAATTTTAGAATCGTGGTATTATTCTACAAAGGTATGGCTCCTCCGGAGCCATTTTGGAAAGTAAACTAATCGCAAAATAAAACCCACAGAAAGCTCTGCGGGTTTTATTTTAAATTTATTTTTTTGTTTCAAGACAAAAGAAAAGAATTTTTGCATTTAAGATTCTTCACTCCGCTTTGTTCCATTCAGAATGATAAACTTTACTTTTAAATTTTCAGTTTAATAAAACGGTCAATAACCGTTAAAAACTCAAACCTACACCGCCGGAAATTCTTCCGCCATCTTCACCGGTAAAGTAATCGATTCTTGCAGAAAAAGTTTCGAGAATATTCATCCAAAATCCTCCACCGACACCTTGATGCCATTTGTCTGATTGTTCATTATCAATCCACACTCTTCCCACATCATAGCCAACTAAAATTCCCATATTGACAGGAACGATATTGTTTTTCACACGACCAAAATCCCAACGGATTTCAGAATTATTGACAAAATATGATTTCCCGGCAAATCTTTCGTTTCTGTAAGCACGCATTGCATTGTTTCCACCCATGGCTGCAGCCTGATAAAACTCAAAATTATTGTTATTGATAATCATGGCATTGGAAGAGTTGGCAAAAACAAATCTTCCTTGTTTATCGATTCTGCGGAACAGGTTTAAAGTTCCTTTAAAAGAGGCGAAGTTTTGATTAAATTCTGAAAGATTGGCTTTCCAGCCTGCATTTAATATCATTTCCAAACCTAAAGTAGGGAAGGCGTTATTATCAAAATTTTTAAAACTGAAAGTATAATTAGCTCCTGCAAATTGTTGTCCGTTAAAAACGTCAGGATTCACTTCTGGCGAAGCAGCAACAAAACGATCTTCATTGAACTGTACTTTAGAATGCTCAAAATTCAACTGGAACTGATGCTTCAGATTCAGCCAGCTTGTTTTTGAGATTGATGGAGCAAATTTAAACTGAGAAATTCGTACTCTGTTAAAGTCTTTACTCACTTCATCTTTTTCATATACCGTTTCATTACCCAAACCAAAAAATGTTCTTGCAAAAAATGGAGTAGTGTAGGTTGCATCAATTCCGGCATCCCATCCTGCAATCGCTTTTTTGAAGGTTCCTTTGTAGCCCACATTAAATCCGCCTGTTAAAGTATAATAATTGGCACTTATACTGTGTTTCTGAGTAAAACGATCACGAATAAAATTATTGACCGTATAATTGGCTACAATTCCCAAAATTACACCGTCATCGGGATTGTAATTGGCCATTGGATAACCCGCAAAAAAGTTGAATTTAGGATGCTTCCAATTGTAAGTGTTGATGTCGTAATCATCACTGATGTGTTTTGCTGCTCCTTTGGTTTCGTACGTATTTTTCTGAGATTTAAAATCATAAATCTTTACGTTTCTTCCATTGGATACATTGTAAATATCGTGATTATAACCACCAATCAGTCTGATGTTTGTTTTAGATTTTCCGTCGCCTGAAACTTCATAGATATCATCATCATCCAATCCGTAGATCCAAAGTTCTTTGGTCTTTTTTCCGTCGTAAGATTTTTCAAAAACCAGTTCTTCGGTTTTATCTTTATTAATTTTAAATTGTTTTACATCAATTGAGTTTTCATTTTTAACGATCACAAATTTATCCGGACTTAGAGTTCCCACCAATGGAACTTTTTCCTGAAGAATGTGATAATATTCTACAGCATTAGTCTCAATTTTTTCTTTTCTGAGTTTTAATTTTCTCTGAATATCGGCAATGGTTTCATCCTGAACTTCCTTCGGAAGGTTTTTAAAAGCAACATCAATATCGGCATCTGTAAGGTTTTGCTGAATAAATTTTGCCTGTTCACTCCAGTTTTGTTCTGTAGAACCTTTCAGGAAAATTAAATCCAACGAATAAGGTTCCATATTTACCCAACGCACATTTTTTATTTCATCTTTAAAAGATTTCATGTGGCGAATCATCGGGATATTCATAATAAAGGTAAATGCGGCACCATCATAGGTACTGAAAGCCTGATCTCTGTCTCTTGGGATAGGTTTGTAAATCACCTTATTTCCTTTTTTATATTCTGCCCATTTCCACTGATCTTCATGTCTGTCCCAATCGCCGATCAGCATATCAAAAATCCTTGCTCTGATATATAGATCCTGATCAACCGAATATTTGCTGTCTTTTCGCATATTTTTCAGAACATCCGATGTTGAAAGAATATCAGTAGCATTATCAAGCGACTGTAAAGTTTTAGGATCTGAAGAAAAACGCTCTTCAATCATGTATAATTCATCACCGTAATTTTTGTTGTAGCGACCCAAAGGTTTTTGTTTCGGGATATAAAATAACTCAGGATTACTGTGAAAAATACCCAGCTTATCAATCATATTATTAACAGCAAATCCAGTAAAAGGATGATTGGTCGTATAAAAATCGAGTAGAAATCTTTCAGGGAAAGTGTTGTTTAATTCGTTTCCGAAATCGTTTTTCTTAAAAGCCTGAGCGTTGAGAAAACGGACTGCACTTTTTTTGATTCCACGCATTACAAACTCCTGTCCGTCATTGGTTTTCAGACGAAGACTGTTTGACTGGTTTCCGCCACCTTCTCTGAAAGGAGAATAACCGGGATTCATATCTGAAAGATCTTTCGTTTTTGCTTCAATAGGAAGAGCATAATATTTTCTGTAATGATCTCCCCAAAGCCAGCGGTAAATTCTCCCTTTTTTAGTAAGCTTTTCAGCATAAACTGTTGAAGTGTAGGTTGCTGGAAGCGAGCTTGGAAAATTGTTTTCAAATACTTGAGGTTGAGGAATTACTGAAATTTGCGTCAGTTTTTTAAGCTCATTGTTTTTTGTTGAAAAATATTCTACATCTGAACTTAAATCTTTTCTGAGATTTAAAACAGCAAAACCACTTCCGCCGTAAGAAAAATCGGTTTTGTTAACAATCGTGGCGGGATCTGTTTTTGAACCTGCTCCGCTGATGATTTGTCTGATATTGTTGTCTGTATGATACTGCAGATTATGATCGTGTCCCGAAACGAAAATCACATTTTCTTTATCCTGAACAATACTTTTTAATCTGTTGGCAAAATCTGCATAATGTCTGTTGTTAATGTCTTCCATGCTTGCTCCGGAAGAACTTCTCAATGTTGTAAGCACAGTGGCAACTCCCGGAATCGGAACTTTCCCGTTAAAGGCTGAAAGATGAGATTTCGCAGAATTAAATCCGGCATGAACTCCGGAACTGATTACCGGATGATGAAGCGCAACAATAATTCTTTTATCCTGATTTTTTGTAATTAAATCTTTGAATTCTGTATAAAAATCGTCTCTGGTTTTAATATCACAACCTTTATTGATTCCAGGATATTTATCCCAATTTATTAACGCCCATTCAGAATCGATAATGATAAGTTTGATGTCTTTGGTTAAATTAATATCATCAATCGGACAAGAATTTTTAGGAAGAAAAGATTTTTTATCGTTCAGATACGTTTTCACGAAATCTTCCTGAGCTTTTAGACCATCCAAACCGTGATACCAATCGTGATTTCCGGGGATAACCAACGTTTTACCTTTAAAATTTTTGGTAATTGCTAATTGGTTTTCCATTTTTTCTTTTGCTAAAGGATAATCTTTATCACTTTCTTTTGGCATTCCCAAAGGATAAATATTATCTCCCAAAAAGATGAGCATCGAGTTGCTGTTGGCAGAATCTATCTTGTTCTTAAGAAAGCTCAACGTTTGCTGAGCCTGAATTTCTTCTGAGTTTCCTGCATCACCTACCAGGAAAACCTGAAAATCATTATCAGTTTTCAGCTCAGATTTTGATACTTCATGTAAGTTTTTGCCCTTTTTTACGTTGTAGGTAGCACAAGATAAAAGAAGTCCCGAAAGGAGAAACGTTTTTCCTGCCGGTGATATTTTTTTTAAATAAGATTTAAAGGATAAATTCATACATTTACATTAAGAAAAATTCTGTGATGAGCACCTTAGACAAAGCTAAAAATTATGTTGAAAACTTATTCAAAGATAAACTATCTTCTGTTTACTTTTACCATAATTTTATTCATACCACATATGCCGTTCAGAAAGCAGATGAAATCATAAAGCATACCAATTTATCTGAAGTTGATAGAGAAAAGGTGTTGCTTGCGTTGTGGTTTCATGATGTTGGTTTTACAGATTGTAATGCTGAAGGGCATGAAGAAAGGGGAGCCGCTATTATGAAAGATTTTCTTAAAAAAGATAATTTTTCGGAAGAATATATTAATGAAGTTTCCAGATTGATTCTTTCTACAGAAAAATACCATCAACCTCAAGATCTTTTAGAAATGATTATGAAAGATGCAGATTTCAGTCATTTTGCAAGTCCGTTTTACAATGATTCTGCGGAAGCTTTGCGTAAAGAATGGGAACTGACGGGCGGAATGTGTTTTTCTAATGATGAATGGAATGAGATGAATGTAGATTTTCTTAAAAACAAGCATAAGTATTTTACAGATTATGCCAAAGAAAACTGGGAGCCACTCAAACTGAAAAATGTAAAAAAAATTGGAAAAGAAGATGGATAAAATGGACAAAGAAGAGAAACCCAAAAAAGAAAATTCAGAAAAAAAAGATCAGAAATCTGACAGAAGTGTAGATACGCTTTTCAGAGTTACTTTGAATAATCATACAAGACTGAGCGATATTGCAGATAGTAAAGCCAATATTTTGCTTTCGGTCAATGCAATTATTATTTCGGTTTGTCTTTCTGTTTTGGTCCCGAAATTAGATACTCCGAAGAATGCGCATTTAATTATTCCTACATTTTTTCTGTTGATCTCAAGTGTTTTGACGATTATTTTTGCGATTCTTTCTACAAAACCCAATGTTACTAAGACTACTTTTACCAATCAGGATATTAAAGACCGTAAAGTAAACCTTTTATTTTTCGGAAACTTCCATCAGATGGAGTTTAATCATTATCTGAGCTCGATGCATGATCTCATCAAAGACAGAGATTATATCTATGATTCTATGGTAAAAGATCTATACTATCTTGGAAAAGTTTTAGACAGAAAATATAAGCTTCTTTCGGTTACGTATCAGATTTTTATGGCAGGAATTATAATTTCTGTACTGTCTTTTGCATACGCTTTTCTTACGCTTTAATTAAAAAAACTGCTTAAAACATGATTGTAAGACAGCGAACACACTGGCTGAAAATGTTATTTATATGGAGAGGTTCTGTACTAAAGAAAATCGTAGCTCAGCTTTGTATTATCACCATTTTCTCTGTAGCGGTATATTATTTTAACGGTAAAATTTACGATTATAAAGTAAAGCTCAATCCTACGGTTTTTACTTTGATAGGGTTGGCTCTAGCCATTTTCATGGGCTTTTGCAATACCGCAAGTTATGACCGATTCTGGGAAGGAAGAAAACTTTGGGGATTACTGGTCATTGAAACCCGCTCTTTAACAAGACAAATTTTATCTTTTATACCAAATGTTTCAAAAAAAGAAAAACAGGAAATTGTAAAATTGATTTCTGCATTTTGCTGGTCTTTAAATTATCAGTTAAGAGACAAATCGGATATACAACCTCTTCAGAAGCTACTTTCTGAAGAGCAGTTTCATCAGATTCAAGGTAAAAAATTTATTCCCAATATTATTTTAGGATTTATTTCAGATTGGCTGAACATTCAGAATAAAAACGGAAATATAGACACGATTGTTTTGACTTCGATGAATCATCAATTGAATCAGTTTTCTAATATTTCCGGTGGTTGCGAAAGGATTTATAATACACCGCTTCCATTTGCTTACAGTGTTTTGCTACATCGTACGGTTTATTTATACTGTTTTTGGTTACCATTCGGATTGCTCGACAGTTTAGACTGGATGATGCCGTTAATTGTTTTGCTGATCAGTTATACTTTTATTGCTTTAGACGCCATTATCCAGGAAATTGGGGAACCTTTTGGTGAAGAAGAAAATGATTTGGCACTCAACAGTATTTGCAGAACGATTGAATTTTCTATTTTTGAACAGGCAGAAATTCCGCAAGGTGAATTGAAAAAGCCCAATTCTTATTTTGTAGATTGATTTACGCTAAAGAAACTCTCATTGCAAGCAACCCTGTAATTCCCTGCAGATCTTCAACTCTTAAAAGTTCAACATCTGTTTTTAAAACATTCTGTTTCTGAAGTCTGTGAATGTATTGTAAATATTCACGTTGATTTTCTAAACCGAAATAAACGATGGTAATTTTTCCCGGGCAGGTAATTCTTTCGTCAGAGTCTTTGATGTGCGCTTTTTCAAGTCTTTTTTTTATGATCTCAAAATTAGAATTAAATGCACCGTCTACATCAAAACGTTTTTCATCCATTCGGAAACGAATGTCTATTTTTTCATTATAAACAAAAATCAACGAAGCAATATCAAGCGAAACCGGAAGATCTTTTTTGAATAAACGGAACTCATGTTCCATCGTACAAATAGTTTCCAGCTGCCAATATCTTAATTCGTTAACCACTTTCGTAGAATAAGGCAATTCAGGAGCGATATTGGGACCTATGTAGAGATTATGTTCAACGCCATCCGATTTAAATCTTTCAAAATAATGTGGGAAAATTTCCTGAGCTGCGACTTGCTTTTCGTCTAAAATATCGGCCAGTTTACGATTGAGAAGCGTAATAGAATCGTCTAAATTTTTTCTGTTGGCATAAAAAAGATCATTCTGTGTAAAAACCTGACTAAAGTAATTTTTGATTTTTTCTTTAATCGTTTCTTCACTTTTTACCTCAAGCTGACCTTGCAGATAAGGATGGATTTCTTCGCGCAAAAGCCTTTGGAAACGCTGTTCGGTGTCTGCTTTTATTTCATTATTGAGTTCGTTTTCAAAAACATCCAATGCCAAAGAATACTTTTCGGCTTCTGATGAATTTAAAATGGTCATCACTTCATGAAGTCCGTCAATTTGCTGATTGAGATCTTCCAACATCAGCTTAAAACGTTTGTCTGATGAAGAGCGGATGTCTGAAAAACTAAATAAAGGAGTAAGATTTTTAAACGAAATCTCTTTTAAAGTATATATTTTTTTAGATAAATAAGCATTAAAATAACGCTCTGCTTCATTTCTGAATTTCCAGATAACGCTGTCGTGAATGGTCGTATATTCACGTTGAATAATAGCTTCAATCTGATTATTTCTTTCATAGGTAAACCTGCTCAGAGAGAAAATAATCATGTCGGCAACAAATTCAAGTTTTTTCAGTTTCAAACCGTTCAAACTATTGTTAATAGGCGAAGTAAACTCCATCATTGCAAGAAGCTCGTTGTCTTTCATAATCGGAATGACCATGAAGCTATTGATGTTATTGTCTTTCAGAATATTGAAAGTTGGCAGTTTTTTGATTTCCTCATCAAGATTGTCAACATTCGAAACCACCACAGGTTTTGAGTTGTAACTGATGTTTTCAAAAGCAGTTTTTCTTGCTTCTTCATCAAAGGTGTTGATCCAAAAATCGAGAAGGTGATTGGTGAAAACATTCTCGTAAATAGGAAGTTTTTCGAGTCTTTTGTTTTTGATATTAAACAGCATCAACCCAAAGTTGAGCTCGGCAACATCAAAATAAGATTTAAATATTTCTTTTAAATTCTCATCGGGTGAAGGGTTTTCCAGATCAATTTTAATCATACTCGATTTCAAATCGGAGAGTGCCACTTCCGAAGTACAGTCAATAAGAGAAATAATACTGAATCCGTTTAAAATCCATGATTCGGGCTGAAAATATTTTTTCCAAAGCTGTACATCATCCAGATTTTCAAGCAACATATCCAAAACATCATCCGACGGAATTTTGGTTCCTTCAGCAGGATAAACATCGCTGAAATCTGAGTTGACCGTAATTTTATAATGCTTCATAATTCCCTGTTTATCGGGGATATCATAATAAAATGGGATGGTAACTTTAATATCTTTTTTAAGATAAGTCTGTAAAATAAGGCAACAGCAAAAGACGTAATATTCGTCATCACTGATGTCTCTGAACTCGATTTCAAAATCTTTTCCGGCATCATTTAAAATATTCTGAAATCTTTCGGTATAATTGAACGTAAGATTGGTGAGCGGAATTCCTGCGGCTTTAATTTCATTTCTCGTCAAACCGGTAGGGAAGAGGTCTGCCAATAAAAGTCTGATGAGGTCTTTGTGCTTTTCAAACACCGATAGATCCTGAAAACCGTCTCTTAATTCTTTGAAATTTTTGGTTTTCTCAATCAAAGATTCAGCATAGTTGGCGCGATACTCTAAACGATCATTATACCGAATGTGCTCCAACACATCCAAATATTTTTTGAACGATATAAAAACCTGAAACGGACTTTCTTTCTTGTAGAGATTTGCCAAAATGTAAGAAAAATTGTGAGGGTAAAGGTATGAAAAGTATGAGGGAATTGGGTGTTTTTTGGGTGTGATTTTTATATTGAAAACTGATTTTGCTGTTGTAGATTTTATTATGATTGTCTTTCATTTACCAAAAAAGCTACACATTTTGAAACCATAACTTTTCTTTCTTAATCTTTAAAAAGTTTAATTAATATTTTCTTTTAATAATTTTCCTGCAGGTTGCTGTTGCGTTACGCAATGAATCATTCCTCCATTTTCATAGAGATTTCTTACATCAATACCGATCACTTTTCTGTTGGGATATTGTTTTTGAATAATTTCATTGGCGATTTTATCATTAGTATCTCCATAGTTCGGAACTAAAACAACTCCGTTAGCTACGTAATAATTTACATAAGAACCTTTGTCTTCAAGTTGTTTTCCATAAGCCGTTTTCACTTTATTTTTTGTCGCTGGAATATAAACTTTCTTGTATTCTTTACCTTCTGCGTTTGTTGCAGAGTACAATTTTTCAACATCGCTTTCAGAAAGTCCTAATTCTAATAAATCTTCTTCTTTCATTGTAAGCATGGTGGTATGATTGATGAATTTCATAAATCCGTCAATATGCATATCGGTAACATCAAGACCTGTAACGCCGTCTAACCAGATTACTTTGGAAACGCCATAATATTTTTTAAAAATATTTTCGACTTCACTTTGAGTAATGCCTTTGTTTCTGATTGCTTCTTTTTCCTGGCTGATGACCGAACTTTTACAAGCCATCAAAACTGCGTTTCCGTCAGTTTCTAAAGAGCCACCTTCGTTGACCATTTCTTCACTAAGATCAATTACTTTTACACCTAAATCTTTTCCTATTTTTGATGGGATTTGATCACAGTTTTCAAAATCATATTTTTCGCCCCACCCATTAAAACCCCAGTCTTCAATCAAAACATTTCCGTTGTTGTCTTTTACGAAAATTGGTCCGTTATCTCTTATCCAAACATCATCTGTCGGATATATTTTAAAGTCTACATTTTTCAGAGAAACTTTTGCTTTTTCTAAAACTTTGATGATTCTCTGTTTTTCAATTTCATTATAAGCAATGATGTGAACTTTTTCGTTGGTTTGTAATGCTTTTACCATTTCTACCCAAGTTGATTCCACACGATTTCTATACGTTACACCATGTTGATATTGATGGGGCCACTGAAGCCATGTTCCTTCATGTTCAGCAGATTCTTCCGGGAAATGATACGTTTGAGCCATAGTGAAATTGATGCTTAAAGCTATAAATAAAGTGGAAATAAAATTTTTCATTTTTTTGTCATTTCGTTTCAAAAATTGCACCAAGATTTAAAATTACTGTGAACTCATCTTTTTTTGAAGTATAAGTTTTTTTGATTCTTCTTATTTTATTTTTGTGATATTATTTATTCATAAAAGTTTTATCAACATCAAATTTTTCTGCTAAATATTCACTTTCAAATATTAAAGCTTTTTGTTCCGATGTAACTATTCCAAAGTAATTGCCTTTATTTGCATTTACTGTATATCCATTCAATGTTTTATCATATTTGAGATATATCTTATTATTTTCTGCCAAACTTACTTTCAGTAAATATTGATTGTAGGTTTTTCCCATGTTGCCAATTTCTGTATAAATAATAGAATCATTTTTGAAGTTTAGTGATATTCCATAATCACTCAATTTGTCATTTTCTGCAAAGTATTCTCCATTGAATTTTAATAGTTTTTGAGTATTAGCAGAAACTAGATTTTCCCATTGCCCTCCTTTTGAGGAAATTAAACTTTTT
>Ga0256881_1000142_pt1 | contig 12996 bp, 9 predicted proteins | sample MC6MC0439MT_FD_186334 | JGI IMG/M metagenome (GOLD analysis project Ga0256881, IMG submission 186334) | Metatranscriptome of enriched soil aggregate microbial communities from Iowa State University, Ames, United States - MC6-MC0439-MT... | ecosystem: Environmental > Terrestrial > Soil >... | reverse complement strand
GGCAGTGGGTCATCCTGCATCATCAACTGGCCAAAAACGCGCCCGGCCGGTAGCTCGCCGCGTGAAGCCAACACGCGCAGCAGCAGGCGTTCGGTAAGGCTCAATCCATCCTGTGCCCCCGGCAGCTCCTGTAGCTGGCGCGCCAATGCCCCGCCGAGCAACGGCAAGGCCGGGTGCGTGTGGTCAGCGAGGCCTGCCCAGGTCTTTGGATTGGGTGCGGTGTAGGCCGCCCATGCCTCGCGGGCCAGGGCCAGTGCATCCTCACCCAGTGCGCGACGTTGCGGCCACAGCCAGGCCAACAGGTCGGGGGCCAGTTGCCCGATGCCGATGAAACGCTCGATACCGGGCACCTGGTCAATTTCGATCAGCTCAAGCCGACGCGGCAGGCCGGGCAGGCTGGCGAGCACGCGAATCAGGAACAGCTGGTCGTAAGCGTCGGCCTCGCACCACAGCACAATTTCGCTGTCGCGGTTCAGCCCGGCCAGTGCGCTACGCTGCGCCGCCTGGCGCTGTTCCAGGTCCTGGGGGCTCAGCTTGAACGCCTGTTGCACGTAGGCGCTGCGCACCTGCCAGTACTGCTCGTCGGGCAGCGCCGGTACAGGCCCCATGACCATCGGGTCGTCGAACATCTGGAAGGCGCCGGCAAACCCGGCGGTACGCAAGCTGTGGGCGATGTCGTTGCCGCAGCGCCAATGCTGCACGCTGGCCTCGTCATCGGCGGAAAAACCGGGGTGGCGTGCTGCGAAAGCCACGGCGTCGGCATGGGCCTTGAGCCTTGGCCAGCTGGCAAAGCCGGCCTCGCGGGCCACCAGCCATTGAGTGTCGGCAAGCCGGTAGTCGGGGCCGGGCAGGCCAAGCGTGCGCAATTGCTCGCGGGCGTCGTCGGCTTGGTGGTTTTTCAGTTCAGTCAGCAAGCGCTTGGCGCGTTTGCGCAAGGCGGGCAGGTCGAGCAAGCCGTGGTGGCGGGAAGCATTGATGGCGGGCATGCCAACTCCTTTGGGGCTCGGTCCGCCGACAAGCCGGGAGCTGGTATGGGAATGTAGTGACGCGTGGCTCGGGCAACCCCTTCGCGCGGACCGCAGGCGCAGCCGGCGCCCAGGCCCCGACTTTAACGGCGCAGCGCAGCGGGTGGCAAACGATAGTTTTCCCATGGCTGCCATGCCCCTTATAGTGGCGGGCTTTTCTCCGTCTAAGTCAAAGGAATGGCGACCATGCGCATACGAACCCTGCTTGCAGTAATCGGCACCAGCTTGTCGCTGGGCTCGGCATTGGCTGCGCCAAGCCAGCCAGTGCCTGTAGCGGGCGAACGTATCTCGGTAAAAGTCGAGGGCACCGGGCCGGACGTCATCCTGATCCCCGGGCTGGCCTCTTCCCGTGAGGTTTGGTCGGGGCTTGCCAGCGCACTGCGCCAACAGCATCGCCTGCACCTGGTGCAGGTTGCGGGCTTTGCCGGTTCGCCTGCCGTGCCCACTGTGGACGCGCGCGTGGCCGCGCCGGTGGCCGAGGCGGTTGCAGGCTATATCCGCAGCCAGCGCCTTGAGGCGCCGGCCATCATTGGCCATTCGCTGGGCGGTGAGGTGGCGCTGATGCTTGGCGCACGCCACCCCGAGCAGGTAGGGCGGCTGATGGTTGTCGATGCGCTGCTGTTCTACACGTTATTGATCGACCCCACGGCAACTGTCGAAACGGCTGCACCGCAGGCTGCCGCATTCCGTGATGGGATGCTGCTGGCCCCGGCAGCACAGGCCGAAGCCATGCAGCGCACAGCCATCGACCGGCTGGCCAAGACCGCTGCGGCCCGGCCGGCACTGGTCGAAGCCGCGCTGCACTCGGACCGCAAGACGGTAGCCGATGCCACCTATGAACTGATGACCACCGACCTGCGCCCGGAGCTTGGCGGCATCCAGTCGCCGGTGCAGGTCGTCTATGCCTATGACCCCTTGTATGGCATACCCGCTGCCAGCGTCGATGCAACCTTCGCAAGTGCCTACGCCGGGACGCGAAACATCAGCTTCAAACGTATCGATGGCAGCTTCCACTTCGTCATGCTGGACCAACCGCAGGCCTTCGCGCAGGCGGTAGTCGACTTCCTCGACCGCTGAGGTTGGCCGTGGCGCAGCCTGCGCCCGGCAACATCTGTTCGGTTACCGCCCATAACCGCCTCCCTGCGGCTCAAGCCTACGCCGGCACCTCCGATAGCAGCACACCCACCGTCGAATCTCGACCAGAAGTGGTGCCAACAAGGAGTACTGCCCGCATGCTTGCCAACCTGAAAATACGTACCGGAATGTTCTGGGTGCTGTCGTTGTTCAGCCTGACCCTGCTGTTTTCCACCGTCAGTGCCTGGTGGGCAGCAGTGGGCAGCGACCAGCAGATCACCGAGCTGGACCAGACCGCACACCAGTCGGACCGGTTGAACAACGCATTGTTGATGGCGATTCGCGCCAGCGCCAATGTGTCCTCGGGCTTCATCGAGCAGCTGGGTGGCCATGACGAGAGTGCGGCCAAGCGCATGGCGCTGTCGGTCGAGCTGAACGACAAGAGCCAGACGCTGGTCGACAAATTTGTCGAAAACGCCCGCGAGCCAGCCCTGCGCACGTTGGCAACCGAGCTGCAGGCAACCTTCGCCGAATACGCCAAGGCGGTGGCCGGGCAGCGTGAGGCGACCCGCCAGCGCTCGCTCGAGCAGTACTTCAAGGTCAACAGCGATGCCGGCAATGCCATGGGCCGGCTGCAAGCGCTACGCCAGCAGCTGGTTGGCGCACTGAACGAACGTGGCCAGCAGATCATGCTTGAGTCAGACCGGCGCCTGGCCCGCGCCCAACTGCTAAGCCTGGGGCTGTTGGCGGTGACCTTGGTGCTGGCGGCGCTGTGCTGGGCCTTCATTGCCCAGCGGGTTTTGCACCCGCTGCGCGAAGCCGGTAGGCATTTCCAGCGTATTGCCGGTGGCGACCTGAGCGTGCCGGTGCAGGGGCAGGGCAACAACGAGATCGGCCAGCTGTTCCACGAACTGCAGCGCATGCAGCAGAGCCAGCGCGACACCCTGGGGCAGATCAACCACTGTGCCCGGCAGCTGGACGCCGCTGCCACGGCGTTGAACGCGGTTACCGAGGAAAGCGCCAACAACCTGCGCCAGCAGGGGCAAGAGCTGGAGCAGGCAGCCACCGCGGTGACCGAAATGACCACGGCCGTGGAGGAGGTTGCGCGCAACGCCATCACCACCTCGCAAACCACCAGCGAGTCCAACCAGCTGGCCGCGCAGAGCCGCCAGCAAGTCAGCGAAAACATCGACGGCACCGAGGCCATGACCCGCGAGATCCAGGCCAGCAGTGCACACCTGGAGCAACTGGTCGGGCAGGTGCGGGATATCGGCAAGGTACTGGAAGTGATCCGCTCGGTGTCCGAGCAAACCAACCTGCTGGCGCTCAATGCCGCCATCGAGGCGGCCCGCGCCGGTGAGGCCGGGCGCGGCTTTGCGGTGGTGGCGGATGAGGTGCGCACGCTGGCCTATCGCACGCAACAATCGACCCAGGAAATCGAACAGATGATCGGCCGCGTGCAGGCGGGCACCGAAGCGGCAGTGGCGTCGATGCAGGCCAGCACCAACCGTGCCCAGTCCACACTGGACGTGACCCTGGCCTCGGGGCAGGTGCTGGAAGGCATCTACAGTGCGATTGGCGAAATCAACGAGCGCAACCTGGTCATTGCCAGTGCGGCCGAAGAGCAGGCTCAGGTCGCACGGGAAGTGGACCGTAACCTGCTGAACATTCGCGAGCTGTCGATCAACTCGGCGACGGGAGCGCAGCAGACCAGCGAGGCGAGCAAGGCGCTGTCGGGGCTGGTGGGGGAGATGACGGCATTGGTGGGGCGGTTCAGGGTGTAAGGTTCGCCGGGCGACGGGCGTCAAACTCGAACCTGATCGTTGTTACATTAAAAGTGGGTGAAACTTATTTAAAGTTCCCCTTGCGGGTTGACTTCGATACTACGCTTGAATAAAGTTCGATCGCCCCGAGAAAGGGCCTTTTTTCCATTCACTGAAGAATTCAATGGACACAGTATCTAGTCGCTGCCTGACCCCTGCCATATGGCCGGGTCAGGCACTTGAACCGGAACACCGGTCCCGACACCCTGGTCGGGCAAGCCGCGCCAGAGCCTGATGCTCCGTCGTGACTTGCCGCCACTGGTGTCTGCCGGTTGGAGGCAAGCTCATGAACCTCACTTCATTCGTTTCACATTGCCTGTTCGCCGGCCTTGCGCCGCAGCAGGCCCGTGCCCGGCCGTCCCGCCTGCACGGGTACCCTGACGACAGCCAGGAGCCCCCCAGTAGATGCGGGCGGCTGGTGTGTCTTCATGCCCGCTTGAGCCCCCAGACTTCTCGCTGAATAAAAGATATTAAACGGTATCTTTGCTCTCGAACTTTTTAAATTAAAAGTTCGCGGGCAGCTATTGCCCGGTATTTATCAAAAGGAATCAAACCATGGACTGCGCGAGTAGAAAGTTCGCTGCCGAAACAACTTCCGACCCTCGGCAGCGGACAGACAACTGTCGGAAAAGCCCAGTATTTTTCTGCGACCCGACATGCCTTCGTTCACCGCCTGAGTGATACGTCTGTGTGTCGTGCCGCTGCAGCGGCAGGAGCACAGCAACATGACTGTCAAACACCGCAACACCTCATCGGCCAAGGCCGAACGCGAAACCCGCCTGTCTACCCGCGCCGCCTGTGAAGCGCGCAATGGCCTGGCGGTCACCCTCGCCAACCTGGATGCCAGCGAGCAGGGCCTGACCGAGCACGAAGCCGGCAAGCGCCTGGAGCGCGATGGGGCCAACCAGGTCGCCCACGACCCGCAACCCCACGCCCTGGTGCAATTGCTCAAGGCCCTGCACAACCCGTTCATCTATGTACTGCTGACCCTGGCCGGGATCAGCTTCGTCACCGACTACTGGTTGCCGGTCAGCGCCGGCGAAACAGACGACGCCGACCTGACCAAGGTCATCATCATCATGACCATGGTCAGCCTCAGCAGCCTGCTGCGCTTCTGGCAGGAATACCGCTCGAACAAGGCCGCCGACGCGCTCAAGGCCATGGTGCGTACCACCGCCACCGTGCTGCGCCGCGAGCAGGTCGGGCAGGCCCCGCGACTGCGCGAAGTGCCCATGGACGAACTGGTGGCCGGCGACATCGTGCAGCTTTCTGCAGGCGACATGATCCCTGCCGACATTCGTCTGCTCGAATCGCGCGACCTGTTCATCAGCCAGGCGGTGCTCACCGGCGAAGCGCTGCCGGTCGAGAAGTACGACACCTTGGGCAATGTCGCGCAGAAGTCCGCCACCGGGCATGGTGCTGACCAGGGCAACCTGCTCGAGCTGCCGAACATCTGCTTCATGGGCACCAACGTGGTCAGCGGCCGCGCCCGCGCCGTGGTGGTCGCCACCGGTCGACGTACCTACTTCGGCTCGCTGGCCAAAGCCATTGCCGGTTCCCGTAGCCAGACCGCCTTCGACCGCGGCGTGAACAGCGTCAGCAGCCTGCTGATCCGCTTCATGCTGGTGATGGTGCCGGTGGTGTTCATGATCAACGGTGTGGTCAAGGGCGACTGGGGTGATGCCTTCCTCTTCGCGCTTGCCGTGGCAGTGGGCCTGACCCCGGAAATGCTGCCGATGATCGTCAGCGCCAACCTGGCCAAGGGCGCCGTGGCCATGGCCCGGCGCAAGGTGGTGGTCAAGCGCCTGAACGCCATCCAGAACCTGGGCTCCATGGACGTACTGTGCACCGACAAGACCGGCACGCTCACCCAGGACCGGATCATCCTCGAACACCACGTGGGCTTCGACGGCCAGCGCGACCGGCATATTCTTGAACTGGCCTGGCTCAACAGCCATCACCAGAGCGGCATCCGCAACCTGATGGACCAGGCCGTGCTGCATTTCGCTGGCCAGGACTGTGAGTTCAAGGTGCCTTATGCCTACACAAAGGTCGACGAACTGCCGTTCGATTTCATCCGCCGTCGCCTGTCGGTGGTGGTGAAAAACGCCTTGGGTGATCACCTGCTGGTCAGCAAGGGCGCGGTCGAGGAAATGCTCGCTATCGCCACCCATGTGCAGGAAGGCGACAGCGTCGTTGCCCTGGACCCGCTCCGTCGCCAGCAGCTTCTGGCCAGCGCCGAGGCCTACAACCAGGATGGCTTCCGTGTGCTGGTGGTCGCCACCCGCGAGATCCCGGCTGCCCAAGGCAAGGCGCAGTACCACACCGACGATGAGCGCGACCTGGTGATCCAGGGCTTCCTGACCTTCCTCGACCCACCCAAGGAAACTGCCGGCCCGGCCATCGCCGCCCTGCGCGACATGGGCGTGCGGGTGAAGGTGCTGACCGGCGACAACCCGGTGGTTACCTGCAAGGTCTGCCGTGAGGTGGGCCTGGAGCCAGGCCTGCCACTGCTCGGCCAGGACATCGAGCGCATGGACGACACCACCCTGAAGCTTCAGGTTGAGGAGCGCACGGTCTTTGCCAAGCTCACCCCGCTGCAGAAATCACGTGTGCTCAAGGCCTTGCAAGCCAATGGTCACACGGTGGGCTTCCTCGGCGACGGCATCAACGACGCCGCAGCCCTGCGCGATGCCGACGTGGGTATCTCGGTAGACAGCGGCACCGACATCGCCAAGGAGTCGGCCGATATCATCCTGCTGGAAAAGAGCCTGATGGTGCTGGAGGAGGGGGTGCTCAAAGGCCGCGAAACCTTCGGCAATATCATGAAGTACCTGTGCATGACTGCCAGCTCCAACTTTGGCAACGTTTTCTCGGTTTTGGTGGCCAGTGCGTTCATTCCCTTCCTGCCGATGCTGGCAATTCACCTGTTGCTGCAGAACCTGATGTACGACTTCTCCCAGCTGTCGTTGCCGTGGGACCGCATGGACAAGGAGTTTCTCAGCAAGCCACGCAAATGGGATGCCCGCAACATCGGCCGCTTCATGCTGTGGATCGGCCCGACCTCGTCGATCTTCGACATCACCACCTTTGCCTTGATGTGGTATGTGTTCGCCGCCAACAGCGTCGAGATGCAGGCGCTGTTCCAGTCTGGCTGGTTCATCGAAGGGTTGCTGTCACAGACCTTGGTGGTACACATGCTGCGCACCCGCAAGGTGCCGTTCTTCCAAAGCACCGCTGCGTTGCCGGTGGTGCTGGCAACGGGGCTGGTGATGGCATTGGGGATCTACATCCCGTTCTCGCCGGTGGGCGCGATGGTCGGCCTGGTGCCGCTGCCGTGGGAATACTTCCCTTGGCTGGTTGCTACCCTGCTGGGCTATTGCGTGGTCGCGCAAGGGATGAAGACCCTCTACATCCGCCGCTTCGGGCAATGGTTCTGAGCCAGGCGAGGAGAGCAGACCATGCGAGTACTGATCTGTGCGGGACGCAACTATGCCGACACCCGGCGCTGCCGCCAGGCCCTGGATGACGTTCAGCGCCAGCGGCCGATCCGGGTGTTGATCCACGGTGGCAGCCAGTTCCTGGGCGGCGAGATCGAAAGCTGGGCACGTGAGCACGGTGCCGATCTGGTACGTTATCCGCCAAACTGGCAATTGCACGGCAAGCAAGCTGAACGTCTGCGCAACCTGTTCATGCTCAATGACAGCCGCCCTGATCTGTTGCTCGCGCTGCCCGGGGGCGATGACACAGAGGAACTGCTGGCCAGGGCTCGCGGCGCGGAGGTTCCGGTGATCTGCGGCAGGCAACCACGGCGGCCCGAGCGGCATGAACCTGGCGTGGGATAAGCCTGTCTGCCACTAGCCCTGTGGGAGCGGGTTCACCCGCGAAGAATCCAGCGCGGTGGATGGCACCGGCTTCGCCGGTGTTCGCGGCTAAAGCCGCTCCTACAGGGAATGCGTAAGCCTGAAGCCGGCACGGCACCTGTGGGAGCGGGCGTGCCCGCGAAGCAAGCGCCTCGGTCTTCAATAGCTCAAGCTTTCCGCAGTCGCTCCAGGCTGCTACTCAGCCTGGCTGCGCCGCCAGGCTATTGCTGACGTTGCGCCCCAGCACCAGCACGGTGACGAAACCACAGCCCACCAACGCGGTGGCCAGGCTCAACAGCACTGCGGTGCCCATATTGTCGACCACCTGCCCGCCGAAGAACGAGCCCAGCGCAATGATCACCTGGAACATGGCCACGAACAGCGGCATGCCACGTTCAACATCCTTGGGTGCCACCACGAACATCCAGATGTTGGCGCAGGCCGGGAACGCACCGAAGGCGAAGCCCCACAGCGCGATCAGCATGGCGGCGCCGGTCATGCCGGTGGCGAAGTGCGGGAACAGGGCGGTGCTGACAGCAATCATGAGCGCGACCAGCATCAGGGTATGCCGCACGCTGCGGTTGGCAGCGTAGCCCGCGAAAATGTTGCCCATGAACCCGGCTACGCCATACAGCAGCAACAGCGAGCCAATCGTAGGCCCGTCAAAGCCGGCATTCTGTTTGAAGAACGGGGCAACATAGGTGTACGCGGCAAAGTGCGCCAGGCCGATCAGCAGCACGGCGATCAAGCCTACCCGTGCTTGCGGGTTGATGAACAAGGCTGGCAGGTCGCTGATGCGAATAGCCTTTTCCGGCAGCAGCCGCGGCAGCAGGAATACCTGCGCCAGCAGCACGGGTATGCCCACCAGTGCGGTGACCAGGAAAGTCATGCGCCAGCCCATCAGGCCGCTGAGCCAGGTGCCCACTGGCACGCCCACCACGGTCGCCAGGGTTACGCCGGCCATGATGATAGAGTTGGCCTTGGCCACGCCCATGCCGTCGGGAGCCAGGCGGCCGCTGAGGGCGATGGCGGTCGCCCAGAAGCCACCGATACTGACACCCAGCAGCACGCGGCCGACCAACAGCAGGTTGAAGTCGACGGCGTAGGCCACGATGGTGTTGGCGATGATCATGATCAGCGTCAGCCCAATCAGCAGGTAGCGCCGGTCCAGCGCACCGACACCCACGGAAATCAACGGCGCGGCCAGCGCGGCCATGATGCCGGGCAGGGTCACCATCAGGCCGGCAAGGCCTGCACTGATGCCAAGGTCACTGGCCACATCGTTGAGCACCCCCACCGGGAGGAACTCGCTGGTGACCAGGGCGAAGGCACCCACGGCCACAGAGAGGATTGCCAGCCATTGCTGCGTGACACTCTGTTGATTATGTTCGGGAAGGCCGCGACGGGCCTGGCGGTTGCTTGGCATGGGGGTCGGTTCCATGAGGGATGTCGCCTGTAGCAGGCGCAGGAGCGGAGGGATTTGCAGGCGATTATAGGGATGGCCTGCCAGGCCGACAGGCAGGCCGCTTGATAGTCATCATCAGCGCAATCGATGAAACGCCTGGTCTTTCAAGGTTTGCTGTGTATAAAACTATATAGCGATTTTACGTGCGATGCCCGCCTAAGGCAGCCGCGAATGCTTCAGCAGTAGGGCTTTCTTCCCAGGCCGGTGTACCGGCAGGCAAAGCCAGCCAAGGTTGCTTGTGCCTGACCCAGATATGCGCAACAGGCTGCAGCGCAGCGCGTTCATGCAGTGTGCCAGCCCTGAGTACCCACAGCCCAGGTGCGGCCGAGGTGGTGTTGTAGATGCGGGTGTGGCATGTCGCGCACAGGTAGTGCCGCGATTGCTGCCCCATCTGCTCGTACTGATATTCGACCATGGGGCCGTTCAGCGTGAACGCGTCTTCTGGTAGCAGGGCGTGCAGCGCAAAGCTGCTGCCGCTCCATGCCTGGCAATGCTGGCAATGGCAGGCATACACCGCCGCCTGCAGCGTGGTTGTGGAGTGGTAGGTAACAGCGCCGCAGCGGCACTCACCGGCAAGTTGCATGGTCGTTTTCTTCCTTGTTCACGCCTGGGGCGCTTGATTGATGAAGCGGGTCTGGTAAAGGATGCGGCAGATTCTGCTTGATTGAAACTGATCAAAGCTGCCTACCTGCTCATAGGAAATGTATGAACGCCCCGCAACTACAGTGGGAAACCCAGCGGGTTTTCCTCGCCGTCCTTCGAACTGGCAGCCTTTCTGCCGCCGCCCGTGCGCTGGGGATTGCTCAGGCTACGGCGCGGCGCCGGATCGACGCGCTGGAGCACAGCGTCGGTACCAGCCTGTTTGTCCGCTCGCCAGCAGGGTTGATGCCGACCGACACCGCCAGGGATCTGGTCGCGCATGCCGAGTCCATGGCGCTGGCCGCCGAAGCCTTCGCCCGCGCGGCTTCCGCCCAGGCCAGTGAGGCCGGCGGCACCGTACGGGTCACTGCCAGCCAACTGCTGGGTGTCGAGGTGCTGCCGCCAATGCTGCGAGCGCTGCGCGATGCGAGCCCCGGGTTGGCGTTGGAGCTTAGCGTTTCAAATCGCATGGAAGACCTGGCGTTGCAGGAGGCCGATGTAGCAGTGCGCATTCGTCGGCCCACCGAGGCGACGGTCGTTACGCGGCATGTGGGGGACCTGCGGGTGGGGCTGTACGCAACCGAAGCGTTGCTTGCGGACAAAGGCACCCCGCGCAGTCTCGATGACCTGGGCCGTTACCCGCTGATTGGCCCAGACCGCAACCTGACAGAGCTTGCGTTCCTAGGGCAGCAGGGCCTTGCCTGCAGCCTGGCGAGCAGCGTTGTCCGCACCGACTGCCATCTGGCCCAGTTTGCAGCGCTCAGGGCGGGGCTCGGTATTGGCGTATGTGCCAACCAGTTGGCGAGGCAGCACGGGCTGGTGCAGGTGCTGCCGGGTGAAGTGGCTTTCCGCGTCGATATCTGGGTTGCCATGCACCATGATTTGCGCCGGGTAAGGCGGGTTGTGCAGGTATTCGACGGGCTGACGCGGGCGCTGCACCACTACCTGGAGTAGCGTTGGTCGGCCCTCCTGCAGCCTATGGGGCCACCAGCACGTCACACTGCGATTCGCTCAGTACATGCTTGGTGACGCTGCCAACCAATAGCTCCTCCAGCGCGCTTGCACCCTGCTTGCCGACTACGATCAGGTCGCACTCCAGCTCCTGCTCCTGCTCGGCAATGCGCCAGCCAGGGTCACCGTGCTCCAGAATCTGCCGTGCATCGGCAATGCCCGCGGTCTCACTCAATGCAGCGAGTTGTGCCTGTGCGTCCTTGCGGATGACATTGCGGTAATGGGTGAGGGTGTCGTGGTCGATATGGGCGAAACGCACGCTGCCTTCGAACGGGGCTTCGTACACATGCAGCAGAATGATTTCGGCCTGTGGGGCAATGGCCCTGGCCAGTTTGATGGCGCGCAGCGAAGCGGGAGAGAAATCGACCGGCACCAGCACCGTGCGATAGGTATCACGAGGGGCCGGCTTGACCACCAGTAAAGGGCAGGGCATGTGGTTGAGCATTTTCTGCACGGTTGAACCCAGCAGCAGGCGCCGCGCCATGCTCTGGCCCTTGGCGCCGCATACCAGCAGGTCGCTGTGTTTGTCTTGCACCACCCGGGTGATTTCCGTGATCACCGACCCGCTGGCGACCTGCACACCCGCGGAAATGTTGTAGCGCTGGAACAGCAGGGCTGCCAGTGCGCGGGTTTTCTCGGCGGCGCTAGCCAGCATGCGCTTCAGCAGGTCGTCATCAGGCGCCACCAACTGCTTGAGGCGTTCGAAGGGCGCCGGGTTGGCAACGTAGAGCAGGTCCAGTGAGGCCTGCTGCGCGTTGCTCAGGTACGCAGCGCGCTCCGCTGCGTTGCGGGCATGGGGGGACAGGTCGGTGGCTACCAGTATGTGTTTCAGCGGGTTCATGTGGGGCTCCTTGTCCAAGGCCGCGCACAGTGTTCGAGGGTTGTGCACTGTGCGCCTGGCGGTGCTTGAGTCATTCCTTGCTTGCAGCCATCGTCGCGCGAACCCGGCGCGAGGGCTTGATTTGTGTCAATGGAGTGTAGGTGCCGCAGCGGATCATGCCGGCATCACCATGCGTAGCACCCCCGTCATCACGATGGCAAACACCACCACCGGCAAGAGAGAGAACCTCGAAGCTGCGTAGATGGTAAGCCCCAGCGCAATAAGGTCCGCCGGGTGCCCGGAGACAAACTTGGGTGCGATCACGGCAATCAGCACGCAGCCGGGTGCGGCGTTCAGCACCTGGGTCAGCTGCGGCCCCAGGGTACGGTTGCGCAGCAGTACAAAGCCCAGCGCCCGGGTCAGGTAGGTGGCCACGGCCATGTATGGCTTGGCCCACAGGTAAGCGGTCACCAGACCGGCCACGGTACCCGCGAGCACGTACCAGCCACCGGGAATCAGCAGGTAGAACAGTGCGGCAGTGATCAGGCTGAACAGCCAGGCCAGGGCGGCGTGTACGCCCCTCCACATACCCTTGAGCAGCGCCAGGAAGACCGCGGCGAACGCCATGTCGAAGCCACAGCTGCGTAGGTCGCCGAGCAGCGGCCCGACCTGCGCGCCGAGGACAAGGGCAAAAGGGATGAACCCCAGCTGCACCGGCAGGGCGGCAACGGCACCCCGGCGCCGTTCGCTTTGTGGCGTGGTGGTAGGGGGATCGTTCAGTACAGGTTCAAGGGTATTCATGGTCACCTCCAGTGGAGGCAAATTATTCCAATGAACCGCTGAAATTGGCTTGCGTAGTTGCGCTGATACGATTGGCATTTAGAATCTGCTACCGACAATATCGATAATGAGGTCTGTCAATGCCAATCAAGCTCGACGCCATCGACCGGCGCATCCTGCGCGCGCTGCAGCGCGACGGCAGGTTGCAGAACCAGGAGCTGGCCAAGCAGGTGGGGTTGTCTGCTTCGCCGTGCCTGCGACGGGTGCGCCTGCTGGAAGAGGCCGGGGTGATCGAGCGCTATGTGGCGTTGCTGGACCCGGCCAAGGTAGCGCTGGGCCTGACCCTGTTCGTGCGGGTGTGGCTCAAGCGCCAGGACCAGGACACCACCGACGAGTTTGTCGAGGCCGTGCGGCAGTTGCCTGAAGTGGTGGAGTGCCATGTGATGGCGGGCGATTGCGACTTGCTGTTGCGGGTGGTGGCGGCAGACCTGGAAGC
>Ga0256881_1000131_pt1 | contig 13366 bp, 10 predicted proteins | sample MC6MC0439MT_FD_186334 | JGI IMG/M metagenome (GOLD analysis project Ga0256881, IMG submission 186334) | Metatranscriptome of enriched soil aggregate microbial communities from Iowa State University, Ames, United States - MC6-MC0439-MT... | ecosystem: Environmental > Terrestrial > Soil >... | reverse complement strand
GTTAATTACTGACCTTTAATTTTGAAATCATCAATTTCCCACGTTGCCGCTGCGGAAGGTGTTGAAGTATATTTAAACGCAATTCTTACATTTTTCCCTAAGAATGCTGATAAGTCTACGTTTCCTGAGCTTACCCAGTCACCAAACGCTGCAGTATTTGTATCTAATAATGCAGGCAGAGCTACCCAAGTAGTAGTTGCAGGATTTCCTGTATAATTTTCTGTAGCGTAAACCTGAAGAGCAGGCCCAGAATATCTTACATCAGATGTAAAGTTTACTGCTGCTTTAGTTTTCCCTACTAAACTAATTGATTTTGAAATCAACCAATCTTCGTTTGTATTATTTAACACTCCATTCACAACAGCATAATAATTTGTTCCGTTACCTTGATTTGAAGTAGCCCAAACCTGAGCTCCAGCTACGTTTACAGTTGTCCAATCTGTACTGAAACCTCCTGCTGCAAAATCATCTTTGTACAATACAGGAAGCGGAGTATATACAGAACCATCACATCTAGGATTATCTAAATCTATGTCACTCAATCTTGTAATCCAAAGTTGATATGTACCATTGAAAATGCTTGCAATTGCATACACATCACCTTTTCCTCCTTCAATTTCTGTAGCACTTGCTTTTCTAGGATCTGTATTTGTTCCGAAATCAGCCAAGCCACTGGTTCTAAGAAGAATTTTGTTTCCATTACAGTCTTGCAAAGTTCTGTTGGTTTGGGCAGTACCACTTGCATATGTTTTTCCCAAATCTCCATCGATGAACTGTAAATCTTTAATCTTGATCCATCTACCAACATCTGCTGTTGTAAGAGATGTAATTGTTCTTTCGGTTGCAATAACCGGACGAGTAACAGTATTTGTATCGAAGAAACTCTTGTACATATTCGCTTCTTCTACTTGCCCAAATTGTGTACCACTTGTATTTGTAAATAAACCTCCTATTTGAATTTCTCCATTTACATCTTTAAGGTACAAGCCTTTTAATTTAATATAAACATCTTTACCCAATCTAAAACGATTGTCTAAAAACAGATCTAATTTGTTCATATTAACTCTGATCCCTCCTGTTGCATCTTCTACATAAACATATTTATATAAATTATTGGTTGCATCGTTTGCTACAACTTGAGCTTTAATATAGAAATCACCTGTAATTTCAGTCCAGTTTGCTGCTGTGTTTAATTGCTTTACTTCAGCAATTGTTTTTACAGTTAATCCATTCGCACTGAATTGACAAGGATTAGACGTTAATCCATCTAAACGTGCAAAATGCTCATCTACACCATCACCATCTTTATCGCCTTCCATATCCAAATCTGCTACTCTGTTGATATACATTTGGTAGTTAGAATTGAATTTACTGAAGATTCCTACAAACTTTCCTTTTCCTGCAGGTACAATTTGGTTCGCAAACGAAGCAAAACCACTATTTCTTACCGCTGCCGTTTTAAGGTATTTTTTATTTACACTATCCCAACCTTCACCAATAGTTTTATCTACCGTTACACCATTAGGTGCAAATTGAGTACATAGTGCTCTTGCGTCAAATTCTACATTATTGATTTGTATCAAACATCCGATAAAATCATCGTTTAGAGTAACCATCTCAGACATAGTCATCACCTTCGGAATAATATTTTCTCTAATCTCACAATCTCTGAAAATACGGTTTTTGATTTCTTTTTCAGGAACTCTTGTTCCCGCAGGAGTAATCATTCCTAATTGCTTTACCCCACCATAAGTAGTTATTGCTAAATCTTTTACCTGAATATAAACTTTTGATCCTTGTGGAAATTTAGTATATAAACTTACTGCATCCAAGCTAACCGTTAAACCATCTGTAGGATTTACTGGAGCATCTTGTACATAAAGAGTTTTATAAATGTTTCCTGTTTCGTCTGAAGAAGAAACATATGCTTCAACATAGGCATTCTCTGCAATTGCTACGTTTTGAGGCTTTAGCTTCAAGTCATGTAATGTCCATTTTGTAAAACCATTTTTAGGGTCAGTATAATAACTTGCTGTTTTACACTCATACCCTGTAAGATTAGGATCATCATATTTATCGTCATGTACACAGCCTGTAATAAACAAAGCTGTAATCATCACTAAAATATATTTTAAAACTGAATTATATTTTTTCATTGTCTTTTTATTTTAGAATCTTAAATAAACATTTGTAAAGAATGTTGTCCCTCTGTCATACCAAAGTTTTGGCCCAAAATATGGTGTTTGTCTCTGAGCGTCTACCAAAGCTTCATTAAAGTTTACATTTCTTCCTTGCTCAAACCCTCCGGTAACATAGTTTCTGTTATTAAGAATATTATTAACTGATAAACTGATTCCCATTCTGTATTTACCTAAAAGAAATGACTTTCCTGCATTGGCATTCAACATAAACTGATTATCAAATTTTTTCTGAGCGGTAATTTGCTGAAGAAGCTCAGGCGTTACGTTAGCATACGGATCGTTATCTAAAATATTAGTGTACATGTATGGCGTTTTATTTAACGCTGAGAAATCAAGATATTGATCCATCAAGTAATTTGCCGATGCACCAACCCACCAATACTTTGGAGAATTATATTTCAATCCTAAAGAGAATGCTTTTTGAGGAGTACCTGCAACTTTAAAATCTTTAATATTTGCTTTACCCCAAGTGTTATCAGAACTTCTAAAACCGTTTAAGTCATCAAAAGTAGAAACCTCAGGATTATTGGTATATTTATATTCACCAATACTTGCAGCACCAATAGCATTTAAGGTAGGAGTAATCTTTAAATCAAAACCAAGTTCTGCTCCCACATATCTTTTATCTACTCCACTCATCGCTTCATTCACTAATGTACTGAAAGAATTCCCTAAAGTCCCGTCATTTACATCAGCATAATATCTTGAAATCTCTGTAGAATTACTAATCGTAGTATAATAACCAGTTAACCTAAGTTTTAAAACCTGCCCTCTCATAATGTAGCTTAAATCATTAGAGTTGATAATTTGGTTTTTAACTCCCGGTGTAAGATAGTCTACAGCTCTAGGGTTGATATAGATTTCGTTTAAAGTTGGAGCCAAACTAAAGAAGGCACCATTATAAACGATAAAGTTCTTACCATTGATTTTGTACGTTACTTTTGCTTTTAAACCAGCATCTAAAGCATCATACACACTGCTTTTACCTTTAGAATTATCTTTAAATCTCAAAAGCCCGCTTCTATAATCACCATCTCTCTGAGACTCGGAGTATGATGTAAAGATTGATGCTACAACATTAAATTTATTAAAATCTACTTCTGATGAAACGTTTAATGAATAATGGTCTCTCAAAAGCTCATAAGAATACTGTGTTCTGTCTCCTACTCTTACTTCTACATTCTCATCATCAGCATTGTATTTTGCATCATTATTAAATGCATTTAAATTCACAGCATAATCTGCGCCTAATAAATCCTTGACTCTTCTGAAATTATCTGATCTTAAATTCTGATAATTAAAATTGATATTCAATTTCCAGTTTTCCTTTAATCTTGTATCAAAGTGAGACGCAAAATTGAATGTCTTATCTCTGTTTACATCCTCTACAATAGTATAGACAGCCTCTCTTTTGGAACCATCCATATTTTTCTTATTAAGGTAATTTGCCTGATAAAGACTGTTCCAATCGATTTGTGACTGCGCTCTAAATTCATCCGCAGTATAATTACCAAAACTCGGTAATTTTCTGTAATAAGTAGGATTCGGATCTGATGCGTGGAACCAGTCTAACCTACTTCTGGCATCGCTTCCGATTTGGTAAGAAACCGTATTGATCCAATTTGAATTTTTACCTATTTTCAAATAATCAGTAAGCATAAACATCGGTTCGAATACTTTTCTGATTCTTGAGTTTCTCTTTTCACCATCTTGCCATCCCCAATATGAGTTGTAATCTTTACCCATAATGTCATAAACCTCCTGAGTATTTGGTGAGTTTGAAGCTCTATAAGTAGGAGAACCGAAACCAGTAAAGTTAATTGAATGTCTTTCGCTGAATTTTTTCTCAACTGATGCGAAATAAGCATAAGCATCCTGGTAAACACCATCGATGATAGCCTGATCTCCCCATCTTCTACTTCCAGAAACTGTAAATGCCCAACCATTTTTAGTCATTCCTGAAGAATAAGTTGCCATTGCTCTGTGCAAATAACTTCTATTCGTAAATGAATAAGCTAAAGAGGTCTGTTTTCTGTAAGAAGAAGCTCTTGTATTGTAATAAGCAACACCTCCCAAGTTACCAAAAGCATATTCTGAAGGTGTAATGTTATCCACATTTTCATAAGGATATCTTGTTACATCATTCAAACCACCCCAGTTGTTGAAGTCGATTCTTCCATCATCATTTTTAGACATCGAAACACCGTTAAACATTACGTCTTCGAAACGGTTATCTACCCCTCTTGGTCTGAACCAATATGCTCCCAATTCAAAAGCAGAAACATTTTGAAATGCATCTCTACCTGAACTCAAAAGCCCTACTGTAGGCTGCATTGAAGAACCTCCGTCTTCGGTATCAGTTGCAGAGTCATCAATCACAACAACTCCGGCATCTGTTCCCAAACTATTGTTTAGCACAATAACACCTAAGTCTTTTCTTTTCTCATCAGCTGTTACATCAAACTCTAAGATTTTAGACTCAAAATTTGGTTTTGTAACCGTAATAAGATAATGTCCTGGCTTCAAATCTACAAACTGGAAGTAACCGATTTTGTCTGCAGTTACATCATCGACAGATTGTTCAAGATCAACCTCTGCTCTCTCTACCGGCTTACCATCCTGACCTTTAACATACGCATAAACAGTAGTTTGTGCATAATAATAAGAGGCTGGTAATAGTGTAAACAAAGAGATTAGGGATAGTTTTTTAATCATAATAAACTTATTTTTTACACCTTCTTTATTTAAGGGGCAACAAATTTAGGATTATTTTCATTAACTAAAACATTTTAAGTACTTTATTCTATTAATTATTCTTAACACTTAATAATACTCTCAATAAAAAGTCCGTATTATGATTTAATTCAAAAATGCTTCTTAAGATTAATTTAATCTCTAAATGATTTTAAAAGTTGTAATTTTAACCCTCAATTTTTTGAATATTTTAAAAACATGAAAAAATATCTTATCATTTTTGCGGTATTGTGTTTTAATTTTGGTTTTTCTCAGCAGAAACAAGTTAAAAGAGCAGCCGTAGCTTTCCTGAATGTAGAAAATCTTTGGGATACCATTGCATCCGCAGATTATATTGACGGAACACTTCCTTTTTCTAATCCTAAATTTCACAGAAGCGTACCTATCGATTCTCTAAAGTTTTTAGAAACTACAGAAGATTACAAAGGAGAATGGAGCAATGAGCTTTTAGTAGGAAAAAAAGTAATTCGTCATCAAATTTTAGCTACCGACTTCACGGCAAACAGCCCAAAAAGATGGGGAACGAAATACTATAACCAAAAATTAGCCAACGAAGCAAAGGTAATTTCTGAGCTTGGAAGACAGTACACTAATGACAACCCTGCAATTTGCGGTTTAATTGAGGTTGAAAACAGACAGGTAATTGAAGACCTTATTAAGCAACCTGTTTTAGCGAAAAGTAATTATGGAATTGTACATTACAATTCTTATGATGCAAGAGGAATTGACATTGCAATCATTTATCAGAAAAACAGATTTGTAGTTCAAAATTCTTATACTAAAGAAATAAAAATCTACAATGAAGACGGAAAAAGACAATATACAAGAGATGTTTTGGTAGCAGTTGGGCTTTTAGATGGTGAAAAAATTGCAGTATTCATGAATCACTGGCCTTCAAGAAGTGGTGGTGAAGCAGCTTCTCAACCAAGAAGAAATGCAGCCGCAGCCGTTTTAAAAGGCGAAATGGATAAATTATCTGCAGAGTATCCCGGAATTAAATTAATTTCAATGGGTGATTACAATGACGATCCGGTAAGCCCGAGTTTGAAAAAACATTTAGGTGCAGTAGAGAATCCTGAAGATTTATCTGATAAAACTCCTTACTATAATTTAATGTACAAATTATATAAAGCAGGAGTTGCTTCTTTAGCCTATAGAGACGCTCCGAATTTATTTGATCAGATTATCGTTTCTCAGAATTTATATTCAAAAGAAAAATTGACTCCTACTTACAGTATTTTTAAAGCAGAAATTTATGCTCCATCTTATTTAGTTAATAAAGAAGGACAATGGAAAGGTTACCCGCTTCGTTCTTGGGATGGTGACCGATTCACCGGTGGTTACAGCGATCACTTCCCGGCTGTATCGGTTCTTCAGAAAGAATACATCAAAAAATAAAACTAAGGCACTCTATTTGGAGTGCTTTTTTTATGTAAATTACTCATTATGAAAAATTTAATCATCATATTATTTACAGTTCTTATTCCATTACATTCATTTGCTCAGAATAATCCTAAAAACGAAAAGGAAGATTCTGCAATGAAACCATCAAAAAACGATGATGGAGAATGGGATCTGATTGTAATCGACACCCAGTTCGATTATTTTATGAATGCTATTGCAAGACCAATGAATCAGTATACTGAAGCTAATTTGAAAAGTAGAAATGCAATTTTGGTCAATGAATGGAATTCTTATTTCATGTCGGGAAGATATCGTAATATTATTGAATCTTCAATAGACTATGACCCAAGAGAGAAATACGGAATTAAATTTGAGTATAAATTATATCAGGTTTTTGCCTATGTTAATTGGAAGTATAAACTGAGAATGAATGGATTGAGCGCAAGTGATTATATAAACTAAAGTTCATAGAGTATTTATTTTTATTTATCCTTTTTTTTGGTTAGTTTTGCTATTCACCGAATATTGAATTTGATTCAATTAAAAACTAGACCAAAATACATCCATGAAAACCCAAATCATTTCATTTAAAATGTCGTTGTCATATTCTTTTGTATCAAGGAAATTTTACTGTAGTTCCATTATTAGGAAGCATCTTCAAACCATTTAAGCCTTTAAAAAATCAAGATAATTTGTCGATTCGAATTATACAATCTTACCTCCATTATTTAAATGAAGGTAACAATCAATATAGCTTTTTATCAAAGAACATATATTGATTAGCTTGAAGTGATATGTAATATTTAGAAAAACAACAACCTTAAAAAATAATAACAATTAAAAATCATGAAAAAACAAATCTTATTATTAGCAGTTTTTGCTTCAGTATCTTTATCTGCACAACTTTATTCTCCAAATGGTGCACCACTTACATCAAACTCCACTACAGGAAATGTTGGAATTGGAATTGATAATCCAACAAGAAAACTTACTGTAAACGGAGATATTTATGTCCAAAATGCACATGCTCTCAGTTTCCAAGATGATACAAGGATGACCATAACGACTGCAGATGTGCCATCAATATCCCTACCTGTATCCATGCCCAATTATGGTTTTTTATTTCCTAATGTCATAGATGGAGCTGAGTTATGGATGTCTGGATTCCAAGGATTAAGAATATTCACGGGAGGAAGTACATCACCTAGATTCTACATTGGTCCCTTTGGTGATGCCGCGTTATATGGTAAATTTGAAGCCAAAGAAATAAAAGTAACTCTTACCCCAACTGCCGATTTTGTTTTTGCAGAAGATTATGATCTCCCAAAATTAGAGGATGTTGAAAAGCATATTAAAGAGAAAAAACATTTACCTGAAGTTGCTTCTGCTAAACAAATGGAAAAAGAAGGTGTAAATGTGGGTGAATTTCAAATTAAGCTTCTTCAAAAAATAGAAGAGCTTACTCTTTATACAATAGAACAAAACAAAAGAATAAAAGAACTAGAATCTAAAATTAATAAAAAATAAAATTTAATACTATGAAAAAAATCTTAATGACATCACTTTTCGCATCTGCAGCTACATTATCCGCACAAATTTACGCTCCTGCAGGTAGCACAATTGGCACAACATTAAATTCAACATCCACTAATATTGGTATAGGAACAAATGATCCTAAATCCACTTTAGAAGTTGCAGGCACAGCAATCTTTAGTGATATTGTTAGTTCAGGCTCAAATTCTTGGAGAATCCACACTCCTGATGACGGAAGAAAAACAATACATTTTGCTTTTAGAAGTCCTGGAGATACAGATTACTCAAATTGGGAATGGGACAAAGCATTCATCATTAACGGCGAAAACGGAAACGCCATGGTTCAAGGAAAACTTGAAGCTAAAGAAATAAAAGTAACTCTTACACCAACTGCCGATTTTGTATTTGCAGAAGATTATGATCTTCCAAAATTAGAAGATGTTGAAAAACACATCAAAGAAAAAAAAACACTTACCAGAAATTGCTTCTGCTAAACAAATGGAAAAAGAAGGTGTGAATGTAGGTGAATTTCAGATTAAGCTTTTGCAAAAAATAGAAGAATTGACTCTTTATACAATTGAGCAGAATAAGTTAATTAAAGAGCAACAGAAGAGAATTGAGTCTTTAGAAAACAAAAACAAATAATAATATGAAAACTAAATATTATTTACTACTCATAATGCTAAGCGTTGGATCTAACTTCCTTTTTGCACAGCATGAAAACGACAACTGGCTATTCGGAAATAATAAATGGAAGTTTGATAACTCTTCACCAAGCGGCTTTACACATACTACAAATATTAATCCGTACATTAGATATGTAAGTTCTGTTATTAGCGATAAAAGTACAGGATCATTATTATTTTATAGCGATGGATATAAAATTTATAATAAAAATGGTGCTGTTATGAACGGTGGGAATGATTTATTTAATACAAACAACGTTGCCTTCAATACATATGGGAATCCATCAGATCAATCTTCTATAATTGTCCCATTATCCAACTCTAATTCAATTTATTATGTATTTTATATAAATGGGAATAGAAAAGTTGATGACCAAGGAAATAATTCTGATACTACAGCATATAATTATGGACTGCGTTATGCTATAGTTGATATGACATTAAATGGAGGATTAGGCGGAGTAACTTCGAAAAACAATGTTCTTTTCAGTACTTCTCCTACAAATGCTCTAACATCAACAGTAGCAAGTGATGGAATGTCTTATTGGATTGTAAGTGCTAATAACGGCAATTTCTTATCATATAAATTGAATTCAAATGGACTCAATACAACTCCTGTTATGAGCCCAGCAACTAATTATGGCAATTTTTTTAAAATTTCACCTAATAGTAAAAAACTGGCAACTAGAATAAACACTTATCCTAATAATGGTGTTTATCTTTATACATTTAATAATTTTAATGGAAGTGTAACAAATCCTACTAAAATAACTACAGATTCAGATAGCCAAAACTTCAACAATACCATTGAATTTTCTGCTAATAGTAATTCAATTTATTATCTTTATTTAAGTGGTTGCTTGTGTGGTAATTCTACCATTATTTCATATATTAAAGGATATGATCTTGTAACCAACACACCTATGTATAACTCACAATATTTACAAAATGGAGTATCTATGCAAAGAGCAGAAAATGGGAAAATTTATTTAATGCTAAATAACATATCCGAATATAATTTAGATGGAACTAGAAAAGTGGATTTTGGATGGACCAATACAGCTACGCAATTATATTATTCATATGGATGGATGGTTCTAAATAACCCTAATAATTCCAACCCAGGCCCCTTAGACAATATCCAGCCACAATCTATTAATAATACCAAAAATGGTTATTCTTTCCCTCAATTAATACCACATTTAGAAAATAATCCATGCCCCGATAACCAAAATATAGATTATCCAGTAATAACTTCTCAAAATTTCCAAGCAGGTCAATCAATTACTGCTTCATCTACAATTAATGATGGTTTAACGGTTAATTATAAAGCAGGGAATAACGTAACTTTACTTCCGGGGTTTTATGTTAGAGCAACAGAAAATAGTTTATTTCATGCTTACATAGGGCGATGCGATGGAATTATCACAAACTTTGCTAGAAATAGTAATACATCTATAAATAATATTTTTAAAGAAACTAAAGTTCAGACTTCTGATCTTAAAATTTCACCTAACCCCGCCTCCACATTCATCAACATAGATTCAGGAAATGAAAAAATAACTTCTTGGGAATTGCTTGACATTTCAGGAAGAAGTATTCTAAAAGGAAGCTCTAATAAGGTAAATGTTCAGGGATTACCTAAAACAACTTACTTATTAAATATTAATATCAGCAACAAAACAATTACTAAAAAGGTCATTGTAAAGTAAAAAACATCGAAAGGCTCAACAATATTTGAGCCTTTTAATTCTAAAAAATATTATTTATAAAATTTAAAAATTATGAAAAAAATCTTATTAACATCAATTTTATTATCATTTACAACCTTTCAAGCACAACAAACTCTTGATGACAATTCTTTTTTCACAAACCTAATAGGAAAACAATTTAAAGATGCCCCTTCAGAACATCCAAATTACAAAATCTCAAATACATTAACATCTGCTGGTTGGGTTTTAGATACAAACTGGTGGGGTGGTATAAATTTCAAGACTCAAGGATCCATAAAATTACATGGGAATGTAGAAGTAAATAACGGTGTTTTTAAGGTAATGAACAACAATAATCTCTTGTCTTATGAGGGATTAGCAGATATTTTGTTAAGATTTGAACCTAGAGGATCAGGAGGCAGAGCTATTGTCCATGATAATGGTAACATATTAGCCTTAAATTATAATAATGATTTTACAGGTGGTACTAAGTTAGGAACCTCCTTTCTGGTAAAGGACAATAATGCCTCCCTACAAGGAAAATTTGAAGCCAAAGAAATAAAAGTAACCCTTACCCCCACTGCTGATTTCGTATTTGCAGAAGGTTATGATCTTCCAAAACTAGAAGATGTGGAAAAACACATTAAAGAGAAAAAACACCTTCCTGAAATTGCTTCTGCTAAACAAATGGAAAAAGAAGGTGTGAATGTAGGTGAATTTCAAATTAAGCTTTTGCAAAAAATAGAAGAATTGACTTTATATACTATTGAGCAGAATAAGCAACTCAAGATTCAAAAAGAAGAAATTGAATTACTTAAAAAGCAGATGAATCTAAACAATCAAAAAAACAGATAATTGATGAAAACAAAAAATATTTTTCTATCATTTGTGTTAAATTTAGTTTTTATCACAACTTTTGCTCAAGGAGAAAACGATAATTGGTATTTTGGGAATAAGGCCGCTTTAAACTTTTCTAATACCGTGCCAACAGTTATAAATAATAGTGCCATGAATAGTTTAGAAGGCTGTGGATCAATAAGTGACAGTAATGGTAATTTACTTTTCTATGCAGATGCAGGAAATATTTGGAATAGACAAAACCAAATTATGCCAAACGGAGTTTTACTTTCAATATTTAATTATAATACTTCCCAACAGCTTGCTATTGTTAAAAACCCAGCAAATAATAATCAATACTATGTTTTTACAACAGGAGTTAATGGTTTTAATTATAGTAATACGAATGGTGGATATAGAATCAATTACTCAATTGTTGATATGACTTTAGGACCTGTTGACAATACCGGAAGTCCGCTTGGAGATGTTTTACCATCTTTTAAAAATATTCCTATATTGGATAATTTAGGAAATGTTTTTTTCTCTGAAGCAATAACAATTATACCTAATACAAATAATAACCACTCTTTTTGGGTATTAATACCACATGGCACTAAGCTATATTCTTATCAGCTTGATACTAATAGACTTAGCACCAATCCAATTATAAGTAATCTTAGTTTTCCGGTGAATTTAAATCAAGGCCAACATTACAGTATAAAACCATCTCCAAAAATCACTAATAATAATTATTCACATTACATCTGTATTTCAAATTGGGTTGATAGTTCTGACCTAAATCTACCTGATAGTGCTTTTACAAATAAAGTATATTCATTTAATTCTATAACAGGACAAATTACAAATGATTTTTCATTACAAGTAAATTCTAAAAGAACCTATTCACCCGAATTCAATAAAAATTCGTCTGTTCTTTTTCTAGGAGCTAGGGATGTTTATGCTGTCGATTTAATCAATTCTACATCTTCAGCAGTTCAATCAATGATGATATATGACGATCCTATTCCTCCTTCTTATACAGAAGGAATGACCATTCAAAGAAATACACGAGATGACATTTATGTAAGTAGACCTGGAAAAAACTTCTTAGCTCAAATAATAAATCCGAATGTATATGGATCAAATATAAGTATCAATTTAAATGCCGTGAATTTAGGTAATGGAAGTACGAAGTATGGTCTACCACAAATCATCCCAGTACAATCGAGAGAATATTATCCTTGTATAGATAGTTTAACACTAATCTCAGAACCAAATTCAAATTTTAATTATGAAGTTGGAAACAAAATAACAACTAAAAATAATTATGTTTTAGGAGCTAAACATGATATTACTATGAAAGCAGGGGCAAGTATTAATCTTTTACCTGGTACGAATATTCAAGTAGGAGCACAATACCATGCTTTTATAGGAGGATGCAGGAAAGAAAGCATATATTCTAGACAATCTAAATCAAGTCAACAAAACATGGTATTAAATCTAGACATAGAAGAAAGAAAAACTCTTAATAAACAGCTTGAAATTCATCCGAATCCCGCCTCCACATTTATCAACATAGATTCAGGAAATGAGAAAATAACTTCTTGGGAATTATTTGATATTTCAGGAAGAAGTATTCTAAAAGGAAGTTCTAATAAGGTAAATGTTCAAGGATTACCTAAAACGACCTATTTATTAAAGATTAATATCAACAATAAAATAACTACTAAAAAAGTCATCGTCAAATAAATAAAATATACAAAAAAAGGTTCAGAAAATTCTGAACCTTTTTTATTTGAAACAATAGAAGATTATTTATTAAATAATTCCTCTACTTTATCCCAGTTTACAACATCGAAGAACGCAGATACATAATCAGGTCTTCTGTTTTGATAGTTTAAGTAATAAGCGTGCTCCCAAACATCCAATCCTAAAACCGGAGTTCCTTTTGAATCAGCAACAGGCATTAATGGGTTGTCTTGGTTTGGAGTAGAAGTTACAGAAACAGATCCGTCTTCATTTTTTACCAACCAAGCCCATCCTGAACCAAATCTTGTTTTAGCAGCTTCAGAAAAATCATTTTTGAATTTTTCAAGACCACCATAATTTTCGATAGCAGCTTTTACGCTTCCTACAGGCTCTTTGCTTCCTCCTGGAGTTAAAATCTCCCAGAAAAGAGAGTGATTGAAGTGACCACCACCGTTATTTCTTACAGCTGGTTTTTCAACACCCGTTCTGC
>Ga0256881_1000129_pt1 | contig 13447 bp, 11 predicted proteins | sample MC6MC0439MT_FD_186334 | JGI IMG/M metagenome (GOLD analysis project Ga0256881, IMG submission 186334) | Metatranscriptome of enriched soil aggregate microbial communities from Iowa State University, Ames, United States - MC6-MC0439-MT... | ecosystem: Environmental > Terrestrial > Soil >... | reverse complement strand
TGCGAGGCCTCCGACTCCACACTCTCCACTCGTTGCTGCTAGGACTTCGCATGTCTCACCCCCCTTTCACACCGGCAGCGGCGCCCTTGCCGCAAGCGGACGGTGCAATGAGCGTCTTCGAGCGTTACCTGACGCTTTGGGTGTTTCTCTGCATCGTCCTGGGCGTTGCCCTGGGCCAGCTGATGCCCGCCCTATTTCAAACCATCGGACATCTCGAAGTCGCGCAGGTCAACCTGCCGGTTGGCATCCTGATCTGGGTGATGATCATTCCGATGCTGCTGAAGGTGGACTTTGGCGCACTGGGCCAGGTCAAACAGCATTGGCGCGGCATCGGCGTGACGCTGTTCATCAACTGGGCGGTCAAGCCCTTTTCGATGGCGTTCCTGGGATGGCTATTCATCCGCCAGGTCTTTTCGCCATGGTTGCCTGCTGACCAGTTGGATAGCTATATTGCCGGCCTGATTCTTCTTGCCGCAGCCCCATGTACCGCCATGGTGTTCGTCTGGAGCCGGCTGACCGGCGGCGATCCCGTGTTCACCCTGTCTCAGGTGGCGTTGAACGACACGATCATGGTGTTCGCCTTCGCGCCCATTGTTGGGCTGCTGCTGGGGTTATCGGCGATCACCGTGCCGTGGGACACGTTGCTCGTGTCCGTTGGACTCTACATTGTGATTCCGGTCATCCTCGCCCAGCTCTGGCGGCGCGCGCTGCTGCGTCGTGGGCATGAAGCGTTCGAAGCGGCGTTAGCGCGGATCGGCCCGTTTTCCATGGCCGCCTTGCTGCTGACGCTGGTGCTCCTGTTCGCATTCCAGGGTGAAGCCATCATTGGCCAGCCGCTGGTGATCGCCATGCTGGCGGTGCCAATTCTGATCCAGGTGCTGTTCAATTCTGGCTTGGCGTACTGGCTGAATCGTCGCGTGGGCGAAAAGCACAACATTGCTTGCCCGTCAGCGCTGATTGGCGCCTCCAACTTCTTCGAGCTTTCCGTCGCCGCTGCGATCAGCCTGTTCGGCTTCCAGTCGGGCGCCGCGTTGGCGACGGTGGTCGGCGTGTTGATCGAAGTGCCGGTGATGCTGCTGGTCGTGCGGGTGGTGAACCAGTCCAAAGGCTGGTACGACGCTGGCGCGAAACGGGGCTAAGGTCAGGGCGATAACGGACGACTACTCCAAGGCAGCCGCGCGCAGCGTGGCTTCCAGCGCCAGCACCGCCTCGGACACGACCGACGCACGGTCGATCACGAAGTCCAGTTCGCCCAGATCAGGCAAACCGGCGTCCAGCCGCACTAAGCCATCTGGCACCACATAATCGGCGAAGGCGCTGATACCCAGCCCCGCAATGGCCGCCGACTTCAGAACCGCGATACTGCTGCTGACGGTGGCGATGCGGTATTCGCGGTTCGTCGCCTTCAAGGTTTCCAGCACCCGAGTGCGCGACACGCTGGGTTCCGGATGTAAAGCGAGCGGCAGCACAGACTCGCCACCGGTAATCCTGGATTGCGGACCCACGCACCAATACAGCCTTTCGGTACGCACGACCTGGCCGCGATGGCTGCCTGACAGCCGCTTGGCGAACACCAGGTCGTGGCGGCCTTCGTCCAGTTCCCGAAAAAGATCACCGCTAAGTCCCGTGGCGATGACCAGTTCTACCTGGGGATTTCGCTGCAGAAAATTGGCCAGCGCGAGCGTCAGCCGGGTTGACGCGAAGTCTTCCGACAGGCCCAGGCGCACGGTGCCATTTAATGCCGGACCAGATATCGCGGTAAACGCGTCATCCATCAGTTCCAGAATGCGTTGAGCGTAGTCGTACAGGGTTTCGCCCTGGCGCGACAGCCGCACGTTGCGCGTGTTGCGCTCGAATAGTGGCTGACCCACGATGTCTTCAAGACGGCGTATGTGCTGGCTGACCGTCGATTGCGACAGGCTGACGCGCTCCGAGGCCGCAGTGAAGCTGCCGCTTTGGACGACCGCCACAAAACTGCGCAGCAACTCGGGAGATAAAGGACGCATTACGAAACCCTCTGAATGGCAGCAGATAACTTCATAAATCAAGGCCGCGACTGGCGTTAGGATTTTACGCAGACGGTTGCCGATCAACGGCGGCGGTACGGATCAACAGTGGAGAATGCCTGATGACGGCCTGGAATAGCGCCCGGCGCGCGAAAGAAGAACGGATAACGGCCGGAGCCCGGTACGCCCAGGGCAAGGAGGTGGCCGCGGACGACGCCACCGCCTTGCTGGAGGCGGTGATCCGGCCCGGCGACCGTGTCTGCCTGGAAGGCGACAATCAAAAGCAAGCGGATCTGCTGGCCGTGGCGCTGGCTGCCGCTAACAACCAGATCCTGTATGACCTGCACATGGTTCAGTCGGGCGTCGTGTTGCCCGAACATCTGGATGTGTTCGAAAGCGGTATCGCAAAGCGGCTGGATTTTGCGTACTCCGGTCCTCAATCGCAACGCATTGCCCAATTGTTGTTCGGCGGCAAGATTGCACTGGGCGCCGTCCATACGTATCTGGAGCTATTCGCGAGGTACTTCGTTGATTTGACGCCCCAAGTCGCCCTTATCGCTGCGGTCAGCGCCGACCGGGACGGCAATCTGTACACCGGGCCGAACACCGAAGACACGCCCACGGTCGTCGAGGCCACCGCGTTCAAGGACGGCATCGTCATTGCGCAGGTGAACCAGATCGTGGACAAGGTGCCGCGCGTGGACATCCCCGGAGACCGCGTGCATTTCGTGGTGCAGGCCAACAAACCGTTTTATGTGGAACCGCTGTTCACGCGTGATCCAGCCGCCATTACCGAAACGCAGATTCTCACCGCCATGCTGGCGTTAAAGGGAATCTATGCGCCGTACGGCGTCCAGCGCCTGAATCACGGCATCGGCTTTAACACGGCGGCCATTGAATTGCTGCTGCCCACCTACGGCGAACGGCTGGGCTTGCGCGGCAAGGTCGCCACGCAATGGGCACTGAACCCGCATCCGACATTGATTCCGGCAATCGAATCGGGCTGGGTGCAGAACATTCATTGCTTTGGCTCCGAAGTCGGCATGGACGAATACATCCGTGCGCGCTCCGACATTTACTTCACTGGGCCGGACGGGTCGTTGCGGTCCAACCGCGCGTTCTGCCAGACGGCGGGTCTGTATGCCTGCGACATGTTCATCGGGTCCACGCTGCAGATTGATCTGCAGGGGCATTCGTCCACGGTGACGGCGGGTCGTATCGCCGGCTTTGGCGGCGCGCCCAATATGGGCAGCGATGCGCGGGGTCGCCGCCATTCCAGCGCACCCTGGCTGATTGCCGGCGAACAGGCGGACCCTGCTACCCCCGCCGCGCTGCGGCGCGGCCGCAAACTGGTCGTGCAAATCGGCGAGACCTTTGGCGACAAGAATGCACCGTTGTTCGTAGATCGTCTGGACGCGTTGACGCTGGCTGAAAGACTGCAGTTGGATCTGGCGCCCATCATGGTCTATGGCGACGACGTGACGCACATCGTGACCGAAGAAGGCATCGCCAACTTGCTACTGTGCCGCAACGCGGATGAACGCGAACACGCGATCCGCGGCGTTGCCGGCTACACGCCGGTAGGACGGCAACGCAACAAAAAGCTGGTCGAACAGCTGCGTGAACGCAAGATCATTCAACGTCCGGAAGACCTGGGCATTGATCCGCTGGACGCCGACCGCAGCCTGCTGGCCGCACGCTCGGTCAAGGATCTAGTGCGCTGGTCGGGCGGTTTGTATTCGCCGCCCGCGCAATTCCGCAATTGGTAAAGGTGAACATATGGAACATTTAAATTATCGCCACAAGACGACGCGGCAAGCGTCGGGCACGCAGACCAGCGCGGTGGTGGGCGTCGTGGCTTCGGGCAATCTGGAAGTGCTGGTCGAGCGCGCCCTTCCCCACCATGACTGCGAAGTCGACATACACAGTCAGGCCACGGGTTTTGGCGATGTGTGGAGTGCGGTGATCGCGGATTTTGTATCGCGCCGCGCCGTAGGCGGCCTGCGATTTTCGATCAACGATGGCGGGGCGCGCCCCGACACGGTGGCGCTGCGCCTGGCGCAAGCCGTGCGTGTCATGGAAGGAGGACAGCAATGAGCGCCCAACCACACGAGGTAACCACGCGGCCGCAGCCGGCCTTGGCGCCCATCCCGGCAAGCTGGTATGAATCCTCCGCGCGCAAACGCGTGACGGGGCTGTTGGACGAGGGAACGTTCATTGAATTCCTGGGTCCCGAGGCGCGCGCGGTCAGCCCGCACTTGCCGCTATTCGACCTGCCGCAACAATTCGACGACGGCATGATCGTGGGCAAAGGCCTGCTGGATGGCAAGCCCCTATTCGTCGCGGCGCAAGAAGGCCGTTACATGGGCGGCGCCGTGGGTGAAGTCCATGGCGCGAAGCTGACGGGGCTGCTGCGCGCCGCGCGCGACCTGGCCACCGTGCCCGTGCTGATTCTGTTCGACACCGGCGGCGTGCGGCTGCAGGAAGCCAACGCTGGCGAACTGGCTATCGCGGAAATCATGCGTGCCGTGGTGGACGCTCGCTTGGCGGGTGTGCCGGTGATCGGTCTGATCGGCGGACGCTCCGGATGTTATGGCGGCGGCGGGCTGATCGCCGGTTGTTGCTCGGCGTTGGCCGTTTCCGAATCTGGCCGCATCAGCGTGTCCGGCCCAGAAGTCATCGAGACCAATCGCGGCATTGAAGAATTCGATTCATCCGACCGGCCGCTCGTGTGGCGGACCATGGGCGGCAAACACCGGCGCTTGCTGGGCGGCGCGGATGCGTATGCCGACGACACGCTGGCCGGATTCCGCCAGGCCGCGTTGCACTTGCTGGCCACTGCCCTGCCCTTAAGTGCGTCGGTGTTGCAGAACGAACAAACACGTCTGGAAGACCGGTTGACGCAATTCGGCGCCTGCGCCGACGCCCGGGATATCTGGGCGGCGCTGGGAGTTCCCTTACCTGCGGACGTACCCGATCTGGACTACGAGGCATTTTCGGAATTGGCGGATCGATTGCAGGAGGCGCGTCATGACGCTCGATGACATTCTGGGTTCGCTATTCGCGGACTCGCAGGGCTTGGTGCGGGAAAACGGCTTGTTGTGGGGACGCGCTCGTCTGGCGGATGACGGCCAGGACCGCATGACAACCGTGATCGGTGTGGAAGGAAGTGCGTTTGTCGGCGTGGACGATGCCATTGTGCTTGCGCGCGTGGTGCTTCGGACGATCGCCCAAGGCGCGGCGCAGGGCTCGCCAGAACCCATCCTGGTGCTGATCGACAGCAGCAGCCAGCGCATGAGTAAACGCGATGAATTGCTGGGCTTGAACGAGTTCCTGGCCCATCTGGCCAAAAGCCTGATCTACGCCCATGCGCGCGGTCATGCGACGGTGGGATTGTTATACGGCCATACGGCCGCCGGCGCATTCATCGCAACCGCCCTGGCAACCAGCACCTTGTTAGCGCTGCCCGGCGCGCATCCCGCCGTCATGGATCTGCCGTCGATGGCGCGTGTGACCAAGTTGCCGCTGACGGTGCTGGAAGAAAAGGCCAAATCCACGCCGGTGTTCGCGCCCGGCCTGGACAATCTGGCGCAAACCGGCGGCGTGGCGCAGGTGTTGAATCCAGACCAGCCGTTGTCGGCGCAGGTGCGGGACGTCCTGGCTACATTGAACACGGGCTTGACCCCGGGCTTGACCCCGCACGAGCGCGCACAAGATCACCGCGACCGCTTGGGCAAAACGCGCGGCGGCCGGCCCGTGGCCGCGGATATCGCCGACCAGGTCTATGCGCTGGCTCGCGCCGCAATCTAAGGGGCGTCAATGACACGCGCCAGCCCGCCTTATCCCCGTCATAGCCTGGTATGGGTGCGGCCCGATGCGTGGCAGGCCGTGATGGCAAGCCGGCCCGATTTGGCGGCGCTGCCGCGCGTAGAACACTGGGCGTTACAAGGCTATCCGCTGATCGTGCGCCGTTATGGCCACGAGGACGCCCAGGCCACCGATGACCGGGTGCCACTGGGCCTGCCGCTGCCGCCCGCCGACGGCAAGCAGCGCCTGTTCCTGAGTATGTCGCGAGCCGATATCGTGACGCACGGCCCCTGCCCGTTGCTGCAGGACGTCCTGGACGTGGCGCCCGCGGCATGGTTGCCATTCCTGCGGCGCGTGCTGCATTGCGCCCAAGCGCATGCCGCAGAAGTCAGAGTGTTTGGCAGCCTGGCCTGGCAGCATCTGACCGGTCTTCCTTATCTGTCGCCACACTCCGATATTGATCTGTTGTGGCGTTTGACCGCCAATTCCAAACAGATCCGTCAGTGGCTGGACGAGCTAGCCATGCTGGATGCGGCTGCGCCCATGCGGCTGGACGGCGAGCTGCTGCGTGCCGATGGCGCAGGGGTGAATTGGCGCGAACTACAGGGCGGCGCAGCCACGGTGCTGTTGAAAGCGCCGCACGAAGCACGCTTGCTGACGCCCATGGAGTTTTTCAGGACTGGACATGACTGCGCTGCTATCGCGTGAAATCTTCAACCGGCAAGCGAACGGTGGTGATGCGAATGCCAGCCCCACCCCTGAATCCTGCGGCTCGCCATGGTCGGCGCAGGGGCTGGGCGCGTTGGCGGCGCGAAGTTTGTGGCTAGAGGTGCATACCTGGCCCAAGCCCGGCCTTGTCAGTCATGTCGATGCAGGCAGTCACGACGACATGAATGCCGCCACGTTTGAACGCAGCGCCCTTGCGCTGCAACCCTTTTTCACGGAATTGGCGCAAGCGGGATCGGACAATGCCCCGATGAGCACGCTACGCAAGATCGGCCTGCGTGCTGAGACCGCCATGTTTGCCGCGACAGGCGGCATCAATACGCATCGCGGCGCCATTTTCGGACTGGGGCTGTTGTGCGCCGCGGCGGGCCTGCGCGCCAAGCAAGAAGGCGCATCGACCACACACGGTCCCGGGCTGGGCGACATTGTGCGCACGCGATGGGGCGCCGACATCCTGGGCGGCCCGCGCCTGCCCGGCAGCCATGGCGAAGCCGTGGTGCGGCGTTATGGCGTGGGTGGCGCGCGTGCGGAGGCCGCTTGCGGATTTCCCTGCGTGTATGAACTGGGCTTGCCCGCATTGCGGCAGGCCCTTGCGGGTGCGTGCATGGATGACAACGCTGCGCGTGTGCATGCCTGTCTGGCGCTCGTGTCGCAAGTTCAAGACACCAATCTGCTGCATCGCGGTGGCGAGGCGGGATTGCAGTATGCGCAATTGCAGGCGCGGCGCTTCATGGCGGCGGGCGGCGTATTCCAAGCCGGGTGGCACGCCCGGGCGCAACGCATGCATCAGTCGTTCGTCCAACGCCGCTTAAGTCCCGGCGGCGCGGCGGATCTGCTGGCCATGACGCTGTTTGCGCATGCGGCTGGAGACTGACCATGGCCTTGGCTTTACTGTGCTCGGGTCAGGGGCGCCAGCACGCAGGCATGTTCGACCTGACAGGCGCGGCGTCCGCGGCACGCGGCGTGTTCGACCACGCCGCGTTGCTGCTGGGCGAAGATCCGAGGACCTGGGTCCGCCATGCCACTGACGAACAACGGTGCGTGAACCGCACGGCGCAGGTGCTGTGCGTTGTGCAGGCCATTGCCGCACACGCCGCATTGCGCTCCCTGTTGCCGCGCCGGTTGTGCGTGGCGGGATACAGCGTGGGAGAACTGGCGGCGTGGGCAGTGGCGGGGTTGCTGCCCGCTCAGGCTGCCTTGGACTTGGCCGTTACGCGTGCGCAGGCCATGGATGCCGCCAGCGGCGGCGCCCAAGGCATGTTGTTTGTGCGAGGGTTACCCCTGGCGGACATCCAAGCGTTGTGCCAGGGCCGGCAGGCTGCGGTGGCTATCGTGAACCCGGGCCAGGCCTGGGTGCTGGGCGGCCGCCTGACCGACCTGGCGGCCATTGCCGCCCAAGCGGAACATCACGGCGCCAATCGCGTGGCCAGCATTCCTGTGTCGGTCGCGTCGCATACCTTTTTGCTGGCCGACGCGGTGGCGCCCTTCGCGAACGCGTTGCATCAAGCGGCGCCTTCCACGGCGCGCGCCACACCCGGTATCCGGCTATTCAGCGGCATCGATGCACAGGCCGTGCTGAACGTTGACGAAGGATTGAACAAACTGGCGCGGCAGATTGCCGAACCCATTCAGTGGGAACAGTGTCTGCAGGCCTGTGTCGAAGCAGGCGCCACCGCTTTTCTGGAACTGGGGCCTGGCAGAGCGTTGACCGACATGGCGGCAAGCGCCTTCCCCCGCGTTCCCGCAAGATCACTGGACGACTTTCGCACCTTGCAGGGGGTGAGCGACTGGTTGGCGCGCATTCCAGACTAACCATGACAGCGTGTTCCAGGCAGCGTGGGCAATCATCCGCATCAGTTTTGTTTTTTAATAATATTAAATGTGTCGATTCATGCCATTTTTATTATGCGGATGGTATCCAAATAACTAGTATTAAAAAAACGGTTGGTATCCAAATTTCCTAGTTATTTCAAAGGGATGGTATCTGTTAACCCGTATTTTGTGCTGTAAAAAAATTGGTATACATTGCGTCCTTTTTTCGACGGCGCGTTCCATTTATTCGCCTATTTCGCCGTAACGTAATTATACGTTTACAGCGATTTAGTAATGCGTGGGCGCCGAGTTTAATAATCAGAAGATAAAGGACTCACGTTTTGATCAATGGCACGAAGAAGTGGCTGACAGCAACGCTCGCTTTGAGTAGCACGTACTACGGCGGCGTCATGGCGGCGGACATGACGGTTACGCAAGGTAATACCCAGGTGTTCGATGGTTCGGTGAATTATCCCGGCGGCGTCGACGTAAACGGCGGCACGCTGGTGATTGGCGGCAACGGCGGCGGCGCAGGCGTTGCCCTCACTGGCAACGTCAATGCCACATCGAACGGCACCGTCGCGGGCTTTGGCCGCATCAATGGCGACCTTAACGTGTCGGGCAACGCGCGCGTGGCGCCGGGCTATTCCGTCGGCACGCCGACCGGTGTTTCGAACGGCAATCTTGTCGTGAACGGCAACCTGTCGATGAACAATGCCGAGTTTGCATTTGAAACCGGCTACGCGGGCCTGCCCATTACGCAACCCGGCACCGGCGACAACATCACCGTCGGCGGCAACGCCGCCATCAACAACACCACGTTGAACGTCACGGTGAACACGCTGGGCGTGAACGCCGGCTACTACCGAATTCTGTCTTACGGCGGCACGCTGAGCGGCAATGGATTTACGTTGGGCACGGTGACGGGCGACTCGCAGCCTGGCGCAACCATTCAGTCGCTGACCGGCGACAAGCAGATCAACCTGATTCTTGGCCCCAGCACGACCAACTTGTGGAACGGCAATGGCGCGGCGTCCGCGACCCGTTCGGGCGGCGGCGATGGCACCTGGACGGCGACCGGCACGAATTGGAACAGCCCCACCAACGCCACGGGCGCCCTGCCCGATGCCGGCTATGCCATTTTCACGGGCGCGGCCGGTACGGTTACCGTTGATGGCAGCGCCGGCCCGGTGCGCGTGTCGGGCATCCAGTTCGCCACCGACCGGTATCGCGTGCAAGGCGCGCCCATCACGCTCGTGGGCAGCGGCGGCAACCCGCCCGCCATTGTTGTGGGCGACGGCACGTATGCGTCGGGCCAGTTCGTCGACATCATCGACAACCCGCTGCAAGGCACGGAGGGCTTCGTCAAGACCGGCCCAGGCTCGGTCATCCTGACCGCCGACAGCAGCGGCTTGACCGGCCCCATCCTGATCGCCGACGGCGCGCTGGAAATCGACGGCAAGTTGAACGGCCCCATTGATATCGGCCGCGAAGTCGTGCTGGCGGGCGTGGGCCAAGTGGGCACCACTACGCTCTACCCCACCGCCGTGGTGTCGCCCGGCAACGATGGATCGCCCATCGGCACGCTGACCGTCAACGGCAACCTGAGCTTCGGCGAAAACACGATTTATCGCGTGCATGCCGACCCGGCCAGCAGCGCCAGCGACCGCATCCACGTCACGGGCGTCGCCTACCTGGATGGCACGGTGGCGCACGTGGGTCCCGACGGCAACTATGCGCCGCGCACCACCTACAACATCCTCACGGCCGACGGCGGCGTCCAAGGCACGTTCAAGGGCGCATCCAGCTCGTATGCGTTCCTGACGCCCACGCTCAGCTACGACGCAAAGAACGCGTTCATGACGCTGACGCGCAACGATGTGCCGATTGGCAGCATCGGCGGTTCGGATAACGCGAACAACGTCGGCAATGCGCTGGATCAGCAAGAGCCGCCCGCGACCGGCAACGGGTCGTCGTCAGCTGGAAACGGTTCCACTTCCACCGGTAGCGGGCAGACGACGACGGGTAACGGCTCGGCCACGACCGGGACGGGCACCACCACCGGCACCACTACGGGCACCACCACGGGAACGACCGCAGGGACCCCCTCCCCCACCGCCCCGGCCGGATCATCCGTGGTCGCAAGCGGCAGCAACGCAGACAAAGCCTCTGGCGCCAGCCAGGTGACCGCGGCCGTCCTGACCATGACGCCTGGCGAAGCCCGTTCGGCGCTGTCGATGCTGTCCGGCGAAGCCTACGCCAGCACGACGAGCGTCTTGCAAAGCCAGGGCGACATGGTGCGCACGTTGCCGCTGTCGCACTTCCGCGGCAACCTCGACGCCCCGGTGCGCGCCGGGCGGCCGACGGCCCAATTGGGTGCGCCGTCTGCCGACGCGATGCCGCAAAGCAGCGCCTCGCCCGTCTGGGCGCAAGCCTTCGGCAACTGGAGCAAGTTCGGCGGTGATGGCAACGCGTCCAGCGTCAGCCAATCGGCCGGCGGCATTTTCATTGGCGGCGATGGCGCGGTGGGCAACGGCTGGCGCCTGGGTGGCGCGCTGGGCTACATCGGCAGCCACAACTCGATGGCCGACGTGTCTTCGCGTACGAATGTCGACAGCTACACCGCGGCGTTGTTCGGCGGACGCAACTTCGAAGCCGGCGCGGGCCATGTCCGCTTCATGGCGGGCGCGGCCTACACCTGGCATGAGATCGACGGCAAGCGCGATGTGGTGGCGGGCAGCCTGAATCAGCAGCTCAAGTCGTCCTATAACGCATCGTCGACGCAGTTGTTCACCGAGCTCGGCTACAACATGCCGCTGAACGACGTCACCAGCATCGAACCCTACGCCGGCCTGGCGTGGAACCAGTTGCGCACGCGTGACTTCAAGGAGTCCGGCGGCACGGCTGCGCTGCACGGGTCGGGCAGCACCGACGACGTCACCAGCACCACGCTGGGCCTGCGCGGCGCATGGCAGTTTGGGTCCGACTCGGCCCCGGGCCGTCTGACGGCGTCCTTGGGCTGGCGCCATGCCATGGGGGATGTGAAACCCAAGCAGGAGCTGGCGTTCGAAGGAGGCAGCACGTTCTCGGTGACGGGCGTACCCATCGCGCGCGATGCCGCCGTGGTCGGTTTGGGCGCCGAAGTGGCCCTGACGCGCAACACGACGGCGGGCGTTTCCTACGACGCGCAGTTCGGCGGCGGCAACCGCCAGCAATCCGGCGTGTTGAAGCTGGCAGTTCGTTTCTAAGCTGACGCCAGCTCGGAAGCAGGCGTCGTGATTGCGGCGCCTGCGTCGGCCAGGCCTTGTGAGGATAATGGCGGCTCTTCACATCAACTCGGACGTTCCGGATGCTGATTGCGCTATTTGTCTTCGCTTACGGGCTGGCCGCTTACTTTTGGGGCGTGCCGCTGTGGGTCGGGCTGGTTTATGTGGCGCTTAGCCTGATCACGTTCGCCGTGTACGCCTATGACAAGTCCGCGGCCAGGGCGAAGCGCTGGCGGATATCGGAACGGACGCTGCATGCCTGGGCGTTGATCGGCGGTTGGCCAGGGGCGTTGCTGGCGCAGCAATGGATACGGCACAAGTCCGTGAAACCCAGCTTCCGGGCGTGGTTCTGGGTCACGGCCGGTCTGAACGTGGCGGCGTTTGCTTTCATGGCTTCGCCATGGGGCCGCTCGCTGTACCCGTTTCCCACAGCGTGACCCGGTTGCGGCCTGCTTCCTTAGAGGCATACAAGGCCATGTCCGCGCATTTGACAACGGCTTCAGCCGAATTTCCATGTTGCGGCCATAGCGCCACGCCCGCCGACACCGTCACATGCCCCACGCCATCCGGCATCGGTTTGGCCGCGACATTTGCCCGGATGCGTTCGGCCGTACGCAGCACGACATCAGCCGAGGGCGCCTGAACGATCACCACGAATTCCTCGCCGCCCACGCGAAAGGGACGGTCTTCTTGGCGCACACTGCTGAGCAGCGTCTGCGCCAATGAAATCAGCACCTTGTCACCGACGGGGTGGCCGTGGACATCGTTCACCTGCTTGAAATGGTCCAGGTCCAGCGCGATGACCCCAAAGGGCGTGGCGGCGGTCAGCAATTCGTCAAAGCGCTGCTCCAGGGCGCGGCGGTTCATCAGCCCTGTCATGAGGTCGGTCATGGTTTCCGCGTTCAGCCGGCCCACCTCGCGCCGATGTTGCGCCAAGGTGGCGACCAGCGCCTGACGTAACCTGTCGGCTTCTTCGTACCAGGTTTTCAGCATGCTGGCGCGCGGGCCATGCGCCCCCACGGCCTCGGCGCTGGCCAGGGCGCGCGTCAGCCGCGTCAAGGGGCGCGCGATGGCGTAGGCCAACGCACAGACCAGGGCCAAGGTCACGATGACGGCGGGTATGGCAAGCCGCAACGATTCGGCCAGCAACGACTTCACCGGCGACAAGGCGGAATCCAGCGGCCGCTGGATAACCACCGCCCATTTGCCCCTGGCGATAGGGGCATACCCAGTCAGCATGGTGCCGCCCGACGCCTCTTTCACTGGCGCGGAACCCGGGCCGGACGTCGGCGAGATATCCGCCTTGATCAGACTGAGCACCGAGGGGTCCGGCCCGCTTGTCTGATGACTGTAGAGCACCTTGCCTTCGACGTTCACCAAGTAAACATCGGTGTCGTCGGCATAGGCGTGTTCGCCCAGCAGCTTGTCCAGGCGGCCACCGCGTTCCAGGACCAGAACAGCAGCAATAAAGCCGTCGATACCGCCCCCTTTGCCCGTGATGGGTTCGACCAGCATCAGCGCCGCGCGTTGGTCTTCTTGCGAGCAGCAAGGCATGACCCAATCCGCCCGTCGGCGTTCTTTCATGCCGAGATCTTGCAGCGAGTTCTTGCCGGAAAGTAGCGCCGATGCCTGGGCTGAACGCGCCACAATCACGCCGCTGGCGTCCGCCAGCACAGCAACGGTTGCGCCCTGGGTCTGACTGGCCAACCGCGACAGTTCCGCCGCGATGTCAGCCGGTGCGCCCTGGGATGCTGCCAGGCGGCCGGCGCTGGCGTTCAGTTGCCGGTGGACGGAATCGATATACAGGTTGATGAATTCGGCGAGCTTTTC
>Ga0256881_1000122_pt1 | contig 13837 bp, 22 predicted proteins | sample MC6MC0439MT_FD_186334 | JGI IMG/M metagenome (GOLD analysis project Ga0256881, IMG submission 186334) | Metatranscriptome of enriched soil aggregate microbial communities from Iowa State University, Ames, United States - MC6-MC0439-MT... | ecosystem: Environmental > Terrestrial > Soil >... | reverse complement strand
TGTAAACGTTGATATATAATTGTTTTTACAAAAATTAACGTTTTGAGAACTGTGGCGCGCGACGTGCACCTTTAAGACCGTATTTTTTACGCTCTTTCATACGTGGGTCACGAGTTAATAATCCTGCACGCTTAAGTGTTCCACGGTATTCAGGATCTGCTTCAAGCAATGCGCGAGCGATTCCGTGACGGATAGCTCCTGCTTGACCTGTATAACCGCCGCCTTTTACAGAAACAAGAACGTTGTAGTTTCCTACTGTTTCAGTTGCTGCTAGTGGCTGTTTAATGACTTCGCGTAAAGCTGCGAATGGAATATAGTCTTCTACATCACGATCGTTAATAATGATACGGCCTTCGCCTGGTACTAAACGTACGCGGGCAACAGAGCTTTTACGGCGACCTGTACCATAGTATTGAACTTGTGCCAATGTAATGCCCTCCCTTTAATTTACCCGCGAAGCTCGTATACTTCCGGTTTTTGTGCTTCATGTGGATGCTCAGATCCAGCGTATACATGCAATTTTTTACCCATTTGACGACCTAAAGAACCTTTAGGAAGCATGCCTTTAATTGCAAGCTCAAGCATTTTTGTTGGATACTTTGCACGCATTTCTCCAGCAGTTCTAGTTTTTAATCCACCAGCGAATCCTGAATGGCGATAATAGATTTTGTCAGATAGTTTCTTACCAGTCAATTCGATTTTATCAGCATTAATAAGAATTACATGATCGCCAGTATCAACATGTGGCGTGAAAGTTGGTTTATGTTTACCGCGCAAAATGGACGCAACTTCTGATGCAAGACGACCAAGAGTTTTGCCTTCAGCGTCTACAACGTACCATTTACGTTCGATTTCACTGGCTTTAGCCATATACGTAGTACGCATTGATTACCCTCCTAAATTTTACAAAATTCCAAGTTCGTATTTATTTCAATCACAATAAGTTTCCGGGGCTTATCGTGGGGTTAAAAACAATACCATAGGATATGATATCGTTTTTGACAAGCAAAGTCAAGAAATTTTTGAACGCCAGGTGAAGTTGTTTCATAAAAAATTTACTATTGAACTTGTGTATTAATTACGAAAGTCCTGAAAACGGCGATATTCTTTTTGAACTCGTGCAAATATCCCCATATTTGTGCATTCATTAGTAAAAACCATTCAATTACGTGAAAGTGCTCTTAAGCATTTATTAAAATGTAGGATTATTACCTTGATGGATCTATCGTGACGATTTAACAAGTTTTATCACGATTTCTTGACTTGCACGGCATAATCGTGACTTTTCTTGAAGTTATGCTGGGATTCCTTCATCGCACTATACATTGGTATAGAATAGTTAATCTATCTCAATAATAAACCTCCCACAAATACAAGCCTTCTGCAGGAGCAGTTTTACCAGCAAGAGTACGATCGCGTCCAGCTAAGATATCTGGAATTCTTGCAAGCTCGATTTTCCCGGTTCCAACATCAAGCAACGTTCCAACCATGATTCGGACCATATTATAAAGAAAGCCATTTCCCGTAAAGGTGAACACTAACTCATCGCCATTTTGTTCAATGCTAATCTTAGATACGGTTCTCACTTTATTCTCCTTATCCGTTTTCGTGGAACAGAAACTTGTATAATCATGCGTACCAATTAAAAAGTCAGCGGCATTCTTTACTTTTGAGATGTCGGTTTTATACGGATGATATGCAGCATAATGACGTTTAAACGGATTACGAACGGAACCCATATACACAACGTACTTATACGTTTTTCCCTTTGCATCAAAACGTGCGTGAAAATCAGAAGAAGCAGTGTGCACTTCCATAATCGAAATATCCTCTGGCAGTAAACCATTCAAGGCTTTGACCCAGCGCTCTGATGGAAGCTGCAAAAAAGAATCAAAATGGATGACTTGTCCTCTAGCATGTACTCCTGCATCGGTGCGGCCAGAAGCAATGACATTTACCTCTGCCCCTTTATGCATGGTTCTAAGTGCTTTTTCAAGTTCCTCTTGAACTGTTCTCCCATTAAGCTGAATTTGGTATCCTGAAAAACCTGATCCGTCGTAAGTGACTATCCCTTTATATCGTTGCATGTTTTTCAATCCTTCATTAAGACCTTAAAAAGATAAGCAAAACGGCTAATAGTATTAAAGCGGTAGCCACTGCCGTATCAGGAAAACCCCATGTTAACAGGCGATATTTCGTTCTTCCTTCTCCACCGCGATATCCTCTAGCTTCCATGGCTGTTGCCAACTCTTCCGCTCGCTTAAATGCACTTACAAAGAGTGGAATAAGCAATGGGATGACTGATTTGATTCGTTCTTTAAACGGACCTCCTGTAAAATCAACACCTCTAGCCATTTGGGCCTTCATGATTTTATCAGTTTCATCCATTAATGTTGGAATAAAGCGAAGAGAAATCGACATCATCAAAGCTAATTCGTGAACAGGGAATCTTATTTTTTTCAATGGATTCAATAAACTTTCAATCCCGTCCGTCAAAGTAATTGGCGTTGTTGTAAGAGTTAATAAGGACGTAATGAACACAAGTAAAGTAAATCTTAATGAAATGAAAATACCAAGTCGCAAACCTTCTTCGTAAATATTAACAAAACCTAATGAAAATATAACAGGTCCTTCTTTATTAAAGAAAATCTGCAAGAAAAATGTAAAAATCACAAGAATGAGGACTGGCTTCAGACCATTAATTAAAAATCTAAGATTGATATTAGATAATAAAATGATCAACCCTACAAAGAGTACTAGTAAACTATACGTATAAACATTATTTGCAAGAAAAATAATACAAATAAAGCCAAATACAAACAATAACTTAGAACGTGGGTCGAGGCGGTGGAGAATTGAGTTCCCAGGTATGTAACGACCCAAAATCATTTTCTCCATCATAATGGTTCACCTCGCCCTTGCATTTCCTTCAAAGCCTCTGACAGCTCATCAATAGTCAAGCAAGTCTTCCCTATTTTTCTATTCATCTTTCGTTCAAGTGAATATTGGAATTTTACTACCTCAGGCACATCTAAACCTAGTTCCAATAACTCTTCCGGATTGGAGAAAATTGTTCTCGGATCTGCTGTCTTCTTTACTTGACCCCTGTGCATAATAACAATCTCATCAGCGTATTTAGCTGCATCTTCCATACTATGGGTAACCAGTATGGTAGATAAGCCTTTTTGTTTATGCAATCGATAAAACATATCCATAATTTCAGTACGTCCCCTTGGATCTAAACCCGCTGTTGGCTCGTCTAAAACGAGAACTTCAGGTTCCATCGCAAGTACACCTGCAATCGCTACACGGCGCATCTGGCCGCCTGACAAATCAAAAGGTGATTTTTGCAGTACCTCTTCTGGAAGACCGACTTCGCCAATTAATTCTCTTGCTCTGCGCTTAGCTTCTTCCTCAGAAACACCGAAATTCATTGGACCAAAGCATATATCCTTTTCAACGGTTTCATCAAATAGCTGATGTTCAGGAAATTGAAAAACAATACCGACCTTTTGTCTAATTGGTCTAAGATTTTTTTCTTTTTTTCCTGCATCAATTACACGATCCCCTATGTGGACCTTTCCTTTTGTAGGCTTCAACAGTGCATTTAAATGTTGGAGAACCGTTGATTTTCCAGAACCAGTATGACCAATTAACGCCATAAATGTACCTTCTGGAATCGATATATTAATATCATGGATGGCTAGGCGTTCAAACGGTGTGTTAATCTGGTATTTATATTCTACATCTTGAAGTGTAATGTCCATAACTCATTCACCAACTCTGCATCTGTCAAATAATTTCGAGGTACTTCAAAGCCTTTTTCTCTTAAGGCTTTTGCCATCTTAATAGGAAACGGAATATCGAGACCAAGTTTAATCAGTTCTTCTTCAAGGAGAAAGATTTCATCTGGCGTACCTTCCTTATAAACTGTACCTCTATTCATGACAACAATTCGATCAGCCTGTGCTGCTTCCTCAAGGTCATGAGTAATCGAAATAACCGTTAAACCTTGCTCATCCTTCAAACCCCTTACAGTCTTTATAACTTCCTCTCTCCCTAAAGGATCGAGCATAGATGTTGCCTCATCAAGGATAATTACTTTTGGTTGCAGTGCAATCACTCCTGCAATGGCAACACGCTGTTTTTGGCCACCTGAAAGATGGTGTGGCTCTTGGTCAAGAAAATCAATCATCTTAACATGTTCTAAAGCCTGCTTTACGCGTGGTAACATTTCTTCATGTGGTACCCCATTGTTCTCTAACCCAAAAGCCACATCATCTTGAACCGTCGCCCCTACAAATTGATTATCAGGGTTTTGAAAAACCATCCCTACTAATTTGCGAATATCCCAAACTGAATCCGAAGAAAGAGGTATATCATCAACTAATACACTTCCATTTTCAGGAAACTGCAAACCATTTAATATTTTCGCCAATGTTGATTTTCCAGAACCGTTATGACCTACGATCGCTAACCATTCACCTTCTTTTACAGTTATGGATACATCGCTCAAGGCAAACGATTCCTGACCTTCATATTTAAATGAAACATTATTGATAGAAATAACGGATGAAGACATGTCTGTTCTCCTCTCAGCTCAGCTGGCTCACAAAAGCAAAATATGTCTGTAAATAGAAAAAAAGCCTGCACCTCACTCCAAGAAACTGCTATAACAGTTTCCTAATCCATCCTAGGATCTATCAGAATAAGGGGAGGAGGCGCATTGAGCTAGACAGGATTTTCACTAATTTAAAAAGTGCAAGTTGCTTGCACTAAACAATAAAAACATAAGTGCCTATCGTAACGCTCTTTTTAGCTTTATCATTCTACGTTTATCAAAATGTTGTAGCGCTTTCGCTATCTATCAAAAGGGCAAAGACTTAATTGCCTTGCCCTTTCAATGAAAGATGTATTATACCAATTCGATAACAACCATTGGTGCACCGTCTCCGCGGCGTGGTCCAAGTTTCATGATACGAGTGTATCCGCCTTGGCGCTCTGCATAACGTGGAGCGATATCGGCAAATAGTTTTTGAACAGCGTCTTGGTTTGTTTCAGCATTAGCTACTTCATTACGGATGAATGCTGCTGCTTGACGACGTGCATGCAAGTCACCACGTTTTCCAAGAGTGATCATTTTTTCTACAACTGAGCGAAGTTCTTTCGCACGTGCTTCAGTTGTTTCAATGCGTTCGCTAATAATTAAATCTGTTGCTAAGTCACGAAGCATCGCTTTACGTTGAGAGCTCGTACGTCCTAGTTTTCTATAAGACATCAAGTTTCCCTCCTTCGTTGATAATATTTATATACGTTCAAGCAATTTAGAGGTTGGTAGACCTTTATTTAGGAAATCAGTCATCTTTACGAAGTCCAAGACCAAGATCATCTAATTTGGCTTTTACTTCTTCTAATGATTTTCTTCCTAAGTTACGAACTTTCATCATATCTTCTTCTGTTTTGTTAGCCAGTTCCTGGACCGTATTGATTCCTGCACGCTTTAAGCAGTTATAAGAACGAACTGAAAGATCTAGCTCTTCAATAGTCATTTCAAGAACTTTTTCCTTCTGATCTTCTTCTTTTTCTACCATAATTTCTGCATGCTGAGCTTCATCCGTTAATCCAACAAAGATATTCAGATGTTCTGTTAAAATTTTTGCACCTAAAGAAATAGCTTCTTTTGGTCCGATGCTTCCATCTGTCCATACATCCAGAGAAAGCTTGTCATAGTTTGTCATTTGTCCTACACGTGTATTTTCAACTTGATAGTTTACACGTGATACCGGAGTATAGATTGAATCAATTGGAATGACACCGATTGGCAGGTCATCTCTTTTGTTTAGATCAGCTGGCGTATATCCGCGGCCGCGTTTAGCAGACATGCGTAAACGGAAATTCGCATTCTCGCTTAATGTTGCAATGTGCAAATCAGGATTTAAAATTTCCACATCACTGTCATGCATAATATCTGATGCTTTAACTACACCTTCACCTTGTACATCGATTTCTAAAGTCTTTTCTTCGTCAGAATACACTTTCAAAGCTAGTTTCTTTATGTTTAAGATGATAGAGGTAACATCTTCGACGACACCCTCTATAGTAGAAAATTCATGTTGAACACCTTCCACTTGGATAGATGTAACTGCAGCACCAGGTAGAGAAGATAGTAGGATACGACGTAAGGAGTTACCCAAAGTTGTACCATATCCACGCTCTAGTGGTTCTACAACGAACTTTCCATATTTAGAATCATCGCTGATCTCAATCGTTTCAATTTTCGGCTTTTCCATTTCGATCATTCAAATATACCCTCCTTCAAAACGTCGAAATCTCGGAGTGTATTTTCCCGAAATTCCCCTTGTTACATTCCCATTTGTGCAACAACTGGATGAAGAATAGATTCCATACGAGCATAAATTAACATATTCTCCCATTATAACCAAAGAATATTTACTTTATACAAGAATCATTATACACGACGACGTTTTGGCGGACGGCATCCGTTATGTGGAACTGGAGTAACGTCTCTGATTGCAGTAACTTCTAGTCCAGCCGCTTGTAAAGCACGGATTGCAGCTTCACGTCCTGCACCAGGGCCTTTTACCGTTACTTCAAGAGTTCTCATTCCATGTTCCATAGACGTCTTAGCAGCTGTTTCTGCAGCCATTTGCGCAGCGTATGGTGTAGATTTACGTGAACCTTTAAAGCCAAGCGCTCCTGCTGAAGACCAAGAGATTGCATTACCTTGTGAATCAGTGATTGTTACGATTGTATTATTAAAAGTAGAACGAATGTGTGCAATACCAGATTCGATATTCTTTCTCACACGACGTTTACGAGTAGTAGTTTTACGTGCCATGTTAGCATGTTACCTCCTTTACTTATTATTTTTTCTTACCTGCTACTGTTTTACGAGGACCTTTACGAGTACGAGCGTTGTTTTTCGTGTTTTGCCCGCGAACAGGAAGACCACGACGATGACGAAGGCCACGGTAAGAACCGATTTCCATTAGACGTTTAATGTTTAAGGAAATTTCACGGCGAAGGTCACCTTCAACTTTTAGTGTATCAATGATATCACGGATTTTTGCAAGCTCATCATCAGTAAGATCGCGAACGCGTGTATCTTCGGAAACACCAGCCTCAGCAAGAACTTTAGAAGCAGTATTTTTACCGATTCCATAAATATATGTTAAAGAAATGACTACACGTTTTTCACGTGGAATGTCTACACCAGCAATACGTGCCATAAATATTGCGCACCTCCTTCTTATCCTTGTTTTTGTTTATGTCTTGGGTTTTCACAAATAACCATAACTTTGCCTTTTCTGCGTATTACTTTGCACTTTTCGCAGATTGGCTTAACTGATGGTCTGACTTTCATGTTTTATAACCTCCTTAGTAGTCCGGAGTGCAATGTTATTTATTTAAAACGATAAGTGATTCTTCCACGTGTTAAGTCGTATGGAGAAAGTTCCACCGTTACTTTGTCACCAGGAAGAATACGAATAAAATGCATGCGTATCTTTCCAGATACATGAGCAAGCACCGTATGACCATTTTCCAATTCTACTTTAAACATTGCGTTAGGCAAAGTATCAACAACAGTTCCTTCAACTTCAATTACATCTTCTTTCGCCATCAAAGCTATCTCCCTTCTCTAAAACATCCAGTTCCTCTTCTACAAATTTACCAAGTGCCCACCTAAGTTTCCCGTTCGTAACTCTACCAGCTTCCATTAAACTGTTTTGAACTTCCATAGAAACATAGTCGTAACACGTTAGATGTTGGATGTTCTTCTTTTTAGGACTATCGAATTTTCTTTTATCCCCATCCGCAATTAGAACAAACCGTTCATCGATGTGTTGGATAATAACCGCGAATTGTCCTGCGTCTCGTCCCTTATTGATAAGCACAATTTGACCTATACGGGGGGTCGAATCAGACTCATTCAACCAGATCACCTACGCTTAAATTCTTGTTAAAATCTCGTAACCAGTATCTGTAATGGCAATAGTATGTTCAAAATGTGCACATATTTTGCCATCTACTGTTACAACAGTCCAATCATCCGCCAATGTTCTAACATAGCGGCTGCCTGCGTTTACCATCGGTTCAATGCAAAGCACCATACCGGGTCTTAAACGCGGACCTTTATTTGGTGGACCGTAGTGAGGAATTTGCGGATCCTCATGTAAATTCTGGCCAATCCCATGTCCCACATATTCTCGGACAATCGAAAAACCATTGGATTCTACATATGTTTGAATCGCATAAGATATATTAGAAAGACGTACACTCGGCTTTGCCTCTTCTAAGCCAAGATAGAGAGATTTTTCTGTGACGTCGAGAAGTTTTTTTGCTTCTGCATTGATGTTTCCGACAGGATAGGTCCAAGCAGAATCTCCATGATAACCGTTAAGTTCGGCTCCAATATCAAGGCTGATAATGTCGCCATCTTTCAAAACCCGTTTTCCTGGGATTCCATGAACAAGTTCTTCATTGACGGACGCACATACGCTGCCGGGAAAGCCATTGTAACCTTTGAAAGAAGGAATTGCACCTAGACGCGTAATGAACTTTTCCGCAATGGCATCGAGTTCTTTTGTTGTAATACCTGGCTGAATATGCTTTTGTAGCTCCTGATGGGTCAACGCAACAATTCTGCCAGCTTCTCTCATGATTTCAATCTCACGAGGGGTTTTACAAATAATCATTATATCAAACCTTTTAGCAGTAAATCAATGTCTGAGTATACTTGATCAATATGTTGCTCTCCATTGATATTTTTCAAATAACCTTTTCCTTGATAAAAATCAAGAAGAGGTTGTGTCTGCTTCATGTTGACTTCGAGACGATTTTGAACCGTTTCTGCGTTATCATCTTGGCGTTGGTAAAGCTCTCCGCCACAACGATCGCAAATACCCGGTTCAGTGGGTGGATTAAATACAAGATGATAAGTAGCTCCACAGCTTTTGCAAATGCGTCGGCCAGTGAGGCGTTCCATCAAAATACTTTGATCCACTTGTATGTTAATGACATAATCTATTTTTTTGCTAATTTCAGCTAAGATTTTTTCTAGAGCTTCCGCTTGAGCAACTGTTCTAGGAAAACCATCCAATAGAAAGCCATTTTCGCAATCATTCTTACTTAATCGTTCACGGACGATACCAATCGTAACCTCATCCGGAACGAGCTCGCCTTTATCCATAAAGGATTTAGCTTTTAGACCTAGTTCCGTACCTTCTTTCATGGCAGCACGAAACATATCGCCTGTAGAAATATGAGGAACCCCATATTTTTCTACGATTTTATCGGCCTGTGTGCCTTTCCCTGCACCAGGAAGGCCCATTAGTACTAAGTTCATCTGTACCGCCCCCGACATCTAAATGGGTTCAGGAACAATCTGCTTGTTCCTAAATCCACTTCGATTATTTAATGAAGCCTTTATAGTGACGCTTCACCAGCTGGGCTTCCAATTGTTTCATTGTTTCTAGCGCAACCCCTACGACGATCAAGAGACTCGTTCCACCAATTTGTGCGGATTGAGGCAAGCCTGCAAATTTAATGAAGAAGACAGGTAATATTGAGATTAACGCTAGGAAAAGTGCACCAACAAAGGTTAAACGATATAAAACTCTCGTTAAGTACTCTTGGGTATTTTTCCCTGGTCGTATACCTGGAATATATCCGCCTTGTTTCTTTAAATTTTCAGCAACTTGTTCAGGGTTCACTTGAACAAATGCATAAAAATATGTGAAAGCAAGGATGAGTGCAAAATAAATCACCATTCCAATTGGTTTCGTATGATCGAAAATATATTGAATGGTGCTAGCTACATCACCCGATCCAAAAAAAGTAGCAATTGTTTGCGGAGTCACCATAAATGCACTCGCAAAAATAACTGGAATAACTCCAGCTGCGTTTACCCTCATTGGCAAGTGTGTATTCTGTCCTCCAACTGGGCTGCGTCCATCCATACGTTTTGCATATTGGATTGGAATTTTGCGCAATGCCTGTTGAACAAAAACAACACCTACTATGATTGCAATAATAGCAAGAATAATAAGCAGCATAATTACAATGTTAAGAAATAGCCGCTCTCCTGCACCTTGAAGCTGCTGGGCATAAATCTGATTAACTGCGTTTGGAATACCTGCAACAATCCCTGCAAAGATGATAATTGAGATTCCGTTGCCAACACCTTTAGATGTTATTTCTTCCCCAAGCCACATAAGAAACGCAGTTCCTGCTGTAAGCACAATGGCAATAATGACATATGTGCCAAAGCTAGGGTTTTGGATGAGTTGTAAACCTGTCATTCGATTAAAGCCAAATGACATACCTACTGCCTGAATCAAAGCAAGAACAATCGTAAAGTAGCGTGTAAACTGAGCAAGTTTACGTCTACCAACTTCACCTTGTTTGGACCATTCTGTGAATTTTGGGACAACATCCATCTGTAATAGCTGTACAATAATAGATGCTGTAATGTAAGGCATTATCCCCATTGCAAAAATAGAGAAGTTTTGAAGTGCCCCACCACCAAAAATATTCATGAAGCCAAAAAGACTTGCTTGATCTTGCATCTGAAGCACTCTAGCATCTACATTTGGAACAGGTATAAAAGCACCTAAACGAAATACAACTAACATTAACAAGGTGAATAGAATTTTTCTTCTAATATCACCTACGCGCATAAAATTGGAGATTGTCCGAAACATTAATTAGATCACCTCAGTTTTACCGCCGGCAGCTTCAATCGCCTCTTTAGCAGCAGAGGAGAATTTGTTCGCTTTTACAGTAAGCTTTTTCTCGATGTTGCCTTTAGCAAGAATTTTTACTCCGGATTTTTCATTGCGTACAACACCTGTTTCGATCAGAAGTTCTGGAGTTACTTCCGTACCGTCTTCAAAGCGATTTAATTCATCAAGGTTTACGATAGCATATTCTTTACGGTTAATATTAGTAAAACCGCGCTTTGGTAAACGTTGGAATAATGGTGTTTGACCACCTTCAAATCCTAGACGTACACCGCCACCAGAACGTGCATTTTGTCCTTTATGACCTTTACCAGCAGTTTTTCCATTGCCTGAACCGATGCCTCGCCCAACACGGTTGCGCTCTTTGCGGGAACCTTCAGCAGGTTTTAGCTCATGAAGTTTCATAGTTGGCACCTCCTTATTTTTCGAAATAGATTACTGCTCTGTTACAGTGACTAAATGAGAAACTTTATTGATCATTCCGCGAATTGCTTCAGTATCGTTGTGCTCAACTGTTTGATGCAATTTACGAAGTCCTAGTGCTTTGACAGTTTCACGTTGGCCTTCAGTACGACCAATTAAGCTCTTTGTGAGGGTAATTGCTAATTTATTCGCCATTTGATTCCCCTCCTTAACCTAATAGTTCTTCTACTGTTTTATTACGTAATTTCGCAACGTCCTCAGCACGTTTTAAATTTTTGATTCCTTCGATTGTTGCGCGAACCATATTGATTGGTGTGCTAGAACCGAGTGATTTAGAAGTGATATCAGATACACCAGCAAGTTCAAGTACCGCACGGACTGGTCCACCTGCGATAACTCCTGTACCTTCACTAGCTGGCTTAAGTAGGATCTGTCCACCGCCAAAACGTCCGATAATTTCGTGAGGAATAGTCGTTCCTACGATTGGAGCTACGATGAGGTTTTTCTTAGCATCTTCAATTGCCTTGCGGATTGCATCTGGAACTTCTTGTGCTTTCCCAGTACCAAAACCAACATGACCATTTTTATCACCGACTACTACAAGTGCTGTAAAACGGAAACGACGTCCACCTTTTACAACCTTTGCTACACGGTTTACTGTAACTACGCGTTCTTCAAGTTCAAGTTTGTTAGCATCGATTTGACGCATCTATTTTGTCCCTCCTTTTTCGATTAAAATTCAAGGCCGTTTTCACGTGCAGCTTCTGCTAAAGCTTTTACACGTCCGTGGTATAAATAACCGCCACGGTCAAATACAACTGCTTTAAATCCTTTATCTACTGCTCTTTTCGCGATTAGAGCTCCTACTTTTTGAGCCGCTTCAACATTACCTGCAGACTCGATGTTCAATTCTTTATCAAGTGTAGAAGCGCTAGCCAATGTTACGCCGTTTTCATCATCGATTAATTGAGCGTAGATGTTTTTATTAGAACGATATACGTTTAAACGAGGACGCAATTCAGTTCCACTTAATTTAGAACGTACACGTGCATGTCTTTTTTGACGTACTTTGTTCTTATCTTGCTTAGTGATCATTACGAGTCACTCCTTTCAAGTAGCCTAAGCCGCATTATTTACCCGTCTTACCTTCTTTGCGTCGAACATTTTCGCCTTCATAGCGGATTCCTTTACCTTTATAAGGCTCTGGAGGACGAACAGCACGGATATTAGATGCTAGGGCACCAACTTTTTCTTTGTTATAGCCCTTAACAATAATTTTTGTGTTTGCAGGAACTTCGATTTCAAGACCTGCCTCTGGTTCGAATTCAACAGGATGAGAATAACCTACGTTTAAAACAAGCTTACTTCCTTGTTTTTGTGCACGGTATCCAACCCCAACTAGTTCCAACGTTTTTTCATAACCTTTAGAAACTCCTTCTACCATGTTTGAAAGAAGGGAACGAGTTGTTCCGTGAAGGGAACGATGTTCTTTAGCTTCTGAAGGACGAGTAACGTTGATGATGTTATCTTCAATATTGATTTGGATATCTGAATTGAATGTATTTGTTAATTCACCTTTAGGACCTTTAACAGTAACAGTTGAACCATCTTTAACTACTGTTACGCCTGCAGGGATTTCAATTGGTTTTTTACCAATACGAGACATTTTCTTGCACCTCCGTTCTTCAAAAAAATATTACCACACGTATGCGAGTACTTCTCCGCCAACTTGCTTCGCTCTTGCTTCCTTGTCAGATAATACACCTTGTGATGTAGATACAAGTGCGATACCAAGACCGTTTAGTACTTTAGGAACCTCGTTTGCTTTTGCGTAAACACGTAAACCTGGTTTACTAATACGCTTTAAGCCAGTAATTACTCGCTCATTATTGGCACCATATTTTAAGAAAATGCGGATGATGCCTTGCTTGTTGTCTTCGATATATTCAACATCACGTACGAAACCTTCACGTTTAAGGATTTCTGCGATATCTTTTTTAATGTTAGAAGCAGGAACTTCCAACTTCTCATGTCGGACCATATTCGCGTTGCGGATGCGTGTAAGCAAATCTGCAATTGGATCAGTCATAACCATTTATTTTACCTCCTTCCCAAATTCGGTCTTACCAGCTGGCTTTTTTAACGCCAGGAATTTGACCCTTATAAGCTAGTTCACGGAAACAAATACGGCAAAGTTTAAATTTACGAATGACGGAATGTGGACGGCCGCAACGTTCGCAACGAGTGTATTCCTGAACTTTAAACTTTTGAGTACGTTTCTGCTTTACGATCATAGATTTTTTAGCCACGTTTTCGCCTCCCTTATTTAGCGATTACTTTTGGAACGGCATTCCAAATGCAGTTAATAATTCACGAGCTTCTTCATCTGTGTTCGCAGTTGTAACAATTACGATGTCCATACCACGAACTTTGCTCACTTTATCATAATCAATTTCAGGGAAGATGAGTTGTTCTTTAACACCTAGTGTATAGTTTCCACGACCGTCGAATGCCTTCTTAGAAATTCCACGGAAGTCACGTACACGTGGAAGGGAAACTGAAACTAGTTTGTCAAAAAACTCATACATACGCTCTCCGCGAAGTGTAACTTTAGCGCCAATTGGCATACCTTCACGTAGGCGGAATCCTGC
>Ga0256881_1000083_pt1 | contig 15739 bp, 12 predicted proteins | sample MC6MC0439MT_FD_186334 | JGI IMG/M metagenome (GOLD analysis project Ga0256881, IMG submission 186334) | Metatranscriptome of enriched soil aggregate microbial communities from Iowa State University, Ames, United States - MC6-MC0439-MT... | ecosystem: Environmental > Terrestrial > Soil >... | reverse complement strand
TGTCACCAACTGCACCTCGACGCCACCACCAGTCTGTTGATCGATTGTGGGCTGGAGCAGGGTGCCGATGCGGCTCCCGGATCAGAATTTGCCCCCATCGGCTTTGATATAGCCGGTATCAAGGCGTTGATCATCACCCATGTTCACCTCGATCATGTCGGTCGCATTCCGGCATTGCTGGCTGCCGGCTACCGCGGCCCCATCCTGTGTAGTGAGCCGTCGGCCAAGCTACTGCCACTGGTGCTTGAGGATGCCTACAAGCTCGGTATCAGCGCAGATCCCATTCAGGTCGATCGTTACCTTGCGCTGGTGCAGCGGTTGATGGTGGCAATACCCTTCGAGCAATGGCACCTGGTGGCCGAGCAGGAGGGCGTCGCATGTTCCATCCGCTTGCAGCGCGCGGGCCACCTGTTGGGTTCTGCCTACGTAGAATGCGACGTGCGCTATCCCGGCGTCGAACCCAGCTCGCGCGTGGTTTTCTCCGGCGACCTCGGCGCGCCGGGTAATCCCCTTCTACGCGCCGTGAAGCCCCCTGAGCGAGCCGATATCCTCATTCTCGAAAGCACCTATGGCGATCGCCTGCACCCAGACCGCAGCGATCGCCAGCAGCGCCTGGAGGCCGTTATCGACCGTGCCTTGGCCGATAGCGGCACTATTCTCATTCCAGCCTTCAGCCTGGGCCGAACCCAGGAGTTGCTGTACGAGATCGAAGACATCCTCCACCGCAAATCGCTGCAGGCCGAACAAAGGCAGGGGCCTATCGATGATCCGCTCGCTGCGCTCGACTGGTCGCGCTTGCCGGTCATTCTTGACTCGCCGTTGGCCCAGCGCATCACCCGCGCTTACGCAGAGCTGCATGAATATTGGAACTGCGAGGCTCGGCAACGGTTGGGGGAAGGGCGTGACCCGCTTGGGTTTGGGCAGTTGGTTTGTGTTGATACCCATGGCAAGCATCAGCAGGTGGTCAACTATCTGAAGAGTACGGGGCGGCCGGCTATTGTGATTGCTGGGAATGGCATGTGCTCGGGTGGGCGGATCGTCAATTACCTCAAGGCGATGCTGGGGGATCCACGGCATGAGGTGGTGTTTGTGGGGTATCAGGCGAAGGGCACACCAGGGGCGGTGATCCAGGCCTGTAAGGGTGCGCAGGGTTTCGTGCAGGTCGATCTGGGTGGGCGAATGTATGGCATCCAGGTGAAGGTGACGAGTCTGGGCGGGTACTCGGCACATGCAGACCAGGACGGGCTTGTTGCCTTCGCCAGTGTAAGCGCACGCGCCACGGTGATACTGGTTCATGGGGAAGCTGGAGCGAAAGCTGCTTTGGCATCTACCTTGCGCCAGCACGCAGTGTCGAAAGGTATCTCCGTGGAGGTTGAAATTCCATGAGCTGACAGGACACGCAGACCTATCTTCGATCTTCTCTTCCTATCCCGACAGATTAGTGTAAAGCTATGCGCTAGCCGTGGGCGGCCGCTAGGGGTGTGTGCGATTCCATACTCCTGTCGACCCTGCTCATCGCAATCGTTGAGGATGGACATGTTCTTGGTATACCAAGGACTAAAGTAGAACTTCGTAGACAAGGAAAACTATAAGAAATGCCCGTTCATCAGCGTTTGGGGGAGAAAGCAGAGCTCGACTTCTTTGATGTGGTCGAGGGGGTGTGGAAGCAGCGTGTGGTAGTCCTTTTGTGTGTCGTCTGCCTTGGCGCGCTAGGTTTCGCCTATGCTCAGTTTGCCAAGCCTGTTTACGAAGCAAAACTGATTGTCGAGCCGCCGCTGCAGAGCGATATTGCTGTGCTGAACTTTGGGCGTGGTGGTGGAAAGTATGAGTTACCCCCCATTAGTGCCAAGCAAGTAGGCGAATCATTCCAACGTACCCTTCAGTCTGAAGCGGTTCGGCGGGAATTTTTCGAAGAGATTTTTTCTGGTGGCGCAGCCCAGAACACACAGGGTGCGGCCACGGCTGAGTCTTATGCACAATTGGCTCGCCAGTTAACTGTGCAGCCCAGCAGTGAGCAGGCTGGAAAACTGACACTGGTGGCTACCGCCAGTAATCCGGAGCAAGCTGCTGGTTGGCTTGAGGCGTATGTGAGTCTCGCAGAAAAAGCCACCAAAAAGGACGTTATTGAGGGCGTAAAGTCTGAAGCCTCTACGATGGCGAGCAACCTGGACCAAAGCATTATCGCTTCTCGTGAGAATGCAAAGAACGCAAGGCTTGATCGCATTTCACAACTGCGAGAAGCATATATGCAGGCAATGGCTATTGGGTTGGAGAAGCCACCCATTATCGCCAATGGTCTTTCTGGCGAGGTTTCTGCAGGTATGAACGGCTCGCTTATGTATATGCGAGGTAGCAAAGCGCTGGATGCGGAAATCAAGAATCTCGAAGCGCGTAAGTCTGATGATCCATTTGTTTCAGAGTTGCGTGAGCGTCAAGAAGCTGTTGCATTTTACCGTTCACTGGAAATCAAGCCGGAAGCGCTACATGTCTATCGCCAGGACGGTCCGATCAACGCGGGCGGTAGCCCTATCAAGCCTCGCAAGGCGCTGATCGTGGGAGTTTCGCTGCTGGCTGGTGTGTTTGCCGGCGTGCTATTGGCTCTTTTACGCCAGGCGTGGTGGCTGAGGCAGCCTCGGGCAATTGCCTGACAGGCTGACGCGGCGCGTGTGTGTGGGGCTACAAAGTCTTCGCCTGTCTCGCAAATGAGCACGGCTGCGAGGCAGGGTTTGTGCCCCATCAATGCAAAAAGCTTTTAATCAATGCAGGGTAAACAACGGCATGAGTCAATACCTCTTATCCATCGTAGTTCCAACCCATAACCGTTCCAAGTATGCCATACCCTGCATACAAAGCCTGTTGGAAATTTCTTCAGACCGGCTGCAGGTCGTTGTTCATGATACTAGTAATGACGCCTGCGAGTTGGCGGCCTGGGCCGAGACGGTATCCGATACCCGCCTGAGATATATACATTGGCAGGACCGTCTGTCCATGACCGATAACCATGAGCGGGCAATGGAATTGGCCGAAGGCGTTTTCGTGTGTCTGATCGGTGATGATGATACGGTGTCGCAGCGCATCGTCGAAATCGCTGACTTTGCAGACCGTGAAGGGTTGGATCTATTAACGCCTCAGGTCAAGGCTTCGTACTATTGGCCGGACTTTCGCACCAAGTTTTTCGGTGACGCCCATGCGGGGCGTATTTATCTGGGGGATTTTGATTGCACGGTGGCTGCGCATGACAGTAGCGAGCGCCTGGCAAATGCTCTGCAGCAGGCCTGTCAAGGTACCGATGCGTTGCCCAAGCTGTATCACGGGCTCGTCCGTAATTCGCTCCTGGCGGAGCTGAAGGCCCGCAATGGCAGGCTCTTCTTTGGCACGAGCCCCGATATGTCGGCGGCCGTTTCGCTGGCAGCAATAAGCAAACGCTACGCGTTGCTCGACTTCCCGTTCACGATGCCGGGGGGCGGTGGGGGAAGCAACAGTGGTCGAAGCGCGATGGGCAAACATAAAGGGGACCTGAAAAAAGACCCTCACATGGAGCCCTTCAAAGACTTGGCGTGGCCGGGCGAAATACCCATGTTCTTCAGTGTGGAGACCGTCTGGGCGCACGCTGCCTGGGTCACGCTGGAAGGCATGAACGAACAGCAAAGTTTGTCTGCATTCAACCTTGCTCGGCTGTACGCCCTGTGCCTGTTCCACCACAGCGATTATAAATCGCAGGTTCTGCAAGCGCGTCGTACGGCGGCTGCCAATGGCCGAGCCGGTGTGGGGAGAGTTGATGTCGCTTGGGCGGCGGTTAAAGTCATTAGTCACTATGTGCTGTCTCGATTGAAACGGCTGACGAAGCCCAGTGCAAGTAATGGGCTTGAAGTGGTGGGTGTCGTCGATGATGTTTGCCTGGCTCGCAGGTGTCTGGATCAACGTCTGGAGGGTGTAAGGGTTCAGACCGGCCTTTGGACTGCCGCGCTTAAACAGCGTTAACAAGGGCGGATATATGAGGTTAGCTAGCCTGGCATCGCTATTGTTTGCGAGCTTCACCGGTAAACTGGTGTACGCAGTCGCAAGTATTGCCGCATTACCACTGGTCGCGAAGATGCTAGGGGCCGAGTCTGTTGGCCTCGTCGGTTTTTTCAATACCCTGTTGATGGTTTTGATGGTGCTGGAGGGCGGCCTTACCAGCAGCATTATTCAGCGACTGGCGAAGGTGAAGCATGACGCGGCATGGCTGCGTGCCGAGAGGTCTGTGCATGCAATGCTCGGCACCTACCTGGTCACGTTCCTCGTGTTAGGTTGCGCGGTGGCGGTGGCCGTGTATTGCTCCGCAGAGGTGTTGGTCGCGAAGTGGCTGAACCTGCAGGAAGTCTCGGTCGACAGTGCGGTGCATGCGGTGCGGTGCATGGCAGTTTTCATTGGTTTGAACTTGCCTGTCATGCTGTTGCAGGCCATATTCGTGGGCCGTGAGAAACAGCATGCCTTGAATATCCTATTCATCCCTTATTCGCTGATGAGAACGCTCGGGGTTGTGGGGGTTATTGCCATCATTCCCGCATTGGCGCGCATCGATTACTATTTTTCGATCCAAGTGCTGGTTCAGGTGCTTTATGTCATTGGCCTGCTGGTGGTGCTGGTCCGTCTTGGGCTGGTTGGCACGGGTCGACTCAGATTCAAGTATTTGCTCAGCGGTATGGCATTCAGCAGGGGCGTGTTTTTTGTTTCATTGACCTCAGTATTCACCATGCAATATGACAAGCTGTACCTCAGCGGTGCGTTGAGCCTGGGTGATTATGCCAAATACAGTTTGGCGGCGACGATCGCCAGTTTCCCTTATATTTTTTCAACGGCGTTGAATTCGGTGCTGTTTCCCAGGTTTTCGAAAAATTTTCGAGCTGGGGATCTGTCGTCCATTGAGCGCGTCTTCCGCGCAGCCGTGGTCTTGATCGCCTTGTTGATGACCATATTGTGCAGCGTCGTCTACTGGTTCGGCGCCCCCTTGCTGAATCTGGTTTTCGAGCATGAACTGGCACAGGGGGTGGCTGATGTTTTGCCTGTGCTGATGATGGGCACAGCGTTGCAGTCGTTGCTCATTGTGCCTTATGCCTTGCAGTTGGCCGCCAGTTGGACGTCGCTGTCGTTCCGCTTGAATCTTGTCGCCATTCCCCTGATCGCCGTCATGCTACCCATAGGCGTAGCGCATTATGGTGCGCTGGGGGGAGGGTACACATGGCTGATCTACAATGTGTTGTCGCTGGCCGCGACGGTTTATTTCGTTTGTCGGCGATACCCTGACTTATGGCACTCTTTCCGGTTTGGCGTGTTAGTGGTCCTGAGCGTAGGCGCGGTGGTAAATGTCATCTTTTTCACGTATCACTACTGGTTCACCAACTCGTTTTTACATCTGACGATCCTAAGTGGGGGGGTCGGCATCTTCACGCTGCTGGGCGCATTGTTTTTCCGTAGCCACTTGTCCGGCCTTCGATAGCCAGTCGCTCAAGCACACACAAGGGAGTTTTACATGAAGGTTCTTATCCTCGGTGCGTCCGGTATGTTGGGTAACGCTGTATACCGACGGCTGGCAGCAGACCCTCGCTATGAAGCCCGTGGAACACTCCGGAGCCGGCAGGCCCTTGGTCACTTCACGGCCACCGAGCAGCAAGGCCTGATCGTTGGTGTGGATGCGCTCAATCAGGAAAATCTCATCGATTTGTTGGCCGCCGAGCGCCCGGATGTGGTGATCAACTGTGTGGGTCTGATCAAGCAGCTGGACAATGCGAACGATCCGCTGGCCGTGCTTCCCATCAACGCTCTGCTGCCCCATCGCCTGGCTGCCCTTGCCAGGCTGGCGAATGCTCGCCTGATACACATCAGCACCGATTGTGTTTTTGCAGGTCGCAAAGGCATGTACGTAGAGGGTGATATCTCGGATGCAGAAGACTTGTACGGCAAGTCGAAGTATATGGGGGAGCTTCACGATGCGCCGCATGCGGTGACGCTGCGCACCTCGATCATCGGGCACGAACTCAGCAGCCACAAGTCCCTTATCGACTGGTTCCTGTCGCAACAACGAGCGGTCAAAGGGTTCCGAAAGGCAATTTTCTCCGGGCTACCAACGGCTGAATTGGCCCGGGTGATTGCAGACTACGTCATACCCGATGCTAGCCTGCAAGGCCTGTATCATGTTTCGGCTGAGCCGATAGACAAATACGCCTTGCTGAAGCTGGTGGCCAGGCATTACAGAGTCGATACCGAAATTGTTCCCGATGACGCATTTGTAATCGATCGGTCGCTCGATTCCAGCCGCTTTCGTCAGGCGGTCAACTACACGCCGCCAAGTTGGGATGAGTTGGTGGTGCTGATGCGTGATTCAAAGTGAGAGGTAATAATATGTTCAAGAATAAGATTCTGATGATCACGGGCGGCACGGGCTCTTTCGGGAACACGGTATTGAACCGCTTCCTGGATACCGACGTTAAAGAGATTCGCATCTTCAGCCGTGACGAGAAAAAACAGGAAGACATGCGAATTGCCTTGGGCAATGACAAGGTAAAATTCTACATCGGTGACGTGCGTGACTCCGCGAGCCTGTCGCAGGCCATGGTGGGGGTCGATTACGTTTTCCACGCCGCGGCACTGAAACAAGTGCCGTCGTGTGAATTCTTCCCGATGGAAGCCGTGAAAACAAACGTGCTCGGCACCGAGAACGTCCTGAACGCGGCCATCGCTTGCAATGTCAAGCGGGTGGTAGTGCTGAGCACCGACAAGGCCGTCTACCCGATCAATGCCATGGGCATTTCCAAGGCACTGGCAGAAAAACTGGTAATCGCCAAGTCTCGAATGATCCCCAGCGGCTCAGAAACCGTAATCTGCGCTACCCGGTACGGCAATGTAATGGCATCCCGAGGGTCTGTCATTCCATTGTTTGTAAATCAGTTGAAAAACGGTCAGCCGTTGACGGTCACCGACCCCAACATGACGCGTTTCTTGATGTCCCTGGAAGATTCGGTGGACTTGGTGCTGCATGCCTTCGAACATTCGAAGCAAGGCGACATCTTTGTGCAAAAAGCACCGGCCTCGACGGTTGGCGATCTGGCTCAGGCACTCCAAGAGCTGTTCGATGCAACGGGCGAGTTGAAGGTCATTGGCACTCGTCATGGTGAGAAACTGTACGAGTCACTGATTTCGCGCGAGGAAATGGCCAAGTCTGAGGACATGGGGCGTTACTACAGAATTCCTGCAGATAACCGTGATTTGAATTACGAAAAATACGCGAGCAATGGCGAAGAGGAAGTCTCCCATCTTGATGACTACACCTCTCATAATACCCAGTTGCTCTCCGTGGCAGAAATCAAAGAGACACTGTTGAAGCTCGATTTCATCAAACAGGAACTGGCTGTATAACTATGGTGCCTCAAGACCGCAGCCTCACGTCGCCGGGGCATGATCCGCAGGACGCAGATTCCCGGCTTGCCAGCATCAGTGTGGTCATTCCTTGCTATCGATGCGTCGATTCGATTTCGCATGCTGTGAAGTCGGTATACGAACAAACGCTGCGGCCGCTTGAGGTTATCCTGGTCAACGACTGCAGTCCGGATGCCACGCTCGCCCGTTTGCACGAAGAGCAACTGGCTTATCCGCAAGGCTGGATCAAGGTAATCAGCCTGCCGCTCAATGCGGGGCCTGGGACCGCGCGTAACGCCGGCTGGGCCGCCGCGCGTGGCAAATACATTGCTTTCCTCGATGCTGACGATACCTGGCGCCAGAACAAACTTGAGGTGCAGTACAACTGGCTGGAAAGCCATCCTGATGCCGTGCTGCTGGGGCAGAGCTTCAAGGGGGGCGAGGTTGTTGAGATGAGCAAGTGTGCGGTCAATTTCACCCCGGTCACCCAGCGCATGTTGTTACGCCAGAATTACTTCTCAACGCCCTCGGTGATGGTGCGCCGTGATGTTGTCCATCGTTTCCACGAAGGCAAGCGTTATTGTGAAGACTACCAACTGTGGTGTGATATCTGCTTCGCCGGCAATCCCTGCTACACCGTGGACTACCCATTATTCGATGTGCACAAACCTGTGTATGGCGCTTCGGGGTTGAGCGGGCAGCTGTGGAGAATGGAGGTGGGTGAACTGGCCGTGTACCGTTCCTTGCTGAAGCAGGGGCGCATTGGCCTGCTCACCTTTGCCGTAGCCAGTACCTGGTCGCTCGCGAAGTACGGGCGGAGAGTTGTTAAATCCACTTGGCGGCGACTGTAATGGTTTATTTTATCGGCTGGGGCCTCATGTACCTTGCGCTGCTGGCGTCAGAGATAAGTGGTCATCGTAGCCGAATACCGCTGGTCGTCGTCATTACCGCCGCCGCGATCATGGCGGTGTTAAGGGGGAGTGTCGGTACCGATACATCTACGTACGAGTGGATGTTGGACTCTGTGACACTGGGCGATCTAAGCCACGGTGTGGAGCCCTCGTTCGTACTGCTTGGCTGGTTCTTCAAATTGGCGACTGATTCATCGACAGGGGCGGTCAGGCTGCTGTCGCTGGTGTTTTTTGTGTTGCTGTTCGTTTTTGTAATGCGCGCAAACAAGAATGAACGGTTTTACCTGCTGGCGTGTTTTCTGCCAGCCTTCGTCTATCAATACAGCATGAATGCGCTACGGTTGGGGTTGGCGAGCATTTGCCTGCTGCTCGCGTTCCAGTGGATACGCCAGTCCAATTTGGTTTCTCGGTTGCTCTGGGTCGGGGTTGCGCTGACCTTCCATTACTCTTCGATATTTGTGGTGGGTTACCTCCTGCTGCAGAAGTTGCGGTGGTTCAGCCTGAAGAACCTGAGCATATTTGCATTGTTCGCGCTCGCGGTGGGTGGGGTCGTCCTGGTCAATATCCAGTATTTTTTAATGAAGCTGGATGCCTACAGTGACGCCGTTTCGCCGGGTTCTTTCTCAGGCATGAGTAAGGTGATTCTCATTGGCGTCATGCTGGTAGCAGTCGTTCAATCGAGCATGGCCAGAGAGGCCAAGTTCAAGTTGTTATCGCTCACGATCCCAATGGTGGTGATATTTTTTGGTCTGGCGACTTTGAGCTACGCAGGCTTGCGTTTTCTTGATCTGTTGGCGTTCGCTGTGCCGTTGGTGGTGCTGCTCATCTTCAATGAAAGTGGCAAGGAATTCGATTGGCGTATCAAAGCGGGTATGGTGCTCTTCGGGCTTCTTTCGGTGGTTGCCAGCAGCCGAAACTACTTCGCCGAAGCGACATTGGGGCCTAGTCCGTTTCTTCCGTACCACGTCCTCGATGCATTGCAGGTCTATTGATTGGTCAACGCCAGCCCACCAGGGAACAGGGGAGTATCGTTTTGACAGTTTTAGTGCTCGGTGCAAACGGCTTTATTGGCAAACGTGTTGTCCGCGCATTGCTTGAAAGACAGCAACCGGTGCGAATGCTCACGCGCAAGCCGGCAGGCGCAGCGGTCGAAGGGCTTGAGGTAATAACAGGCGACCTGACCGACCCGCAGTTGCCGCTTGAACCCTTGCTTGCAGGTTGCAACATCATCATCAACTGCGCGGGTGAAGTCACCCATGAAGCGTTGATGCCGGCGCTGCATGTAGCGGCCGTAGAGCGGCTGCTCGCAGCAATTGCCGGGCAAGCGTGTCCAACCCCGTTGCGCTGGGTGCAGCTCAGCAGCGTGGGGGCCTATGGGCCGGCGAAAGGCGTCAGGACCGTGACGGAAGAGACGGCGGTCAATCCCCAAGGTGTTTATGAACAGACCAAGACGCAGGCCGATCTGTTACTCATGAAGCATCCCGCCTTGGCCGGGCCCGCGGCGGACTGGACCATCCTGCGGCCTTCGAACGTTTTCGCCCGCGACATGCCTAACGGTTCGATTCGGCAGCTGGCAGCTGCGATCCGTAAAGGCATGTTTTTCTATGTCGGATACAAAACGCCTGTTGCAACCTATGTGCACGCCGATGACGTGGCGCAAGCGTTGCTCAAATGTGCATTTGATGACCGTGCTTCGCGACAGATTTTCAACCTGTCCAACGATTGCCCACTCCATCAGGTGATTGACGCCCTGGCCCGTTGCCAAGGGGTTGCCTCGCCGCGGATGAAAGTGCCCGAGTCGCTGGTGAGATTAGCAGTCGCCCTGGGTGGCCGGCTTGTGAAGCTGCCGTTGACGCAGGCGCGAGTGGATGCATTGGTCAGTCAAACGCGGTACCCCGCTGACAAGTTGCAGCGCTACCTTGACTTTGTGCCAGCACATGGCGTGCCCACACAGATACAGGAAGTGCTGAAGTGACGCTGAATCATGAGCTACGTGAGTAAAGGATGAGCGCGTGGACGTTGTACTGCCTCCCGCTGATTCGTGATTTTCTACAGACGGATAAAGAACTGTGACGATTCAAGGTGTCCCTATAGCGCGAGTTTCGACCGTGCCGTTCTTCGTTGTAACCCAGCTGAGTGCGCAGTTGCAGGCGTTGCATCAAGCGGGCGCCGACGTGCATGTGATTGCCAGCGATGATGGTATGGGTGATGCCTTGCATGGCATGGACTACGTACGGTTCGTCCCTGTCTCGATTCCAAGGGAAATCAGTCCGTTTCGAGACCTGTTGAGCTTGATCCATCTGACCCTGGTGTTCAGGCGCGGTCGCTACAAGATCGTGCATTCGACCACGCCGAAGGCCGGGTTGCTCACTGCGCTGGCAGGGCTGCTGGCCGGTGTCCCGGTACGTCTTCACACCTATACCGGACAACCTTGGGTCACGATGAAAGGCCTCAAGAAAGCGATCCTCATCGGTTGTGATCGCCTCATCGGCAAGCTCAATACCCACGCCTATACGGACAGCCACAGCCAGCGAGATTTTCTGATCAACGCCGGCGTGGTGGCCCCTTCGAAGCTTTCCGTCATCGGCTCAGGTTCGCTGGCGGGAGTGGATGTCGAGCGCTTCGATGTGCAACGCTTCAACAGCTGCGATAAGCAAGCGTTGCGGGCAGCGCTGGGTATCCCGGACACGTCGAAGGTAGTTTTGTTCGTGGGTCGGGTGACCAGGGATAAAGGCATCGTCGAACTTCTCAAGGCGCACCTGCAGCTGCTTGAAGCTGGCGAGGAAGTGTATCTGCTTATGGTCGGGCCTGATGAGGCCGACGGGCTTGATATTGTTCGAGTGCTTGGGGGCGGGGGGCACAGCGACCATATCAAGTTGGTCGGTTTTTCTGCAGAGCCCGAAAAGTACATGGCTATTTCTGATCTGTTATGTCTGCCCAGTTATCGTGAGGGCTTCGGTACGGTAGTGATCGAGGCAGCAGCCATGGGCCTTCCTACCGTGGGCACTGCCATCTACGGGCTAACTGACGCGGTTGTCGAAGGCAAAACGGGGCTGTTGGTGCCGGTGGGCGACGACAGGGCGCTGGCGCATGCCCTGTCAAGCTTGCTGCAGGATCCCGATAAGCTGCGCGCAATGTCAGCGAATGCCCGGGAGCGCGCGCGGAACGAATTCGACTCCAAGCGGCTTTCAGCATTGCTGATTGAACAATACGAAGGTTTTCTCAATGGACGGTGATGTGAAAAAACCAGCCGTGTTAGTGACCGGGGCCAGTGGTTTCGTCGGGCGTGCGGTGGTCTCTCAGTTGGCCGGATGTGGTCGGTACCGCGTTGTCGCGCAATACCGAAATGCTGGGCCGTGCGCCTCTGGTCATGAAAGCACGTCGGTAGGGAATATCGATGGGCGTACTGACTGGGCGCAAGCCTTGCGCGGCGTCGATGTGGTGATCCACGCTGCTGCTCGCGTACACGTCATGAATGATACGGCATCGGATCCGCTCGCAGCATTCCGGGAAGTCAACGTCGAGGGCACCCTCAACCTCGCTCGGCAGGCCGCCGCTGCGGCTGTCCGTCGTTTCGTCTTTATCAGTTCGGTCAAGGTGAATGGCGAGCATACCGAGCCTGGCCGGCCTTTCACTGCTGAAAATACCCCTCGGCCTGGTGACCCCTACGGTGTTTCCAAGCTTGAGGCGGAGCAGGGGCTGCGTGCGCTCGGTCTGGCGTCGGGGATGGAGGTTGTCATCGTCCGGCCGGTGCTGGTATACGGGCCAGGCGTCAAAGCCAACTTCCTGAACATGATGCGCTGGCTGGATCGAGGGATACCGCTGCCTTTCGGCGCCATCGATAACCGCCGCAGTCTTGTGGCGCTGGACAATCTGGTCGATTTGGTCAGGGTTTGTGTTGACCACCCAGGTGCAGCGAATCAGGTGTTCATGGTCAGCGACGGGGAAGACCTGTCCACCACCGATCTACTGCGACGCATGGCCAAGGCGCTGGATAAACGACCGCGTTTGCTGCCTGTGCCAGCCTGGGTACTGCAGGCCAGCGCCAGAGCGGTGGGCAAAATGTCGCTATCGCAGCGTCTGTGTGGGTCGCTGCAGGTGGACATCGAGAAAAACCAGCAACTACTGGGCTGGCGTCCTCCTGTCACGGTGGATGCAGCCCTGTTAGCCGTTGCACGGCATTACCAGGGAAACAATAAACAATGATGTTGTGGTGGTTACTACCTTTAGTGCTGCTCGTCTCTTTGCTGATGACCGCAGGCCTTAGGCATTACGCCCTGAAGCGTAATGTGATCGATGTGCCCAATGCTCGAAGCTCGCACACCATACCGACTCCTCGGGGCGGCGGCGTGGCGATCGTGGTGAGCTTTTTGTTGGCAATGATCGTGCTGATGTTCACCGGCACAGCGCACGTGCATACCCTGATTGGCCTGGTCGGCGGAGGCGCCTTGATCGCTACGGTCGGCTTCATGGATGATCATGGGCACATCCCGGCACGGTGGCGACTGCTTGGCCACTTTCTGGCGGCTGGGTGGATACTCGCCTGGATGGGGGGGCTACCGCCAGTAAATATGTTGGGTTGGGTCGTCGATCTTGGCCTGGCTGGTACGTTGGTGGCGGCGGTATACCTGGTCTGGATGTTGAACCTCTACAATTTCATGGACGGTATAGACGGCATCGCCAGTATTGAAGCCATTACCGTCTGCCTCAGTGCCGCCGGCCTTTATGGGCTCACCGGGCTTGGCCAGCACGCGGTCTTGCCACTGCTGCTCGCCTGCTCGGTGGCCGGGTTCCTGTACTGGAACTACCCACCTGCAAAAATATTCATGGGAGATGCAGGCAGTGGGTTCCTGGGTATTCTTCTGGGGGGGCTGTCGATACAGGCGGCTTGGGTTTCGCCGCAGATGTTCTGGTGCTGGCTGATCCTGCTGGGCGTCTTTATAGTCGACTCAACCTATACTCTGGTCAGGCGGCTGTTGCGGGGTGACAAGGTATATGAGGCTCACCGCAGCCATGCTTATCAGTTCGCAGCGCGCCGGTACGGCAAGCATCTGCCAGTGACGCTAGGCGTGGCTGTGGTCAATGTGTGCTGGCTATTGCCCATCGCTGTGGGCGTTGCCCTGGGTGCTCTGGATGGTTTGCTCGGGGTTGCTTTCGCATATGCGCCATTGATTGTTCTGGCGGTCAGGTTCCGCGCGGGTGAGCTCGAAGTGCAGGGCTGAGATGAGCGACGTGAAGTCCGCAAACGACGGAAAAATAATCAGAGGGACTATGGATAACGTTCGTGCGACATTGCTCGCTCTGCCTCGACGGCACAAGCGACTGCTACAGGTCTTGACTGATATTGTGTTGATCTGGGGCGCATTATGGTTGGCGTTTCTGGTAAGGCTTGGTATCGATGAGCTGTCGAACCCGATCATCGACCACGCTTGGTTATTCGTCACCGCGCCGCTGGTGGCGATACCCCTGTTCGTCCACTTTGGCCTGTATCGCGCAGTGATGCGTTATTTTGGCAATGACGCGCTGATAGCCATCATCAAAGCGGTGACGTTGTCCGCGTTGATTCTTGGTTTCATCACCTACTGGGCCAGCAACCACCAGAATGTCGTCCCGCGCTCGATCACCTTCAACTACTGGTGGCTCAGCCTGATCATGGTCGGCGGGCTGCGTCTGGCCATGCGCCAGTACTTCCTCGGCGATTGGTTCACCACTGCGGTGCAGCATGTGCCCTTCGCCAGCCGCGACGACGGCCTGCCCAAGGTGGCTATCTATGGTGCCGGCGCTGCGGGCAATCAGCTCGTGGCCGCACTGCGCATCGACAAGGCCATGCGCCCGGTGGCGTTCATTGATGATGATGCCAGCATCACCGACCGCGTGATTGCCGGGCTGCAGGTTTATCATCCTGACCAGTTGCAGCGGTTGATCGATGTGACTGGCGCCCAGGAAATTCTGCTGGCCATTCCGTCCTCGACCCGCACGCGTCGCCGGGAGATCCTCAACTTCCTCGAAGGTTTCCCGCTGCACGTGCGGTCGGTGCCCGGTTTCATGGACCTGGCCAGTGGCAAGGTCAAGGTCGATGATATCCAGGAAGTGGACATCGCCGACCTGCTTGGCCGGGATTCAGTCCCGGCGCAAAACGACCTGCTCGAGCACTGCATTGTCGAGCAGACCGTTCTGGTTACCGGGGCAGGGGGGTCGATCGGCTCCGAGCTGTGTCGGCAGATTCTGCGCCAGGCGCCCAGGACGCTGCTGTTGTTCGACCACAGCGAGTTCAACCTCTACAGCATCCTTACCGAGCTTGAGCAGCGCATTGCCCGCGAGTCGTTGTCCATCTGCCTGGTCCCTATCCTCGGCTCGGTGCGCAACCAGGCACAGATGCTCGACATCATGAAGACCTGGCACGTTGACACCGTCTATCACGCTGCCGCCTACAAACACGTGCCCATGGTCGAGCACAACATCACCGAAGGGTTGTTGAACAACGTGATCGGCACCCTGCACACGGCCCAGGCTGCCCTGCAGGCCGGCGTTTCCAACTTCGTGCTGATTTCCACCGACAAGGCCGTGCGACCTACCAACGTTATGGGCAGCACCAAACGCCTGGCCGAAATGACCCTGCAGGCCTTGAGCCGCGAGCTGGCCCCCGTATTGTTTGGCGATGCCAGCAACGTATCGCAGGTCAACAAGACCCGCTTCACCATGGTGCGCTTCGGTAACGTGCTGGGCTCGTCCGGGTCGGTGATCCCGCTGTTCCACAAGCAGATCAAGGCCGGTGGGCCGCTGACCGTCACCCACCCGAAGATCACGCGCTATTTCATGACCATTCCCGAAGCCGCTCAGCTGGTCATTCAGGCTGGTTCGATGGGCAAGGGCGGGGACGTGTTCGTGCTCGACATGGGCGAACCGGTGCGCATCGTCGAGCTCGCCGAGAAGATGATTCACCTGTCCGGTTTCAGTGTGCGCAACGAGCGCAACCCGATGGGTGATATCACCATTGAGTTCACCGGTTTGCGCCCCGGTGAAAAGCTGTACGAGGAGCTGCTGATCGGTGACAACGTGCTTGCAACACGCCACCCCATGATCATGAGCGCCAACGAGGACTACCTGCCATGGGATTCGCTCAAGGATTCTCTGCAGCAGTTGCTTGCGGCAGCTTCCAGCGACGACTTCGTACGGGTACGTCAATTGCTGCGTGAAACGGTGATCGGTTATGCGCCTGAAGGCGAGATCGTCGACTGGATCTACCAGCAACGTCGTCTTGAACCCTGACTGACGGTTGATGCCTGGCCCGCTTTTCCGCGGGCGCAGGCATGAAGATTGTCGATTGCCACACCTTCATAGTCCCACGCACCACCCTCAGCCTTTTCCCACCCCCCCAACCCGCGTATCATCCCGTCACAAAATCTGAACCCACCCCACGCCCCCCTCTCGAC
>Ga0256881_1000074_pt1 | contig 16084 bp, 8 predicted proteins | sample MC6MC0439MT_FD_186334 | JGI IMG/M metagenome (GOLD analysis project Ga0256881, IMG submission 186334) | Metatranscriptome of enriched soil aggregate microbial communities from Iowa State University, Ames, United States - MC6-MC0439-MT... | ecosystem: Environmental > Terrestrial > Soil >... | reverse complement strand
CTTTCTAAACGACTTAGGAGTTCGCAGCGTAAAGAAATTTTAAAAGATTCCGTAAAGAAATTTCCACTGTTTGAGTGGCGGCAGAAATAGGATTAGCATCTGAAATATTGAGTCCGCCCGAGTTTGGAAATTTTAGGAAGTTTTTAAAATTTTAGCGGAGAAATCCAGTCTTGAATTTTTGGTTCTTTTGTTTTAAGACAAAAGAACATTTATAACTTCTTTTGATACATATTAAATAAAAAACCGAAAATTATATGTCAAGTAAAACTCACCGCGACGAAAAAAACTTTAGTCAGGCAGCGTTAGATTATCATAAAGCAGAACCCAAAGGAAAGATTGAGGTAATTCCTTCAAAGCCACACTCATCGCAGAGAGATTTGTCTTTGGCATATTCTCCGGGAGTGGCTATTCCTTGTCTGGAAATTGAAAAAAATCCGGAAACGGTTTATGATTATACAGGAAAAGGAAATTTGGTGGCGGTTATTTCAAACGGAACAGCAGTTCTTGGTTTGGGAGACATCGGAGCTGAAGCTTCAAAACCGGTAATGGAAGGAAAAGGTCTTTTGTTTAAGATTTTTGCAGACATCAACGTTTTTGATATTGAAATCGACGAAAAAGATCCGGATAAATTTATCCAGATTGTAAAAGGAATTGCTCCAACTTTTGGAGGAATCAACCTTGAAGATATCAAAGCTCCGGAAGCTTTTTATATTGAGCAAAAATTAAAAGAAGAATTAGATATTCCGTTGATGCACGATGATCAGCACGGAACGGCGATTATTTCTGCAGCAGCATTGATCAATTCTCTTCAGATTGCCAATAAGAATATCGAAGAAGTAAAAATGGTGGTAAATGGAGCAGGAGCTGCAGCAATTGCTTGTACCAATCTTTATATTTCTCTTGGTTTAAAAAGAGAAAATGTATTGATGTGCGACAGCAAAGGTGTTATCAACCATAAAAGAGAAAACCTTACTCCTGAAAAATTAGATTTCATTGCTCAAACAGATCTTGAAACTTTAGAAGATGCTGTAAAAGGTTCAGATGTTTTCATTGGTTTGTCTAAAGGAAATGTGATGACACCAGAAATGTTGAGCAGCATGAACGAAAACCCAATCGTTTTTGCATTGGCAAATCCGGATCCTGAGATTGCTTACGATTTGGCACTTTCTACAAGAAAAGACGTTATCATGGCAACGGGAAGAAGTGATTATCCTAATCAGGTAAACAATGTTCTTGGTTTCCCATATATTTTTCGTGGTGCATTAGACGTTCAGGCAAAAGGAATTAATGAAGAAATGAAATTGGCAGCAGTTCATGCAATTGCTGATTTGGCTAAAGAACCTGTTCCTGAAGCAGTAATTTTGGCTTATAACGTTAAGAATTTACAGTTTGGTAGAGAATATTTTATTCCGAAACCTTTTGATAACAGATTAATTACCAAAGTATCAAGCGCAGTTGCAAAAGCAGCTATTGAAAGTGGAGTTGCAAGAAAAACTATTGCAGATTTCGACGAATACGAAACTCAGCTTCTCGACAGAATGGGAAGAGATGAGAAATTGGTAAGAATGATGCAAAACCGTGCAAAAGCTAATCCGAAAAGAATCACTTTAGGAAATGCTGAAGAGTATAATGTTCTGAAAGCTGCACAGATTTTATATGAAGAAGGAATTGCTCATCCTATTCTTTTAGGAGACAAAAAATATGTGAAAGAGCAAATGGAACGTTTCGGAATCAACATTGATGTTCCGATTATCGATCCTAGTGACGACGACCAGAAAGAAAACAGGAAAAAATACAGAGAAACTCTTTGGAAACTTCGTCAGAGAAAAGGGATGAACGAGTACAAGGCAAAAAGATACGTTCGTCAGAGAGATTATTTTGGTCCTTTGATGCTAAAACATGGTGATACAGACGGATTGATTATTGGTTTTTCTAAAAATTATGTTTCTACTTTAAGACCTGTTTTAGAAGTAATCGAAAAAGATAAAGGGGTTGATAAAGTAGCGGCAATGATGATGATCTTATCTGAAAAGAAACCTATTTTCTTTGCAGATACTTCGATTAATCAAAATCCTACCGCTGAAGATTTAGTGAATATTGCTAAAATGGCAGAACACACTGTGAAGTCATTCGCTATCGAGCCGAGAATTGCAATGTTAGGTTTCGAAAACTTTTCTGCCATTTCTGATACTTCTAAAAAAGTGGCGAAAGCAGTAAATATTCTTCATGAGAAATTCCCGAAAATGATTGTGGATGGAGAAATTCAGCCTGATTTTGCAATGAACTCTGATCATTTAAGTGATTATCCGTTCTCAAAATTAGGAACAACTCCGGCAAACACATTCATCTTCCCGAATCTAGAATCTGCAAACTTATCTTACAAAATTATCAGAGGAATGAAGGTTGCGCAAGTAATCGGGCCAATCTTGATGGGACTGAAACAACCGGTTCACGTTTTACAGATGCGTTCAAGTGTAGATGAGATTGTAAACTTGGCAACGGTTGCAGTTTTGGATGCGCAGAGAAGAGAGGTGAAAAAATAGTTTTTGATTGAAGTCCCGAAGGGACGACTTAATAAAGGATAGGATGAAATCCTATTAATCAGAAATATAAATCAATAAAAAAGTTGGGCAGAATTCGTAGAATTCTGCCCAACTTATGTTTTTATGTAAGCTGCATCTTTGGTTTAGCAACACCTTTCCTTAATATAATAAACGTAGTCACTCCCACAATGACTTCTATCAAAGCGCTTCCCCAATAAATACTTTTCACTCCAAAATAATAAGGAAGAATGAGCATCAATGGAATATAAAGGATTAACTGTCGTAAAAAAACTAAGAAACTCGCTTTTTTACTATCGTTCACTGCAGGATAATAGGACAGTGCCAAAACAGTAATCGGTAATAAAGGAAGTACAGAGAAAAATAATCTGAAATCCTGAATCTGACTTGTGTTTACCATATATCCCGGAAGCATTAATCCGATCAATTGTTTAGGAAATAGTAAAGCGATCAAAAAGAAAGGCGAAAGTATTGCAACTCCTGCCAAAATATAAGTTTTTAAAAATTGTCTTGTTCTCTCAAATTGCCCGGCTCCGAAATTGATTCCTACAACAGGCTGTAAACCTCGCATCAATCCAAATAAAGGAGTTAATAAAAACAGGAAAAACCGATTTAAAACGGTGAAAAAAGAAATGTCATCCTCTGTTCCGTAAGAAGCGATCGCATTAAAAATAATAATACTCTGCACAACTCCCATTACGGATAAAATCATTTCCGGAAGCCCTAATTTTAAAATTCTTTTTCCAATTTCAGGATGGTAAGAAACCGATTTCCAATTGGTCTTAAAAGAACTTTTTCCTTTAGCATAATAATAAAATCCGAGTAAAGAATAAATCAGCATTCCGCAATTGGTTGCCCAAGCTGCGCCGGAAACGCCCATCCCAAAAGTTGAAATAAAAATTGGTTTTAAAATAATATCGATGACCAATCCTACTGCGATCATTCCCGCGGCGGTTTTCATTTTTCCTTCTGCCCGAATTAACATATTTAAAGCTAAACCGTAGATCCAGAAAATAGTTCCGATCAAAGTAACACGGAAATATTCAACCGCAATCGTTTGTAACTCTCCTTTTGCGCCCATCATTGCCATCAGTTCATTCGCAAAAATATAAGCCGGAACTGTACAAATTAATGAGAAAAATATACATAGAAAATTGAAGCTTCCAAACAGTTTATATAATTTATCCTGTCTGTTTTCGCCAATCCAAATACTTACAGCTGCACCTGCGCCAATTCCTACCAATCTTCCAAACCCTAAAACAATTTGCGACAACGGAAAAGCCATTCCTACGGCAGCAAGAGCTTTCGTATTAATTAAATAACCAACAAAAATGGCATCCAGAAAATTATTGATTCCGTACAAAACAATTGCCGCAACGGCAGGCCATGAAGTCTCCCACATGACCTTTTTTAAGTCACCTTTTAAGATGAATGTTTTGCGATCCATTCTTTTGAGGTATTGAATTGCTGAAAGGCAATGCGTTTTTCTACTTTGTAAATTTCTTTTCCGGCGATAGAATTAATGATAATCGCATTTCTGTAAGCACACATTCCCAAATCCGGAGTGACGAAACCGTGCGTGTGAAGCTCTGCATTTTGTACAAAAATATTTTCTTCATTATCGATGGTGTAATATCGACTTACATCAAACAAACCATCTTCGTTTCTTTGAATTTGATTTTCGATTCCTTTCAAGAATTTCGGTTCGTTATAGGTATATCCTGTTGCCAAGATCACATAATCTGAAGTGTGAGCGAAAGTGGCCTCATCCTGAACATGGGTGAAATTAAGAACATAAGAACTTCCTTCAGGAGAAATAGAATCCAATTGGCAACTTGGTTTTAATTCTACATGTAGAGGAACATTTCCAACACTCATTTCGTACATCGTATCAAAAATATCGTTGATGAGGTCAAAATTAATTCCTTTATAAAGTGGATGTTGTTTCGCTAAAATATTTTTACGCTGATGGGAAGGCATTTGATAAAAATGGTCAACATATTCCGGTGAAGTCAATTCTAATGTCAGTTTCGAATATTCCATCGGGAAAAAACGGTCGGGTCTTGTAAACCAACTCATGAATAAATTATCATCTGTTTCCGGAAGAAGATCCTGGAAAATTTCTGCAGCACTTTGTCCGGAACCGATAATAGAAACCGATTTTGAATTTAAAATTTCTTCTTTGTGATTCAAATATTCTGAAGTATGAATAACGTTCGGATAGTTTTTATCTTTCATAAATTCAGGCAACTTGGGCTGAGTTCCTGTTCCTAAAGACAGTTTTTTAGTATAATATTTTTTAACATCATTGTTTTTTAGATCTAAAACTTCAATGATGTAAATTTTCTGAGTTTCGTCAAACGTAATGTTTTCAACCTTTTTTCCGAAAAGACAATTTTCCAATTGATTGGCTGTCCATTGACAATACAGATTGTATTCTTTTCTTAAAATAAAGAAATCTTCTCGGATGAAAAATTTATACAAACGGTCGGTTTCCTTTAAGAAATTCAGAAAGCTATATTTGCTTTTCGGATCTGCCATCGTCACCAGATCTGCCATAAAAGGAACTTGCAAAGTAGCGTTGTCAAGCATCAAACCGGGATGCCAGTCAAAACCTTGTGCCTGATCCAAAAAAAGTGAATCTATAAATTCCACAGGTTCTAAAAGTGCTGCCAATCCAAGATTAAAAGGACCAATTCCGATCCCGATGATGTCGTATATTTTGATATTTTTCAATATTTTTGTTTTTTGAAATTTGAATTATTTTAACCATTAAGATTTGAATTAAGGAGTTAAGATTATTAAGAGATTTCTCCTATGTCGAAATGACATGCGAACTGTCATTCTGAATGGAGCAAAGCGAAATGAAGAATCTAACTTAACTTGCCTTAACTTCTTAATTCAAATCTTAATGGTAAAAATTTTAATTATTTATTCAAACCTATAAGGTTTACCAAGATCCTTCGACTTCGCTCAGGATGACATCGCCAATACTAACTGTTATTATACGTTGTCAGGCTGAGCGTAGTCGAAGCTTCTTATTAGTTGTCTAAAATTATTATTAAATACTTTTCGCTTCCAATCTACTTTCCGGGCATTTTTCCCAATACCCTTCACGCGTACAAAAAGTAAGATAGGCGGTTTTATGAGGCATTTCAATCACACCTTCACGAGTATAACCTAATTTTGTAATAATTCTATCCGTCGGAACTGCGTCAACAGAAGCTTCACCGATACATTTTCCAACTTCAGGAAGCATAAAAATATAATCTAAAGCAACCTGAAATGATTGGAAAGAAAACTTTTTATCTTTCTGAATTTCCGCAACAAAAAAGTGCGTTCCATAATCGGTTGGAAGCGCTTCATAATAAGCTCCTACAACATCTCTCATCGGCCAATAAGGTTCAAAGCTGAATTGCGGAATATCATTCACATAACCAATAAAACTGTGTTGCTCGTCACTTGGAAGAATCGTTCTGAACCAAAGTTCTAAATCTCTTTTCGGTCCATCCATTTTCCAGAAAGGTTTTGCATGTTCCCTATTGAACCATTCGTGAATCATTTCAAAATCATTTTCAATGTTGAAAGGACGAATGCTGATGTTTACATTGTCTTCTTCAAAATATCTTGAATAAACGATTTCCTTGGTTTCAGGTTTAATCAATTTATTTGAAAAAAAGTACTTGTTTAAAGGATTCGGTGTGTCTAAGAAAACGGCAGGATATTCAAGGTTTTTGTCTGCTTCGTTGATATTTTGTAAACTTGTAATTAAATTTCCTTTCGTATACCAACTTCTTTTGTTGATGATGTAATCTACCAAGCCTGTTTCGTCCTCATTTTCAAGTTCTTTAAATGATTTATAAACCAGATTGATTAATTTTCTTTCATCAGCTAATTGGTTACAACCTAAAGCATTCACCACTCCTAAAATATTATTGGTCACCAAATAATACGTGTATTTCGGAGCTAAAGATTCTTCATCAATAATCGACTGGCTTTCATCGGCAATTCCGGGAAGTGCATTCGAAACCAATTCTTTTCTGCCTTCTCTAAAGAAAAATCCTTGGTTGTCTCTGAAATAAATTTTCGCAGGGAAACCTTTCTTATCAAGTTCTATCATTACGTTTTGCTGGTGGAATTCACATGCTAAACCATATTTATTCAAAATCCCGACAATCGGTCTTACACAGATATGAAGATATTGTTTGAACCAATCTAAAGCGACCTGTTCTACAGATAGATCAAGATTTCTTGCGGTGTTGACAATAATATTCTGAAGTCTCGAAGGCTGATCAAAAACTCCGTCCTGACAAAGCGCTGCCAAAAGCGTTACATTTTTAGTTTTATCTTCACCCTGAAAAGGATTTCTTCTGATGCTGATATTAAACCCGTTAATTATTTTGTCATTAAATTTTACCGCAATAAAAGCCGGGTCAACCATAAAATCAATCTCAGGATAGTCTTTTTGCAAATTTTTCCCCCAATCAGTTTTTAATAACTGACTGATGTCGTGACCACGGTGAAGTTCCGGATATAAATTAATTCTTTCAGAGTTCGTAATTTTCACATGAAGAGAAAACTTATACATCCATTTACTGTTCTCGCTGTAAACTGTTCTTACCGATGAAGTAGGGGTGAAAAATTCTCCATAATGACCTAAAGCAAACAAAATTCCCTGCTCCTGCATAATCTGAACATCTTCCTGAACCAGCAAATATTCGGCTTCCCAAGGATGCATCGGAACAATTTGATAATCCGGAAACTCATCCCATAATTTTTTATGTTCTGAATTTAAAAGCGGATATATTTTCTCACCCAATTCTTTAGTTACTAACTTTCCGTCTGCATTTTTTTCAATCACATTTTCAGGGTTGATCAAAAAATAGAACAACTGAAACTGTCCTGAAGTTTCCGGAGAATATTTCAATAGATCTTCCTGATTAAAACCTTGCTTCGATTTGGGAACGGGATGTAAAATATGTCCTAAAACCAATGACTGTTCAGCCTCAATAAAAGACATTTCCAACTCATTCATCGACTTATTATTTTCAACTAAATAATCTAAATAAGTCGTAAGATTTTCAATGCTGTTATTTAATCTTTTCAAAACTGTGGAAGCATCAATATCGGAATGAATTCCTCTTGAATATTCTGCGATAAGCGTCATAAAACCGTAAATGTCAATTTCTGAAACTTCGTCTGTTTCTAAAACTCTTCTCAAAACCGGAAAATCAAAAAGATGTCTTCCTGTCTCAGAAAAATAAGTAACAGGAATATAAACGTCACATCCTATCGAAGAAAAATCGATTCTGATGTGAAGATTTGTTGGTGTTTTTCTTATGTTTTGAGCAATTGCAATGTCATATTTCGGGATTCCCAAATAACGGCTCCAGTTGGTAAATTCTCTCATGTAGCAATTGATGAGAGCCGTGAAATTGATCTTTTCTGCGTATTGTTGATTAGTTAACTTCAATGTATTCATTTCCATATTTTTTTATTGTGATTAAGATTGATTTGATATCCTCAACGGTTGTTAAAGGGTTGAGAATGGTAAATTTTAAGTAAAACTGTCCGTTGACTTTTGTTCCTGCAACGAGGGCATTTCCGTTTTTATAAAGTTGTGATTTGATGTACGTATTGATTCTGCTCAGGTCAAAAGTTTTGAAAGGATTTGCCGAGTAACGGAAAACCAAAGCCGAAATATCAGAACGGTTCAACAATTCAAAATGAGGATCGTTTTCCAGAAGAATTGCCGCTTCTTTTGCAGTCGAAATAATTCTTTCAATATAATTTCCGAGACCTTTTTTACCGATAATTCTTAAAGTAAACCAAAGTTTCAACGCATCGAATCTTCTTGTCGTCTGAATCGATTTATTAACCTGATTCGGAATTTCATTTTCATCGTGATCTTTTGGATTCAAATAATCGGCATAATGGGTAATTAATGTAAAATAGTTTCTGTCTTTCACCAAAAATCCGCTGCTGCTTACAGGCTGGAAGAAGGATTTGTGATAATCGACGGTTACAGAATCTGCATCTTCAATTCCGTTAATTAAATGACGGTATTTTTCAGTCAAAAGCAATCCGCAACCATAAGCTGCATCTACGTGAAACCACATTCCGTATTTTTTTGCAATCACTGAAATATTCACCAAAGGATCGATGTTTCCAAAATCTGTTGTTCCCGCTGTTGCAACAACTGCGATGGGAATATTTCCGTTTTCGATTTCTTTTTGAATGGCATCTTCCAACAAAATACTGTTCATTTTGAAAGACCGATCGGTTTTAATTTTAATAACGGCTTGTTCGCCCAATCCTAAAATAGAAGCACTTTTCTGAATGCTGAAATGGGCCGCTTCCGAAACAAAGATCCTGAAACGATGAGCATTTTTCGGTAATCCATCTTTTTTAATGTTATGATTAAAATGTTTGATCGAATAATGATCTCTGGCTAAAAGCATTCCCATCAAGTTACTTTGAGAACCTCCACTTGTAAAAATTCCATCTGAGGATCTTCCGTAGCCGATCTCGTTGCAGGTCCATTCGATTAATTTTTGCTCCATTAAAGTTCCACCTGCACTTTGATCCCAAGTATCAAGAGAAGAGTTGATAGAACTTATTAACATTTCCGCAGCAACTGCCGGAATAACAACCGGACAATTGAGGTGGGCAACATATTTTGGATGATGAAAAGCAATGGCGTGTTGTGTATAAAGCGTTCTGACTTCTTCGAAAACCTCTTCATAACTTTGTGGATAACTGTTGAGATCAATTTTTTCAAATTGTTTTCTCAAGTCTTTTGGAGAAACTCCGCTGAAAGGTTGACTGTTGTCTTCTAGAAATGCAATGACACTTTCCTGTGCTTTTTGCATTACATTTTGGTATTCGTGAATGTTGATATCACAAAATAAGTTCTCCAGATTTGGGAAAAGACTTTCCTTTTCCGAAACCAATTGTTCGGTAATAACTGTGTTCATAAAAATTTTGGATTGGTGTTTCTAAATAGTATTTTCTAAGATTGTTATTGAATTTAAATTAAACCATTAAGATTCTATTAAGGAGTTAAGAAGATTAAGGTGGCTTAGCTTAAGTGAAATCAGTATGATTTAATCTTAATTCAACTTAACATCTTAATAAAATCTTAATGGTTAAAAACTTTCAGATATAATTAATAATTTATTGTATATCCTACAGAAAATGTAGTTCCTCTCCCTTGATAAGCAAAGGCTTTTTGTGGCGCTCCGTAGAAAAATACAGAACGCTGTCCCCAAATGGTTGTGTACTGTTTATTGAAAATATTTTGTACTCCAAAATTGATGATTCCTTTGTTTAATTTCACATCTCCAACTAAATCAAATAAAGTGTATCCATTGATTTTCATATCTGCTAGATCTGTGTAATTCATAGAATTCTGCATTTGTAGTCTTAATGAGAAACTTTTTGCATTCCATCCCGTAAAAACCATAAATTTTGATGGGTTTGTAGTATAAACCGATTGGTTTTGCCAGCCTTTATCAACGGTTTCTGTTTCAGACTGCATCAATAAAACGTTTCCTCCCAATTCTAAACCTTGAGCAAATCGGTAGCTTAAAGCGCCTTCAAAACCATAATTTCTTAATTTTTGATCAAGCAAAGAAATGGTGAAAGCGGCATTGTCGATCTTCAAAGTTTTGTTGGAAAGTGCGTAGAAAACTGATCCTTGAGCAGAAAGCCCTTCTTCGGAAGTTCGGTTGTGTCTGAAACCAAGCTCCATCTGATCAGTTTTAATTCCGCTTAAAGGTTGTTCGGCAATATTCATGCTGTTGAGTAGATTCCAACGATTGTTGTTCAATTGATATTTTCCGAAACCATAAGATTTTGCAGCATCCGGAACGGCAAATCCCTGAGAAAAATTTAACCAAGTTTGCCAAGAAGGATTAAATTTATACAGTAAATTGGCGTTCAATAAAGTGACATCATAATTGTTTTTACCTCCTTTCACGGCATCTGCAGAATTTCCATAACCGAAATGCATATAAACCTGCTCTTTGAACCCTACAAAATCATCCAGTTTTACATTGATCAACTGTTGACGAACACCTCCTGAAAAAGTTAATTTTTCTGTAATATTCCAATCTGCCTGAATAAAACCTGAAAGAGCAGATGTTTTCGTATCGGGATACCTTCCTACAAAAGCATCGGTCTGATTAATTAAACCTCCTGATTCTGCACTCTTTTGTGGATTAAAAATTGCCTGATCACCTGTAAAGTTTTCGAGATCTACATCGACTCCGTAAGTGAAATTGAAAGCGTTCCATTTTTTATTTAAAACCAATTTTGCTCCGTAAGCATTTGTATTTCCTCTTGCTGAGGAAAGAAAAACAGGAAGTACAACTCCGGCCGGTGGTTTCGGAACTTCAGCAAACGATGCTCCGAAGTCTACTTCTTCGCGTCTTCCGTAAGCTTGTAAAATTAAATTTTGTCCGCCCCAAATATTTCGCACATTATAGTTAAGATTAGCCATAAAACGTTCCGTTCTTGGAACAAGATCAGAATCGGCTCCGTCTAAAACATTGATCAGATCAGGATTTTTTGTTGTAAATCCAACAAAATTCTGCCCGAAAGAAAGCCACTTTTTGTTTCTTACTTTTGAATTGTAATATTGTAAATCTACATTCAAGTCTTGGTTTGAAGCCAGTTTAGCACTAATTCCTCCCAATAAATCAATCGATCTGTTGTATTGAAAATCTGCCTGTTTTACATCGGTGATTATTTGGTCACCATTCGCATCAAAAGCACCTTCGTTTTGTGTAAAAGCTGCTCCCAATCTGAATTTCACTTTATCGGTTCCGCCTTCTACAGACTGAGCAATTCTTTTATCTAGATCATCTTTGTGAAAACCTGTTTTTAAACCTACTGAAGTTTCAAAAGCCAGTTTGTTAGATGTTGGTTTCTTTGTAATAATGTTGATGATTCCTCCAGTAGAATCGCCTCCGTAAATAGAAGATGCTCCGGAAAGAACTTCAATTCTTTCGATGTTAAAAGGATCAATAGCATCAAATTGTCGGCTGGTTGCTCTTGTGCTGTTTATAGAAATTCCGTTAATCATCACCAAAACATTTCTTCCACGCATGTTTTGAGCATAGTTTGTTCGACCTTGATTTCCGAAATCAAATCCCGGAATCATATTTCCCAATACTTCTTTCAAACCTGCACCGCCTCGAATCTGGTTCTGAAGTTCCTTTTGACCAATTACCCAAACTGTTCCCGGAATATCGCTGATTTGTTTTGGTGAACGGGAAGATACCATAATTACTTCGTTGATATCTTTGGTTTTTAAACTGTCTTGCGGGTTTTGAGCTGAGGTATTAGAGGCTAAAGTTGCCAATAAAAGAATTGAAAGTGCGTATCGCTTTTTCATTTATTTAGAATAATTAAAAATAATGGAGTAAATATAAATTATTATTTATGGAAAAATCAACCTGACTTTTGTCACGTAAATGCTTCAATACAAATCAAACACTATGTTTATTGATATGTGAAACCGATTAATCGCCTTTCAATATTATTTTGACTCAGTCTCAAAATGAGATTATAGAATGAGTGAATCGATAGAATTTCAAATGTTTTTTTATTGCGGGGCTTTTCTTTGTCTAAAAAACCATAAATTTTTTAATAATAAAAATCCCCAAAAATGATAGAGAGATTAGATAATTTCAACTTTTCGGAAAAATAGATGCTCAGTTTTGAACATTTTAATGAAAAAAAATAGTGATTTTAAGAAAGAAAATGGACGTCAAAATTTAAAACAAGAATTGAAATAATTTTAATTTACGATATGAAAAAAACTTATTTTGGAGTTTATTCGTTTAAAAGCTGTTTTTATTGTATTTGCTATTTAAAATTAAGTTAAAAATCATTCTTGTTTGAAATGAAAACATTACTTAGTTTAAATTACTATATTTGGAAGTTATAAAATTTAATAATGATATTTTCTTTACAAGGCATCGTTCAGGAGCTTACCCCAACTTACGCTGTAATCAACGTAAATGGTGTAGGATATTATGTCGGAATCAGCCTCATGACTTCTCAAAGACTAACTTTAAATAAAGAAACATTTTTATTCATTCAGCAGATCATCCGTGAAGATGCGCATCTGCTTTTTGGGTTTCATACCCGTTTGGAAAAAGAAATGTTTAATCTCTTAATAAGTGTAAACGGTGTAGGTGCTGTTTCTGCACTTATTTTATTATCAACTTTAAGCCTTGAAGAAATTGCATCGGCAATACTTTCCGGAAACGGAGCTGTAATTCAGAAAGCAAAAGGAATCGGGGCAAAAACTGCCGAAAGAATTATTGTCGATTTGAAAGATAAGGTTCAAAAATTTGCGACTACTGAAGCGAATATTTCTTCGTTTGAGAATAATAAAGTGAAGGAAGAATCGTTATCAGCATTAGAAGTTTTAGGAATTCCTAAGAGAACAAGTGAGAAAATTGCAGATCGTATTTTGAAGCAAAATCCGGAAATTACTATAGAAGAATTGGTAAAACAAATTTTAAAAAACATTTAACATTTGGTGAAAAATAATAAGTTTCTCAGCATCTATATACTCTTGTCGTTTTTATTCTGCTCAATGAATGTTTTTGGGCAGGTGCAAAATCAGCAAGGTGTTTCTATAAAAAAAGAATTACGAAGTTACTGACCCAACTTACTACGAAGCATATTACGATGTGCAGATCCTCTTCCTGCGCGCGCTGATCGCGCTGCCTTTCGTGACCGCGCTCGCGCTGTGGCTGGGCGGACGCCGCGTGCTGCGCACGACGCATCCCGGCCTGCACCTGACGCGCGGCGCCATCAACGTGGTCTCGGCCTGTTGCTTCTATCTTGGATTGCAGGCGCTGCCGCTGGCCGAAGCCACCGCCATCGCGTTTGCCGCGCCGCTGTTCGTCACCGCGCTGTCGGTGCTGATCCTTAAGGAACGTGTCGACGGCAAGCGCTGGCTGGCGGTATTGGCGGGCTTTGCGGGCGTGCTGATCGTGGTGCGCCCGGGCACGCAGGCCTTCCAGGCCGCCACCCTGCTGCCGCTGACCACCGCCCTGCTCTACGCGGTCATGATGATCACGGCGCGCGGCATCAACCGCGCCGAAGGCATGCTGACCACCACCTTCTACATCGTGCTGGGCCAACTGGTGTGCAGCGCGATTGGACTGCCGTGGGTGTGGCGCGCGCCGGCCATGGAAGACCTGCCTTATTTCGGTGGCGTCGCGCTGTTCAGCACGCTGGGGCTGGCGCTCATCACGCAGGGATTCCGTATCGGCCCGGCATCCGTGGTCGCGCCTTTCGACTACACGGGCCTGGTCTGGGCCACGATTCTGGGATGGATCTTCTGGCGCGAGGCGCCCGACGCCTATGCGTATCTGGGCGCCGTGTTCATTGCAGGCAGCGGCGTGTACATCGCCGTGCGCGAGGCGCGAGGCAAATCGCGTCGGCGTGCTGCAACCTGACGCTGCTTGCCCTGCCGCCCGCGCTATTCGGTGGGCGGCGGAAAGTGCCGCCGCAGCACGCGGGCCACGTTCGGTTCCAACGCGGCTTCGCGCGCGACCGCGGTCAATGCCGGACACATCGCGCTGAACCACGACGGCCCCGGGCGCCAATGCGTCATGACCGTCACATACAGGTCCAGCGCCGAGAAGCGTCGCCCCAGCATGTGCGGCGCGCCGGCCTGGCGTTCCAGTTCCTGCCAAAGCTCGGCGCGGCGCGTGTGGACGCGTTCGCGCAGCAGGTCCACCGCATCGCCCGGCGTCGTCCACTGCGCGGGATCGTCGCCGTACGTGAAGGTCGGGTAGACCGCCGCCACGATCCGCACCAGCAGGTTCAGAAAGCGCGCCCGTTCCGGCTTGTCCGGCGCGGGCGCAAGACCGGCCTGCGGCGCCAGGTCGTTCAGGTGCAGGATCATCGCGGCGCTTTCGGTCATGACCTCACCGTCGGGCAGGATGAGCGTGGGCACCTGTCCCAGCGGATTCAGATGCAGCAGCCGGTCCCGCTCGGGGCCGGGCTTCAGATACGGCACGTCCGTCAGGACGTGCGGCACGTTGGCCAGCACCAGCGCCATCTCGACGATGGCGGAGCCGCAGCCCGCGGACCCGATGAGTTCATAGGTCTTCATGACGGTCACCCTCCTGTTTCGGCCGGCGCCACCCGCAGCAGTTCGCCCGGGGAAGCGTCCGTCAGCACATACACATAACCGTCCGGCCCCTGCCGCACGTCGCGGATCCGGCGCTTGCGGTCGACCAGCAGCCATTCCTTCTCGACCACGCGATCGCCATCGACAGTCAGGCGAATCAGGTTCTGGTTGCCCAGCGCGCCGATGAAGAGCGAATTGCGCCAGGCCGGAAAGCGATCGGCGTTATAGAACGCCATGCCGCTGATGGCGGGCGATTTCGCCCACCAGTAGACCGGCGGCTCCATGCCCGGCAGCGTCTCGCCCTTGGCTTCCGGAATCTTCAGGCCCGAATAGTTGATGCCATAGGTCGCCAGCGGCCAGCCATAGTTCTTGCCCGGCTGCACCACGTTGATCTCGTCGCCGCCGCGCGGTCCGTGTTCGTTTTCCCACAACGCGCCGGTCCAGGGGTTGAGCGCCATGCCCTGCGGATTGCGATGGCCATACGACCAGATCTCGGGCCGCGCGCCCGCCTTGCCCACGAAGGGGTTGTCGTCAGGCAAGGCGCCGTCGGCCTTGAGCCGCACGACCTTGCCCTGCAGCTTGTCCAGGTCCTGCGCGGTTGGCCGCTGGTTGTTCTCGCCCAGCGCGATGTAGAGGTAGCCCTTGCCGTCAAACACGAGGCGCGATCCGAAATGCAGCCCGGACGACAGCTTGGGTTCCTGGCGGAAGATGACCTTGAAGTTTTCCAGTCCGCTGGCATCGTCGGCCAGCCGGCCGCGTCCGACTGCCGTGCCGCTCTTGTCGCCGTCCGACTCCGCATAGGACAGGTACACGTAGCGGTCGGTCGCAAAGTCCGGCGACAGCGCCACGTCGAGCAGACCGCCTTGGCCGCGCGCGGCCACCTTGGGCACGCCGGTCAGCGGCTTGGACAACCCGCCGGGCGTACGCAACAGCCGCAGATTCCCAGGACGTTCGGTGATCAGGATGCCGCCGTCGGGCAGAAACGCCATGGACCAGGGATGGTCCAGGCCGCCCACAACAGGCATCACGCGCGCAGGCGCCGAGGGCGGTTCCTGCGCGGCTTGCGCGATCGCGGGGGCGGCGGCGCAGGTCAGGGTCAAGGACAAGAGAAAGGGAATGGCGCGCGTGCTCGCGGCGGTGCGTGACTGCATGGACATCTCCGGCGGCGACAGATTGAAAAGCGGGCGCGGAAGGCATGACAGAGAGACGCGGGACCACTCGCGAATGGCATACCCGGTTGGCGTACCATAGCGCCCACGGACGGGAGCTCTCCCGTTCTTCCTTCCAGGAGTCTCCGACAGATGAAACTGTACTACATGCCCGGCGCGTGCTCGCTCGCTTCCCACATCGTGCTCGAGTG
>Ga0256881_1000073_pt1 | contig 16089 bp, 2 predicted proteins | sample MC6MC0439MT_FD_186334 | JGI IMG/M metagenome (GOLD analysis project Ga0256881, IMG submission 186334) | Metatranscriptome of enriched soil aggregate microbial communities from Iowa State University, Ames, United States - MC6-MC0439-MT... | ecosystem: Environmental > Terrestrial > Soil >... | reverse complement strand
TCCTGACGCCGTACCTGCGGCATGTGCTGGCGACGATCGGGTTGAAGCAGGTGACGTTCGTGGCGGTTGAAGGGACCGCTCGTGGCCCTGAGCTGCTGGCGGCGGCGCGGGCGCGCGCACACGCCGCGCTCGGTGCAATTTCGTATGCCGCAGTGGCTGAGGAAATGGCCGGCTGATGGCGTTTACGGTTGCTTGCGTTTTGACGCGAGCAGCGGGCAAAACGGGCCCCGGATCCAGCCAGGATCGCGGGGCTTTGACCTTGGAATTGTTGCCGCCCGCTGACCGGAAATAATCAAGTGCGGCGCGGCTGAAAATCGGTCTATCAGAGCTACGCATGTCGCTCAAAACCATCGGCCGGTCCTTCATACGCTAAGAACATCTCAAACCATCGTTTTAAATGCCGCAAAAGTTCATGCGCTATCAAGTACTTACGACGCTTTTCTTAATACATTTATGAATTGTGTCGAATTTTATAATCTGCCCGCAAGAATAAGAACAATCCGAAAAAGTGCGCTGCAGCATTATCTACAACCGTAATTTCTATTCGAAACTTTAGTAACTAGTCGTACGTTTCAACTAGAGATGATCCGTTGTTTTCTCGAATTTATCCGTTACGTTTAACGCAGATTATTTACAGCCCCGCCCCAGTTTGCCCCCAACACTGACCCCTATTCAGCGGACGGGACAACAACAGCAACCGCCGATTGGATACCTGAAGTTGCAGCATCGCCTTGTCCGTTTGCGGATGGTACGCGTGCGAAACGGGTAAGGCTCCTTCTGTCCCTGGAGCTGACAATGACACCTGGCCACCGGCATGGCTATTTCCCCGTCCCCCTTCACCTGAACTATGTCTGGCGCGTCCTCGCGATGCTGTTGTTGCCCATGCCAGCAGCGCTGGCGTGCACGACAACCGGCACCAGCATCATCTGCAATGACGCGGCGTCGGTGCTGAACTGGAACACGGTCACCAGTAGCGCCAACGACGTCTCGGTGCTGGTGACGCCGACGGGCCAGTCCGCGGGCCCCCTGCTGGGATTGCCGGGTTCGGCCGCCGTCAAGCTGACGGGCCGCAATACCACGCTCACCAACCAGGGACTCATCGATCCCACGCTGTCCCTGGTGGCGCTTGGCACGTCGGGCGCGATCATGGGCAACGCGTCAAATGCCGGTGCAGTGCGTGTCAACAACAGCGGCACCCTGTACGGCGCGGGCCTTTCGGTGCTGGGCCTGCAGGTTCTCAGCACGCTGGACGGCACTGCCCTCTCCTTGCGCAGCAACGCCACGGGCAGCATCAACATCGACAACTCGGGAACGATCGGCTTGAAGCCGGGACTGCTCTCCCTGTCGCTCCTCAATGCCAGCCCGGTGATTGCCGCCTATGGCGGCGCGCCGGTCACCGTGAACAATGCGGCGGGCGGGGTCATCAACGGGCGCGTCGGGCTTGGCCGTTCCGCCACCGGCAACAGCTTCGTCAACGCGGGTGCAATCAACGGCAGCGTGAGCATGGGGCAGAACAGCACCAACACGTTCACCGCCGTGACGGGATCGACAATATCCACGGGCGGCGCGGATGTCGGCGTCGATCTGGCCGTGGCGGGCCTGGACGTCAGCATCGCGCTGGGCTTTGCCCAGGGCGGCACGGTGGACGGCGGGGCGAACGGCAACAACACGCTCGTGCTGCAGAATCCGGGCGCATCCGGCACCACCGGCACCGGCACGGCAAGCGCGTCGGTGTACCGCAACTTCAACAACCTGCGCGTGAATGGCGGCACCTGGACGCTCAACGGGCCGCTCGTCAGCGGCCAGTCCACGTTGAACGGCGGCCTGGTCAACTTCGACAGCAACACCGCGTTCGGCACCGGGACCCTGATCGGCAACGGCGGCGCCATCTCGCCGGCCACGCCGGGGTTGTCGCTGGCAAACGCCATCCAGCTCAATGCGGGCGGTCTGGGCGTCCAGGGCGCGAACAATCTGACGCTGGCGGGCGTCATCTCCGGCCCCGGCGCGCTGGACAAATCCGGCGCGGGCGTCCTGACGCTCAATGGCGCGAATGCGCATCTGGGCGGCGTGCGGCTGGGCGGCGGCAGCCTGGCGCTTGGCGGCAACAGCGCGCTGGGACTGGGCGATCTGGTCGTGTACGGCGCGTCGTCGCTGCAACCCGGCAGCGCCACCAGCCTCTCCAACAACATCGTGCTCAATGCCGATCTTGCGCTGGCCAATGCGTCGGCCCTCACCCTTTCCGGCGCGCTGTCGGGCGGCTCCGCGCTGGTCAAGAGCGGCGCCGGCGTCCTGACGCTGACAGGGGCGAATTCGCATGGCGCGACGCGCATCAGTGCCGGCGGACTGGTGGTTGGCAACAACACCGCATTGGGCGCGGGACCGCTTACGGTCAACGGCGCGGCGACGCTGGCCTCTTCCACCAGCGTCGCGCTGCAGAACGCGATCGTGCTGAACAATGCGCTGACGCTGAACGGCACGGAAACGCTGACGCTGAATGGTCCGATCAGTGCCGCCGGATCGCTGGTGAAGACCGGTTCGGGGGTGTTGAACCTGAACGGCGCCAACACCTATGCGGGTGGCACCACGCTGGCTGGCGGCACGGTGAACTTGGGCGCGTCCGGCGCGCTCGGCACCGGCGCGGTCACCGTCAGCGGCGCCACCACCCTCGCCGGTTCGGGCGTGGCGCTGGGCAACAACTTTGCGCTGAACAACGCGCTGACCGTGGCCGGCGCCAACAACCTCACGCTCAATGGCACGTTGTCGGGCGCCGGCGGCACGCTGGTGAAGACAGGCACCGGGGCCTTGACGCTCAACGGCACCAACAGTTTCGGCGGCGGCACGCTTGCAGCGGGCACGATCGTCGCCGGCGCGAACAACGCGCTGGGAACCGGCGTGATCAACGTGACCGGCGCGGCCACGGTGGATAGCGCCGCGCCCGTCAGCCTGGGCAACCAGTTCGTGCTGGGTGACCGGCTTACTGTCGGCGGCAGCCAGGCGCTGACGCTGGCCGGCACGCTGTCGGGCGGCGGCACGCTGGTCAAGAACGGCAACGCCAACCTCACCTTGTCGGCCGCCAATACGCACAGCGGTGGCGTACTGCTCAACGCGGGCCAGTTGACGCTGACGAACGCGCAAGGGCTGGGCACCGGCCTGCTCGACGTCCAAGGGCCGGCGACGCTGGCCGCGGGCAATCTGACCGTGGGCAACAACATCCGCCTGGGCAACACGCTGGGCGTCGCCACCGGCGGACAGGCGCTGAACCTGTCGGGCAACCTGTCCGGCGGCGGCGCCATCGCCTTGAACGACGCCGGCACCTTGACGCTGTCGGGCAACAACACGCATGGCGGCGGTGTCGCGCTGAACGCGGGCACGCTGATCGCCGCGAGCGATACGGCGCTGGGTAGCGGCACGCTTGCCGTCGGCGGCGACGCCACGTTGCAGAGCACGGCGTCGCGCAACTTCGTCAACAACGTTGCGCTGAACGGCAACCTGACCGTGGGCGGCGCAAACGATATCGGATTGGCCGGCGCCATTGCAGGACCGGGCCGTGTGGTGATGAACGGCGCGGGCACGTTGACGCTGTCAGGCGCCAACACGCATGCTGGCACGACGATCAGCAGCGGCACGGTGCTGGCGGGCGCGGGCAGCCTGGGCGCAAGCGTGCTGAACAATTCAAAGCTGGTGATCGGTCAGAACGCGGACGCGACCTACGCCGGCGCGATCAGCGGTTCGGGCAGCGTGGATGTGGCGGCCAATGCGCAGACGTTGGTGCTGAGCGGCGCCAACACGTTCACGGGCGGACTGAACCTGCTGTCCGGCACGGTGGAAACGCGTGGCGGGCAGGCGCTGGCGGACAGCCTTGCCGTCAACCTGGGCGCCGGTACGGTGCTGCGGCTGGCGGACAGCGAAACGTTCGGCTCGCTCGCGGGCACCGGACGGCTGGACCTGGGCGCTGCCGCCACGGTGCAGATGGGACAGGACAACGCCAACTCGATCTTCGGCGGCGCGCTGACGGGCGCGGGCAATGTCGTCAAGAACGGCACCGGCACGCTGACGCTCGCGGGCAACAGCACGCAAAGCGGCACGTTCGATGTGGCGTCGGGTGGGCTGAACGTGAACGGCAGCCTGGCCAGTGCGCAGGTCAATGTGGGCGCGGGCGCGACGCTGGCCGGTTCGGGCGTGCTGAGCGGCCTGACGACGATTGCCTCGGGCGGTGCGCTGTCGGCAACATCCGGCCAGACCCTGACGCTGGGCGGACTGACGCTCAACCAGGGATCGCAGTTCAACGTGGCGCTGGGCGCGCCGCAAGCCACGCCGCAGACGCTGGTGCAGGTCAACGGCAACCTGACGCTGGACGGCGACCTGAACGTCACCGATAAGGGCGGCTTTGGCGAAGGCGTGTACCGGCTGATCACCTACACCGGACAGCTTACGGACAACGGGCTGGCGCTGGGCTCCCTGCCCCCGGGCACCGTGCCGTCGAATCTGCAGATCCAGACCGCCGTGAACCAGCAGGTGAACCTGGTGGTGCAGACCACGGGCAGCAGCGTGCAATTCTGGAACGGCGCCAAGCAGCTTGCCGACGGCACGTTGGCGGGCGGCGCGGGCACCTGGCAGGCGGGTTCGACCAACTGGACCAATCAGGCGGGCGCGCTGACGCAAAGCTGGACCGGCAACTTTGCCGTGTTCGGCGGCACGTCGGGCGGCGCCGTCACCGTGGCCGGTGAACAGGCCGTGACCGGCATGCAGTTCTTCACCAATGGGTACACGCTGCAAGGCGGCGCGATCCGGCTGGCGGCCGGGCCCAACAATTTCCGCGTGGATCCGACGCTGACCGGCACGGTGAACAGCGTGATCCGGGGGGCCGGGGGACTGAACAAGCGCGACCAAGGCACGCTGGTGCTAGGCGGCGCGAACGAATACACGGGCGGCACGCAGATCAGCGAAGGCGTGCTGCAGGTCAGCGCCGACAACAACCTGGGCGCGGCCGGCACCGGCCTGACCTTTGCCGGGGGCACGCTGCGCGTGGCCGGCACCGGCTACACCGGCACCTCGCGCGCCATCGATATCGGCGCGGGCGCGGGCTTCGACATTGCCGATGCGGGCAACGTCTTTACGCTGAACCAATCCCTGTCCGGCGCGGGCCGCATCACCAAACTGGGCGCCGGCACTCTGGCGCTGGGCGGCGACAACAGCAGCATCGGTGGCGTGACGCTGGCCGACGGCACGATTGCCGCGGGCAGCAACACGGCGCTGGGTTCGGGCGTGCTGAATGTCACGGGCGGTGCCGGGCTCAATGCGACAACCGCCGTGACGCTGGCCAACGACGTGGCCATCGGCGCGGGCGCGACGTTGACCAATGCCGGCACGAACGACTTGACGCTGAACGGCGCGGTGTCGGGCGCGACCGGCTCGCTCGCGAAGGCGGGTGGCGGCACGCTGACGCTCGCCGGCAACAACACCTATGGCGGCGGCACGGCGCTGATCGGCGGCGCCATCCGCGTGGGCAGCGACTCTGCGCTGGGCACTGGCGCGCTGAACGTTGCCGGGGCGTCCAGCCTGCTGTCCGACGGCACGCATGCACTGAACAACGCCATCGTGCTGGGCGCTGCCCTGACGACGGGCGGGGCCGGCGATCTGACGCTGAACAACACGATCACGGGCGGCGGGACGCTCATCAAGTCGGGTGCTGGCTCGCTCACGCTGAACGGCGTGAACACGTACGCCGGAACCCGGCTGGACGGTGGCCGTCTGGTGCTGGGCAACGACGGCGCGATCGGCGCCGGGCCGTTGACCGTCACGGCCGACGCCGCGGTGGACAGCGCCTCCGCCCTGTCGCTGGGCAACGCGATCAACGTGGCGGCCGGCGCCGATCTGACTCTGGCGCAATCGCAGGACGCCACGCTGCTGGGCACCGTCAGCGGCGACGGTGGCCTGATCGCTGGCGGCACGGGCACGACGCTGACGCTTAACGGCGCCAACACGTACACGGGCGGCACGCAACTGAACGGCGGCAACCTGCGGCTGGGCCAGAGCGGTTCGCTCGGCACGGGCGCCCTCCTCGTCAACGCCGGCGCCAGCCTGTCGGGTGTGACGGGCGGGCCGGCGCTGACGCTGATCAACGACACGACGCTGAATGCAGCATTGAACGTGACCGGCGACCGCGACATCACTCTGAGCGGCGTGGTCGACGGCACGGGATCGCTGACCAAGAGCGGCGCATCGACGCTGACGCTGGCCGGCGCAAACACCTATGCCGGCGGCACCACGCTGACAGCGGGCGTCTTGCGCGTGGGCGACGATTCCGCGCTGGGCACCGGGAATCTCACGGTCAATGGCGCGGCAACGCTGGGCTCGACCCAGGCGGTGACGCTGGCCAACAACGTCGTCTTGGGCCAGGCGCTGAACCTGGACACGACGAACGGATTGCGCTTTGACGGCGAGATCTCCGGGGCCGGCGGCCTTGCCGCCACGGGCGCGGGCGCGTTGACGCTTGCTGGCGCCAACACCTACGCGGGCGGCACGCGGATCGACGGTGGCACGTTGCGGGTTGGCGGCGATACGTCGCTGGGCAGCGGCGCGATGACGGTTGACGGGGCGGCGGGCCTGCAGGCGCTGAACACGCCGGTGATACTGGCCAACGCCGTCGCGCTGAACGGCGGGCCGCTCGAAGTGTCGGGCGCGCAGAACGTGACGCTGACGGGCGACGTGTCCGGCGCGGGCGGCCTGGCCAAACTGGGCGCCAACACGCTGACGCTGACGGGCGAGAACACCTATCAGGGCGGAACCACGCTGGCTCAAGGCCTGATCGTGGCCGGTTCGGACCAGGCGCTGGGCACGGGCGCCCTCACTGTCTCGGGCGATGCGGCGCTTGACGCGGCAATGGCCACGACGCTGAACAACCAGATTGCGCTGGCGGGCGGCGACCTGACCGTGAACGGCGGCCAGAATCTGACGCTGACGGGCGACATCACCGGCGGCAACGCCTTGATCAAGAACGGCGGCGCGACGCTCATGCTGTCCGGCAACAACGGCTACACCGGCGGCACGACGCTGTCGGCCGGCACGCTGATCGCCGGCAGCGATACCGCGCTTGGCGCGGGCGCGCTGGATGTCACCGGCAACGCAACGCTGTCGGCGGCCGATGGCGTGACACTGGCCAATGCGGTGGCGCTGACCAACTCCCTGACGGCGGACGGCGCGGGCAATTGGACCCTCGGCGGCGACATCACCGGCAACGGCGCGTTGGTCAAAACCGGATCGGGCACGCTGACGCTGGCCGGCAGCAACTCCTACGCCGGCGGCACGCAGCTGCAGGCCGGCGCCATCACGGGCGACACGGACAGCATCACCGGTCCAGTCGTCGCCAGCGCGGGCACCACCCTCACCTTCGATCAAGCCGCGACGGGCACTTACGTCGGCGCGCTGTCCGGCGCGGGTAATTTGGAAAAGGCGGGCTTGGGCACGTTGACGCTCGGTGGCAGCAATTCGCTGACGGGCGGCGTCGGCGTCGCCCAAGGCACGCTGGTCACGCAGGGCAACAACCTCTTGGAATCGGCCTCCGGCGTGCGCGTCGATGGCGGCGCCACGCTGCAACTGACCGGCGCCGAATTCATCGCCGCGCTTTCCGGCGCGGGCAAGCTGCAGGTGGATGGCAGCCTCGGCCTGGGCGGCGCGGCCGACAGCGTCTTCGGTGGCGAGCTGGCCGGCGCGGGCAACATCACCAAGACCGGCGCGGGCACGCTGGCGCTGAACGGCGCCAGCACCCACACCGGCGTCTTCGACATCAACAGCGGCACGGTGAACCTGGGCGGCACGCTGGCCAGCAACACGGTCAACGTCAACGGCCCGGCCGCCACCCTGACCGGCACCGGCACGGCCAACGGCAACGTGAACGTGAACAACGGCGGCCGGATTGCGGTGAGTTCCGCCGCACCCGGCGCGCTGATCCTGGGCTCGCTGACGTTGGACAACGCGTCTTTCATCGACGCGCAATTGGGCGCGCCCAATGCCGGCAGCCTCATCAACGTGCACGGCGACGTGGACCTGAACGGCACGCTGAACATCGACGGCACGCCCGACTTTGGCGTGGGTGTGTACCGCATCATCGCCTACTCGGGCGCGGCCACCTCCCTGAACCTGGCGCTGGGGACCCTGCCGCCGGGCTTCATCACGCTGCAGACCAACGTGGCGGGCCAGGTCAACGTGTTGAACGAGTCCCAGGCTGGCGAGATCCAGTTCTGGCAAGGCGGCACGGGCACCTGGGACGCCACCACGCAGAATTGGGCCGACGCCACCGGCACAGCCGCCACGTGGGGCAGCCGCTTCGGCGTGTTTGAAGGCACGGCGGGCACCGTTACGCTGGCCGGCGCGCAGGGCTTCCAGGGCCTGCAGTTCTCCACCGACGGCTATACGCTGACCGGCGGCGCGCTGAACGCATTGCCCGACAGCAATGGCGTGGCCACCTTGCGTGTCGAACCGTCAATGACCGCGACGCTGGACACGACCCTGCAGGGCAATGCGACCATCGCTAAGCGCGACGGCGGCACGCTGGTCTTCACGCAGGCCAACACCTATGTTGGCGACACGCGGCTGGAAGGCGGCGTGCTGGAGATCAGCGCCGACAACCAGCTTGGCAACGCCGCCAATCGCGTCGTCTTTGACGGCGGCACGTTGCGCTACGCCAATGCCGCGCCTGGCACGACCACGCGCAACCTCGCGCTGGAAGGCGCGGGCGCGATCGATGTCACCGACGGCGCGTACATCGCGGCCGGCACGATATCCGGCACGGATCCCACGGCCACGCTGACCAAGACGGGCGCGGGCACGCTGGTGCTGGCGGGCGCCAACACCTACGCGGGCGGCACGGTGCTGCAGGACGGCGAGATCAAGGTCGCCGCCAATACGGCCCTGGGCACCGGCTTGTTCACGGCAGCGGACGGCACCACCCTGTCGAATGACATCGCCGTCGCGCTGGAGAACGACGTCGCGCTTCAAGGTGGCGTGACCGTCGCGAACGGCGCGGCCATGACGCTGTCGGGCGATGTGTCCGGCGCGGGCGGCATCATCAAGACCGGCTCCGGCACGCTGACGTTGACGGGTGCGAATTCCTACGAAGGCGGCACGAGCCTGAATGCCGGCCAGATCACCGTGGGAGCGCCGGGCGCGCTGGGAACCGGCACGCTGACCGCGGCCAACGGCACGGCGCTGGACGCGTCCGCGCCCGTGGCACTGGCCAACGACGTGCAGCTCGATGGCGCGCTGACCTTGCCGGGCAGCGCCGCGTTGACTTTGAATGGCGACATCGGCGGGACGGGCAGCCTTATCAAGAACGGCACGGACACGCTGGCGCTGAACGGCGCAAACAGCTTCCAGGGCGGCGTGGCGCTCAACGGCGGCACGCTTGCGCTGGGCAGCGACACGGCGCTGGGCGTCGGCCGCCTGACCGCCGCCGACGGCACCACCTTGTCAGCCAGCGTGCCAGTCAACGCCGCCAACGCAATCACGCTGGCCGGCGCCACGACGATCACCGGCGCCGACCTCGGCCTGTCGGGCGACATCGAGGGCGCGGGCGGCCTGGTGAAGACCGGCACGGGCGTGCTGACGCTGTCGGGCGACAACAGCTACCAGGGCGGCACGCAGCTATCCGGCGGCACGCTCGCCATCGGCAGCGACACCGCATTGGGTTCGGGCGTGCTGACCGCGGCGGCCGGCACCACCCTGCTGGGCCTGGGCGCCTCGCTGACCAACGACGTGCTGCTGCAAGGCCCGGTCACGGTGGGCGGCGCGGGCGACCTGGCGCTGAACGGCGTCGTGTCTGGCACCGGTCCGCTGACCAAGGGCGGCACGTCGACGTTGACGCTGGGCAACGCCAACACTTACAACGGCGGCACGGTGCTGGCCGGCGGAACGATCATCGCGGGCAACAACGCCGCGCTGGGCACCGGCGACCTGACCGTCGCCGGCACGGGCACGCTGCAGGCCGGCGCACCCGGAATCGTGCTGGGCAACGACATCGGCCTGGGCGCGCCCTTGACGGTGTCGGGCGTCAACGACCTGACGCTGGCCGGCAACCTCACCGGCGCGGGCAGCCTCGTCAAGACGGACGGCTCGACCCTGACGCTGACGGGCCAGAACCAGTACACGGGCGGCACGACACTGGCCGGAGGCACGCTGATCGGCGACACCAGCAGCCTAACCGGCAACATCGCCACCTCGGCGGGCACGTCCGTCGTCTTCAACCAGGCGCCCGGCACCGGCACGTACGCCGGCGCCATCACGGGCGGCGGCGGACTGGTCAAGGACGGCGCGGGCACGGTCACGCTGACCGGCCCCAACGCGTACACCGGGGGCACGGTGATCAACGCCGGCACGCTGGCCGGCAACGCGACCAGCCTGCAAGGCAACATCACCGTCGTGGACGGCAGCGCCATCGTGTTCAACCAGAACGGCGCCAACGGCACTTATGCCGGCAACATCAGCACCACGGGCAACAACACGGGCACGCTGACCAAGGACGGCAACGCTTCGCTGACCTTGACCGGCAACAACAACGTGGGCGGCGGCACCACCGTCAACAGCGGCACCCTGCTGGTTGACGGCACGCTGACCGGCGGCCCCGTCACGATCAACCCCGGCGGCAATCTGGGGGGCTCGGGTTCGGTCGCGGCCGACGTGGAACTGGAAGACAACGCGCGGCTGGTGGCGGGCACCCCGGGCAATCCGATCTCGTTCGCGCGCAGCCTGGCGCTGTCCAACGGCACCCAGCTCGACTTCACGCTCGGCACGCCGAATTCGGCGACGACAGCCGTGACCGTGGCGCAGAACCTGCGGCTGGACGGCGTGCTGAACATCACGGATGGCGGAAACCTGGGCACGGGCGTGTACCGCTTGTTCGCCTATGGCGGCACGCTGACCGACAACGGCGTGCAGTTCGGCACGCTGCCGTCCAGCCTCGCCACCGCCGACCTGACGCTGCAGAACCAGCCCAACCAGATCAATCTGGTGCTGCAGACGCAGCCCGGTGAGATCCAGTTCTGGAACGGCGCCAAGACCACGCCCGACGGGATCATTGCGGGCGGCACGGGCACCTGGAACGCCGTTACCACCAACTGGACCGACACGGCGGGCGCCAGCGCCGACCGGTGGAACGGCAAGTACGCGGCGTTCTCGGGCGCGGCGGGCACGGTCACCATCGAGGGCACGCAAAACGTGACCGGCCTGCAGTTCCTGACCGACGGCTACACGCTGCAAGCCGGCACGGCCGGCGCCATCGCGATCGCACAGGCGCAGACGCCAGTGCGGGTCGAGAACGGCGCCACCGCCACGATCGACGCGCCCATCACCGGCGCGGGCGGCATCGACAAGCTGAACGGCGGCACGCTGGTGCTTGGCGGCGTCAACACCTACACCGGCAACACGGCGATCCGCAGCGGCGTGCTTGAGGTCAGCGCCGACAACCAGTTGGGCAACGGCGGCGGCGTCTCCCTGAATGGCGGCACGCTGCGCATCGCGGACGGCGCTTTCGCCACCACGGCCCGCAACCTCTCGCTCGATGGCGCGGGCGGCGGCATCGATGTGGTGGCCGCCGGCCAGACCTTCACGCTGAACCAGCCGATCAACGGCACGGGCGCGCTTGCCAAGCTAGGTGACGGCACCCTGGTGTTGAACGGCGCCAACGGCTACACGGGCGGCACGGTTATCTCCGGCGGCACGCTGGAAGGCAGCAGCACCAGCATCGCGGGGGCCGTCAGCACCGCGTCCGGCACCACGCTGCGCGTGAACCAGGCGACCGACGGGGTGCTGTCCGGCCCAGTCAGCGGCCAGGGCCAATTGGTGAAGGAAGGCGCCGGCGCGCTGACGCTGGCCGGCGTGTCGAGCTACAGCGGCGGCACGCAGGTCAATGCAGGGACGCTGATTGGCGACACGTCCAGCCTGCAAGGCGCCATCGCCAACAACGCGGCGCTGGTCTTCAACCAGGGCGCGGACGGCGTGTTCAATGGCACGTTGTCGGGCTCGGGGAGCCTCGTCAAGCAAGGCGGCGGCACGCTGGCGATCGACGGCAACCATACCTACACGGGCAACGCCATCATCGCGGGCGGCACGGTTCTGCTTGGCAGCGCGCAGGCGCCCGCCACGCTGCCCGCTTCGGTGCAGGTCAATCCGGGCGCCACGCTGGCCGGCAATGGGACGATCGCCGGCCTCAGCAACGCCGGTACGGTCCAGAGCTCGCCCGCAGCGGGCGGCGGTTTGAAGGTCAGCAACAACTTCAGCAACGCCGCTGGCGCAACGCTGGCCGTGAACGTGGGGCCGACCGCGGCCACCAACGTCCACGTAGCCGGCTCGGCGACACTCAACGGCGCACTGCAGGTGACCAACACCGCCCCGCTCACCGCAAACAGCACCTACACGGTGTTGACGGCGGATCAGGGCGTGCAAGGCACCTTTGCCTCGACCACCCTGCCCCAGCTCGCTTTCCTGGACGGCGCGGTGGCTTACGACCCCAACAACGTCACGGTGACCTTCCAGCGCAACGACACCGGGTTCGAGACGGTCACGGACACGCCGAACCAGAACGCCGTCGCGCAAGCCTTGGGGCAGATCAATCCCGGCTCGCCCCTTTACTCGGCGATCCTGGGGTTGAGCCGGGACGAGGCGCCGGAAGCCTTCAAGCAGTTGTCCGGCGACAGCCACGCCTCGTTGTCGTCGGCGCTGGTGCGCAGTTCGGAATCGGTGCGGACGTTGCCGCTGAATCACCTGCGCGACAGCCTGCGCAGTGAAGGCCGCGGCCAGGACGGCGCGTGCGGCGAGCCGGGCCGCAGCGCGGGCGGCTACGCCGAGCGCTTCTCGTGCCAGCGCAACGTGTGGACCGAAGTACTGGGCAACTGGCAGAGCCAGGATGGCGACGGCAATGCGCCCAGCTACCGCCAACGCACCGGCGGCGTGCTGGCCGGTGGCGACATCCGGGTGGGCGACGGCTGGCGCGTGGGTGTTGCGCTGGGCTACCAGGACAGCACGATCTGGCAGGACAGCCGCAACGCCAAGGCCGACGTCGACAGCTACAGCGTCACGCTGTTCGGCGGCAAGTCGTTCGTCCAGCCCAGCGGCAACGCGTGGAACGTCATGGCTGGCGCGTCGTATAGCTGGCAGGACATCGAGACGAAGCGCAACCTCGCCATCGGCGGCGCCAGCCAGGAGCTGAAGGCAGACTACCGCGGCAACACCACGCAGATCTTCGGCGAACTGGGCTACGCCATGCCGGTTGCGCCGAACGCGACGGTCGAACCCTTTGTCGGCGCGGCGTGGATCAAGCAGCGCATGGGCGGCTTCTCGGAAGACGGCGGCTCCGCGGCCCTGTCGGCGGACAGCCAAAGCAACGACGTCACGACCACCACCGTCGGCTTGCGCGGCAACCTGGACACGCAGATCGCGGGCGCGCCCGCCCGCCTGCGCGCCACGCTTGGCTGGCGCCACGCCATGGGAGACGTGGACCCCGACCGCACGATGGCTTTCGGCTCGGGTCCGGCGTTCACGGTGGCGGGCACGCCCATCGCCCGCAACGCCGCAGTGGCCGAGGTCGGGGCGGAAGTGGCTGTGTCGAAAAATGCCGCGATCGGCCTGAGCTACCAAGGCCAATTCGGCAGCGGCAGCCGCGAGAACGCGGGCTTCCTGAACGTGCGCTGGAACTTCTGACGCACGCGGCGCCATCCGGCTGGTATCCGGATGGCGCCTGTCCGACCCGCTCGCGGCCGAGGGCGCAATGCCTTCGGGCGATCCGTTTGGGCCGCATTGACACCCTTGATTTAGGCGCTTTACGCTAGCCCGCACTCGTGGTCCAACCGGGCGTGGTTCTGCCCTGGCGCACCAAGGTGCGGGAGGCGCGTCATGACGCTATGCAGACCAGGCGCATTCGCGTGCGCGTTGCTGATGCTGGGTTTCCTGGCTCCGGCCGGGGCTTTGGCAGCATGCAGCGACAAAACCGTGCGCGGGCTGTCCGACGCGGGACGCAGCGTGGCCACCATCGCCAAACGCTGTGGCATGAGCGCGGCGGCCGTGAAGGAAAGGTTGGGCGCCGGGGCCGCTGCGGCAAAACCTGCGGCGACGTCAGGGGATAATCCGGCGGAAAAGTCCGCTGAAAAACCCGCTGAAAAGTCTGCCGCAAAATCCGCCGAAAAACCCGCTGCAACTGCCGCGACGCGATCCGCGGCGACTTCGGCCACGACAAGCGCGGCCAATGCTGCCAAGCCGGCAGGCAAGGCGCCCGCCGAGCCGCAGAAGCTCCCGCCGGGCACTGTGCTGGAACTGTGCGGATGCTACGGCAGCATGGAGTACGGCTTCACCGAGCCGAATGCGCAATGCGTCAGCGGCAAGGCGGTGGCGACGCGGTGTCCGGGCTATTGCCCCGTGAACCGGTCGCCGTGGCGCCGCATCTGCAGTTGAGGCGGTCAGCCCGCCCCGCTGCCCCGTCAGTCGGCCGCGCTGACCTGCGGCTGATGCGGACGCGCATGCACCTGGTCGATGCGCAAGCCATCGCGGCGCGTCACCTCGAAGCCCCAGTCACGCAGCAGCACGGTATCGCCTGCCTCGGGGATCCGGCCGCCCGCGCGCAGCAGGCAACCTGCCAGCGTCGCATCGGGATAATCGTCCGCCAACGCCGGCGCATCCAGCAGGCGCGCGGCTTCGTCCACGGACAACCGGCCGCCCAGCAGCCATGAACCGTCGGAAAGCTGCAAGGCCTCGGGCAGATCTTCCTGATGTTCAGGCAAGTCGCCCGCCACCGCTTCCAGCACGTCCAGCGGCGTGACCAGGCCTTCACACACGCCGTGTTCATCGACCACGATCAACATGTGGTCGCGCGAGGCGCGCAGCTCATCCAGCACCTTCAGCACCGGCGTCGTTTCCATCACGTAGCGCGGCTCGCGCGCCAGTTCCACGAGGTCGATCGGACCGGGGTTCTGCAGCATCGGCAGCACTTCCTTGAAGTGCAGCACGCCCAGAACGTTTGCCGGGTCGCCCGCGCACAGCGGCAGGCGCGAATGGCCGGTGGCGAACTTGCGGACGATGATGTCAGGCGTGTCGGCCACGTCCAGCCACGTCATGTCGCCGCGCGGGACCATGATGGAGCGGATGTCGCGGGCACCGATGGACAGTACGCGCTCGATCATCGAGCTTTCCTCCGGCGCGAAGGCGGGCTCGTCACCCGCACCGTCGACCAGCGCCACCACTTCGTCCGCTTGGGATACGGGTTGGCCAGCGCGGCCGCCGCGCAAGAGGCGCAACACGGCCTGCGCCGTGCGTTGACGGCGGCCCAGCGCATGCGTGCCCCGTGCGCGGTTGCGGCGCGCCAGCTGGTTGCACAGCTCGATCAGGATCGAGAAGCCGATGGCCGCGTACAGGTAGCCCTTGGGAACATGGAAGCCCAGGCCTTCCGCGACCAGGCTGAAACCGATCATCAGCAACAGGCCCAGACACAGGATCACAACCGTCGGATGGCGTCCCACGAAGGCCATCAACGGGCGGCTGGCGAGCATCATGACGGCCATCGCGACCACGACGGCGATCATCATGATGCTCAGGTCCTGCACCATGCCCACGGCGGTGATGACGGAGTCCAGCGAGAACACGGCGTCCAGCACCACGATCTGCAGAATGACCTGCCAGAAGACGGCGTGCTGCGGCTTCTGCGTCTGGTCGTGGCTGGCGCTGCCTTCCACGCGTTCGTGCAGCTCCATCGTGCCCTTGAAGAGCAGGAACAGGCCGCCCAGGATCAATATCAGGTCGCGTCCGGAAATCTCGGCGCCCATCACCGTGAACAGCGGCGCGGTCAGCGTGACCACCCACGCAATACTGGCCAACAGGCCCAGGCGCATCACCAGCGCGAGCGTCAGGCCGATCAGGCGTGCGCGATTGCGCTGTTCGGGCGGCAGCTTGTCCGCCAGGATGGCAATGAACACCAGGTTGTCGATACCCAGCACAATTTCAAGCACGACCAGCGTCGCCAGGCCAAGCCAGGCGGTAGGGTCGGACATCCAATCGAAAATCATCACTTTTCCACGGAAAACGTGAGCGGACGCGCAAGCGATGCGCGTC
>Ga0256881_1000068_pt1 | contig 16328 bp, 13 predicted proteins | sample MC6MC0439MT_FD_186334 | JGI IMG/M metagenome (GOLD analysis project Ga0256881, IMG submission 186334) | Metatranscriptome of enriched soil aggregate microbial communities from Iowa State University, Ames, United States - MC6-MC0439-MT... | ecosystem: Environmental > Terrestrial > Soil >... | reverse complement strand
GCGCATCTGCTGCTGACCGGCACGGGCACCTTGCGCAAGACGGTCAACAAGAACCTGGGATTTCCGGCCAAGTGCGCGCACAAGGAACCCTTTGTGGCGTGGCTGGAAGCGGCCGACGCGCAGGCGCCGTGGGTGCGCCGCCTGAGCGCGGTGCGCGATATTCCCGAGCCGCATTTCACCGATGCGCAATGGGAAGTGCTGGGCGCGCAGCTGATGACCTTGGCGCTGGCCGTGGCGCAGCTGCGCCTGCGCTTTGCCGACACCGGCGAGGTCGACTTCATTGAAATCGCGCAGCGCGCGGCGGCCGCATTGGGCAGCGCTGATGACCCGGGCGAACTGCTGCTGAAGCTGGACGCCTCCATCCGCCATCTGCTGATCGACGAATTCCAGGACACCAGCCAGACGCAGCTGGACTTGCTGCGCACGCTGACCTCGGGCTGGCAGGCGGGCGATGGCCGCAGCCTGTTCCTGGTGGGCGACCCGATGCAATCCATCTACCGCTTCCGCAAGGCCGAGGTGGGGCTGTTCCTGGAAGTGGCCGATATCGGCGTGGGCGAATTGACGCCCGACTTCCTGAACCTGACCGACAACTTCCGCTCGCAGGCGGGCATCGTGGAATGGGTGAACCAATCGTTTGCGGGCCTGCTGCCCAAACGCAGCGATGCCGCCGCGGGCGCCATCGCATACAGCCCGTCCACCGCCTTTCACGACGCGCTGCCGGACCCCGCCGTGCGCTTTCACCCCGCGTGGTCACGCGCGGGCGCGGCCCCCGCTGAAGAGCAGGCCGAAGATATCGCCGTGGGTTTGGTGCGCCAGGCGCTGATCGATCACAAAGGCGCAAAGCATCCCGTCGCGGTATTGGTGCGCGCCCGAAGCCACCTGGGCAACCTGACGCGCCGGCTGGCGCAGGAAGGCATCCGCTGCCGTGCCGTGGACTTGGTGCCCTTGGCGCTGCGTCCGGTGGTGGCGGACCTGGTGCAACTGGTGCGGGCGCTGTCGCATCCGGCCGACCGGATGGCGTGGTTGTCGGTCTTGCGCGCGCCGTATTGCGGGCTGACGCTGACGTCGTTACAGCGCCTATTCGGCGATGACCACATTACGCCCGTGCCGGTGCTGCTCGAACGCGCGCTGCGCATCGCGCCGCCCACCGCCCCGGTCGCCGCCAGCACCGCGCCGCAAGGTTCCTTGTTTGATGATGCCGCGCCGGCCGCAGCCGAGTCGCCCTCTGCACAAGCGCTCTTGAGCGCCGACGAGTTCGAACGCCTGCGCCACGTCGCGGCCATTTTGCTGGACAAGCGCAACGCCTCGGGCGCGATGCCCTTCGCGGCCTGGGTGGAATCGCTATGGCGGCGCTTGGGCGGCCCTGCGCTGTATGCCGGGCTGTCGGTGGCGAACGATGCTGAAAGCCTGTTCCAGCTGGTTGAGCGTCTGGCCCCGCACGGCGGCATCGACCCCGCCGCGCTGGACGCGGGCATCTCGCGCTTGTTCGCCTCGCCTGATGCGGCGGACGAAGACGAAGGCGCGGTCGAAATCATGACCATGCACAAGTCCAAGGGCCTGCAATTTGAAACGGTCATCTTGTATGGCTTGCATCGCGCCCCCCGGGGTGACCAGGCCCCACTGGTGCGTTTCGAGCAAAGCGGCGGCCGCGTGCTGTTCGGCCCGGTCAAGCCGCGTGCGGAAACCGAAGCTGATCCGGTGTCGCGCTATCTGGGCGCTCGCGAAGCGCGCCGGGCATCGTACGAAATTGACCGTCTGCTGTACGTGGCGGCCACCCGCGCGCGCAAACGCCTGCATCTGGTGGGCCACGTGTCGGTGGACGAGGCCAGTGGTCAGGTGAAGACGCCGCCATCGGCCAGCCTGCTGGGACGCTTGTGGCCGTGCCTGATCACGCCCGTGCCGCCCGCGCTGGAAGGCGAGGCCGAACCCGACGCCATTGACGGCCCCGAATGGCAAGGCGAACCCTTGCGGCGCGTGGCCAGCGACGGCCTCGCGCAATTGGCGCGCCTGTCGACCGTCACCGTCAGCCCCGGTTTCGGCGCCGCCGAACGCGGCGCGTGGGGCGACGGCGGCGAACATCCTGCCTGGCAACTCGAAGCCGGCTACGACGCCGCCATCGGCACGCTGGCGCACGCCTGGCTGGCCCGCATCGGCCAAGACGGCGTCCACACCTGGCCCGCCGACGCCCTGGCCGAACGCCTGCCCGCCATGCGCCGCCAACTGACCCGCGCCGGCATCCCCGCCAGCCAAGCCGACGCCGCCGCCGAAGCCGTGCTAGAAACCCTGCAAGCCACATTGGCGGATGACCGTGGCCTATGGCTGCTATCCCAATCCGGCGCCCGCCGCGAATGGCCGCTGATCGACGCCGCCGGCAAGGTGTCCGTCATCGACTTGGCGCTGAGCACCGAAGACGGCTGGCTGATCGTCGACTACAAAACCGGCCGCCCGCACCCAGGCGAAACCCCATCGGCGTTCGCCACCCGAATGCGCCAACGTCACGGTGACCAGTTGCTGCGGTACTGCACGCAAGTGACATCGCTAGACGGCCGCAAAGCCAAAGCCGCCCTCTATTTCCCCCGAGCCAAAGCATGGATCGACCTTCAGCCATAACCCCGAGGAGGGAAGGGTAAAGAAAGTAGGTCAGGGTTAAGCGCCCAAGGCAAAGAAGCAAGACAGAGAACCCAAGCCAGAGAACGCAAGACAGAGAGCAGGGCAAGAGAGCAAGCCAAAGAGAGCAATCCAAGAGAGCGAGGCAAAGCGAAGCAAGCCAAAGCAAGCAAGGCAAAGCGAAGCGAGCCAAAAATGGCAAGCGAAGCAAAGCCATCACCCCCTCCCCCTCGGGGGGAGGGCCGGGGAGGGGGCAACATACCGCCCCTAGGGGCCCGCCTGCCGGAAGGCTAGCAAGCAAGCATCGCGCAGCTCTGCTAGAATTCCGGCTGGCGGGCCCCTTCGCATGGTTCGACGGTGAACCTGGTCAGGTCGGGAACGAAGCAGCCATAGTCGTTTAGGGTCAGTGCCGGAGTAAGGCTCGCCAACCGGATTCTTCAAAGCAAAGGGTCATGAATTCAGTTCATGGCCCTTCGCTTTCAAGGGGGACGGGGTTATTTTCCAGGGATTCGTTCCGCGGGAATAAGCCCGTCCCCTTTGCATTTCAGCCAGCACGCGAAACAGGCTCTACAATCCAGCCATGACTTATCTGGTACTGGCCCGCAAGTGGCGGCCGAGATCGTTCGATACCCTTGTGGGACAGGATCACGTGGTGCGCGCGCTGACTCACGCGCTCGACACCCAACGCCTGCACCATGCCTGGTTGTTCACCGGCACCCGGGGCGTGGGCAAGACCACGCTATCCCGCATCCTGGCCAAGTCGCTCAACTGTGAAACCGGCATCACGTCCAAGCCTTGCGGCGTCTGCCGCGCTTGTACGGAAATCGACGCCGGGCGCTTTGTCGACTACCTGGAACTGGATGCGGCCTCGAACCGCGGCGTCGAAGAAATGACGCAGTTGCTCGAACAAGCGGTGTACGCGCCGGGCGCGGGGCGCTTCAAGGTCTACATGATCGACGAAGTGCACATGCTGACCGGCCACGCCTTCAACGCCATGTTGAAGACGCTGGAAGAGCCGCCCCCCCATGTCAAATTCATCCTGGCCACCACCGATCCGCAAAAGATTCCGGTGACGGTGTTGTCGCGCTGCCTGCAATTCAATCTGAAGCAGATGCCGGCCGACTCCATCGTTGGGCATCTGCAAGCGGTGCTGGGCCAGGAAGCCGTCCCGTTTGAAGTGCCGGCCCTGCGCCTGATCGGCCAGGCGGCTCAAGGGTCCATGCGCGACGCGCTGTCCCTGACCGACCAGGCCATCGCCTATAGCGCGGGCAACATGACCGAGGACGCCGTGCGCGGCATGCTCGGCACGATTGATCAGCGCCATCTGGTGCGCCTGCTGGATGCCTTGTCCGCTGGCGACGCGAAAAGCGTGCTGGCCGTGGCCGACGAATTGTCCACGCGCGGGTTGTCCTATGCCGGGGCGCTGGCCGATCTGGCCGTGCTGCTATCGCGCGTGGCGATCGAACAGCGTGTCACCGGCGTCACGCCGGCTGAAGACCCGCTGGCGGCCGACATTGCACGCTTGGCGCTGAGCCTGCATCCCGACGCCGTGCAATTGTTCTATTCCGTGGCGGTGCATAGCCGCAGCGAATTGACGTTGGCGCCCGACGAATACGCGGGCTTCATCATGGCCTGCCTGCGCATGTTGTCGCTCAATGGCGACGCCGGCCCGCAGACCGCGCTGGAAGCGCCCGCCACGCCCGCCCGCCAGACGGCGGAACCGGCGGTGGCAGTGGCGGCTCCGGCGGTCGCGGCGGCTGCCGGTGTTGCTCCTGTAGCAGCCCCCGTTGTTGCTCCTCCAGTTGCTCCTCCAGTTGCGCCGGTCGTGGTTCCTGTCGACGCAGCGGCGGCTGCTCAAGAACCCGCCGTTGTGACGCCAGCGGCTCCGGCTGCCCAACCGGCGCCCGCCGTGCCTGACTTGCCCGCAGCCGAGCCTGTCAGCGTCGCGGCCGCGCCGGCCTCCGCGCCTGCCGCGCCGGCGCCCGATGTTCAGCCCGAACCCGCCGTCACCGCGCCCCTGTCCACCGCTTCCGCGGATAGCGTGCCGCCGTGGGAAGACCTGCCCGCGGCAACGCCGGCTGCCGCCACCGCCGCACCCGCATCCGCATCCCCGGCAACGCCTGACGCCGCCACCGCCAAAGCCGCTGGCTCCGCCGCGCTGGCGGTCACGCCCGCCGTGGCGGCGGTGTTGGCGACAGCGCCGGCAGACGTCGACGGCGATGGCCCGCCTTCCTGGGTTGACGAAGAAATCCCATTCGAAGCCGAAGGCGGTTTCGTGCCTGAAAGCGGGTTCACGTCCGATCCGGACGACGATGATTTTGAAACGCTGGCCAGCGCGCCCTCCGCCGCGCCGCCTGTCGCCCCCGTCCGCCGCGAAGGCGCAGCCCCGTCGCGCAAGCGCGGCTCTCGCGCCCGTGTCACGGACATGACGCAAGCCGGCTGGCCCGAGTTGGCCGCGACCCTGCCCGTCACCGGCCTGGCTGCTGAACTCGCGCGGCAAAGCGAATGGGCTGGCGTGCAAGGTGACGCGGTCATCCTGCGCGTGGCCGTGAAAACACTGGCTGAAAGCGAAAGCCGGGTTCGCCTGCAAACCGTCTTGTGCGAACATTTCGGTCAGGGCATCCGGCTGGACGTGCGAGTCGGCGTCACCGGCGACGACACGGCGCATGCCGTGGCGAAAGCCGAACGCGCTGCGCGCCAGCAGGCCGCCGAAGATGCGGTGGCCGTTGATCCTTTTGTGCAAGCGTTGCTGGCCGATTTCGGGGGCCATGTCGTCCCCGACTCCATCCGCCACGTTGATCCCCCGGCCGCTGCCTGAGGCGGCGGCCCCTCTTATTCCCCTCGTTCAAGGAACATCCATCATGATGAAAGGACAACTGGCCGGCCTGATGCGCCAGGCGCAGCAGATGCAGGAAAACATGAAGAAGGCGCAAGACGCGCTGGCCGAAATCCTGGTCGAAGGCGCCTCGGGCGGCGGCCTGGTCAAGGTCACCATGACCTGCCGGCACGACGTCAAGCGCGTCGTGATCGACCCGTCGCTGCTGGGCGATGACAAAGACATGCTGGAAGACCTGGTCGCCGCTGCGTTCAACGACGCGCTGCGCAAGGCCGAAACCACGTCGCAGGAAAAGATGGCGGGCGTCACCGCCGGCATGCCGCTGCCCCCGGGCATGAAGCTGCCGTTCTGATCGACGCCGCCCTAGGCCGCAATGGACCCCTTACTGCCTGAACCCGAACCGCTGGTGTCGCTGATCGAGGCGCTGCGGCGCCTGCCCGGCGTGGGCGTTCGATCCGCCAGGCGCATGGCGTATCACCTGCTGCAGCATGACCCGCAAGGCGCGGACATGCTGGGGCAGGCGTTGGCCGGCGCCGTGCGCGATCTGAAGCACTGCGCCCGCTGCAACAGCTTTTCGGAAGACGAAGTCTGCGGAACCTGCGCCAATACCAAGCGCGATCCCTCGCTCTTGTGCATCGTTGAAACGCCCGCCGATCAGAACATGATCGAGTCCAGCCACGGCTACCGTGGCCTGTACTACGTGCTGATGGGCCGGGTCGCGCCGCTTGAAGGCATCGGCCCGCGCGAGCTGGATTTCGATCGCGTCATCAAGCGCGCCACCGACGGCGTGGTTCAGGAAGTCATCCTGGCCACCAACTTCACGGCGGAAGGCGAAACCACGGCTCACTTCCTGGGCGAAGCCCTGGGCGAGCGCGGCTTGCGCGTCACGCGTCTGGCGCGCGGCGTGCCCGCGGGCAGCGAGCTGGAATATGTGGACGCCGGCACGATCGCCTGGGCGCTGATGGAGCGTAAGACGACGTAGTAAGGGCAGGGCTCGCAACATCAAAAAGCCCACCGGCAATGTACCGGGGCGGCAAACTGTGAGGTAGACAAACCATGTCAGCGCTGACCGGACTCAAAGTCCTGGAACTCGGCACGCTCATCGCCGGCCCGTTCGCCGCGCGCATCTTCGGCGAATTCGGCGCCGATGTCATCAAAGTGGAAACCCCGCACGGCCCGGATGGCACGGGCGGCGGTGACCCCATCCGCAGCTGGCGCCACCTGCACGAGGGCAATTCGCTCTGGTGGACGGTGCAGGCGCGCAACAAGCAATCCATCGCTCTCAACCTGAAAGACCCGCGCGCGCAGGAAATCGCCCGCAAGCTGGCGCTGGACGCCGATGTCGTGGTTGAGAACTACCGGCCCGGCGTGCTGGAAAAATGGGGCTTGGGCTATGAGCAACTGCGCGCCATCAACCCCGCGCTGATCATGGTGCGGCTGTCGGGTTACGGCCAGACCGGCCCCATGAAAGACCAGCCGGGCTTCGGCGCCATCGGTGAATCGATGGGCGGCCTGCGGTATGTGTCGGGCCACCCCGACCGGCCGCCGCTGCGGGTCGGCATCTCCATTGGTGATTCCATCGCCGCGCTGCACGGCGTGATCGGCGCAATGATGGCGCTGCGCCACCGCGACGCCACGGGCGGCCGCTGGAATGGCAAGACGGGCGCCGAATGCACCGCGGGCCAAGGCCAGATGGTGGACGTGGCGTTGTACGAGGCCGTCTTCAACATGATGGAAAGCCTGGTGCCCGAATACGACGTGGCCGGCGTGGTGCGTGAACGCACGGGCGGCGCGCTGCCGGGCATCGTGCCCTCCAACACGTACACCACGCGCGATGGCCAGAACATCGTCATCGCCGGCAATGGCGACGCCATCTTCCACCGCCTGATGCGCGCCATCGGCCGCGACGACCTGGCCGAAGACCCGGAGCTGGTGCGCAACGACGGCCGCGCCCGCCGGGTCGAAGAGATCGACGGCGCCATCCAGCAATGGTGCGACGGCCGTGGCATCGAGGACGCGTTGGGCGTGCTGAAGGCGGCGGATGTGCCGGTTGGAAAGATCTATAGCGTGGCCGATATGTTCAGCGATCCGCAGTTCCTGGCGCGCCGCATGATCGAACAACACCACTTCGCCGACGGCCGTCCGGTCAAGCTTCCGGGTGTGGTTCCGAAGCTGTCCGAAACCCCTGGCCAGACGCGTTGGGTGGGGCCGGCTTTAGGGGAACATACCGAGGAAGTCCTGAAATCGCTGGGGTATGATTCAGCGGCTATTGATGAGCTGGCGAAGACCGGCGCTATCGGTAAACCCGACAATTAGGAGACAACCATATGTCAGTTACTCGCCGTGACTTGCTCAAGATGGCTGGCGCTGCCGGCGTCATGGGCATGGCGCCCGCCATTGTGCGCGCACAGAAACTTGAAAAGACCAAGGTCCAGATCGCCGTGGGCGGCAAGCCCCTGATCTATTACCTTCCGCTGTCCATCGCGGAAGCTCGTGGCTACTTCAAGGACGAAGGCCTGGAGGTCAGCATCGCTGACTTCGCCGGCGGTTCCAAGGCGTTGCAGGCCGTCGTGGGCGGCAGCGCCGACGTTGTCTCGGGCGCGTTCGAACACACGCTGTCGATGCAGTCCAAGGGCCAGGCCTACCGCGCCTTCGTGTTGCAAGGCCGCGCGCCGATGATCGGCGTGGGCGTGTCCAAGAAGAACCTGCCCAACTACAAGGGCCCGGCCGACCTCAAGGGCAAGAAGATCGGCGTGACCGCGCCGGGCTCGTCCACCAATATGGTGGTCAGCTTCTTCCTGGCCAAGCACGGCCTGAAGGCGTCGGACGTGTCCATCATTGGCGTGGGCGCTGGCGCCGGCGCCGTCACGGCATTGCGCAGCGGCCAGATCGACGCCATCTCCAACACCGACCCCGTGGTGTCGATGTTGGAAATGCCGGGCGACATCCAGATCATCGTCGACACGCGCACGCTGAAAGACACGCAGGACATCTTCGGCGGTAACATGCCCGCCGGCTGCCTGTACGCGCCGCAAGCCTTCATCGACGCGAACCCCAACACCACCCAGGCGCTGACCAATGCGCTGGTGCGCGCCGACAAGTGGATTCAGAAGGCCGGCCCCGACGAGATCGCCAAGATCGTGCCGGAAACCTATCTGCTGGGCGACCCGGCCGTGTACAAGGCCGCCATCGCCAAGAGCCTGGAAGGCCTGTCGCCCAACGGCATGATTCCCGAAGACGGCGCCGCCACCGCGCTGAAGGCGCTCGCTGCCTACCAGGCGGACTTCGACGGTTCGAAGATTGACCCGTCCAAGGTGTGGACCAATGATTTCGCGCGCCGCGCCAACGAGAAGTATGCCAATGGCTGAAGCCGCACTGTCGCTGGAAAATATCAGTTGCACCTTTGTTTCGCGTGACGACCGGTCGCAGCGCTACACCGCTGTCAGCGACACGACCCTGGCCATTGCGCCAGGGGAGTTCGTGTCGGTGGTGGGCCCGACCGGTTGCGGCAAGTCCACATTGCTTAACGTAGGCGCCGGTTTGCTGGCGCCGTCCTCGGGCCAGGTGAAGGTGTTCGGGCAACCGTTGTCCGGCATCAATTCCCGCGCGGGTTATATGTTCCAGGGCGAGGCGCTCTTGCCCTGGCGCAGCGCGCTGGACAACGTGGTGGCCGGCCTGGAGTTCGCAGGCGTGGCGCGGCCGGAAGCGCTTGAGCGTGGCCGCGAGTGGATGCGTCGGGTCGGCCTGGGCGGGTTCGAGCAACGTTATCCGCATCAGATGTCTGGCGGCATGCGCAAGCGCGCCATGCTGGCGCAGACCTTGATCCGCGACCCAGACATCATCCTGATGGACGAGCCGTTTTCGGCGCTCGACATCCAGACGCGCCAGCTGATGGAAAACGAGGTCCTGGAATTGTGGATGGCCAAACGCAAGGCCGTGCTCTTCATTACGCACGATCTGGACGAAGCCATCGCCATGAGCGACCGCGTGATCGTGCTGTCGGCCGGGCCTGGCACGCATCCGATCGGCGAATTCACGATCGACCTGCCGCGTCCGCGCGACGTGGCCGAAGTGCGCGCCCATCCGCGTTTCGTCGAACTGCACTCCGCCATCTGGGCCGTGCTGCGCGAAGAAGTGCTCAAGGGCTATGCCCAACAGAAGCGAGCCTGAGGTATGTCGAAGTCATTCAAATCCGGTTCCGCCAGCCTGCGCTTCTGGCAACTGCTGCTCTTGGTTGTCATCCTGGGCGTTTGGCATTTCGCATCGCGCGACTCCAAAGTCGCGTTCTTCTTCGGTGAGCCGCTGAAGGTCTGGGGCCGCATCTGGGCCTGGTTCGTCACCAACGCCGACATCTACACGCACTTGTGGGTGACGCTGACCGAGACCGTGCTGGCGTTCTTCATCGGCACCATCGCCGGCCTGGGCTTTGGCTTGTGGCTGGGCTTGTCGCCGCGCGCAAGCGCCATTCTCGACCCCTATATCAAGGCCGCCAACTCAATGCCGCGCGTCATTCTGGCGCCCATCTTCGGCATGTGGTTCGGCTTGGGTATCTGGTCGAAGGTGGCGCTGGCGGTCACGCTGGTGTTCTTCATCGTGTTCTTCAACGTCTACCAGGGCGTGCGCGAAGTCAGCCCGACCTTGCTGGACAACGCCCGCATGCTGGGCGCGCGCAAGCGTCAACTGCTGCGCCACGTGTACTTGCCGTCAGCCACCAGCTGGGTGTTTTCCAGCCTGCACACGTCCGTGGGCCTGGCCTTCGTGGGCGCGGTGGTGGGTGAATACCTGGGTTCGGCAAGCGGGGTGGGCTACCTGATCCTGCAAGCGGAAGGCACGTTCGACGTGAACACGGTGTTCGCGGGCATCGTCGTGCTGACGGCGTTTGCGCTGGTGTTGGACTACATCGTCGGCATTGGTGAAAAACGCCTGATGAAGTGGCAGCCCAAGTCAGGCGAAACCGAAAAGCTGTAGCGCGCGTCACGCAAGAGCACGACACGGCAACGCCGCCGCGTTACGCGTTAGGCGTTTCGGGTTACGGGCTTTCAGGCCCGTAACGCGCGCTGGCTGCGCAGCCAGATCGTCAGGCTGTCGAACGCGTCGCGCGCGCCTTGCAGCGCGTGCGCTTCGCGTCCCTGGGCGCCGGCTTCGCTGTCCAGGAATTGTAGAAACGCCTTCCACATCGGCCCGACCTGTTCGCCGTAACCGCGCAAGTAACGCAGCGGCAACGCGGGAGTGACGTCCGCCAGATGCTTGGCCAGAAAGCGGCCACCCAATTGCGATCCTTCAACCACATAGGCCACGCCCAGCGCGTACGCGTCGGCCGTGTGCAACTGCGGCGCATCCGCGCAGTGCGGCACGGGGGCGGTGTCGCCCGCATCGGCCAGGTCGGCGCGCAGCCAATCGCTTTTGCCCGCGCGCACCGGCGCTTGCAGGCTGCCGGGCCAGTCCAGCCGCCAGAGCTGTTGTTCCAGCGGTTCCAGCCAGCCGAGCAGCGCGCGCAGGTAGTTCAGATAGTCACCGCGATCCATGTCGCCGCCGGTCAGGGCCAGGCCCTGGTCCAGCGTTTCGTGCCGCTCGCGCGTGCCTTCTCTAAGGACCTGATGGACGGGTGAAATCATGGGGGCCGCTCACTTGTCGGGGGTGGGGGCGGGCAGGTGCAGCGACCAGCCTTGCGCTTGCCGCTCCAGACGCCAGCCCGACGCGGCCGCAAGCAGCTCCACCTGTTGCGGATCAATCGTTTCCGTTGGCGCGGCAGGGTCGGCGTCGAACGGGGCGGAGAAATGGGCGGAGAAACGGGCGTGCCACGCGTGGGGCTGCGACAGGTCCAGCGTCAAAACGACGTCTGCGGGCATCCCTTGCAACAGGCTAAGCAGCCAGGCCAGCAGCAGATACCGCGAGGTGAATTGCGGCAGTTCCAGCTCGGCTACGTCTTCGGGCCAGACCACGCTTTGCCGCGACAACAGCAGTTGCGAGAACATCAGCTTGCGGCATTCGGCCAGCAGCGTCGCCGTGTTCGTGCGCGCGCCGTTGTCGGCCAGCCATTGGTCCAGTTCCCGGACGATGGCCACGCCATCGTCCAGCATGCCCGTCAGGTCGCCGGCCAGACGCTGGCAGCGTTGCTGCAAAGCGTTGGCGTCGGCGCCTTCGGGCGCCTGGCGCAGCATGGCCGCCGCCAGCGACGCGTTGGATAACGGGCCCACCACATCGTGGCGCAGCACCGGAAATATCTGCGCCAACACCTTCAGGCGCACGCCATGCGCCGCCAGGGCAAGCAGCGATGGGCTGATCGGCACGGCAGGCGGCGTCATTCGGCTTGGCGCAGCACGGCAAGCAGCGCGTCCGGGTCGGCGGGTTTTTCGATCCAGCCATTGAACATGTCGTCAGCGTCGCCGCGACGTTCATGACGCGCCAGGCCGCTCAGCGCATAAATGCGCGCCGGCGTCTTGCGGGCGCGCAGGCGAGTGGCCAGTTCGTAGCCGTCCATATCGGGCAGCAGGATGTCGACCAGAACGGCTTCGGGGACGAAGCTGTCAACCATTTCCAATGCCGCTTCGCCCGTGGCCGCGCAACGCGCTTCCAGGCCCGAGAGCGTCAGGAATTCGGCCAGCAGCTCCGAGCCCATTTCATTGTCGTCAACCAGCAGGACGCGAACCGCGCGTACTTCATCCAAAAGAAGTCTCCAAATTATCAAGTGGTGCTTGCGCCGCACGCTCCGCGCGGCAACGTCACCGTGAATATGACCAAGCCGTCCCGGCACGCTACCGAGATCTCGCCCTCGTGGTCGCGCACGACCTGGTCAGCAATGTACAGGCCCAGCCCCAAGCCATTGCGATTGCGCGAATGGCCCATCGACTCGGGTTTGAAAGGCGAAAACAAATGCGTCAGCACGTCTTGCGCAATGGGCGCGCCATGGTTGATGACGCGCAATTCGATATCGTCGTCCACCTGATGCGCCTGAACCAGGATGGGCTGGCGCGGGGCGCCGTGCTGGCGCGCGTTGCTCATCAGGTTGGTGATGACCTGGGCGATGCGGTCGGTGTCGGCCATCAGCTCAAGATCAGGCGCCACGTCCGGTTCGATCAGCAAACCGGGGTACGCCTGCCGCTTTTCCGCGATCAGCCCATTGACTAATTCGGTCAGGTTGCACAGCCGCTTCTGAATACCCAGGCCCATGCCGCCTTGCAACCGCGACAGGTCCAGCACCTGCGAGATCAGGCGTTGCATGCGGCCGCTGGAATAGCGGATGCGCTCGCCCATGCGCGCGCCGGAATCCGTTTTCGACAACAGCGTGGCCGCCATGGAAATGGATTGCAGCGGGTCGCGCAAGTCGTGGCCCAGCATGGCCAGCAGCGCGGTGCGTGCGCGGTCAACATCCGCGGTGCGGCTGGTTGCAATATGGGACAGCTCATCGCGCAGGTTGTCGGCCGCTTCCAGTTCGGTCGCCAGCCATGGCGTGCTTGTGCCACGCACCACTTCGCGCCAGGCTTCGAATGAACCACGCGGCGTCAGGCGCGGGCCTTGGCTGCCTACGGCATATTGCTTTTCGGGTTTACCGCCCCACACCAGTGTTTCGATTTGCTCTTTGCGCAGCCAGATCAGCCAGCCGTTGTTCATCGGGTCGAACTTGCAGGCAAGCAGGCCGGCGTATGGCACAAGGTCCGTTTGCAGGCCAGGATAGTCGCGCGCGATGTTGTCGGTATGCACCAGGCGCTGGCCGCTTTGGTCCAGCGCGCACAGAATGCCGACGAGTTCGCCGCGCGGCGCGATGCCGCCGAATACCGTGACGCTATTGCCCCACAAACACAATGCGGCATCATTCGGAACCAGCGCGGCCGGGGTCTCTGCGCCGCCTGACAAGGCCAGGTGCAGGTTTTCCGAGGCGGATGCACGTTCGGTCAGTTCGCTGACCAGCGCCGCACTGCGTCGTGATTGCGCCGCGCGTGCCGCCCCTTCAATGTTGGCCAGCGCGGCGGACAGCACTTGCGCCAGCGCTTCGCAAGCCAGGCGGGCGGGGTAGGGGATGGGGCGCGGTGAATGGTGGTGGCAGGCAATCATGCCCCAGAGCCGCCCGCCAATCACGATCGACAGGCTCATCGACGCTTCGACGCCCATGTTGGCCATGTACTCCAGGTGAATCGGCGACACGCTGCGTAGCGATGAAAAGCTCATATCCAGCGGCTTCGGGTCGGCGCAGGGCGCACCCAGCACGCGCACGGGCGTGTAGCGCGCATCCGCAATCTGACGCAGCGTGTTGACGGTGTACAAGCGCCGCGCCTGGGCGGGGATGTCGCCCGCGGGGTAGCGCCTGCCCACCCAGTCATCCAACGATTCGTGGTGGCGTTCGGTGACGATTTCGCCACTGTCGTCGGGATGAAATCGGTAGGCCATGACGCGATCAAAACCGGTCGCGCGATGCACTTCGCGCACCGCGCTGTCGAGCAGCCCGGCCACGTCCGGCTGGCGGCGCACCCGTTCTATGCTGCGATAAATATGCGCGGGGTCGGCGATGCCGACATCTTCGGGGCGGCGCTCTAATTCAATGATGGTCAGGCCGTCCACGTTCCGATGCCCGATCACGTCGAACGTGGCATCGTTGAGCGTGATGGTCAGCGGGTCGAAGATGGGGTCTGCGCTACCTAGCCAGACCGACAGATAATGCGCCAGGCTGGGCGGCAGCGCGCCCGCTATGCAGACTTGTCCCAGCGTGAGCGGCGCGCCCAGCACGTCGGGAGCATTTTCGCTGGCGAATTGCAGCATTCCATCCGCATCAAACGCAAGCAGCACGCCCAACGGCTGGATGGCGCCCGGTACATGGATCGGTTCGCTATCGCAGTTGGCGAGCGTGACTGGCGGATGGGATTGGGGAGGCGCATTCATTCTGGGCGGGGGGTCCTAGGGCGCGCAATATGCTGTCATTATGTCAAAGATTTTGTACGAATGTTTGCAGTTGCAGCCCTGTCGTCTATATGGAGAATTCATGGCCCGCCTACCCTACGCCGATCTGACTCATCCCGAAGCACGGCCCCTTGTGGAGCGCATCGTCGCGGAACGCGGCAGTGTCTTGCACCTGTACCAAATGCTGCTGCACAGCCCCGCCGTGGCGGGTGGCTGGCTGAACTATCTGACTGCTATTCGGCAGCTCAGCACCTTGCCGGGTGACCTGCGCGAACTGGTCATCATGCGGGTGGCGGCCATTAACGGCGCGCCTTACGAAGCCGACCAGCACGCGCCGATCGCCTTGAAAGAAGGCGTCACGCAGGCGCAACTGGATGCATTGGATACCTGGGAAAGCTCAAGCTTATTCAGTGAACGCGAAAAGGCGGTGCTGGCCTATACCGACGCCATGACGCGCCACGTTCAAGTGCCGGAACCGGTCTTTCAAGCCGCGCGCGCCGCAATGGGTTCGGAAAAATTAATCGTTGAACTGACTGCGACGGTGGCGGCGTACAACATGGTGTCGCGCTTCCTGGAAGCGTTGCAGGTGCATTCGCACGATCACCGGTAAATCTGCCAGCCCTCTATCAGCAAGCGCCGTGCCCAAAACTCGGCGAGCGCTGATAAAGGGCCGGGGTGGCGCATTTATCCGCGCTGCGCCTCGATCAGCGCATCCAGCTTCACCGCGTCCGCCACGAACAGGCGGATGCCTTCCGACAGCTTTTCGGAGGCCATGGCATCTTCATTGAGCAGGGTGCGGAACGTGATTTCGTCGGCGCCGATAGGGGCAATGGCCTCACCGGTGTCGTCAGCGCGCAATTGCGCCGGCGCATCGCCTTCGGTGCTGGACAGCTGCTTGAGCAAATCAGGGCTGATCGTCAGCAGGTCGCAGCCCGACAGCGCCAGAATCTGGCCGGCGTTGCGGAAGCTGGCGCCCATGATTTCGGTAGGAATTCCATGCTGTTTGTAATAACGGTAAATGCGCGTCACGGACAGCACGCCCGGATCGCGCGCGCCCGCGTTGTCGGCTTCGGCCCAGGTGGCGCCAGCGGATTTCTTGTACCAGTCATAGATGCGGCCAACAAAAGGCGAAATCAGCTGCACGCGGGCGTCGGCGCAGGCCACGGCCTGCGGCAGCGAAAACAGCAGCGTCAGGTTGCAGCGCACGCCTTCGGCTTGCAGCACGCGGGCGGCCTGAATGCCTTCCCACGTGGACGCGATTTTGATCAGCACACGTTCGCGCGGCACGCCGGCAGCTTCGTATAGCGCGATCAGGCCGCGCGCGCGTTCGATGGTGGCGCGGGTGTCAAACGACAGGCGGGCGTCGACTTCCGTCGATACGCGGCCCGGCACGATGTTCAAAATGGCGCGGCCAAACGACACCAGCAGGCGGTCAACCAGTTCGGGCGTGGATGCGCCGCCGTGATCGCGCGCGACTTTTTCCAGCAGCGGGCGGTACGCATCCTGCTGCACGGCTTTCAGAATCAGGGACGGGTTGGTCGTGGCGTCAGTGGGACGCAGCGCCTTCATCGCTTCAAAATCCCCCGTGTCGGCGACAACGGTGGTGTGATTGCGCAGGGCGTCAAGTTGGCTGGACATGGGCAGTTACGGCTCACAACGGCAAGGGTTGAAGGTGCTGTAAGCGTATCACTGCCGCTGCTCGCCCGCCGCCGCCCACAAGCAGGAGGCCGCGTGCATGCGCTGAAAAGGGGGGAATCGCCCGTCCGGGCCTTATTTGGCGCGGTTCGCCGGGAAATTCGGCCGGTCGAGGTATAATCCGAAGGTTTGATTATCGATTCTAAAACCGGGGTTTACTGTGCTGCCGCAACTTTTTCCCGAGGGGATCAACCGCTTCCCTCCTGCAATTCTGGCTCTGGCGGACGGTACCATTTTTCGAGGCGTGTCGATCGGTGCGCCTGGCCATACCGTTGCCGAAGTGGTGTTCAACACCGCG
>Ga0256881_1000058_pt1 | contig 17326 bp, 18 predicted proteins | sample MC6MC0439MT_FD_186334 | JGI IMG/M metagenome (GOLD analysis project Ga0256881, IMG submission 186334) | Metatranscriptome of enriched soil aggregate microbial communities from Iowa State University, Ames, United States - MC6-MC0439-MT... | ecosystem: Environmental > Terrestrial > Soil >... | reverse complement strand
GACTACAGCCCCGTCAAATTATGGCCAGCGGTCTGCAACGCAGCTAACGAGTTCACTCCGAAAGAATTTCAGGAACTGATTGACATTCTGCAGCGGAAAGAGGCGCCTTTAAGAGCACTATTTATCATGCTCGAACGTACCGTTGCCTATGAAAACAAGAAACTCGTGCTGGGCCTGGTAGCCGAGCGCAATCTAGAGGAAGCAGCAACAAACTGGACTCCCGAAGCCTTCGATATCATTCTGAAAGCCGCCAATCATGGTCAGATGAAGATCGCCAGGGAATACCTAGACTATGTTAGGAAATACTCTCACAAAACCTTTAAAAACAAAACCGCTGAAATATCGTCAAAACTTGACTTGAAAGAGATATTTGACCATAAAAAAACTACTGACCAAGAAAAAATAAGCAAACTAAGCCTCTACGAACCACAGTCAGACGAGCAGCAAGTAATCAATGAAGTCCTAAGCTTCAAGCGATACCTTATCGCGTCTCTTACTATATTTGTGGATCACGCCAAAGCACTTGATTTGTTCAGCCGTATACTTGACGTTGAACCGACGCTGCAAAATGCGACAGGCTTAATCAAAGCTGCGCTATCCTGGCCCACCGACACCGCTCGACCCAAACCGCTAGAGTTTTACTTAGATCGTTGGCTGGACACCTATGAGGAAACGTTCAAGACGGATCTCCAAGCCAAGCTCAGCGAAGTTGATCTAAATTATATTCTGCAGCTCTGCCTGGCGACAGAGCATTTCGACGACTTCAAGCGTTTCTGGGAAATAGCATCGAGTGAACAACAGAAAGCCTATGAGCTGGCCCCGCTGAGAGCAGATTTCCTCAAGCGCACGGTAGGCCCCACGGAGGCACTGTCTTATCTCCATCAAGTACGAATTACTCATCGATCATTACCAAAGGACGCGGAAGACACAATCGCCGACCTTGAGAAGAGCCTGAGAAGCACTGGCACCATTGAGCTCCCTAGGCCGCTCCCAGCTTTGAGCATTGAGATCGACTCCTCTCTTGACAAGCTCCGTCTTGCATGGCTCACCATTAAAAACATGAGTGCGCACGATCAGAGTCAAATTTTCATGAATGCCAAGACCGGCATTGATGAATACCTATTCGAGATCATGGAGCATATTGGCCTGGAGTTACTTAAACGAAACGGAAATCTCCAGCGCAAAAAATCAGCACCCGCATCTACGAGCACGATCATGCTGGATGAGGAAGACATGATTAATGACTGGCTTGTATCGCTCGTATGCCAACGAATGAGCTTCCTGAACTGGACGATGCTTGATCAGTCTCGCACTGGGCGCTCAGGTAGCGGTAAGGGCGTTGGCGAGATTGACGGCTGGGTACGGGATAGCAGGAGCAAGCCGGTTTTCCTACTTGAAAGTTTTAGACTTGGAAGCTCCATTGACACTACAAAAGTCGATGAACACTTGAACAAGATCGGCAGATACAACTCGATGGGCATGAGCCCAATATTCGTAGTAGTCTATGCTGCCACACACGCTTTCCCACACCTATGCGAATCCTACGTCAAACACATCGAGAAAAGTGACTATGACGACTTTGACGACGACTACAAAAGCGGCCTAGTGCCTATAATCACTCAAGGAAATAGCTTTAACGCTAGATATTATAAAGAAACACGTAGAATCAATGGATCCGACGTAACTATTTATCACCACTTATTAAATCTCAAACCTCCTACTGACAGTACCGAAGGGTGAGTTGAGGGGCTCAGGAGCCGAGCCACATCACAAGCGATTTTTGCGAGAAATTTAGCTCAGCGACCATGTCACGGTGCAGTACTCGGAGAACGAGATTACCAAACTGGACGCCAAATCACGGAGCGACGCCTGTTACTTTTCGCTCGCGTCCAGTGTCCCCATGGCAGTAGCCAGCGCAGCAACTGCTAGACTTTGGCCCGGCCACAACTGGATAATGGTTCAACACACCCAATTAGGAGCGAAAAAATGTCCCGTCTCGCAGAATTCCGTGCTTTGGAGCAGCAATTGGCTGCCCAGTTGGCCGAGCTTGAATCTCTCAAAAATGATGATGGCCTTAAACGCGAGATCGAATTCGAAAAGAAGCTTCGTGACCTACTGAATGAGTACGGCTACAACCTGCGCAATATCATCGCGATCCTCGACCCGCATTCTGCAACTCGCCGTAGTACCCCAGGTGCCGTTGCCGAGAAAGGCATTCGCAAACCTCGTCAACTAAAGGTCTACAAAAACCCGCATTCCGGTGAAGTCGTTGAGACCAAGGGCGGCAATCACAAAACACTAAAAGACTGGAAAGCCCAGTACGGCGCACAGGAAGTCGAGAGCTGGCTGACCCAGTAAGACCTTGGAGTGGGAATGAAGGGCTCCTCGCGGGGCCCTTTTTCATGCAACGTTGACAGCAGGAAGCTGGAAGTCGAAATGACACATAAAGTTTTGGATTGGCGCAACCGACGTGCCTGGTTACAACACGTCCGGTCATACGCAAAGCCTTTGCTGACGCCGAGCCTGGTAGAACTATTGGAACAGCGCAGGCCTCAATGCTGGTCGGACGTCCTGGACTGGCTCCCGAATCACGATGACCTAGTACCAGAGTTCTGCGATCGGATGTCCTCATTCTATACCCACTTCAAAGCCTTTCACGGCTGCCGCCCTGAGTCGCTTTCGAGCTACTACGAGCATGGGCTTAGGGGGCAGAACGTCGACTCGATCATCAAGAAATTTCGACAGCTTTTTGCGGATCTACCACCGACCAGTCTCGATCAGGCCATCGAGAAGATGAAGCACCGTGAGTCAAGTGAACGGGGCAAGATTTGGCTGTCCGTGGATGACCGCCAGATGGTTAGGGAATTCGGTCACTACATCATCAACGGCAGCGAGTACCTCCTGGCACTCGCTGCGAAGCTGGGCGGGGGACGTTACGACGAGGATTACAGGCTCCGGCTGCGGACAATTGGCATTCCGACCGTACTGGAAGTGGACATTCCGATCGAGCTCATCACACCTGCACAGAAGCTGGATGTAGCGAAGATTATCCTGTCGGAATGGGGGCAGCTTCGAACAAAACGTCCTTTGGGCATGTCGTCATCACCGAGCTACGTGGTTCGCTCAGACATTCCTGCAGAGTGCATCAAAGCGCACTACCATCCGGCAAAAATTCGGGACTTCCATCACGACATCCCTACCTACGTAAATAAGATAACGCGGTGTGAACAATGCCCACCGGCCATTTAGCAGAAAAATCTAAAATTAGCCAAAAGACACATAGCCACGCAGATACTAGATCACCAGACATATCAAGCATAGCTTGGCGTACTGAGCACCAAAAACTAAAAACATGAAATTTATACGCGAGGACAATCATGACGAACAGCTTCCATGAAAGACTCTACGGCGCCGAGTCTCAAAATTTATTTAAGCCTGTAATACCGAAAATAATTCAGCTTGCTCAAGAGACAGCAGACACTTTAAAAACCAAGTTCTCAGAACCTCTTTACAAAAATCCTAAAAGCCTGACTATCCTATGGACACCCTCATACGACTTCCAAGCAAGCGCCGGCGTTAACCAAGCAGACGAGAACCAGCACTCAATAACCATTTTCTATGGGGCAGCCATAGAAATCTATAAAGACGGAGCACTTCTCCCCCTCATGTGCACGCAGCACTTAATCGAGGAAAAATACAGTGAACTATTCACTCTGCTTGACTACGGAAATGGCCCTAAGCAGATATTTCCGCCAGATCTAAGCATTGACGACGCAAAAATACGTTTCTTCAACACATCTCTCACATGGCTATATCTACACGAGCAAGCACATTTATTTCAGAATCACGGAGCGATCCTAGACTCCGAGCTAGGTGAAGCTTCCAAGAAAAACCAGTTCGCTTGGGAGGAGTTTAGCTTAGAAAAAAAAGAGCCTATAACCGGAAAAGAAGCATGGATTCGCCACGCATTTGAGCTGTCTGCAGATTTTGAGGCCACCAGCTTAACGATCCAGCATCTGCTTATCGAAGACAAACAGAATCTTAAAAAAACCACGTTATGGTTATTCGTTGCCGGGCTTACCTGTCTGTTCCACAGATTCTATGGGAACGAGCGATCAACGCACGGCGGCGAGGCGGTGGGAACCCACCCCGACCCGGCATATCGCATGCGATATGCTTTTACCTCCATAGTTTCTCTTCTCACTCACCCTATGGTTAAACAATATGTACCATGGGCGAATACGCCTGAAGACCTATACAAGGTGATGACGCATGCCTTCAATACGGCCAATTTATACATGCAAATCGCACACTTCAAAGAACCTGGCTTCCCAGAATTCATGTCCAGGACGGTTGATGACAGTGAAGACACGAAAAAATATTTGGCCACAACAACTTCGACCTGGAACTCTCTACGCCCCAAGGTAATGCAAACATATTTCGGATGGGGCGATGCCTGCGTAATGAATTTCACAAAAGCTGAATAGTAGTAAGCCAAGCAAAGAATGAGAGAGGAAGTTCGGAAACGCACTATCTCTCTCGCTCGCGCCAACATGTCGTTCCCGAACACGAATAGCCTAGTTTGAAAGAAGAAGGCATTACTTTTATAAGTAAGCCTGATCGTGAAGGAACACGACAGTCGAGGCTGGGCGATTAGGTCAGTCAGCGATCACTCAACGGGGGCAGCACCATCCACCGACCTATCACGGCTCACTTCACGATCAGCGTCTCTTTCCCTGTCTCTGGATCACGAGACCACTTAATCTCGCAAGGGTCGTCATTCCCGACCTGGCGAAACAACGAAATCACCTCGTCGATACTGATGAGGTAGAGGCATTTATCCTTGTCGAGATCTGAGCTGAAGAATGCACCATCCAGCCCGCCACCCTCCGACATACAGGGCGCGAAGACGAAGCTATGAATGATCCGCCCGCACACAAAAATCACGTCTCGCCGCTCCAGGCCGGCCTTGGAGAGGTCGTAGAGCTCATCTAGGCGGTGGTTGTTACGCCATGTCACGCGCTTCAGGTTTGAGTGCTTTTGAAGGGGAATAGAAAGGTGGCGAGTCTTGTCGGTGATCTTGGCAGGGGCCTCTAGGAGCTTCCTGACCGAGTAAAAGCCAATAAAAATGTCGCGCTCGACCTGAGCAAGCTCTTCATCAGACAGGGCACTGGACGTTTTGAGGTGCTCAAGACGATCTGCCATCTCTAGCAGCGGTTGTTTCCAATACCAGCTCTCCCAGATCATATTGTGAGCCCTCTTAAGTCACTTCGATTTCTTGATCAAATAGCTGCTGACCGAGGCGCACAGGCCAACTACGAGCTCTGCGTCTTCGAAAGAAGGCTCGCGCCCTTCCTGGATGTGCCGCCCGAACTCCGAGGCATACGCCCAGGTTTTGATGACAGCCTGATCCAATGGTGCTGGAATCAGTGTTCGGGAATCATTCATGATCTTCCCGAGGGTCGCTTGTTGGTCGCCAGTGACCTGCCGAGCGACGCACTCCAGCGAAGCCATGGCATGCTGTATCGCCCCTGTCGGGTCTGGAGACGGTCGGCGTGAGAGATCAGCAATCGCCTGGTGCAATTCCTTGCTGGCCGTGATGTGCCCATGTTGATGCTCTGTTTCTTTCGCCGAGGTCAAAATCTGCTCAAAGGATTCAGAGCCACGCATTTCAATGCGGCCATCCAGCAGCTTCCAGCCTATGCCGTGCTCGATGAAGAATTCGTTCAGCTCAGTCGTAAAGTGCTCGTACACGTCGCCGTCGTAATTGCGGTTGCCGAGGTAATCATCGAGCCGCTCAATGACGTCATATACCTTGAACCACTTGCACTGCTCAAGCCGCTGAACGTTTTCCTCGTGAATATTGGGCCTCTCACTCCAGTTCTGTTTGTCGGGCAAGACCTTCAACGTCTGGCAGATGATTTGACGCAGTTCTGAGGGGTTAAGACCACAGTCGTAGCTCATTTGAATCAGGTATTCCCGCAGCGCTTGCGGTGCATCTTCTCGTACGGTGATTTCGGCCTCATCGACCTGCGAGAAACCGTGACGCCTTGAAAACGAATCCTTCATCCTGACTCTCCACCTGACCTAGTCCACTGGTACATCGCCACAACAAGCTAGTCCGATGATGCCTGACATTCCGGGCCTGGGATAGGACAGCGGTGGCCTGGGCTGAAGCCAGCACGTTCAACTCGTAGCGATCGGCTCACACACAAGGGAAGGGATGGACTCAAGTCATACCCTAGCTTCGACTAAAGTAAGCCTGTCTACCAACCTCATCGTTATCAGGCCCGGAACCTTCCAACTCCTCGTCCACGTCCTCATCGCTGTCTTCGTCCTCAACCTCATGACCTATCAGGCCGCTTAGATAAAGACCAACTTCATACTTCCTCGACTTCAACTCTTCATGAGCGCTGCGAATCGCCAAGACTGTAGCCCCGAGATGCAACACACCGCTGAGATCTCTCTGTAGCTTGTTCACGCGCAACAGACAGCCCAAAGTGTGCACGCCAAGAAGCCACTCGGTACGGGCTGACCCCGACGTTGCTTCGTTTCTATCGAAGACGAACGTTATTTCGACCTTGTTGACGCGTCGCCGCCCCCGAACCATGTCCGCGCCGGCGCCGTCAGGAGGCAAATCCGTGAAATGATAGGAGCCCTGTACGAACACCAAGTCGCCAGGGGTAACTAGAAAATCGAGTGTGCCCCGATCCAGGTCATCCGAAATATTTCTGACACAGCCATGATCCACTGCGGCCCACAGCATGTTGCTCATGTAACGGTAAAGACTGTGCGAGGGTGCCTGGCCGGCGTACAGAAGCCCCTCTCTGGCACAAAGGTAGCCGTCCTCATCACAGACCCCATTGCGAAGAGCCGCCTGAAACCCCTGGAGCTGAGTGACATCCACCCCAACATGCCGGGCAATCTCAAAAACCCTAAGGTGATTGAAGTACCACCACTGGCAACTCATTAGCTGAGTGGCTTGAAATATGGCCAATGGATCGAGTCGACTCACCTCCCGTTCCCACATCGCCTTTTCTGCATTGAGCCGGTCAGCGGTGAGCGTAAGCTCCAGAGCATGCGTGGAATGCGCCTCCCCGTGATGAATAGAGCAAAGGACTGCGAGGTTAATCGGAGAGTGATCGCGACTTTCCGCCCATGGCTTGATGTGGTGAACGATGACCGGGCGCGCAGCTTCTCGACAGACACAGCAAACCCAGCGATTGTCGTAAAGGGTCTTGATGAGGACATTCAGTGGTATCGGCGGCCTGCCTTTCCCGACGATATTGGGCACGACGGATTCACAGAGCCCCAGTTCCAGCAGTTTCTCTGGACGTTGCAACTGGAGCTTCGCAACTGTCCACTTCTCCTCCCTCAGCCTCCTTGCCAACGCACTGTCTACCCCTCGCGCCATGAGGGCCCGTTCAACTGGATTTCTAGTCACGAGCTCGACTCCGTTTTGAGATCAGCGGAAGATTAACCTATGGCGATATGCGCCACTGCTTAACGTTATCGGAGGTCAAATGCAGGACAAACAAGCGCCGGGGCCTCTGACACCCACGGAATTTGCAGAGATGATGCAAGAGTTCAGTGCAGCTGGGGAGTGGATGTCCGAACAGCTGCGAATGAGATCAGGCCAGAAGACCGGCACAGGCGATGACCATCAGGATCGTCTCGACCGAGCTGACGACTGATTACCTGGAGCGAACCTTCGCGCCTGCATCAAGCCAGCGCGACCGTCACAGCAGAGGCCTCAGTTGGCCTGCGGATTTGATTTGCCCTGAGTCGCTCATCAAAGATCACAACGATGCCGGGGAAGTAACGTTGGTCATCAACGTAGTCTGGGCTTCCCAGCTTCGGGAAAATGTAGGCGAACTGGGTGGGTTTCAATGACCAACCTGGGAAATACGGATCATCTGTAAGCCAGCGACTCAGCGAGGCTTTGACCTTATCGGGACAAATCAAAACTCGCTTGCCCGTTCCAATCCGTACCTCGCTCAACGGGATGGTAGGCACTACGAACGTGACTGCGAATCGGCGATTAGCCTCCCAATGGCCAAGATCCCCCGTGTCATCCCATGCCGCCTTTAGGGCCTTGTTCATATGGGTTTCCCCATCCGCCCTGACGCCTATCCGCTGCACGGCCTGTTTGGCCTCAATGGCGATGCTCTCTTCTGGGTTGCGAATGAATAGATCACAACGACCATTGCGCAGGTGACCCTCATCTACGCCAGGCATGAGTGTCCGCATGCGCTTGATGGTGCTGAATTCCTCAAGCGCGAACCAGTCCTTCAAAGTCCACGCAGCTCCTGCCAAGACGCTCAGCGACGCGCGCTCGTTGTACCACCACGGATTGTCTTTAAACGCTTTGGTGTAGCGTTCGACAGCTTTGATCCAGGCGGTCAGAAGCTTCTGAACAGATTCGTCATCATCATGGGCGTGGACATGCTTGAGGGTCTTCAACTGTTGCACCGCCTGCTCCTTGCTAAAAGGCGCGACGCTACCACAAGGCAGACAAAGGTTGTGGAATTGGAAGAGAAGGAAATGGCCCTCAGAAGCGAAGGCCGATTTCGATGCTTATCGCTTGTCCAGGCTGTTGGCGGAGTTCACCAGAAGCAGGATTGCCGAGGCAGCCATGTGAAGCGTGTAGGACACGATGTGAGGCTCTACGGTCTCACCTCAACGCCCTGGCCATGCCCTCCTTCATTATTCCGAATGGCAGGCACCCCGCCTTCCAGGAGGTTGGACAGGGCTGAGAGGTGGCTTTGGTAGTAGCTGGGGAAAAGCAAAGCGGCTCTAGCAGACAAAACCGTGCTCAATACGGCTCAGCTCTTCCTTCACTTTCTGAAACCCGACTTCATCGCCCGAAAGCTGCAAAGCAGAGCTTCCGCCGAAAACCGCGCGTGGCTGGGACACCCACGCTGCGGCCTTACCCTTGTCTCCGAACACCCTTTCAGCCTCCGCCAGCGCCTGCTTTACATGATCCATGAGCCCTCCTGCCCATCATTACCACGAGATCTCAACTCGGCGGCATCATCCGCTACTAGGAGCCAGATTTCATCAGAGTGGCTCGCCCGTTTCTGGGTACGTGGTTGAATATACCTAGGTGAGGCCTACGTTGGGGCGATACAGCTGCTTGACCGATCCACTAAGCCTAGGGGGCTAGCGATGAAGCAGGCCGTGGAGCAAGCAAGAAAAACGAAACTATATTTTCGATTTTACCGCCAGCGGCTCCAGCACTTGCCAAATCTAAGAAAAAGTTTAGTTTTCGGCCCTGGAGGAACGACCAATCTCCCTTGGAAGGGCGTAGCTGGGCAGGCCCTGATAAGCACCAGAGGTGCCAGCCAGGTACGGGTTGGATGGTGTCCGCTTAAAAAATTGCGGACACCAGCGCTATTAATGCTGGACTTCGGTGGGCGTGTTCACCGGGCGCTTACGTCTCAACACACGAGGTATGCTCTCAATGGATCTGGCACCGCTCAATACCGTGTAGGCGACCTTGCCAGCGCCTTTCTCATCGCAGGGGTATATATGCCGTGCCATCAGGAGCAGATGTGCTCGATGTCGCTCTTAGAGCTGGAGCGCCGGGGGCCAATGGGGTTTCTGAAGTAAAACCGGGCTCTGTACAGCCCGGTTTGGATGATTCCAGTGATCACCGCTCTTGCTTAAGAGCTTTGAGGGCCTCGCTGTAAAGCATGTCTACTCGCCAGTCTTTGCTTGACCAGGAGCCGCTTTCACTTACGCTCCAACACAACCTGCGCGAATTCGAGGAGATTCGAAAAATCCCCCTTTCCCCCTCGATGCAAAAGGAATCCGCTGCCCCCTACCTGGCGAGGGCCATCACGGTCACAGCGGGCTGAATCGCCAATCATAAAAACGCGCCCCTCCGACTCGAAGTCGCAGCAGGAAGTGCACCCAAGTTTCTCATAGGTAGCGCGGTAGATAGCCGGGTCGGGTTTCATTACGCCCACCTCGTAGCTGAACCCATAGCCATTCAGGTACGGAAAAATCTGGCGGATCACAGGGCCGTACGCCGACGCAAGATTTGAACAAACGCCAACTTGCACATCAGCGGCCTGCAGCATTTGCACCGCACACAAAGCATCCGGGAATGGCCTGATGCTTGCGAGTTCGTTTTCGAGGGACTGCTCAAGGCGCCCGAGACTGTCAGCATTGACGCTGATACCAAAAGCTGAAGCCGCCTCTGCCAGTGACAGCTGGTGAGTCATGATGACCTTAAGATCATCCGGTTGAGGCTTACGGCCTTGGCGCAGTCCTTCCTGGATCAGCTTTCGAAAAGGGTGAGTCGGTCGCTGAATCTCGACAAGCGTTCCAAAGGCATCAAAGACTGCAGCAGCGATCGTCATCTGAGCATCCTGTGTTCCGGTCAAAAAAGAGCAGAAGCATCGCAGATTAACCTCAAGCAGGTAGACCTGTGACATAGTCCTTAGGCCCTGATAGCCACCGACCGCAAAAGAAATCTCTCACACAGCCTAGTCGTTCAGTACTTGCACCGAAATATTTACCTAACCACCACACCAGCTTTCGCAAAGTCATTCAATAACGTTTCACGCCCTAGCATTGTGGGGAGTTTAAAAACATTTTTGTATCCGTACCACAAGCCCATCGGAATCAGCACAAGCCCAAGACCAAAGGTTGCAGTACCAGCAATCACCCCCATAGGCACGGCAGCCAGCGTCATAAGAACCCCTCTTAACACCGCCGTTCTCGTGATTACGCGAAGGTCATCCAAATCATATTCAACCTGGCCACCATTTTTTTCAAACGCCAAAACCACGATTGATTTCTTTGATAAGTTTTTGAAATACCACACACGTGGAACATCAGTAGCCATAGCACCGTGACGCTGAAGATATTTAAGCATTACGACTTTTTCAAAATAAAACGTATTACCCTGCTCATCTTCAAGCCTAACGCGACCGTAGAGCGCATCTAAATCACCGACGCCCTGAGCTTCGTAGTTCTTGATAACAACCTTCATTTTCTTCAAGTCAGACATGCTTATTCCTTAATTTCACTTTAACTTCCCGTTCACCATGTAGCATCTGCCATGCAGGCCCCACGAAGCGTGGCTCACCCTCCCAACCTTGGGCGCAAGGCCGCTCAGACGACCTCTAGTCGGCTAACCAGCACGTAGTTGTCGCTGCCCGAAGTCGTGCGCAACAGCACCATGCCTTCAAACTGTGATATCACTTTGACAGCGGGTGTCACAACGGTCATTCCGTCCACCAGCTGACCGGAACGATCTTTATAGACATACGCGGCAAAGCGATCCCCCACTGCTGCGCCATCAATTAGGTACGCGTCTATAAACGCACCCCAATCGTGGGTTTGCGCCATAGCCAGTCTGACTAGCGTTGAATCAGGCAGCCGTCCACAGCCTTCGCCAACTCGCGCCTGGCAACTCATCACACTCATGAACTTCCCAATCACACTTCTACTGGAGATTTAATACTTCACGGAGGGAGCCACAACCAATAACTCCATCAAGCACCTATATACTGACTACAAGATCGGGCCGAAAACCGGTCTCTTCAGATGGATACCCACGCGGATTACTTACGAATCGTACGCCATCAACATACTCATCGACCGCGCAGTGGGTATGCCCAAAAATCCAGAGATCAATATCAAAGGACAGCAGGCTATCCCAGGCATTGCCATATGCTGCCCGCATATGTGGGTTGACATCTTGCTCTGTTACAAACTTCATGAGCGGAGAGTGATGAGTAACAACTACCCGTTTGCCATGAAATGGCTGTGATAGCTGAGCGACGAGCCAGTCTTTGGTCTGTCGATTTCTCGCGACCAGATCATCTGGACGCAGGCGTCGGAACTGGTCACCGACCCGGATCGCCCTGAAGTCATTCATTCTGTCACGAGCACACCCACTCGCGGCCACTACGTCCCCGGTCGAGTCAAAGCTCGTCCAGGCTGTGGCGCACAAAAACTGCACCCCGGCGTGTTCCCAAACCCCGTTTTCAAGCACGTGCACGTGCTCATCAGCAGAGGCGACCAGCCTGCTGTAGGTTCGATCAAGGTTTCCGCTGTAGTGTTCGTGATTGCCCAGGACATACAGAACAGGGGTGCTGAACGACTTGCTCGCCCACCTCGCGCCCTTCGACTTTACGTGAATATCCCCAGCCAGCACGACTACGTCACATGCTAGGTCTGGTGGGACAAAATCCGCAAATTCGCAGTGTAGATCCGAGAGAATATGTAGCTTCATGCTCAGCCCGCTGACATCGACTTTCTAATAAATTGATCATCACCCGACCCACCTCCCATGCGGACAGGCGCAGCGAGACTGTCGTCAGTGCGGTCACCATAAACGATGACCGTCACTATTGCTAGCTTTCGATATTTATTGGCGACACCGAGCTGTGGCCCTATCTTCTGTTTTGGGCGTTGCCAGCATGCAGAACGAGATAGCCGCAGTCGTCCGAGCCCTGCGCGATCTGCGAGGGTCTGCTCAGGAAGAGCTCGCCGAGATCAGCTCTCAAGCCAATTTTTCGCGACTGGAACAAGGAAAAACGCAGGCCTCTTTGGCCAAGCTGAGCAAAATCGCAGTCAGTCTGAATTTCGATCTCGTCGCTCTTGTCGCTCTATGCCAAGCCCTTCAGGATGGGACATCACCTGGCGAGGTAATGGCGAAGGCTTCAAAGGATTTGGAGGGCTTCGTTGCGCAGGGCGGCTTGCAGGGCTTGGAGCGGCACTGGGAAGCCGGTGAAGGGTTAATCAAGCGTACTCGCGGCAAACCTACCGACCCTGACAAAATCCGAGCTGTGCTGGAATTGAAGGCCAGCGGCATGACCAGAGCTCAGGTTGGTCGGGAGCTGAATTTGCCTGAGGCGACAGTGCGAAGGTACTGGGTCAAGGATCTGCCTTGATAACCTCTCTGCACAGAGAACAAATGAGGAGGCCAGCTTTTCACCTTTGGAGCGAGACCTCAAGAAGATCTAAGACGAGAAGGAAGATTGCGACATCCCACAAGTTTCGGGTTGCTTGCCAAGAAAGGATTTGGTGAAGCTGTCACCTCTATTGCAAGGCGGTTGTTGCGCTCCCGTATCCCATGGCGGGACATGCCCTTGTGCTTAGGGCCTTGGCGACACTTAATCACCGCTTCCGGCTCTGGCGAAACCGGGGGAATCTTCAACCAGATGCTCAAGCGATTGCATCTCAAGCTCAATGATCAATAGCTCATGGACCTGCATATCTGGAAGATTTCTGTTCGTGTTACCTCCTCCTCATCTGATGCAGGTATCTACGAAGAAACATTTTGGAAAACCGACAGCCAGCTCCACACACGACAGAAAATTCAAGAACGCAATACAGTCCCACATATCTCGCTGCACGCTAAAGCTTCAAAAACTCAAGGACACCGATGGGAATTCAACACTGCTTGGATTTCCTTATCATCAAAAATATACTTTACACTTGCTTTGGCGACCTCATAACTTCCACTCAGCGGCCAACCAACATATTCCCGTTCGTAAAAATACGACAAAGACGTCACCTGCACAAGCACCCCGAGCACTTTTATATATGTATCCTGCACATCTATCACATTATGGCCATCCTGATGATGCTCCACATACTCTGTGAGATCGCTTAGATTCCCGGTATTATTTCCTTTCGAGTCGTATATTTCAGTCTCATTGGCACTAACTACATCCTGAGACATTTTACCCAACTCTACAGCAACTTCATCCGACATCACCCCAAAGGTAGTAGTTACATCATGAAATCTTGGAAAATATACCTCAAGGGTAGCCGGTCGATGCTCAAGCTCATAAGTAGCACTCATTAAAACAACATCTTTATGCTTAGCCAGTCGGAGTGCACCAAGCTGATAACCAACCGTCGTCACAAACAGCCCCCTAGCACTCCCAATATCTTCAATTTTCGCTATAAAAGCAGCAACATCACTTTTCTTAACCTTAGACTTAAACAGCTTACATTCCACGCAAAAAAGCTGCTCGACATTCGCAACCTTCATCTTCCAACAAACATCTATCTGATGCTTCGCCCCACTCCGACCAACAAAGTAAACATTATGGAGAACCTCAACCCCTTCAAAACCTTCTTGCTCAATTACCTGCTGGTGCAGCGTTCGAGTAAACTGTTCGTAATCCGTTGATGAATACTTCATTTTTTCCTAACTCAGGTGCCTGACCAATACCAAAATTCAAACTTTAACTTTCGTCATTATAGATGATCGGGGGTCGATTTACGACCTCAGTTGTTCGAGATTCGGTCTCTGGCACACCCCTCTGATTTTCAAGCGACAAGCATGCATAAAGCGACTCGACCTCACTGTCAAGCCCACAAGGCAACAGAATAACGAAGCCGATCGCCTACCACATACTTCCCGACCAAGGTTTCTAGAACGGAATATCCTGATCGAACCCCAGCTGGTCGTTTTCAGGTTTGGGAGCAATCGGCACGGTAGCTTGCGCCACGACAGAACTGCTAGCGGAAATTAAACCTGGCGCAGGAACGACTATCGGTTGCTCAGCTGTACCCGCATCACTAGCGACAGCCACTCCATCTCCCTCAACGTCAGCCTGCAGCTCTGCAGGCTCATCTGAGTCCAGATCCACATAAGCATCGCCCATCATCATTTTGTAGTGCGCGTCATGTTTAGCAGCTTTGAATATTTTGAAAAAAATCTTCAGGTAGCTTGCCGCCATCGTGTCGCTGATAGCCACATAGAGCTCATCCGGAGCGTAATGCGACCCGTCATTCACCCAGCTCATTAGAGACTGGCACTGCGTTTTTTCGATACCTTCAAACTCGTCAACCAAATGGTACGTATCTACACCACCCAAGATTTTGAAATAATTCTCCAAAATCCGGCGCATGGTGTTCTGCAGTGTCAGCACTGGCAACGGCGTTCTCTTAAGCTCCGCCCAGAGCAGCTGATAAGAAGTTCTAATGGGATTGCTTGAGTGAAATTCAATCACCGAGTGTTCATTAGGCTTACGGACGATCCAGAACGTTTCATCACCGAGGGATTTGTCGGACTTACGACGCTGATCGTACGTAACCTCTTTATGGAAATGTATATTATGGGTAAGCACCAATACCTGTTTAATATGGCTACCAGGCTTTCTGACTTCAACGAATAGCTCTTTTATCAGGCTACTCACGATAAACAGCACATCACTATCAAGGCTAGAAACGGGGTCATCAATGACCACGATTCGATCACTGGTGATGCCCGAAGTCGTAACGCTCCCTCTCAGCAGGTGGTAGAAGTAGAGGAATGTCACGAAGGTCTTCTCACCCTCGCTCAGGGTTTGCTTTGCATCTTTCCCATCTGCTCGGATCAGCCTATACGAATTACCTACACAGGCAGGATCGAGTGAAAAGCCTCGGAAACCAAAATTCCTAAGAATCTTGTTGATAGCAGTCACTGTCGGCTTCACGCTGGTGAGATCGGTCTCAATCTTATCGATTTCGACATCTACAGCATCAATGCTAGCCGAAGCCCTATCCCGACTTGATGCGATCCCGGCGATAGCCTTCTGCAATGTGTCTTTCCCAGAAAAATAATCAGCCAAAGTATTCTTGAGCTCAACGCCTAAAATATACTTCCATACTTCGTCAGTGAGTTTGCCCTGCTCAGCAGTGAAGCTAGCAACGAGGCGATTGTGCTCAGCGATCTTCTCGTTCGCAGCGCTAATAAGCCCGGATATACCACCTTGAATATCCACTAGCCCCTCAAGAACAACCTCAGCGCTTGGACTGGCCAGCTTACTGTCCATTCGCCCTTTATTCACGAGAACGACAGCTTCCAGCGCCTGAATCTCAGGGCCAAGCTTGTCGTTATCCAGCTCAGCGCAATCCAAAGCTAGCAGAGCACGCGCCTGGATCAATAAATCATCTGAAACTTGGTAATAATTTTCGCGCATAGCAGACACTGCCTTTGAATCGGCTTCAAAGGTTTCATCAAAGTATTCGGAAAGCTCCCTCTCGAAGTCATGGGGCAGATCCTGCTGGCAGAACGGACACTGTTCGTCCGTATGCTCCAGAAATTTTACACCCTGCCTGACCCAGTCGCTATTACCCAACCGCTGAATGATGTCTGATATGCTTACGTCATCTTTACCTATTACCTTCTTAGAGAGAACTGGGCTTGTCTCGAATGCGGTCAGTCTCGATAAATCCAAAATCGGGACAGGCGTTATTCTCGAAGGCTGATCGCCGTATAGAACTGCCGCTCTAGCCTGGAGATCCGCCAAGTCCACCAGGGCGGACTTGTTACTTTTATGCTCCTGCAGAACCCTCGCCTTGAACGCTTCCTTGTTATTTCTCAGACCAGTGAATGCCCCTTTAAAGTGCTCGTCATGCTTCACCTTCTGCTCCCAGCATCGGCCTAGCAGCTTTGTTTCCAAAGAGTCCAGTTCAGCATTTTTTCCGGGCTTTCCATTTTCACCATCAAGAGAAATGATTGACTTGGCCTTCATCTGCTCGTGACGCTTTCTTTCATCCTTGAGGTCTTTTAGTCGATCAAGCTGATCCTTCTCGGCCTTGCCTAGTGTAAATACTCCCTGGAATTCTTTGGAATCTGTGAAGTTGGCGGCAATGAAGTCATTGTTGTAGATCATTGCTGGCACTGGCGTATTTCTGAGCCATGTGATGCTGGAATCTGCTGAGATGCCAGGCTTATCAATGAGCCGGCTGATTGTAGTCTTGCCAGCCCCATTCGCCCCATAAATGAAGTTGACCGGCTTGAGGTTGATTACTTCGGGCTTCACGGCGCTATAGGTGGCGATGTTGGACAGACTAATCGACTCGATCATGACGGGGCATCCCAGCACGCAGAGGCGCTGAGGCGGCCCCTGCTCAGTGAAAATCTAGAGGGTATAGGCGATGGAATACCTGCCTAACCGTTGGCTGATCGCGTGATGGCGATTGGCCGCATAAGCGTAGACGGCGTGGCAATTTATGCAAAAGCAGGCATCCCAGGACGTCGCTTGAGGGATGGAGGGGCGTTGGGTGGGGATGGGGGTACAGGGAAGAATGTAAACCATGGACTCTGAATTCAGGCCACGGTTTACAAAATTTCTTGATGTGCGGTTTCGTAGCTAATGGAGCGGATCTGCAGCTCAGTATTACCGGGCCTGGAGGGTATTGATGGTTACGTTTACACACCTCCACCAAAAGTGGAGGAACACGACCAGGCGTTTATCTTGTTGCTGCTGCTCCACGCGGGGCGCTCCGACTTGCATCAGTTACAAAGCCGGGGATTGTACCCCAGCTCAACGCTTGGCGCGCACCTCGTCGACACCACGGTTGG
>Ga0256881_1000025_pt1 | contig 21624 bp, 22 predicted proteins | sample MC6MC0439MT_FD_186334 | JGI IMG/M metagenome (GOLD analysis project Ga0256881, IMG submission 186334) | Metatranscriptome of enriched soil aggregate microbial communities from Iowa State University, Ames, United States - MC6-MC0439-MT... | ecosystem: Environmental > Terrestrial > Soil >... | reverse complement strand
CCGGAATTAGTAGGTAAATCGGGAGTGTAACGGGTTAGATGGGTGCGTGTTTAGGGCGGAAGGCACAAGGAAAAACCGGCCCTTGTGGGGCCGGTTCAAGCGGATGCCCTTTCGGGCATCCGGCAACGGAGGACAGAGGCAGTCCCGGCCAGCCAGCGCTTAGCTGGCCAGATCCACCGGAATCTGCTGAATGCCAGCCAACAGCCAGCCGCCATGGGCAGGCTTGAACAGGTTCCAGACTTCTTCGAAGCGGAAGGCTTCGGCGCCGGGGGCCTCACGCAGCATGCCGGAGAAGCGCACGCTGGCCAGGTGGCCGTCGGACACGGACTCGATGCCCAGCATTTCGGCGTTCAACAGGACCACTTCGGTCTTGTTGGGGGCCGCGCCGCGCTCAGCCAGTTGCGGCTTGAGTTCGGTGATCAGGTCGTCGGTCAGGAAGTCGCGCAGGCCATCGGTGCTGCCGCTGTCCCACACAGCCTGGATGCGAACAAACTGCTCCTTGGCTTGCTTCAGGAAGTTGGGCGTATCGAAATCACCCGGCACGAACCAGTTGTTGTCTTCACCTGCCTTGGGCAGAACCGCCGGCGGCGCGACCGGTGCGGCGGCCACGGGTGCGGCAGCAGCGGCGGGCGCGGCGGCGGCCGGCTTCAGGGCTTCACGCCACATCGGCTGCGGTTGCTGGCCCGGTGCGTTGTTGGCGCCATTGAAAGCACCTTGCGTCGCGGTACGCGGACCGGCGCCACGCAGGCGGCGGATGATGAACATGACGGCGAAGACAACGGCGGCGATCAGCAGCGCGGAGCCCAGGAATTCAGCGAAGGCGCCCGACAGGCCCATGCTGGACAGCAAGGCGGCGATACCCAGGCCAGCAGCAATGCCGGCGATGGGGCCGAGCCAACGCGACGCGCCGCTCTTGGCGGCAGCGCCCGCGGCGCCGGCCGTGGCTGCGCCGGCGGCTGCCGGTGCGGCGGTGGCGCCAGCCGTGTTGTTCGCGGCGGCGGGCGGCGTGGTCGCCTGGCGCTGCTGGGTCACATTGGAGGATTGACGGCCGACGCTGCTGCCGCCACCTGCACGACGGGCTTCGGCGTCAAACGACGCCGTCACCAACGCCGCGCCGGAAACGGCGATGAGCGCCGCGGCGACAAACCGCGAAAGACAGAATTTGGTCATAGAGTTTGCTCCCTCGTACTCGCGCCCCCGCTGCCCCGAGCAGCTGGAAGCCCCACGGACAGCGGGACCTAAACGCGACTTTTCTTACAGTAATCTGAACGTCGTAAGAATAACGGACAAGACGCCGCCCCACAAGTTCCCCGTGGGGTGAAGAAATATCCTGTGGACAGGCTGGGTTTCAGCCCAGACGCACGCCCTCGTGCAAGGCGGCGATGCCGGCGGTCAGGTTGAAATACTGAACCCGTTCCAGACCGGCGGTGCGCAGCATGTCGGCCAGCGTTTCCTGGTCGGGATGCATGCGGATGGATTCCGCCAGGTAACGGTAGCTGGCCTCGTCCTTGGCGACCTTCTTGCCCAGCCAGGGCAGCACGTTAAAGGAATACCAGTCGTAGGCGGGCGCCAGGGGCTTGGCCACGCGCGAGAATTCCAGCACCAGCAGCTTGCCGCCCGGCTTCAGTACGCGGGTCATTTCGGCCAGCGCGCGGTCTTTGTGCGTCATGTTGCGCAGGCCGAAGGCCACGCTGACGCGGTCGAAATAACCGGTGGGGAACGGCAGGCGCTCGGCGTCGCACACGGCGGTGGGCACCAAGAGGCCGGCGTCAGTGAGGCGGTCGCGGCCCACGCGCAGCATGGAATCATTGATGTCGGTCAGCCAGACCTCGCCGGTCGGGCCCGCGCGCTTGGCGAAGGCCTTGGCCAGGTCGCCCGTGCCGCCGGCGATGTCCAATACCTTCATGCCGGGGCGGATGGCGGCGCGGCCAATGGTGAAGGCTTTCCAGACGCGGTGCAGGCCGGCCGACATGAAATCGTTCATGACGTCGTAGCGCTGGGCGACCGAATGGAAGACTTCAGCGACCTTGCGGGCTTTTTCGCCTTCCGGCACCGTTTGGAAACCAAAATGCGTGGATTGGGCGTTGGAGTCGGCGGAATGTTGCGATTCGGAGGGGTTTTGCATGGTGAATTCCCGATATATCCTGGCAATGGTAGCCTATCGGCCACGCGCCGGCGGGCAGAGAACCTTCCCCGGAAGCACCCTGCGGTCACATACCTGAAATATTGCGGCCATACTATCGCAATGTTCGCGCCGCGCCGGCGCTCAGAAGTGTGCCAAATTCGCCATGTCCAGCACCATCCTCGTCGTCGAAGACGAACCCGCAATCCAGGAACTGATCGCCGTCAACCTGTCCTTCGCGGGGCATAAAGTGCTGCGCGCGTTCGACGCTGACCAGGCCCAGACCCTGATTCGCGCCGAACTCCCCGATCTGATCCTGCTGGATTGGATGTTGCCCGGCACGTCCGGCCTGGCCATGGCGCGCAAGCTGCGCAACGACGAGCGCACCCGCGCCGTCCCGGTCATCATGCTGACCGCCAAGGGGTCCGAGCAAGACAAGGTAGACGGCCTGGAAGCCGGCGCCGACGACTACATCACCAAGCCCTTCTCGCCGAAAGAGCTCATGGCCCGCATCAAGGCCGTGCTGCGCCGCCGCGCGCCCCAGCTGACCGATGACGTCATCGACGTGGGCGGCCTGAAGCTGGACCCGGTCACGCACCGCTTGTCGGGCAATAGCCAGTCGTTGCAGATCGGCCCCACCGAGTTCCGTCTGCTGCACTTCTTCATGACCCACCCCGAGCGCGTGTTCTCGCGTTCGCAATTGCTGGATCAGGTCTGGGGCGACCACGTATTCGTGGAAGAGCGCACCGTTGACGTCCACATCCGCCGCCTGCGCAAGGCGTTGGAACCCAGCGGCCACGATGCGCACGTTGAAACCGTGCGCGGCAGCGGATACCGGTTTACGGCACAGCTTCCGACGCGGTAAAACTCCCGCACGATGATCTGGCTGCGCACCCTTTTCCTGGTCGCCCTGTGGGCGGTGATTTCACTACTGGCGCAATGGCTCATAGGTGATCCATTCGGCTGGATCGTGTTTTCCGCCGCGTTGGCCGCCATGCTGCTCTGGCGCAGCTGGCGCCTGACGCTGGTTTCCCACTGGGCCAATCACCCGGACACCTCTCCTCCCGCCTCCGTCGGGCCTTGGGACGACATCCTCGCCCCGCTCTACCGCTACACCCGCGCCCGCGCCCGGGAACTGGCCGAAACCCGCGACACCATGCAAGGCATGCTGGCCGCCGCCCAGGCGCTGCCGGACGGCGCGGTCACGATGAACGAAGACTTCCAGATCGACTGGTGCAACCGCATGGCGCGCCAGCATCTGGGCCTGCGCCTGCCGGCCGACCGTGGCCACAATCTGCTGAACCTGCTGCGCGCGCCGGAATTCGTGGAATACGCGCACCGCTCGTCCTGGCCCGACCCGATCCTGGTGCGCCTGGGCCAGCAAGGCCAGGAACGGCTGATGATGATGCAGCTGACGTCCTACGCCAGCAATCAGCGCCTGCTCATCACCCGCGACGTCACGCAGATTGAACGCCTGGAAACCACGCGCCGCGATTTCGTGGCCAACGTCTCGCACGAGCTGCGCACGCCACTGACCGTGCTGGCGGGCTTTCTGGAAACGCTGCGCGACATGCCGGCCGATGCCTTGCCCGCAGAACAGCGCGCGCAGTACATCGACATGATGCATGAGCAGGCCCAGCGCATGCAGGCCATCGTCGAAGACCTGCTGACCTTGTCCACGCTGGAATCGTCGCCGGGCAGCGACCCGCGCGCGATCAACATGAGCGCGCTGCTGCAAAAAGCGCGCCAGCAGATCGAAGCGTTGTCGGGCGGACGTCATGTGCTGGAATGGCACATCGACGAAACCCTGGACGTGCTGGGCGCCGAGACCGAGCTGACCTCTGCGCTGTCGAACCTGCTGACCAACGCCGTGCGCTACACGCCCGACGGCGGCACGATCACCGTGCGCTGGGAACGCGAGCCCGATGGCGGCGCGCGCTACAGCGTGCAGGACACCGGCATCGGCATCCCCGCCCGCCACCTGCCGCGCCTGACCGAACGTTTCTACCGCGTGGACCGCGGGCGCTCGCGCGCCGTGGGCGGCACGGGCCTGGGCCTGGCGATCACCAAGCACATCGCCATGCGCCACGATGCCGAATTGCTCATTACGAGCGAGCCCGGCAAAGGCAGCGTCTTCGCGCTGCGCTTTCCCTTCGAACGTATCGCCATCGACGAACCGGCCTGACCGGTTTGCTCGTATCCCCCGCGCCGCGCAGCCGGCGCGGGTGGTAAATTTCCGGCCATGCGCATCCTGGTCATCGAAGACGAACCCAAACTGGCCGACTACCTCAAGAAGGGGCTGTCGGAACAGAGCCATATCGTGGATCTGGCGCGCGACGGCGTCGACGGCCTGCATCTGGCGCTGGAAGGCGCGTACGACCTGATCGTGCTGGATGTGATGCTGCCCGGCGTGGACGGCTTCGGCATCCTGGCGTCGGTTCGCGCACAAAAAGACACCCCCATCCTGATGCTGACGGCGCGCGACGCCGTGGAAGACCGCGTGCGCGGCCTGGAAGGCGGCGCCGACGATTACCTGGTCAAGCCCTTTGCGTTTTCCGAACTGCTGGCCCGCGTGCAGGCGCTGCTGCGCCGGGGCCGCACGCAGGAACCCACGCTGATGCGCCTGGCCGATCTGGAACTGGACCTGGCCCGCCGCCGCGCCCAGCGGGGCGGACGCCGCCTGGACCTGACCGCCAAGGAATTCAATCTGCTGGCCCTGCTGCTGCGCCGCCAGGGCCAGGTGCTGTCTCGCACCACGCTGGCCGAACAGGTGTGGGACATGAATTTCGATAGCGACACCAATGTCATCGACGTCGCCGTGCGCCGCCTGCGCGGCAAGCTGGACGACCCGTTCGACGCCAAGCTGCTGCACACCGTGCGCGGCATGGGCTATGTGCTGGAGTCGCGCCCCGAGCCCAAACCGGCATGAAGCCGCCGCGCATGCGTTCGATGCAGGCGCGGCTGACGCTGCTGCTGGGCGCCATTGCACTGCTGGTATCCAGCCTGGCCGGGGCGACGTTGTTCTGGGCGCTCAAGCGCGAAGTCGAACGCCAGGAGATCACCGAGGTCAGCGGCAAGCTGGAATTGATCGACCACCTGATCGACATGCAGAACAGCGCCAGCGGCCTGCACGATCTGGCCGCCACGTTTGACGAAATGCGAGCCGGCCAAGGCCAGCTGGGCATCTGGATCGTGGACGCGCAGGGCCACGCCGTTTACGGCGGCCCCGCCCCCGAAACGCTCGGCACGGCCGACGACGGCAGGCAAGTGGTGCTGCAAACCGCCAATGGCGGGCGCATGCGCGGCTTGCGCGTGGCCATGAACGACCGCATCCTGCCGGGCGCCGAACTGACCGTGGCCGTCAGCACGCGCACCAGCTCGCAGTTTCTGTACGCCTATGGCACCGCGCTGGTGTTGATCTGCGCGCTATGGGTGGGCGCGACCGTCGTGCTGGCCGCCTGGGCCGTGCGCCGCAGCATGGCGCCCACGCGCCGGCTGTCGGAGCAGGCGGCGCGCATCCAGCCCGACAATCTGGCGCGCCGCCTGCCGCTGGAAGACACCGACCGCGAACTACACGACCTGGTGCGGTCGTTTAACCGCACGCTGGAACGGCTGCAATCGGCGTATCAGCAAATGGAAGGGTTCAACGCCGACGTGGCGCATGAACTGCGCACACCGCTTGCCACGCTGATCAACGGCACGCAGGTGATGCTGTCATCCCCGCGCGACGCCGCCGAGTTGCGCGACGCGCTGGAATCCAATCTGGAAGAGCTTGAAGACCTGAAGACGCTGGTCAACGACATGCTGTTCCTGGCGCGCGCGGACCGCGGGGAACGGGCGGCGGACCTGGCGCCGGTGTCGCTCGCGGCCGAGGCCCGGCGCGTGGCGGAATACTACGAAGCGACGTTGGAAGCCCAAGGCGTGCATTTGCGCTGCGAGGGCGATGCAACGGTCGCCGCCAACCCGGGGCTGGTGCGCCGCGCCTTGGCCAATTTGATCTCCAACGCCATCAAGGCTACGCCCGCCGGCCGCGAAATCGTGCTGACGTGTTCCGCGTCGGCGGCAGGCGCGCGGGTGCAAGTGCGCAACCCGGGCACGCCAATTCCCGCCGCCGACCTGCCCCGCATCTTCGACCGCTTCTTCCGGTCCGGGCAACCCCGCGCGCCGCGCAGCGAAGGGCATGGGCTGGGGCTGGCCATCGTGCGCGCCATCGCCCTTATGCATGGCGGCGATGTGGACGCGGTGTCGGATGCGTCTGGCACGGCGGTGGGCATCACGTTGCGCGGGCCGGAACCTGGCCAGCGCCCGCCCAACATTACAAAACCGTAATCCAGGCGACAGAATCGGGTCACCCCGGCTTTCCTACAGTGTCATCACGGTCACTCCTGTAAGGATTTTCGTGAAAGACGCTCTGATTCGCCTTAGCCAGGCTGCCGCCCTGGCCCTGCTGTTCACCGCCGCCGCGCAAGCCGCAGGCGGCCACGATGGCCACAACATGTCGTCCATGGCCATGCCGGCCGCCACGGCGCCCATCGGCAAGCCGGGCGACGCCGCCCGCGTTACGCGCACCATCAATATCGACATGAACGACGCGATGCGTTTCACGCCCGACCGCATCGAGGTCAAGGCCGGCGAAACCGTGCGCATCAATGTGCGCAATGTCGGCAAGATTCGGCACGAGCTGGTGCTGGGCACCGACGCCGATCTGAAAGCGCACTACGACATGATGATGAAGGACCCTGGCATGCGCCACGAGGAAGCCAACGCGGTGTCGCTGGATGCGGGCGAGTCTGGGCAGATCGTCTGGCGCTTCGACAAGGCCGGTACGGTGTCCTTCGGCTGCCTGGAACCCGGGCATTATTCGGCTGGCATGAAGGGAGCCGTGTCGGTGCTGTGACGCCCGGCACCGACTTGCTATGCGCACACTTCCCCCTCTTGCCCGCCGGCGATTCGTACAGGGCCTGGCTGCCGGCGGCGCGCTGGCGGCGCTTGGCGGCTGGCGCGCAGCGCTGGCGCAATCGCACCCTGCCCCCACCGCCGAATTGCGCGGCGCCGAGTTCCATCTTGAGATCGGTGAAACGCCGGTCAACTTCACAGGCGCGGCGCGCGTGGCCACCACCGTCAACGGCCAGTTGCCCGCGCCGCTTCTGCGCTGGCGCGAAGGCGACACGGTCACGCTGCACGTCACCAACCGGCTGCGTGAGCAGACGTCGATCCATTGGCACGGCATTTTGCTGCCGTCCAACATGGATGGCGTGCCGGGCCTGAGCTTTGACGGCATCGACCCCGGCCAGACCTTCACCTACCGTTTCGACGTGCGCCAAAGCGGCACGTACTGGTATCACAGCCATTCGGGCTTTCAGGAACAGACGGGCCTGTACGGCGCGATTGTCATCGACCCGCGCCGTCGCGATCCCATCGCCTCCGACCGCGACTACACGGTGCTGCTGTCGGACTGGACGGACGAAGACCCGATGCGCGTGTTCGACAAGCTGAAGGTGATGCCGGATTACTACAACCGCATCCAGCCCAGCATGCAAAGCCTGGCGGACAACGCCGGGGACAGGGGATGGCGCGCGGCGCTTGCCGATCGGCTGATGTGGGAACGCATGCGCATGAATCCGACGGATCTGGCTGACGTGTCCGGCGCCACCTACACCTACCTCACCAACGGCGCCACGCCCGCGGCCAACTGGACTGGCCTTTTCAAACCGGGCGAGCGGGTGCGGCTGCGGTTCATCAACGGCTCGGCCATGACGTACTTCGACGTCCGGATCCCGGGCCTGACGATGACGGTCGTGGCCGCCGACGGCCAGGATGTCCGGCCCGTGGATGTCGAGGAATTTCGCATTGGCGTAGCTGAAACGTATGACGTGATCGTCACGCCCGCGCAGGACCGCGCCTACACGATCTTCTCGCAGGCCATGGATAGATCGGGCTATGCGCGCGCCACGCTCGCGCCCCGCGCCGGCATGCAGGCAAGCGTGCCCGAGATGGACCGTGTGCAGGTGCTGGGCATGATGGACATGGGCATGGCCCACGACATGAGCGGGTCGCAGCCGATGCCGGCTGGGCACGCCGGGCACGGCGCGGACGCGGGCCAGGGCGGCATGGTCGAGGTCAGGCACCCCTATCCCGCCGAGCGCGGCGTGGGCAATTCCATGCTGCCTGACGTGGTGTCGACGCGCCTGGACGATCCCGGCCCCGGACTGCGCGACAACGGCCGCCGCGTGCTGACGTATGCGGACTTGCGGTCGGTGCGGGAGCCCGACGACAACCGCGCACCCTCGCGCGAGATCGAGCTGCACCTGACGGGCAACATGGAGCGCTACATGTGGTCGTTCAACGGCGTGAAGTTCTCGGACGCGCGGCCCATCGTGCTGCGCCACGGCGAGCGCGTGCGCTTCGTGCTCGTCAACGACACTATGATGACGCATCCCATCCATCTGCACGGCCTGTGGAGCGACCTGGAGTCCCCGGACGGCGCGTTCCAGGTCCGCAAGCACACGATCTCGCTGAACCCGGCGCAGCGCATCAGCTATCGCGTCAGCGCCGACACGCGTGGGAACTGGGCCTACCACTGCCATCTGCTGTATCACATGGAGGCCGGCATGTTCAGGGCGGTCGTGGTGGAGTAAACGATGAAGCCGATCAGTTTCCAGAAACACGCGCCCGCCCTTTGCGCCATCGCCCTAGCGCTGGCGCCCCCCTTGGCCGCGGCTCAAGCGGCGCAAATGGATCATGCCGGCATGACCGGGATGGACCATGGCTCAATGGACCACGGCCAAGCGCCGTCACCGGACAGCCCGGAAAGCCACCAGGGTATGGACCATGCAGAAGTGAACCATGACGCGCCAGCCGCAGGCGCCCCGCCCGTCGGCAGTCTGCCCGCAAGCGATGGCGAAGGCCCGCGCGGCTACGACAGCTACGGCATCCATCCGCACATGATGGACAACGCGCCCACGTGGCAGGTGCTGTTCGACAAATTCGGCGCATCGCGCAATCGCGACGGGCAGAACGCGCTCGAGTGGGATGGCCGCTTCTGGTTCGGCACGGCCACCGACCGGCTCGTCATCAAGAGCGAAGGCGAACGCGAAAACGGTGGCGGTTCGGACGGAAAGGTTGAAGCGTTCTGGAGCCATGCGGTGTCGCCCTTCTGGGACCTGCAACTGGGTGCGCGCCGCGACATCGGCACGGGCGCGAAGCGCAACTGGGCCGCCATTGGCATTGAAGGCGTCCTGCCGTACAACATCGAACTGGAGACGACCGGCTATGTGGGTTCGTCGGGCCGCACGGCGCTGGCGCTGAAGGCCGAGTACGACCTGCTGCTGACGCAGCGGCTGATCTTCACGCCGGAACTCGAAGCCAGCCTGTACGGCAAATCCGACCCCGAACGCGGGATCGGGTCGGGGCTGTCGACGGGTTCACTGTCGTTGCGGCTGCGGTATGAAGTCACGCGGGAATTCGCGCCGTATATCGGCGTATCCTTTGAGCGAAAGTTTGGCCAGACGGCAAGCTATGCCTCGGACGCTGGGGCCAGCCGCTCGCAGACGGCCGTAATGGCCGGCGTGCGGTTCTGGTTCTGACTCCCCCCGCCTTTTCGGCATTACCCCTACGGAGCATCATGAACGCATCCCGAATTACGCGCCGCCTGGTTATTGCCGCGGCGCTGTTCACCCCGCTATTCGCGCCCGCGATCACGGCGGCGCAACCGTCCGTCAAGGTGGAAGTCTGGAAGACGCCCACCTGCGGCTGTTGCGAAGACTGGGTCAAGCACATGCGTGAAAACGGCTTCACCGTGACCACGCACGATGTGCAAGACACCGGCCCTATCCGCCGCAACGCGGGCATGGCGGACTACGGGTCCTGCCACACCGCCATGGTTGACGGCTACGCGGTCGAAGGCCATGTGCCGGCCAGCGATGTGCGCCGTCTGCTGCTTGAAAAACCCGACGCAGCGGGCCTGGCCGCCCCCGGCATGCCGCTGGGTTCGCCCGGCATGGACGGCCCGGAATACGGGGGCCGCAAGACGCCGCACGATGTGGTGCTGGTCGACAAGCAGGGCGGCGCCAAGGTGTTCCAGGCGTATCGCTAGCGCGCGGGGGTGGGAAGGCCGTTGAAACAATTCATCCACACCGTCTCAATGGCTACTCCTTGCACTGCAGCAAAAATGCGCCACAATAAATAACACGCATTTCTCACCCACCCCCTGGCAGTCTCATGGCAAAAATCGTCCTGTTCGAGAACATCCACCCGAGCGCCCGCGCGGTCTTCGAAGCCGCCGGCTACACCGATATCGTCACGCACGCCGCGGCCCTGCCGCCGGCGCAAATGCACGACGCCCTGCGCGGCGTGCACGTGGCGGGGATTCGTTCTCGCACGCACCTGGATGCCGCCTTGCTGGCCAGCCCCGACCTGCGCGTCGTGGGCTGCTTCTGCATCGGCACGAACCAGGTCGACCTGGATTCGGCCATGCAGCGCGGCATTCCCGTGTTCAACGCGCCCTTCTCCAACACCCGTTCCGTGGCTGAACTGGTGCTGGGCGAAGCCATCCTGCTGCTGCGCCGCATTCCCGAAAAGAACGCCCGCGTGCATCTGGGCCACTGGGACAAGAGCGCGTCAGGCGCGTTTGAAACGCGCGGCAAGACGCTGGGCATCGTGGGCTACGGCAACATCGGCTCGCAGATCAGCACGCTGGCTGAAGGCCTGGGCATGCGCGTCATCTATCACGACGTGGAAGCCAAGCTGCCGCTGGGCAACGCGCGTCCGGCCGCAACGCTGAACGACCTGCTGGAGCAGGCCGATGTGGTGACGCTGCACGTGCCGGGCGGCAAGTCCACCGAAAACATCATGAACGCGGAGACCATCGCCCGCATGCGGCGCGGGGCCATCCTGATCAACGCGTCGCGCGGCACGGTGGTGGACATCGACGCGCTGCACGCCGCGCTGAAGTCCGGCCACCTGGCGGGCGCGGCACTGGACGTGTTCCCAACCGAACCCAAGGGCGCGGACGAGCCGCTGGCAAGCCCGCTGATCGGCCTGCCCAACGTAATCCTGACCCCGCACATCGGCGGCAGCACGCAGGAATCGCAAGAGAACATCGGCCGCGAAGTGGCCGAGAAGCTGGTGCGCTTCATGCAGGCCGGCACGACCAAGGGCGCGGTCAACTTCCCCGAACTGCCGTATCTGGAACCGGCCGGCGCCACCCGTATCCTGCACGTGCACCGCAACGCGCCGGGCGCGCTGGGCACGCTGGACAACCTGATGGCGCAACACGGTTTGAACATCGTCAGCCAGACGCTGCAAACCAAGGGCCAGATCGGTTACGTGATTACGGACGTGGAAGGCCAGGTGGATGACGTGGTGATGTCCACGCTGCGCAGCCACCCGATCACGGTGCGTTGCGACCGGCTGTAAACCGGGCGAGGTTGATCGCTTGATTGCGGATGGCGTCATGGCTGAATTTGCTATGACGCCATTCTTGTTTATGGCACGCCTGCACTAGCTGCCGCCACCAGGCATTCCGCCATCTTTTCCCGCACGCTGCCCGCGTCGAACGGCAACCGGCCGATGATGCCGATGTCGCGGTGAAACGCCTGGTCGCCCAACGGCACCAGCCGTAAACCCGTCATGTCCAGCCCGCGCAGGCGCGGCAACAGCGCCACCCCCAGCCCGTGACGCACCAGGTTGGCGATGGCTTCGATTTCATCCAGCTCCACCGCCTCGTGCACATTCAAGCGGTGCTTCTTCAAGAAAATATCCACCACGCGCCCGCCGAATGACGCCCGGTCATAGCGAATGAAGGGCTGCGTGGCCAGCACGTCGCGCCAGGGCGCGGCGGGCAGGGATTCCGGCATGGCCAGCACCACGGGTTCGCTTAACAGCGGCTGCCAGCCCAGCTCTGGCGGCAGCGTGAAAGGCGGGCGGATCAGCACGGCCATGTCCACTTCGCCCGCATCCACCTGACCCAGCAGCGACAGCGACACCCCCGGCACAATCCGCACCCGCACATCGGGATACACCGCGCGAAAGCGGCCCAGCGCATCCACCAGCAAGCCTTGCTGCACCGAGGCGATCGCGCCTATGCGCAATGAGCCGCTGACATGGCCCGCCCCGGCCGTGGTGACCATGCGTTCAGCCATGGCGACCAATTCCTCGGCCTGCGGCAGCATCTCTCGGCCGTGCGCGTTCAACACCGCGGCGCGCGCGCTGCGGTCGAACAATTCCACGCCCAGGTATTCCTCCAGGCGCTTGATTTGTGCGCTGACCGCCGACTGCGTCAGCCCCAGATGCGTGCCCGCCCCGGTAAAGGTACCGTCACGCGCCACGGCGATGAAGGTTTTGAACTCTTTGATCACGATCAATATTTTTGATGCTAAGACACAAAAAATATCGTTTTTCAATCAAAAAAACAATACCTAAACTAGGGGCTGGTGCTAGCGCCGTTTTGCATTCGCGGCAGCCCGCATGCCGATCACCCTCTTTTGAATGACCCGGAAATTCTCATGACCGCTCAAACCAATCTGCCGCCGTTCCACCTGGCCTTCCCGGTTCGCGACCTGGCCGAAGCCCGCGCCTTCTACGGCGAAAAGCTGGGCTGTCCGGAAGGCCGTAGCTCGTCCGAATGGATCGACTTCAACTTCTACGGCCACCAGATCGTCGCCCACTTGGCGCCCAGCGAATGCGGCCACAAGGCCACCAGCGCCGTGGACTCGCACAACGTGCCCGTGCGCCATTTCGGCGCCGTTCTTTCCATGGAACAATGGGAAGCCATGTCCAAGCGCCTGATCGACGCCGGCACTGAATTCGTCATCGAACCCTACATCCGCTTCAAGGGCGAAGTCGGCGAACAGGCCACGATGTTCTTCCTGGACCCGTCGGGCAACGCGCTGGAATTCAAAGCCTTCAAGAACATGGATTCCTTGTTCGCCAAGTAATCCGCCGCCAGAGGTTTCGCGCCGTTGAACGCTTCTTCCGAACCCCCTTCTCCGGCCGAAATCTCCTGGCGCATCCAGCCCCAGGGTGATCGCTGCCTGATCATCACCTTTGGCGACCGGATCGACGCGTCGGTCGGCCGGACCTGTCTGGCCGCGGCGCGCAAACTGCGCGACGCGCAATTGGCCGGCGTAACCGACGTGGTGCCGTCATTCGTCGCCGTGGCCGTGCACTACCGGCCCGACGGCGTCGGCGGCGGCCCCACCTGTTCCGCTCTGACCGCCCGCGTCAACGCGCTGCTTGCCGATGGCATCCCTGTCGGCGCCTCGGCCGAACGTGACATTGATATCCCGGTTTGCTACGGCGGCGAACATGGCCCCGACCTGGACGACGTCGCGCGCGCCGCTGGCGTGACGCCCGACGATGTCATCGCCCTGCACAGCGGACCACGCAGCATGGTGTTCATGCTGGGGTTTGCGCCAGGCCACCCCTACCTGGGCCTGCACGACGAAAAACTCAACATCCCGCGCCGGCCGTCGCCGCGCACCGTGGTGCCCATCGGCTCCGTTGCCGTCGCCAACCGGCAGACGGTGATCTACCCGAACCGGCTGCCCGGCGGCTGGAACATCATCGGCGCCACGCCGCTGACGCTGTTCGACCCGGCCCGCGAACCGGCCTCGCTGCTGCAACCGGGCGATTCGGTGCGCTTCGTGCCCATCAGCGCCGACGAGTTCAACCGCATCCGGAAGGCACAGCCATGAGCCTGACCGTCATCAAGCCCGGCATGCTGTCCAGCTTCCAGGACGCCGGCCGCCACGGGTATCAGCATCAAGGCATACCCGCCGCGGGCGCCATGGACGAACGCGCGCACCGGCTGGCCAATGCGCTGGCGGGCAACGCCGGCGACCCCGCCACGCTGGAAATAACGCTGACCGGGCCGACCTTGCGCTTCGATGCGCCAGCCTGCTTTGCGCTGGCCGGCGCGGATCTTGGCGCCACGTTAAACGGACAAGACATTGCCCCGCACCGCCCGCTAGTGGCCTGTGCGGGCGACACGCTGGCCTTCGGCGCGCGCCCGGCCAACGGCGTGCGCGCGTATTTGGCGGTGCATGGCGGCTTTGCCTTGTCCGCGGTGATGGGTAGCGAATCCACGTATTTGCGCAGCGGCTTTGGCGGCTTCCAAGGACGCGCGCTGGCCAAGGGTGACCACATTGCACTGCGGACCCCGCTTGCCACACACCGGGACCTGAAGGCGCTGCGCGACGCGTTGTGGAACCTGCGCATCTATCTGCCCGGCACGCTCGGCAACCCGCGCCGCAACGCCATCCGCTTTCTGCCCGGCCTGCATTGGCACGAATTCTCGGAGGCCACGCGCGACGCGTTCACCCGCTCGGAATTCCGTGTCAGCCCGCAGTCCGATCGCATGGGCTATCGATTGACGGGCCCGGCGCTGGCGCTGGAACAGCCGCGCCAGATGCTGTCGGAAGCCGCCTGCTTCGGCACCGTGCAGGTGCCGTCGGGCGGCGAGGCCATCATCCTCATGGCCGACCGCCAAACCACGGGCGGCTACCCCAAGATTGCGCAGATTGCCACGGTAGACCTGTCCGCGCTGGCGCAGACCGCCCCGGGCGACACGCTGCGTTTCGCCCTGATCAGCCTGGACGACGCGCAGCGGCTGGATGCCGAACGCGAACGCGCGTTCACGCAATTGCACGACGCGCTGGCCCCGCTGCGCGCCTTGCTGACCCCCGCATAAAGGAACCTGCAATGACGACCCGCATCGATTTGAACTGCGACATGGGCGAAAGCTATGGCGCGTGGACCATGGGCAACGACGCGGCGGTGCTGCAATACGTCAGCTCCGCCAACATCGCCTGTGGATTTCATGGCGGCGACCCGGCCACCATGCGCAAGACGGTGGCGGCTGCGCTCAAGCAGGGCGTGGCGCTGGGCGCCCACCCCAGCTTGCAGGACTTGGCGGGCTTTGGCCGCCGCAGCATCCCGACCACGCCCGATGAAGCCTATGACATCGTGGTCTATCAGATCGGCGCGCTGGCCGGCGTGGCCGCCTCGCAAGGGGCGCGGCTGCATCACGTGAAGGCGCACGGCGCGTTGTACAACATGGCCGCAAAAGACGAAGGCCTGTCGCGCGCCATCTGCCAGGCGGTCAAGGATGTGGACGCGTCGCTGATTCTGTATGGGCTGGCCGGCAGCAAGCTGATCGACGCCGCGCGCGCCATTGGGCTTGCGGCCGCCAGCGAAGTATTCGCCGACCGCTCCTACCAGGACGACGGCTCGCTCACGCCGCGCACCCGCGCGGGCGCCATGATCGAAGACCTGGAGCAGGCGGTGGCGCAAGTCATACGCATGGTGCGCGAAGGCAAGGTGCGTTCGGTCGATGGCCGCGACGTGCCGGTGCAAGCCGACACGCTCTGTATCCATGGCGATCAGCCCAACGCCCTGTTGTTCGCCAACGGCATCCGCCAGGCGCTGGAGCAGGCAGGCATTGAAGTCCGCACGCCTGCGCGCGGCTGAACGCGCAGCCTTCAAAGCCAGGGGTCAAGCCCGGCGGTAGCGCGGAGCCGCCTCTTGCGTTACGGGTTCAATGGCGTCGCGATACACCTGCACAATGCTCGGCAGCACTTCCAGCACGTAGGTGCGGGTCAGACCCGCGGCGCGCTCAAAGTCGCGCACGGCCACGGCCTGCGTGATGCCGTGGGTGTAGGTCTGGATGGTGTTGGTTTCAATCGACCGCCGGGCCAGCAGGAAGCGCAGCGGCTCCACTTGTTCGTAGAGCTTGCTCAGCATGCTGGTCAGCGGCGTATTGCCGGTGTAGCGGGCGCTGGCCAGATAGAACTCGCGGCACGCCGCGATGCTGGCGCGCACGTCGCGCTTGGCCATCGACGACGCAATCGCTTCGTCGTAGCTGCGCAGCTCGGCCACCAGCGGCGACAAGTCGGTCACGTCGGCCAGCTGGCGCAGGCAATACGCCTCCAGCTCCGCGCGCAACATGTACAGGTGGCGGATTTGCGTTTCGGTATAGAGGGTGACCCGAAAGCCCTTGCGTTGGATATGCGTGACCAGGCCGCTCAACTCCAGCAGACGCAGTGCTTCCCGGATCGGGCTGCGGCTGGTGCCGAAACGCTGCTCTAGTTCTTGCTCCCGCAAGGGCTGCCCGGGCCGGATAGTGCCATCCACTATCAACTCACGAATCTGTTCCTGAAGAAAATACGGAATCGTGGCGGGCGCTTTGATGTCCAATCGGCTCCCCTTGTACTGCGCGAGGCATGGTATGAGACACCGAGAAGATACTAGAAATCTCTTGAAACACAAATAAGAAAATTGTTGCAGAGGTCAAAACGGGTTCGTCTCAGTCCCCGCCTTTCAATCCCAATCATCCCGATATACGAACTTTGGCATCTGCCAGTTAAAGCGCAGCGCCAAGAGACGCATGGCCAGCCCCACCGCCAACGCCAGCGGCACGGCGGCATTGGCCGACAAGCCCAGCGACTGGCCGCCCAGGTACAAGGCGCCGGTCAACACCGACACGCTGGCGTACAGCTCTTTGCGAAACAGCAGCGGCACTTCGTTGCAGAGCACATCGCGCAGCACCCCGCCCGCACAACCGGTGATCATGCCGCTGATCAAGACGACGGTGACCGGCAACTGCATCATCTGCGCGACCTGGCAGCCGATGACGGTGAACGCGACCAGGCCCAGCGCGTCGGCCAGCAGGAACACGCTGCGCAAGCGCCGCATCACGGGCGCGATCAAGGCCGTGAGAATGGCGGCCCCGCCCGTCATCCACAGGTACTCGGGGTGAATGACCCAGGTCAGCGGGTAATGGCCCAGCAGCACGTCGCGCAGCGAACCGCCGCCCAGCGCGGTGACGCAGGCGATGATGCAGACGCCCATCCAGTCCATGTCGCGCCGGCCGGCCGACAGCGCCGCGGTCATGGCTTCGGCCACGATGGCGACTAAATACAGCGTGTGCAGCAAGGCGGGGGAAATGTCGGAGAACATGGAGATAACAGCTAAATGAAAAAAAGGGGCCAGGGAAACAGGCGTCGCCAGCCCCACATTGTATTGAGCCTGATCTGCCGCAAGCGGCCATTGCCTGGTTGCGGCGCGTCCCTTACGCTGGACCGTGCGTTGACATCGATCAATCCCCCGCCCGCATCGCGGCGAGACAATGGGATAACGCCCTGACAGGGCGAGACAAGCCAGGCTGCGCGGACGCGGGAGTCGCCACTCTGGCTACAACCGGGAGATAACGTATGACACAGCAAACAGGCCCCATCCTTCTGGCGACTGACCTGAGCGCGCGCGGCGATCGCGCCTTGGACCGCGCGCTACAGCTCACGAAGGAACTCAATACCAAGCTGATCGTCCTGCATGTCATGGAAAGCCATGCCACGACGGCGCGCCTGACCACGCCGGTCTGGCGGCGCCTGTCGTCCGACCACAAGTCGCTGGCCGAACGCGAGCTGGCGGAAGACCTGTCCGCGGCTGACGTGCCGTCGGAAGTGGTGGTGGTGTCGGGCGATCCGCTCACGCACATCATGGAAACGGCCGACAGCTACGGTTGCTCGCTGATCGTCACCGGCACCGCCCGCGACGAAACGCTGGGCCGGCTGCTGCTGGGCACCACCGTTGAGAAGCTGGCCCGGCAAGCGCGCCAGCCGGTGCTGGTCGTCAAGAACCGCCCGCGCAAACCGTATCGCGACGTGCTGGTCGCCACCGACTTCTCGCCCGGCTCGCGCCAGGCCCTGCGCGCCGCGCTGCAACTGGTGCCCAACGCCAACCTGACGCTGTTTCATGCGTACGACGTGCCGTTCCAAGGCAAGTCCGTGCCCGACGACGCCATCACGCGCAGCTTCTACAAAGGCGCGGAACAAAGCGCGCGGGAATTCACGGCGCAAACGCCGGAACTGGCCGGCCTGACGCCGCCCAAGGTGGTGCTGGAACCCGGCCAGCCCGAAACCGTGCTGTCGGAATATTCGTTCAACCATCGCTCCGACTTGGTCGTGACCGGTACGCACGGCCGCACCGGCATCCTGCGTACCGCCATCGGCAGCGTGGCTGAGCGCCTGTTGGAATCCCTGCCGAGCGACGTGCTGATCGTCCGGCTGATCGACGGCGAATAATCAGGCCGGCAGGATCATCACGGCCCCATGAAAAAGCGGCGCTTCGGGCGCCGCTTTTTGCTGTGCAGTGATCTGCCTGGAAACCGCTAGGCCTCGTCGCCCTGCTTTTCCAGGCCGTCGATCGTGTCACGCAGCATGTTCAACAGCACCAGCCCCGGCACGGCAATCACCACGGTCAGCAGGAAAAACCCCGGCCAGTCCAGGTACGCGACCAGCGGCGGCGTCAGCGGCCCCGCCAGATACGTACGCCCCACGGCCGATAGCGCCGACAGCAGCGCAAACTGCGTGGCCGAAAACCGCTGGCGGCACAGCGCCATCAACAGGCCCACGAACGACGCCGTGCCCAGCCCGCCGCACAGGTTTTCAATGCCTACGCCCGTGGCCATCAGCCATATATTTTTTGGGCTGACCGCAATCAGCCAGTACGCCAGGTTCGACACCGCTTGCAGCAGCCCGAACGCCATCAGCGACCGGAACAAGCCCCAACGCGACATCAGCGTGCCGCCGGCCAGCGCGCCCACAATGGTGGCGGCCAGCCCCAGCACTTTGTTCACGGTGCCGACTTCGGTGGGCGTGAATCCCGCGCCGCGGATGAGAAAGGTGGTGGACAAGGCGCCCGCGAACGCGTCGCCCAGCTTGTACATCACGATCAGCAGCAAAATCGCGATGGCGCCCGGCCGCGAAAAGAATTCCACCAAGGGCTCGCCCACCGCCTGCCCCAGATTGCGCGGCGCGCGGGCGACGTGTTCCGGCTCGGGCGCCCACAGCGTGGCCAGCACGCATAGCAGCATCAACCCGCCCATCAGCACATAGGTGTTGCCCCAGCCGATCCACTGGTCCGCCAGGATCAGCGCCAAGCCGCCCGAGGCAATCATGGCCAGCCGGTACCCCATCACCTTCATGGCAACGCCAGCGCCGCGTTCCTCCTTGCGCAACACGTCTGTGCAATACGCGTCGAACGCGATGTCCTGGGTGGCGGACAGAAACGCCACCCCTACCGCCAGCATCGCCAGCGGCATCAGCGCGGTGGATGGCGACATCAGCCCCATCAGCATGATGGCCAGGCCCAGCAGCACTTGCGTAACCAGCATCCAGCCGCGTCGGCGGCCAAGCAGCGGCGGCACGTAGCGGTCGATGAGCGGCGCCCACAGGAATTTGATGGTGTAGGCCGTGCCTACGAGCGTCAGGAAACCGATTTCCTGGAGCGGGACGCCTTCCACGGTGGCCCAGGCTTGCAAGGTGCCGCCGGTCAAGGCCAACGGCAATCCGCTGGCAAAGCCCAGGACCAGCAAGGGGGCCACGCGGGGGCTGGTGTAGACGTTGGATACAGCGGTAATGACGGTCTCCTGAAACGCGCCAGCACGGCGCAACAGGCGTTGCGCCGCGAGGCTTGCGGCATTTTAGGGCCTGTTCGGCCGCGCCGTCAGGGCGATCGGTGTCGGAATGTCAGGGCGTCGCGAAGCGATACACCGCCAGCGTGCTGCGCCAACTGGGGAACAGCTTCACCTCGTGCCCTTCGTTGAACGTGGCGCGTTCAAGAATGCGCAGCTTCAGCTCGCCGGCCAGCTGTTCGAAGTCGCGCAGCGTGCACAGGTGAATGTTCGGCGTGTTGTACCACTGGTACGGCATCTGGCCCGTCACCGGCATGCGGCCGCGCAGGATCGCCCAGCCGTGCGGCCAGTATCCGAAGTTGGGAAACGACACGATGCCGTGGCGCGCCACCCGCGCCATTTCGCGCAGGATGTGTTCGGTGCGGTGCATGGACTGAAGCGTCTGCGACAGCACCACCGTGTCGAACTGCTTGTCGTCAAACAGCGCCAGGCCGTCTTCCAGGTTTTGCTGAATGACTTCCACCCCGCGCCGCACGCAGGCGATCACGCAGGTGTCATCCAGCTCAACGCCCGCGCCGCGCACCTGGCGGTTGTCGCGCAAGTGCGCCAGCAGCGCGCCGTCGCCACAGCCCAAGTCCAGGACGCGGCTGCCGGGTTCGATCCAGCCCGCGATGCGCGCCAGGTCGGGCCGCAACGCGTTGTGGGCATAGCGGGGGGTGACAGGAGTCATGCGGAACGTCCTTCGGTCAGGGCGGTATCGCCCGCCAGCCCAAGCTCGCGCGCGATACGTTCGTAGTAGCCACGAACCACCGCATGGTAGCGCGCGTCTTCCAGCAGGAAGGCGTCGTGCCCGTGCGGCGCGTCGATTTCGGCATAGGTGACGGGGCTGGCGTTCTTCAGCAGCGCGCGCACGATTTCGCGCGAGCGCTCGGGCGGGAAGCGCCAATCGGTCGAGAACGACACCAGCAGGAAGTCGGCCTTGGCGGGCGCCAGCGCGCGCGACAGGTCGCCGCCCGTGGTGCGGGCCGGATCAAAGTAATCCAGCGCGCGCGTAATCAGCAGATAGGTGTTGGCGTCGAAATAGCGGGTGAATTTCTCGCCCTGATAGCGCAGGTACGACTCCACTTCGAATTCGACGTCGTAGCCGTAGTGGTAGGCGCCGTTTTCGGCAGGCGCGCGTTGCGCACGGCCGAATTTTTCGGCCATGTCGTCATCGGACAAATACGTGATGTGGCCGATCATGCGCGCCACCGACAGGCCGCGGCGCGGCACGGTATCTTGCGCGTAGTAGTCGCCGCCGTGGAAATCCGGGTCGGTGATGATGGCGCGGCGCGCCACTTCGTTAAAGCCGATGTTCTGCGCCGACAGGCGCGGCGTGCTGGCAATCACCACGCAATTGGCCACGCGGTCGGGCAAGGTGATGGCCCAGCTGAGCGCTTGCATGCCGCCCAGCGATCCGCCCATCACCGCCGCAAAGCGTTCGATGCCAAAGTGATCGGCCACGCGAGCCTGCGCGCGCACCCAGTCTTCCACGGTCAGCACCGGGAACGCAGCGCCCCAGGGCTTGCCGGTTTCAGGGTTGATGCTGGCCGGGCCCGTCGAACCGAAGCAAGAGCCCAGGTTGTTCACGCCGATCACAAAGAAAATGTTGGTGTCCACCGGCTTGCCGGGGCCGACCATGTTGTCCCACCAGCCGACATCGCTGGGGTTGTCCGCCGCCTGGCCCGCCACGTGGTGGGACGCATTGAGCGCATGGCAGATCAGGACCGCGTTGGTGCGCTCGGCGTTGAGCGTGCCGTAGGTTTCCACGGCAAGTTCGTACGCAGCGAGCGACTGGCCGCTAAGCAAGGGCAGCGGCTCATCGAAGCGGATGAAGGTGGGTGCGACAAGACCGACGGAACCGGGATCAGCGGAGTCGGACGTCGTGACGGTGGCGGGGACGAACCCGCTGGCCGAATCACCGGCCAAATGTTGGGCAGGAGTGGTCATACGGACCTCTTTAGCTGGATTTATTGGAAGGCGCCCGCAAGCGGATCAGGCAAATCGGCGCCGAAATATGGGTACTGCACTCAGGTACAGCGGAAAGAAT
>Ga0256881_1000021_pt1 | contig 23022 bp, 15 predicted proteins | sample MC6MC0439MT_FD_186334 | JGI IMG/M metagenome (GOLD analysis project Ga0256881, IMG submission 186334) | Metatranscriptome of enriched soil aggregate microbial communities from Iowa State University, Ames, United States - MC6-MC0439-MT... | ecosystem: Environmental > Terrestrial > Soil >... | reverse complement strand
CGCAGATTGGTGAGCGAAATTTCGCTTTCCATCGAATGCTCGACCCGCACACAGTTCAACTGGAAGATGTCCAGACAGGCGCGTTTCGCACTATCCCGGTGGCAGACCTGCAGCGGCAGGTAGCACAAGGAACGATTCGTGTAGTGGGAAGCTCGAGCTCTGATCAATTCCTCGCAACGCAAGAAGAAAAGATGGATGCCATCGTTGCCGTTGAAATGCTGACTCGGGGCCAACGGGAAGAGTGGCAGCGGCGGCAGGCCTATGTGCTTGCGATGCGACGCAGAGGGGTTTCTCGTGGAAACAAGAGACGAGTGACCGAGTTGTTGCCGCTCGTTTCCCAGGCGCTTAAAGATGCCAACCCGCCCTCGACATCTTCTGTCGTCAGATGGCTGACTTTGTACGAGCGATCTGGCGCGAATCCCGCGGCGTTGATCTCCAAAAGTGTTGCGCGACCGCGAATGGCACAAATACCTCCTTCAATTACCGACGCCGCATGGTCGGTTTTGAAGCGTTTCTATTTTCGCCGTCGCGGGGACAGTCTTGTTGCTGCGTACCGAAGGATGCTTACAGAGATGAAGGGAAAGGGCGGTGAGAAAAGTCCTGATGCGTGGACGCCACCCAGTCTTTCAACTTTTCGCCGGCTCGCTTCGCGGGTGCCCGCATACGAACGAGACCGAGCGCGGCTAGGTCCCGCCGCAGCGAGCGCCAAGTGGAGGCATTCGACCGGGGGTACGTATGCGACCAGGCCAATGGAGCGGGTCGAGATGGATCACACCGAACTGGATCTTTACGTCATTGATGACGACCGTGGTCTGCCGATCGGACGCCCTACGGTGACCATGCTGGTAGACACCTTCTCCAAGTATGTGTTGGCGACGTACTTAAGTTTCGAGGGTGAGAGCCTCGGTAGATTGAGTCAAACGCTCCGACTCGCGTTGGAGCCGAAAGATCATCTGACAAAGCCTATTCCAACAAAGAACGAGTGGATCACGCCAGGGCTGTGGGAATGCTTGGTTGTAGACAACGGCCTGGCCTTCCAGTCACCGCAACTGCAGAAGATTGCGCTTGCGCTTGGTTGTGAGCTTGAGTATTGCCCAGTTAGGAAGCCGTGGTTTAAGCCCAATGTCGAACGTGCGATTGGTGAGGTAACAGGAATTTTGCCTAGAGAGGGCCGTCCTATGAAGGCGATGGGAATCTCTGATCGTGAAAACCCCCTGGGCAGTGCTTGCATCATGTTCTCCGATCTTTGTGCGGCATTGACAAAATGGGCTGTGGACATGCATCCGTTCTCCATATCGGAACGCTCCCTGGAGAGGCCCTTTGATCTGATGCGCGAAAACCTCGATGCACTACCAGCCCCTATTGTCTGCACCGGGTTGGACCAGCTATCCGTGATCACCGGCATGTCTAAGGAGATATCGGTGCGTCAGGGCGGCGTCGAGTTTATGTACCTGCCCTACAGAAGTCCGGAGTTAGGTGAGCTGGTGAAACGCCAGCGCTCACCGACGTTCCGCACGGAGATGAAGTACGACCCCAATGACCTTGGGACGATTTGGGTACGAGATCCGTCGGAGCGCTCGTGGATAAGCGTCCCATGCTTGTACGAGGACTACGCTAGCGGCTTGAACCTGAGGCAGCACCGAATGATTAGGCGGCAGGCCAAGGCAACCCTGCGGGGAAAAGGCGGCTATGACGAGTTCTTGCGGGCGCAGACAGAATTGCAGGACATGTTTGACGGCGCAATAAAGCGCGGAAAGCGTTTGGTTAAAGATGCCAAGAACAGAGCCTTGCTGCGAGGTATGACCTCGCTCGCACCCTACGGGCGCTCGCCGGCTCCGGCGAAGGCTCCTGTCCCGGTGGAGAGGTTAGTGACCGCTGATGAACTCCGTGTACCTCTGCAGGAGGTGCCCACATTCGAGTCGTTTAGCCTGAGTCACGATCCGAACTGGGGGAACAGGCCATGATCTTCAGTGATGAGGCTATTCGTGCTGGGAAATTACTCAGTGATCAGATCATTTCGCATCCAGGCTTTGAGGCTGTCGTAAACCAGATAGAGAGCGCGGTTCAGTTGGGTAACGATGCGGGAATTTTCTCCGGCGTTCGTCTTGCTGCGCCTAGTGGGTCCGGGAAGACGACGCTGATGACATATCTGGGCCGTAGGCTGCAAGAGCGTTACGGCCACGACGGATCGATCGTAATTGTCGCCGGCAGCCTAAAGGAAAATCCCTCGGTTTCGCAGATTCAAGCGGAACTGCTGTCGAATTTCAATTACGCCTTGAGCGGAGTTTCGCGGCCTTTTTCGAACAACGATGTGAACGTTGTGCTGCTGAAGGCCATTGCGCAGCACCGTGTCCGGCTGATCGCGATAGATGAGTTTCAGCATGTTTTTCTGTCTGGCGGCACCAAGGTGGCCACGGTGATTCTCGACTGGGTGAAACGGCTGATGAACCTTACCAATGTACCTGTAGTCCTGATCGGTACGGAGTCAATGGATCGGTTGGAGGGCGTAGACGCTCAACTGACAACAAGGATTCCAACTGTGGCAAGACTCGGCCCCCTGCGACTGTCTGGCGAGTGGCTGGCATTTCTCAGAGGATTCGTTGCGCATTGTTCTTTGATCGATTTGTCTCCGATATGCGAGGAGAGCGTCGCTCGTCGGATTTATCACGCGACATCAGGGGTGCCGCGCATGGCAAAGAGCTTACTTATTCACGCTGTTTGTTTGGGAATCACTACGAATCAGCCTAGGGTCTGCGCCACCCTCTTGAAGGAAGCTTACCGCTTGCAAAAGGGGATCTTGCCTGATGAGGAGAATCCCTTTGCTCTTCTCTGATCATAAGTTGGGGCTCCCCCTGCCAGCGACCAGTCCTCTACATCATGACGAGTCCGGCAACGGTTACGCCCTTCGGATGGCCGTTGCGAACGGCATTCCGTTCTCCGAATTGGCTGGGCTGGTTGCCTCTCCTGGGCATCGCTACATGCCAGCCAAAGCGGCACCAATCCTGGCCTATCTATTTGGTGGATCGTTGGTAGAGATTCAACGTGCAATTCCTGAGCATCGGGTTTCCAATGGCAAGACACGGGTAGCCTTTATGGGGCACACCCTGAACCGTAGCTATTTAGTGCGACACACCTGGCCACAGGTTTGCCCCGCTTGCCTATACGAATGTGGCTACGCAAAGGCGCTGTGGGATCTTGCTATGTCAGTGGCGTGCGAGATCCATCGTGTTGTCCTGGTCGACCGCTGCAACGTGTGCGGCCGCCGGCTATCTTGGCGCCGGCCGTCTCTCAATACATGCTGGTGTGGGCATACGTTATCGGAGCTTCCCGGGATAGTCGCCGGGCACGATGCGTACATGTGGAGCCTACAACTTGCCAGACTTTTTGTCGCTGAGGTCGTACATGGCCGATCAGACGTGTTCGGATTTCTGAATGGCCTAGATTTGGATATGCGTCAGCGCCTGGTGCGCGCCTGTGGACTATCCGCATTGTATGAAGGTAAATCAGTTCAACCGGGTACTCTCGTGCGGCAGCGATCCAGCGCGGAAATGTTCCATGTGGTTGTGCTGGGGCTGCAGCGCTGCGGGCGACTCATGGAGGGGGCTGCCAAGGAAGAGCTTGTGGGCGACGATTTGTATGAAGCCGCCGATGCCGCCCTCGTGGCCTTGCTTAACAGTCGATTCGGGCTCAAGCAGCGAGGACGTGGGCGCAAGGAAATCGCCTACGTTCAGCTTGAGTTTCAGCTTCATCAGGGAGGCGACTGATGGAGCCATCCCTTTATCATCTGCCTGAGCCAAAACCAGATGAGCTTCCGCGTTCTTGGATGCTTCGGTGTGCGGGCCACCACGGTGTGTCCTTGGCCACGCTTCTCTCCAGTGTAAAAATAAGGAGGCGTGTGGACTGCGACGTGGAGATATCGCACATCGCTATTTCCCGTCTTTTGAAAAAGGTGGATATTCCGTCCGGCGGCGCCCAGAGAATATTCTCGTTTTTTTCCGTTTGCCGTGGTGCGAGCTGGGTTCGGCGCTGGCTTCGAACTGACCCGGCAGGGAATATGATAACTAGCTACTGCCCCGAGTGCCTCATTGATGATGCCGAACCGTACTGGCGTGCAGTCTGGCGATTTAGGTTCTGGGTGATCTGCCCAGTTCATCGTCGCCCAATGCTGGAAGCCTGCTTCGCATGCGGGCTTGCCCTTAGGTTGAAACAGTACGAGACCCGTGTGTCTTCCTACGATAAACCGACACTGTTAACGCGTTGCCTTCCGTGTGGAACCGGTCTCGATGAGTCGAGCGGAGAAGGCCGTAGAGTCGGGACGGAGGCAACACTGATGCTTATGGAGCTTCAAAGATCCGTAGCCTCAGCTATAGCTAACAATGGATTCAGGGTGCGCGGCGTGCTCCATAAATTTCCCTTGTCATGTCTCCCTGGGCTGCTGCTTCAGGGTATCCAGGCAGATGACGGTCTTGAAAAGCAGATGGATCCACGAGCATCGGCTTTGCTACGTTCGGCGTTAAGTAATTATTGGTTGTCTGGCACTGACGGGCTGTACTTAAGCCGAAAAGCTCAGCGGGAGCAAACAAGCCTGCTGCCTTCCTTCCTTGGCGGGCCCGAGTCCTATGCCGACTTGGCGATCACAAAAAGGTTCGAAGCTGGATGGGAATAGACGATCGAGCTCCGTTCATTCCGTAACTGTGCTTGGTCTACGCCGGTTCCAATACCTCAAGATGCTCCTCAATTTGACGTCAAGGTACCTCGCTATCAGATTTTGACTCGATAGGCGGTAAAGGTGGGCGCATCTTGTCTTGTTCATTCGAGTATGCCCGTTGCAATTCACTCAAGGGCTTAATGCGGGTACCTAAGAACGATGGGGCGGAATATGTAATATTATGTTGTCACCACTAGGGGGAATGAAATGCCAACAGCAAAGGGGCCGGGTACCTCTCGCAAACGACGAAAAACTGAAGTGCCGGGCCAAGCATTAGGCATCGGGCTCCAATACACCCGGCTCGTTCAACTTCTTTTGTTGGCCCCTCCCGGTAGTGCTTGCAGTATGGAGTATTTGGACGACGTAGCTCAGGTAGACAATAAGGGAGTCAAACTGGGTCAAAGCAAGAGTGCGCTCACCGCTAATCCGGTGGCCGACCGGGCCAAACCACTGTGGAAAACGTTGTCGAATTGGGTGACCCTAGCTACTCAAGGCGGTTGTAATCCGGCACGCACTACATTTGAACTGTATGTGTCGCGCCCAGTATCAGGGGCATTGGTCGACGCCCTTCACGGTGCTGTTTCGGAAGATTCTGCGCAGGCAGCTATTTTGCTAGCGCGCGATACCTTGTGGGGGGAAGCTCCGAGCTATGTAAAGCGCGATGAGGTGGCTGCGGAGATTGCACCCTATGTCGAGAATGTCCTCAGCGCCGATTTAGCCATCGTGGCGCAGGTGGTCAGGAATTTCAACTTGACCTGTGGCTCTGGCAGCCCCCAGGCCGATGTTGAAGCTATCCTCCGAACCCATCCGATTTCTCAGAGCAAAATCCAAGATATCGCGGACCATATGTCTGGTGTCGTGAAACGGCGCATCGACGAGCTGTTGGAGGCGCGCAAGCCCGCCATTATTTCACGCGACGATTTCCATACTTGGTATGGGGCTTATGTCCGTAAGATCGACCGGGATACTGTACTGCAGACTCGCGCAAAGAGGCCTAGTAATGAGGAGGCCAAGGGCCACCTACCCCGGCTATTTGTGCAGCAGCTCGACTTGATCGGGATGCCATTCGAAGACAAGCTTGAGGCAGTGGGCGACTATCTGATGGCAGCCGCGGACCGTACTGCATGGGCTGCGAGTGGTGAGGTGGATGCCTCCTCTTTCGAAGAACTCGATGGCAACCTCAAGCGCAGTTGGAGGAACAAGCGGCTCGCCTGCGAGGTAGCTCATAGTGGCAAATCTGGCGACGATCAAGGAAAGGCACTGTATGCGGACTGTATGCAGGTCAGCGTTGCGGTGCAAGAGAAGGGCACGCCTGATCACTTCATTCCCGGTTGTCTACACCGGCTAGCCGACGACCTGACCATCGGCTGGCATCCCGACTTCGCGATTCAGCTTAAGCCGAAGAGGGCAGCATGACGATGCTGGCCAGAGAAGCACAGAACGTACAGAATCCTGCACTCGGTGCGGCCCTCGTCTGGCGTTTCTGCTGCGCCTATGTCGCGGCTCATCCAACGGCTGGTGCTCCCCCCCTGCCTACCCTGTTCTTGGTATTGCCCATCGTGCTGCATCAGGCAACAGTGGAGCTTTTGCGCCGTACTTGGCTTAGCTCGGGATTACGGGCGTTCGCCGGCAAGTTTGGCGATATCAGAGTGTCTAAGCAGGATCTTCTTCTTCAAATTCACGATCGGTCGCTACGCTGGCGTACTTTGACGCTGCAGTCGATTGAGCTGGCTGCTGCCGGGCACTTAATCCATGTGACAGAATCAGGCCAAGTCATGCCACTGTCAAAGACTAAGGCACGGGGCCTGCCCGACGAAGTCAAACAACTAATGAATGACGCTGAGAAGCTGGGCAGCTGGTGCGGGCAATTGACCCTACATGAGATAACCACAACATTGAAGGTGAGGCTCTGATGTTCTTCCAGATCCGTTCTATCGTGCTCTGGCCTCGCAATCCGGTCTTCAGTCCGCGCCGGCTACGATTTGATTTGGGAAAGGTCAATGTGATCAGCGGGGCTTCTCGTACCGGGAAGTCCGCGGTCATCCCCATTATTGACTACTGTTTAGGCTCTGCTACCTGCTCGATTCCTGTTAATACTATTCGCAAGCATTGTGAATGGTTTGGTGTAATAGTCGCGACATCTCAGGGAGATAAGCTGCTGGCTCGCCGCGAGCCGGGTTCGCAACGTAGCACTGACGATATGTTCTTAATAGAGGCGGACAATATTGTCGACATTCCGCAGCGTATCGCCAAAAATACCAATGCCGATACGGTAAAGCGATTGCTCGATGATCTGGCAGGTCTTTCGAAGCTAGATTTTACGGGCGGAGATGAGTCGACTGGCTTCGACGGCAGGCCAAGTTTTCGCGATTTGGCGGCCTTTACGTTTCAGCCTCAGAACATCGTGGCCAATCCGGACGTGTTGTTTTTTAAAACTAACACCTACGAGCATCGGGAGAAGCTGCGCAAGATTTTTCCATACGTACTGGGTGCCGTGACGCCTGCTTTGATGGCGAAGCAATTCGAATTGGGGCGAACTAAGTCAGAACTGCGGCGCAAGGAGCGCGAACTCAAGGATGCCGAGCAGGTGTCGGCCCATTGGCTGGCTGATCTCACTTCCAAATTCAGCGAAGCTCAGGAGCTTGGGCTGACGCCAAAGCTTGAGCTTCCCCCTACACGTGGGCAGATGATCGAGTTGCTGGAAGAGGTTGTCTCCCGCACGGATTTAACTATTTCAGTCAGTACGGCGACGATCTCCGACGCGCTGAGCGAACTACAGGGCCTTGAGTCCGAGGAGCGAGAGGTATCGCGCGAGCTTACGTCGCTGAGGCACCGATTGGAGGAGATGAACCGCATGCGCGCCGGTGTAGAACAGTACGATGCGGCCATTGGATTGCAGCGCGGCCGTCTGCAACTTTCCAGTTGGCTTATCGGTCACGTCGACGGAGAGGTGGATTGCCCGATTTGTGGCAGCCACACGGCATCGGCGCGCGGCAAGCTTGAGGTGCTTGCTGCCCATCTTCAGGAAGTTGAGGCGGAGGCTGGTGTTGACAAGGAGGTGCCCGCAGCCTTTGATCGTGAACTACAGCGAGTGACAACCGAAGTCGACCAGGCAACCGAGCGCCTTCGCTCAGTTCAGATTCGCAAGCGGGCGCTGTCGAGCCGATCGAAGGAGGCAAGCGAGCGCCAGTTCGCCGCGAAAAATGCCGAGCGTTTCGTCGGAAATCTTGAAGCTGCACTAGATCTACATCGGCGGTTAGGCGGTGATAGCGGCCTAGTTGAAGAGGTAAAAAAGCTGCGTCAAGCTGTTCAGACGTTGGAGGCCGAGCTACGAGTCCAGGATGTTGAGTCTCGCAAACGCCGCGCCTTGAGCGCCGTCAATACGCGTGCAGGCCGCCTGCTCCCCTTCCTCGACGTGGAGAACGCCGACGACCCGATCTCGCTGGAAATCAATGACTTAACAATCAAGGTCCGCGGCACCGATCGCGACGACTATCTATCCGAGATTGGTAGCGGCTCAAACTGGCTCTCCTATCACTTGGCTATGCTGCTTGCTTTGCATCAGTTCTACATCTCTCAACCTAACAGTCCAGTTCCGGGGTTCTTGGTGCTCGACCAGCCTAGTCAGGTCTACTTTCCCAAGAATCTAGTACGGCGCCAAGACGAAGACGAAGACGAGGACGACGGGCAAGAGCCGCGTCTGCGCGACGAAGATGTCGATGCGGTTCACAAAGCTTTCGAGGTATTAAGCAAGGTTGTATTGGCGGCCAAGGGTAAGCTTCAGGTCATTGTTCTGGACCATGCGTCTCGTGACATTTGGGGTGATATCCCGGGAATCGTTGGCCTGAAGGAATGGCGGGATGGCACCAAGCTCGTGCCAATGAAATGGCTATCAAACAATGAGGATAGTTCGCCCCAATAGGGAGCTTATTCGTTGGCGCTGTGGGCCGGCGACTTGGCAATAGTGGCTTGTGTGTACTACAGAGGCTCAGTTTGGTTGAAGGCGCGTCGGATGCGCTATAGATCTGTCAGAAGAATTGGGAGGTAGTTGGAATGGCTCGAAGATTTAACATTGCGGGCCTAAAGGCTATTGCCCAGGCCCCCGTCTCGGATGCGGCGAAATGGCTGATCGGCGCGGAAAATTCAGTCGAGTTCCTGAAGCAGAACGCTCAGAGCGAGGAGGTCGTGATCTACGCCGGTGGGCCGGCCTTGCTTATTCACGCCGTGCTTGCGCCTGTTCATCACGTCACGCCAGCCGATCAGCAAGACCTCATGGATAGCTTCGCGAGCACGGATGAAACTTGGGTGATCCAGCGGAGCTATGGCGGAGGAGAAGGTCACCGCGTGTATCTGGAGCCGCCCCTGAAATCGAGCAAATCGCTCGCCGGAGGGGAGAAGCTTGTCTACCAACGCAACTTTCATGGGGTGGATAAAGGTGAGCGGGCATTGGAATTGAGCCAGAAACTCGTGCACGCCCTGGACCTGCACTTTGTGGCAGAACGGAACGCATATTGTCGGCTGGACTCACGTGGCGACCTTGAAGACGTTATCCGCGTCATCTATGCAGACCTTTCCCCGAGCAATGAGAAGCTAGTCGCTGTCACCATTCTCACGGGAGATCTTGCTAAATACATGGCATTGACGGACCTCGCCATGATTTTCTTTTTTGACTTCACTCGCGTTGACTCCGGTTTTGCCGGGTGGGGAGAGCACGAGCACATTGATCGTAGAGCTCCGGACCTGTTCTATCACGGCGGTGGCATCCACAACGCTAGTTACGTGAACGGTCGCATGATTGTGCGCTCGACCATCACGGTGCAAGACTTGGTCGCCGAGTGGGAAGAAGAATCTGATCCCCAGAGAAAGAGGGAGTACGCCACCTTTAAGATCTTCGATCGTAAGAATAGCCGCGAGGTGGAAACCTCATGTGCACCGGAGTTCCTCTCGAACTACTTTCAGGAATCAGATCTGCCCTGGGAGATATCTGCGGCATTCTTTCGTGCTGACGTCTTGCACCGATTCAAGGCAGACCCTGAGAAGTACAGCATCGACGACCGTTCGATCAACTGTCGCAATGCTTGGCATTTGAAGGGCTATGACATCAACGAGGTTGGCCAGGTGCATGTCTACATTGGTGACTTGGCACGTCTTCCAATTGAGGAGCAGCGCTATTGGCAGTCCTTCAACGAGTGGCCGAACGGGTCAATTTCGCGGCGAGCTTATGAAAATGACATTCTTGGTGAGTTTAGCTCGGAATACGATCCCCTCAGCTGCCTAAAGTACAAGATTGGAAGGCTGAACGCATCTCCCTTTGAGTGGTGGCAACCGCGCTCCGAAGCGCATATGGATGCCGCACGGTATCCAGCTACGGACTCGGTCCTGGAGTGGGCGAACGAGATCTTGGCTTTCGATCAAGTGCTCGTTGAAGGTTTTCAGGTCAAACCCTTGCGCAAGTTGCTCGAGTTTAAGGGACGAAAGGCAGAGTCAAGCTGGGGCTCCCTGCGTGTTATCGCTGAACTGGCTGTGAGCTCAGGAAAGACAAAGGAGGAGGCCAAAGCACTGCTGGCACCCCTGAGTCGGCTGCATGCGCTGAGGAGTATCCTGAAAGCCCACAGCTCTGTCGAAGAGAAGGGCAAGGAAGAGAGACAAGCGCGTGCGGCGCATGGGACGCTGCGCGCGCAATTCAAAGATCTCGCCGCTCAGTGCGACCGAAGCTTTGACGAAATTCTGCGCATTCTTGGAATTCCTGACTTGAACTCCTAGTCCATGGCGCTCGTGGACTTTACTCACTAGGTTTGCGCGGAAAGGTGATTCAATTGTGAGCAACCCCTCAACCAAAATTCCCGAGCCCGCCGCGACGGAGCCGCCCCTCGTCTCGGTCGTGCCTGGTGCCGCCGATTCCACCAACTTTTGGCCGGCGTCACTCGCCCATTTGGCTCGTCCCTACGACGATGAAGGCTCTGACTACGTGACAGTCGCCGAGATCTCAGATCTGCCGTACGCCGGTCATGTTGGGTACCGGACGGTCAGCGTGGCGTTAGTGCCACCGGCAGCCGTCGAAGAGTTGATGCTGTCGACTGCGTCCACGGGCTATCAGGTAGAGTCGCACGGACCGCTGCCGATCATCGATGACGACGATCCGCCGCACAGGAACGGATTCTGGATCTCTGGTGTCGGTCGCGAAGACCGGTTCGAGCCAGTAGTCAACTGCTGGCGCGGCAGCGATATAGACGTCCTACTTCCCGATAACGGTCTGCTGATGGTGTTTGGTCTGGTACCGCGCAATATTGGCGAGTCTGGCGTGAACTGGGACGACCCTCATGGGCCTGTCTACGATGTAGTGCGAGTGTCGACCATCTCCGATTATCAACTCTGCGAGAAAAAACGCCAACGCGCATTTGTCGAGATTCGCCGTGACTATCTGCTCGAATACTGCCGAATCAAAAAGGCTGCCGCAGTGGCCTTCTATTACGAGAAGCGGTGGTCCAGTGACGATACTGCCTTCGACTCGGCAATGTCAGGTAGTCACAATAGGGACTTCCATCTTCCAGGACGGCTACTCAACCTGCAAATCAGCCGATATGCAGAGGAGGGAGACCGTCAGTGCGCGCAAGTTTGGGGGCGGCGCCTGGTGCTGCCACGTGGAAAGAGAGTGGTCTTCCTCGAGGAGGAGCCGCTGCTTGTGTGGCCCGACCATCCCGGCGAGATGACGCAAGTTCGCGCCGGCCGCGAGGATGCAACGGCCTACGTCAGCGATCGAGTGCTGCGAGAGTACGAGGGGCGATCGGAGTTCGCGCTGGATCCACAATCGGGCGGGGTGTCCTATCGCGGCCAGTGGTCGGTTGGCAATTGCCGTCGCTACGGCCGGAACTACATTTCTGTCGAGATCAGGAAGCTGTACGAAGGGTGTCCAGCTAAGATCATCGAGCACTGGCATCGATTCGCCGTGCCGCGCGCCGTGGCCGAGGCCGATCGCCAGGCTGCTGGTCCCAGGCACATCGGCACTCGGGCCGAAGAATTAGTGGCAGCACACCTGAAGCTGACATCGGTCCTCGTCCGTTTGGGTGAGCGCCTTGGCTTGAGTTTCGAGGAGGTCGATATTGGCGGATTCAGTGCCCATGACGTCGAATATCGAGGATGGTGGTCCTTCGGCGCCTTACTCGCCCTTGCAAAGATAGCGCCGCCGGACATCACTCTCGATGGCTTCCTAGAGCGCGCGCTCGATGTTGCGATTCTCTGGGAAGGAATCCAGCAGGCGCCGCTCAGGAACATGGTGCGCAAACTGGGTATTGCGCCGAAGGCGTTGCCTACCGGTGGCAGTCTCAAGCTGTTGGGAGCGCTATGCCAGCTCGCTACAAGTGCACGAGAGTCTGGCTACCGTTGGCCCGATGAGGCAGAGCACTTTGTGGCATTGTGGAATCCAGAGTTGCGGCTGCCTGTCATGCGCCGACTGTTCGCTCTGAACCAGCTACGTCAAAAGGCGGCACATCGGACTGGCGAGGACTTTGCTGCAGCCCTCGCGTCAGACCTCGACCCGTTCGGCATTGTTGTGGCAGCCCAAGCGGCTGGTTGGGGCTCTGCAGTCGATCTTTTGTATGACACTCTGATTGGAGACTTCACTGGCATCGCAGAGTTGCTGAGTCCGGATTGAACCTGACATAGCCAGCATCGCTATTCGTCCGCATTTCGGGATTGGTCGGGAGAACGGTTACTTTGGGTCGAAAGCTGGCCCTTTCGCTCGGACGACTTTGACCCACAAGAGGCATCAGTGGATCAGTGAGTTGTGAAGCGGCTATGTAAAGTTGGACTGCCGTTTGCTGAACATCCTGCGCTTCGGTAGGCTAGCTACCGCAAATTTAAATGAGATAAGCTCTTCGTATGTTGCGATCCACTTTCTTCCTAGTTCGGGGGCCTTTCCTGCATTTTGACCTCTCTCGCGCTTTCGACCTGTTCGAGTTCGGCATGCAGGCAAGAGGCACAGATCACGATTCCACGGAAAGGCTTGCGTCCGGTGGTTTTGCTTGCGCGTGCATGGTAGCGCTCGAACGTTGGGGGTGGCCCATTGAGCGCTACTGATCACCTTGATGGCCTCTGTGTTGCTCTGACTGAGGGGCGTCCTGTGGTTTTGCTGCTTGGCCAGGATGCTTGGAGCAGCGGCCTTCAGCCAGATCCGGTCCTGGAAATGGCCTCCAAGCGGCTCGGGCGCCAACAGATCCTGCAGGGGTTCCCGCAGCTACTGCAAGGGAATCTCTTGCCCGACGATTTCTACGATTGGCTAGCTGAGACTTACGTCCATCAGCCTGAGCCGACATGGATGGAGTCGGTCTCTAGGCTACCGCTCAATGCAGTGTTCACTTCCTCGATCGATCCAGCTATTGCGAGGGCGCTTCGAATCAACGGTAGGAATGTCGAGTTGGTCCTTAGCAGCCTCGACAACCCCGCGGCACCTCGCAATCGCCGGAACTTGCATCTGACCTATCTGTTCGGTCGAGCAGGGGAACGCAGCCCGAACGAAAGGCCGCCCAGAAGCGCGCAGGAACTTCGTCGACGTACAGCCCTTCACGCAACCTCACTACTTTCGCGCGTCGTGGAGACCACGACGCCGATGGGCGTGCTGCTCATTGACGGTCTAAATTGCGGTCGGGATTGGCTCAATGTTGAAGCCTTGGCCGGCATTTTGAGCGCCTTTTCTCCTGGTCAGGTCTATTGGTTCGGTGGAGGTCCCGATATGTCGCCGACCGAGGCAGAAATCTTGCAAGACCTCGCCGCTCCACAAGGCCCCATAGTATTTGTCCAAGAACGCCTTGCGATGGCATTGAGGTCGCTGGAGCTCGCCCATAAAATCGGTATAACCTTCCCACCGACATTTGCGCTCGAGGGCACTGTCACGATCGGCGAACGCGTGCTGGAGATTGAGCCCGCGACGCGTCTCAAGGTGTCCACCGCGGCCTCAATCGTTGAAGACACTTGGGTCGCACCCCTCCCAGCTCTTGGTTCTGACGCTGAGTATGGCGAGTTTCGGAGGTTCCACGGGCAAGTTGAAGATGGTCGGCGGCTTGTTGAAGGTCTTCGACGGGGATTCGCTATCGAGCGCACTTTTGAGAGGGAGCTGCGCGATCGTGTTCTTGAAGCGCTGTCAAATGCTGGCCGCCGTCAGGAGCCGGTGCTGATTCATGGACAGTCCGGATCAGGTAAGAGCCTCGCCCTGGCGCGACTTGCCTATACGATTCGTGAGGACGCAAAGTATCCTGTGCTGCTTGCGAGCCGAGCCATTCGCATGCCCGCCGTCGAAGAACTAGACGAATTCTGCCTTCAAGGTGAAGAAGCCGGTGCCGAAGCCACACTGGTGATCTGCGACGCCAACATGCCGGCGTCACGATACGGCGACTTACTTCGCGGGTTCGTTAGCCGTGGTCGACGGGTTGTCATTGTTGGTAGCGCCTACCGCATCGTTGATGATCGTGGTGATGAACAGCAGCGAGACAGTAGGCACCTACTAGAGGCCACCGCGGAGCTCGATACGGCAGAGGCGGACGCTCTGAGTGAGCTAGTCTTAGCTTGGACTGGTGTAAGGCTACAGACGGTTGGGTCAAGCTACTTGCTGCCAGCGATCTATCGCATTCTGCCAGATGTCCGCCCCCGACTCGCGGCCGGGCTAGCTCAAGAAGCACGTGTCGCAGAGGACAGCCTTCGCGCGCGTGGACGTTCAAAGAGCACCACACCGCCTAAGCTTGCCGGTTCGCTTAGTGTGGCGCTTGCCAACGCAGGGCTCGTAGACCCGAAAGCCATTCTCGACCAGAAGATCGACGACTTCCTCGGGACTATGAGTGATGCGGCATCGAAGGCAATTGATCTTGTTATGGTGCCCGGTAAACTGGACTGCCCGGTCCCTTTGAACCTCTTGATTCGAGCGATTGGCGGTAGCGAAAGCCTGATCGATATTGCAGCGCTTTTTTCTGGCATCGACCTTTTTCGTTGGAGTCTGAATGACGAGGACGATGTGCTTGTGCACCCAAGGCTTCAAATCGAAGCAGAGCTGATTACTGCCCGGCGGCTTGGGACAGCACAGGCAGAGGCGGAAGTCGCTCTTGGCCTGTTGGCGAGCGCCAGTCCAAGCTCATACGGAGGATACGAACGTCGCTTTGTGCTAGATTTTGTGCACAGACTCGGGCCCGATGGTCCTTTCGGAAGACGCTATGCAAACCACTATCTCGACATCGCGCGAGCCCTCACAGATATACGTACCAAACGGGGGGTGAAAGACCCGAGTCTAATGCTCCAAGAGGCGACGCTGCGCCGGCGTGTCTTTCGTGACGCTCCTGAGATCCCGGGGGTGGACCCGGCGGCGATACTTGAGGAAGCAAGGCAGATCGTCGACCTCGCACTCGACGAGTTTGGCGGCGACACCAGCCCCGGATTACGTCGCGCCTGCGCTAATCTCAAAGTCGAGCGCGCTGCCATCTATGGATTCAGAGCCGTTCAGCGACTCAAATCAGGGGCAGAGCTTGATGAGGTTTGGCAGTATTACAAGGGGGCGAGAGACTCTGCTCGCAGCGCAGTTTTTGCGGCGGACTCCTATTTCGCGATTGATGTTAGCGTTTGGGTTCCGAGTGACCTCTTGCGGCAAGCGGCCTGGGAAGATGAGCGACGTGCCGATCTCGTTGCCGATATCTGGGATGGAATGGAGCGAGTCGACCCGAGCCAGCTCGATCCCGATCAGCAAGAATGGTTCGAAGAAAGACGAGTCAAGGTAGCTCAGACCTTATCTGACAATGTCTTGGAACAGGATGCGCTTGCAGCACTTGAGCGAATGGGTTCGAGAGCTGGGATTTTCCTGCAAGCCCGATCGATAGGTGGGCCTCTGTGGGGCGCAGGTAAAGTCACTTCAGACGATCTGTCGAAGGCAAGTAATGTGATCTCGTTTATGAGAGCTCGCTACGCGACGATTCGAGATGATGCACGCTGCCTGAGGTACTTCCTCCGCAGTCTTTGGCTCGAAGCCACTGGCAGCTACCTCTTCGGCGGTGAGCGGTCACCTTTGCCTGAGCGAGACGAAACGCTCGTAGAGATCCTCTCTCTTCTCGAGATTCTTGTGAATTTGGAAGGAGCTTTGGGAGACCCTAGAATACAGTATCTCCGCGCGGTGGTAATGTGGAGACTTCGGCGCGAGCCTGCTGCGCGAGAGGTATGGCGCTCTGTGAGTCGAGAGACGGCATTTAGCGATCCTCGGCGTGTTGTACGCCATCTTGTGTGGACAGAGAGCGGCGGACAACCAAGGTTGTTTCACGGTCGAATCAAAGCAGATGAGCTGAGCCGTGGCCGAGTGCGAGTCGAAGTTGATGAGCTGCGACAAGAGATCGAACTGTTACAGCGCGACTTTCCAGGATTGGATTTACGACGCGGTGCGGACGTGTCGGGTGGGTTTCACATTGCTTTTAACTTCATTGGGCCGGTAGCCGACCCGCCAAGGAGATCTGGGGGCGGCCGATGAGTTTTGAAGAGGTGTTTCGGCGTTACCAGGGTATTAATTCCCTTGCGAGAAGTCTTTTGGGACGTACGGCGTTCGACGAGCTGAATGTGCTTTTGCCGGACCCTACCAGCCCTGAGCCGGGATTTCTGCGAGGGGTTTCGTGGCTGTACTGCCTCTATTTCGAAGCGGGGCGCGTCAGCCTGACGTTTCTTCGGCGGTTGGGTGAGGCTTACTCGCTAGTAGACCGCGACGCGCCTGACAGGCATGTTGAGGCAGTGCGGTGTCTTCGTACCGAGTTGCATCACAACCTGGGATTCGCTGACTCTGATTTAGCTGCCAGAACAGCAGCAGAGGGGTGGCGAAGACGGGCATGTGGCACCGCCATGCCGCAAACCCCAGAGCAATGGAGAGCCTGCTACAACCGGCTTGTCGATGATGCAAACGCCTTCCTTGGTAGCATGGATACCGTCGTGCGACGCATTGAATCCGACGGAGATCAAGCGAGGCAGCACGTCGACGAATGGTTAAGGCGACTCAGTCGAAATTGGCCTGGAGCTACATTTGATCCGTTGATCGATGACGCGAAGTATCGACTCTCGCGAGAGGCGCTGAACACCGTCGCTTTCCGTAGCCGGCACGTTGACAAGTGGAAGAAGCAACTTGAGCTGTTGGAGGACGGTTTCGACTTCGACTTCGAGGCGACGCGCCAAATCGAGAGAACGCTACTCGATGAAGACAGCGTCGTATTGCCGATTACAGGACGAGATGTGATCGACACCCTCGGTGTCAAACCAGGGCCTGAGGTCGGAGCATTGCTTGAGGAAGCGCGGCGGCACTTTGAAGTGCATCGCTGTAACAAGGAAGATCTACTGACGCACCTCCGGAGCTACCGCACCGAAACTCCTAGCGGAGCAGTTGCCGAGTCTTAGCAGACAGCGAGTAAGCATTCGTTGGCGCGAAGAAGTCGTAAGTTCGTGTCACCGCTCCAATGGTGTTCTCTTCCCTTTGGACCGCCCTTTCATTGGCGACGATCCTCGTCTGCTTTGCTCGGAGTAATGACCGCGGCGCAGCGTGGGAGCATAGCTTACCTACTGAACGATGCCGAGGTTTCGGTTATTGTTAGCGTTGGTTAGGGCGGGGTCGCTCGAGATGATCGAGACCCCCCAAAGCCAGTTAAAGAGATCGCGATTCAGAGTATCACCGTGATTGCGATAGGACGGTTGGACGAACTATCGCAGTGGGTCGAAACCAGGCTTCTACCAACGTTGGATTGTGCCCCAGTAGCGCCCGGGGGGCATTCGATACTTAGATGGGGGGGCTTGCAAGTGGCAGGAGTTGCACCCATCAGCAATCATCCCGCGGCACCGCTTTCAAGTGACTTTAAGTAGTCGATAACGGCAGTCGTTCGTCCCTCTTGAACAAGAAATTCAGCGGTCTTTCCTTCAAAAGCTGCCAGAGGTTGATGGCGAACTAGGAACTCCGCACGTTGAAGGTCTCCAGTCAGCCGATACGCAGCCGAAATCACATGTGCAAGGGTGTCTACGCTCATGTTTACACCTCGCCTTTTTAATGAGCGGCGTAGCCGAATGATGTCAATTCTAGCGGGATCCATCCGTGAACGGCCTTCGTCAACGGTGTCAATCAAAATCCCAAGTTAGGTGATCTTTTTCTAGCAAAATCCCAACTTGAGTGACGCGTTGGGACCAACGTCAGTGACGCATTCTTCGCAACGTATTGATTTGACGGTGATCTCATTCCCAAGCGCGCTGAACTTCGACAACAGGCATTGGTGCGGTCTCCAGCCGGATTCGCGTCTGGAGGTCCAATTTCGTGTGTTATGCCTAGGGTGATGTCGCTTTAAACCGGCCGTCATCGACGTAGCGCCAGAGCGCCTGCCACGGGTTCAAGGCATGCGATAGCCAAAAGTTGCACAACCTTTCGACAAACGGGAAAATCGACCGCTTGGCCCACCCGATCCGTGGCCGCAGACTATTCAGGAGTGAAGGACGTGCGCAACCCCGTTCTCGCGGCAATACCGACCGGCATCATGGAAGGCCGGTGCCGGCAACGCGCTCAAGGCAAACACGCGATCCTGCATGCTGTAATCTGCGCGGTCCTCGCCAGCGCTCCTTTCCTGCAGATCGGCGCCGCCTATGCCGCCGGCTTCGACTGCAAGGCCGCGAAAACCCATGTCGAACATCTCATCTGCGCCGAACCATCGTTGTCCAAGCTGGACGACCAGGTGAAGGAGCTTTACGACAAGATTCAGGCCGAAACCGCTGGCCGTGACGGTGAAAGCGGTGAATGGCGCGATCCTGTAGCGAAAGAGCAGACGCATTGGCGCACCACCGTGCGCGACCGTTGCCCCGACGCCGCCTGCCTGAAATCCGCCTACGTGGACCGCATCGCTGCCATGAAAAAGAATTGGGCAGAGGCGCTGGGCCCCGCAGGCAAGTAATACGCGAAGCCCTCCGGGGTGGTCGAATTTTGCTACTTAAAAGCATCCTGTCGGGGCCGAAGTAAAGTGAGCCGCCATGTGTCCGATCGCCGGTTCGATGGCGCTGCAATCGCAAACTCCCAAGCTAAGTGACGCTTTCACAGCAAAATCTCAACCTAGGTGATCTCCCGATCCCAATGCCAGAGATTGAAGGCTTCTAGCCCGTTGAATTCGCTGCCATCCTGGTTTCATTTTTCGCACGGTTCGACACCAGAAACGCTTCCACCCCGGACGCCGTGCTGGTGCCGCACGAAATCCGGGGGGCTGATCAGGCTTGTTTTGTTCAGTACTGATACCGCATCGTCAGCATGACGCTGCGCGGCTGGCCATAGTAGTTCTGGCGCGAGCCGCCGCCGAGTTTCTCGTAGTAGACGCGGTCGAAGACGTTGTCGACGGTGAGGGTGCCCTCGAAGTGCTTGTTGTAGCGGTAGCCGACCTGGGCTGAGAGCGTGGTGTAGCTGCCCTGGTCCCAGCGGACGTTGCCGGTTTGCTGGTAGAAGCCGCTGTTGTAGCGCACACCCGCGCCGACCGAGAAGCCTTGCAGCTCGGGTTGGCTGAAGTGGTAGCGGGTCCAGAGGTTGATGGCATGGCGCGGGGTGATCTGGCTGTATGCCATGCCCTTGGTGGCTGCGGGGGCCTCAAGGTACTTGGTGTTGGTGTAAGCGTAGCCGGCGGTGATTTCCCAGCCGGGCAGCGGGGAGCCGCTGACTTCGGTTTCGAAGCCCTGGCTGCGCACTTTGCCCGCGGCGATGGAGAAGAGCGGGTTGTCCGGGTCGGTCATGGCGCGGTTGCGGTCCACGATCTGGAACAAGGCGGCGTGGGTGTTCAGGCGGCCGTCGAGCAATTCGCCTTTAAGTCCAGTTTCCACCTGACGGCCGGTGCGCGGCTGGAGGGTGGAGCCTTGGGCGTTGGTGGCCGTCTGGGGCTGGAAGATGTCGGTGTAGCTGACGTAGGCCGACCATTGGGGGGTCAGATCGAAGATGAGGCCGGCGTAGGGCGAGGTGCGGGCGTCGATGCGGTCGACATTCTGGCTGAAGTCGCCGAAGTACACGTTGTCGCTGCGGGCGTCGTTTTTCCACCAAGCCAGGCGCGCGCCGACGACGAGCTTGAGCGGGTCGGCCAGCTGCAGGTTGGCGCGCGTGTAAAGGCCGAATTCGCTGACACGCCCGTCGCTGCCGTTGACCTGCTCCATGTCCGGCTTGGGCATGTTGGTGATGGGCTGATAGATGTTGGTCGGGAAGATCGAGCCACCCCCATAGGTGAAATCCTTGTGGGTATAGCTGTAATCGGCGCCGATCAGCAGCGAGTGTTCGCGCCCGAAGGCCTGGAAGGGCTGGTTCAGGTTGAGGTCGGCGCCGGTCGTTTTCCAGTGGTTGCGGTACGACCAGGCGATCAGGTTGGTGTTGCCGGTGGCGGGGTCGACCGCGCGGTTGGGCCAGGTGAAGTCGCGCACGGGGGTGTCGGTGTCGCGATGAAAGACGCCGGCCTTCACGCGGCCGCCGCCATCCAGGCGATGCTCGAGGTCGGCGAAGAGTTCGGTGGTTTCTTCTTCGATGCGGTTCCAGTCGGCGCTCAGGTTGGTGGAACGCCGCACGTCGAGCAGGCCGCCGTCGGCGTAGGCCGGCAGGCCGAAGGCGGGAGTGGCGCGCAAGCGCTGGTGGGTGATGCCGGCGGCAACCGTGGTGCGGGACGTCAGGTCAGCCTCGACGATGCCGTAGAGAGTCGGGCGCTGCGACTCAACGCGGTCGACGAACGAACCGCGGTCTTCATAGGCGGCGATGAAGCGGCCACGCACCTTGCCTTCGCTGTCGAATGGGGTGCTCAGGTCGGCGACGGCGCGGTAGTAGTCCCAGGATCCGACGCTGGCTTGGGCGCTGAAGGCGAAATCTTGCAGGGGCCGCTTGCGCACCAGGTTGATCGAGCCGCCGGGTTCGCCGGTGCCCTGGTAGATGCCAGCGGGGCCGCGCAGGACTTCGATGCGGTCGTAGATGGCCAAGTCGAAGCCCGGCGAAAGGTTGCCAGCGCCCGCCGGGGTGGACAGGCCATCGACCTGGAGCTTGTCCAACGAGTAGCCGCGCGAGATGAAGCCCGACATGCCGCCGCCGGAGCTGAGCGTCTCGACCGTCACGCCGGTGACGTTGCGCATGGCGTCGCCCAGGCTGTTGAGGTTCTGGTCGTCAAGCTGCTGGCGCGTGATCACGGACACCGATTGCGGGATGTCTTTCAGGCGCTGCAAGCCTTTGCCGATCGTGACGGCTTCGGTGGTGTAGGAGCCGGTTCCTTCGCTGGTGGCGCGCTCCGCCATGCCGGTGACGGTCACCGGAGCGAGTTCGGTGACGTTGGACTCGCGCTGCAGGGCATAGCCCCCGGCGCCATCGGACACCACACGAAAACCACTGCCGGCCAGCAGGCGATCGAAGCCTTCCTGCACACCGTAGTTGCCGGTCAGTCCGGGGCTTTGGCGGCCGGCAAGCTGGGCCTGGTCGAACACCAGTTGCACGCCCGCGGCCGCTGCGTAGCTGGCGAGTACCGAGCTCAAGGGGCCGGCGGCGATGGCGACCGGGCGGGCCTGTGCGATGGCCGGCAGGGCCACGGCGCCGGCCACCAGGGCGCCGCACAGCGCCGACAACATCCAAAGCTTGCGCGGGCCCAACCCGGCGTGATTGCGTGCAGTCACTCTTTCGTCCTTTCTGTCATCTGGGGAAATTCGCCCGCCGAAGCGGTGTCATATCCCTAGCCGCACGAGAAGGAAAAAGTGCTCATGTCCGACAAACTTTTTTTCACCGGGGGCCGACCGTTACCCAATAGGCGCTGACGCGCCGCACCTTGACCGGCAGGCGGGCGGCCAGCGCGCGCAGGGCTGCGTCGGTGTCGCGGACCGATAGCGCGCCCGACAGGCGCAGGCCGGCGACCTCGGGGTCGCAACGCAGCACCCCCGGACGGTAGCGGCCGAGCTCGGCCACCACATCGGCCAGACGCTCGTCGCGCACCACCAGCATGCCTTGCTCCCAGGCGGTGTCGTCGGCAGTGGCGGGCAGGGGCATGTCGATGCCGGCCTCGGTAAAACGGGCGGATTGGCCAGCGTCCAGCCGCAGCGGCTGGCCGTGACGCGGGCGGATTTCAACGGCATGCTCGAACACGGCTGCCTTGCAGGCGTGCTCGTTCAAGCGCACGCTGAAGCGCGTACCCAGGGCCTGGACGTCGCCGTGCGGCGTTTGAACGAGCAGTGGCCGGGCCGCGTCCTTGCCGGTGGTCAGCAGCAGTTCACCGGCCAAGAGGACGAGCCGGCGCTCAGTAGCCGTGAAACGCACATCCACGGCGCTGCCCGTATTGAGCACGACGCGCGTGCCATCGTCCAGCATCCAATCGCGCTGTTCGCCCGTGGCCGTGCGCAGATCGGCCGTCCAGACCGGCGCTTGGCGCCAGGTGATCCAGCCGGCCGGCAAGAGCAGCCCGCCCGTGATCAGGGCGCGCACGACGGAGCGCCGTCCGCGCGACCGCAGGACGTCGCGCCCGATGCTGGCGGGAACGCGATCGAAATGGCCCAGCACCCGTTCGGCGCGCGCCCAGGCCTGCGCGTGCGCGTCGCTCTGGGCCAGCCAGCGCGCGAAAGCTTCGCGGGTATCCGCATCGGGGGTGTCGTAGCGCAGGCGGATGACCCAGTCGGCCGCCGCGTCCAGCAGGGCGCGGTCCATCGCGCCATCGGCGGCGCTCATGCCGCGACCGCCATGCAGGCCGTCAGCGCCTTGTGCAGATGGCGGCGCACGGTGATAAGCGGCTTGCCGGTGCGCGCGACGATCTCGGCCAGCGTCAGGCCCTCGAGCTGAGCCAGCAGGAAGATATCGCGCGTGACGGCCGGGAGCCGGCTCAGCATGGCGTCGATCTCGATCAGGGTCTGGATGATGATGAGGCCGGTCTCGGGCGACGGCGCCTGCGGCTCCGGCAGGTGAGCTACCGCTTCCAGGTAGGCCTCCCGCACGGCGCGGCGCCGCCAGTGGTCCACCAGCAGGCCCTTGGCGATATGGGTGATGAGGGCGCGCGGTTCCTCGCGCAGCACCATGCCCTGACGGCCGGTCATCAGGCGCACGAAGGTGTCCTGCGCCAGGTCGGCCGCATCGCTGGCGTCGCCGACCTTGCCGCACAGCCACCCCCGCAGCCAGCCGTGATGGCGGCGGTACAGGGTTTCGATCGCAGGGAGGGTGAGCGGGTCGGGCGTGGGCAAGATGCCCGCAAGTCTACCCAATAAGAATGAGAAAGACTATCAATGCGATTGTGGTGCGGCGTCTGTGCAACATTGCCTGACGGCATCAGCAGCTGAAAAATCCCAACCCGGGAAAATGGGGTCGT
>Ga0256881_1000019_pt1 | contig 25195 bp, 21 predicted proteins | sample MC6MC0439MT_FD_186334 | JGI IMG/M metagenome (GOLD analysis project Ga0256881, IMG submission 186334) | Metatranscriptome of enriched soil aggregate microbial communities from Iowa State University, Ames, United States - MC6-MC0439-MT... | ecosystem: Environmental > Terrestrial > Soil >... | reverse complement strand
TACCAGCGCGGCAATCGATGATCGCGCCACGTATTCGCTTTCGGCCTCCTCCAGCTCCAATGGCCACGCCAGCTACGCGGGTTCGCTCGGCGTTACCTCGGCCTACACGCAACTCAACCTTGCCGCCAGCAGCTTCAGCGGGGGCTACAGTCATTCCACGCGCGTACGCGGCGCGCTCGTTGGCCATGCGCAAGGAGTGAGCTTCTCGCCCTATCGCGTGCAGGACACGTTCGCCATTGCATCGGTGGGCGACTTGTCCGGCGTGCGTCTGAATACGCCCTCCGGCAGCGTCTGGACCGACCCGTGGGGCCGTGCCGTCATTCCGTCGTTGCCCGCCTACCGAAATGGACAAATCCAGGTGGCCACCGCAACGCTTGCGCGCAACGTGGACCTGGTCAATGGACATCACGGCCTGGAGCCCGCGCGCGGCTCGGTATCGGCCATTGATTTCGCAGTGGTCAAAGTGCGTCGCACCTTATTGACGGCAACCTACCAAGGTGGCGAGGTCGTACCCAAGGGCGCCGCCGTTCTTAGCGCCACCGGTTCGTTCATCACGCTCGTCGGAGGCGGCGGTCAGATATTCCTGCCAGATGTTCAGGCGCTTGCCGCGCCGCTGACCGTGGCGACGTCCGACGGCGCCAAATGCGAACTGGTATTCAACCTGGCGACGTCCCCTGACCTGGATGCCCTGTACGAGCGCGCGCAAGCCACCTGCAAACCCCAGGCGAATGCCGACACCGCCCCACCCGCCACAGAGGAAAACGTATGACGCCCATTCGCTTCGCAGTGTTTCCCCCCCGCTTGGCCGGGATGATGATGACGGCCTTGCTGCTGACAGCTAGCCAGGCGGCCGCGTCGCAACCCGCCCGCTTGTCACCGGTCACGCCCGTGCCTTCACAGACTGGCTGTCAGATCAGCGTCGGCCAGAGCGTTGTCGACTACGGCAGCTTCACTGCGGGGCAACTGACCTTGCTTGAGGGCCGCCGCTATGCGCTGCAACCTCGCACGGTGCCGTTGACGATTCATTGCCCCACGCCTCGCCCGCTCTCCTTGCGCCTCACGGCGCCCACCCGCAATGACGGCGCAGCGCGTTTTGCACAAGCGGGTGAGCTGCGGGTGGTGCTGAGTCATGCACGGTTAGACGGCCAAGACACGCGCCTCGTCAATCTGGATATGCCTCACCACGGTCCGCAAACTCAGGTGGCTCTGCGCGCGGGCGATGTCGCCGTCATGGAACATGGCCGCAGCGGACGCACGTTCACGGCGCAGATCGATCTGGCGCCAGAAGTCAGCGCCACCGATGTGCGCGTTTCTGACCAGACTGAATGGTCCACCACCCTGCTGTTCGAATTGTTGGATGCCGAGCACGCCACGGGGCGTTAAGCGGCGCGGTCCACCCACAAGGCGCTACAAGATTCCGCGCAGCTTGAACAAGGCGTTGTCCGTCGTCACACCCAGTTTTCGATAGGCCGTGGCCTTCTGGGCGCTGATGGTTTTGGGGCTGCGTGCGAACTTGGCCGCAATCTCCGAAATGGTCATCCCTTCCAACAAGCAGCGGATCACTTCGCGCTCGCGTGCAGACAAGGACGCGCCATCGAACAAGTCGCATTCGGCCGGCGGTCGTTCTTGAGCTGCGGTGCTGGCGCCCGACAGCAAGTAAGTCATCTGGTCGCCGCAGTACGTGCCGCCCGCCGCCACCTTGCGCACGGCGCGCACGATTTCATCGGCGTCGCCCCCCTTGCCCACAAAACCATGTGCGCCCGAGCGCAGGGCAAGCGCCACCGTGGCGGGGTCATAAAGGGCAGAGAGCACCAGAATACGGGCCGCCGGAAACTTGATGCGCAACGTTTTGATCAACGAGATGCCATCCATCTCGGTCGGACCCAGCGAGTAGTCGATCAGCAGCAAATCGGCCATCTGCGTGCTTGGCGCCAAGATCAGGTCGCGGCTGGACTCGTACTCGCCCAAGACGACGATGTCGCGATTCTGCGACAGGTAGGCGGCCACTCCGGCCCGCACTACCGGGTGGTCATCAAGCAGTGCGATACGCAACGGATGCATGGGGGACGCTAACAATATGGAATTCCAAGATAAACCTAAGATTTTCCACGGCGGGTCGCTATGCGCAAAACCAGCGTGGACAATAGTAGCGCAGACATTCGCGCGCCCCCAGTAAAGATTAGGCCCACGCCTATATACCGGAGGCCGGCCATTTCCTAGAGTGTGTGGTTTACCCCCCTACATCTGAACTGGATGGCCATGAATCACTCAGCACGAACCCCGCACGCTCTGCGCTACCTCTTAGCCGCGAGCTTTTTGATTACAGCAACGGCCCAAGCGGCCACCTCTGCGGAACTGAAGGTCACCGGCCGCATCACGCCGCCGTCATGTGACCTTACGCTGGATGGCAATGGGCTTCTGGACTTTGGCGAGCGTGCTTTTAACACGCTCAATCTCGACGGCACCAAGTTGACCGAAAAGACCATTAACCTGCAAGTCACCTGCGATGGCGCCACCCGTATCGGGCTGCATGTTGTAGACAACCGCGCCAGCAGCAAGGTTCTCAAAGCCGCGCTGAACGCCAACGCCTGGGGCAACGCTAACGCGGTCATCACTGACGATTTCATCTACGGGCTGGGCTCCGTTACCGGCGCGGGCGACACCCAGGTTCCCATCGGCGGCTACATGTTCGGCTTCAAGGATGCCGACGTTACCACCAACGGCTCCAAAGGCTACGTTGTCTACAGCGCTGACAAGCGAAACTGGAAATTCGACGTACCGCAGCGCAATTACCTCAGCCCCAATTTCACGTATTCGTTCGTGATCGGTGCTCCCAGCGCAACCAACTACACGCCCATCGCCATCAGCGCCCTCACGGGTTCGCTGACCGTCGTCCCGACGATCAACCGCTCTGGCGACTTGCCGACCAGCAGCGCCATTTCTTTTGATGGAAGCGCCACCATTTCGCTGATCTACCTGTAAAGGCAACGCGGACGGCGCTCTGTAGAGCCCTCCGCGTTCGCTCAACGAAATCCGTGCGGGGGGCCCTGTGGAACCCTCCGCGGTCATCACCGAAACCCGTGCAGTCCGGCAAAGCGTCTCCTAAGAGCCGCTCGCGCCTCGTCCTGCTTCGCGCTCGCCACGGCTACATCAGATCGTTGCCGCCATGTCCCGGCATGCCTGGCAATTAGGAACGTTCATGACAACCCATCTCAAATTTGGCATTGTGCTCGCCGCGCTGACGGCAGCGTCACCTGCGATCAGCGGAAACAATCTCACCATCGCGGGGAAATTGACCCCGCCCGCGTGCAACGTCCATTTTGGCAGCGACTCAACGTTCGACCTCGGCTCCATTTCCTTTAACGCGCTGGACAACAACGGCACGAAGCTTGAAGAAAAAGACACCGCCCTGCAGATCGATTGCGGCAGCCCCACGCGCGTCAGCGTTGTCGCCCAAGACAACCGCGCAGGGTCCGGCATCACGCTTCAGGAAGCACCCAGCCTGAACTGGCCATATCAAAACCCCGAGAACGGCCCCAAGTATTCCTGGGGCCTGGGCTTTGCAGACGGCAATCACATCAAGACGGGCGCGCTGATCGTCCGGATCATGCCGCGCACCACCACCATCGACGGCACGCCCCTGACCCAGGCTGGCGCGCAAAAGGTCATCGCGCGGCCCACAGGCAGCAGCGGCTGGTCAGTTGCGTCCTCGCATTACTCGATCAACCTCAGCCCCAATTTTGAATACTCGTTTGGCGCAGAGGGTGGCCCCCCCGGACGCATTACGAACGCCCAAGTGACGCTCGAGCTTGCCCCCTGATCGGGCAACCGTCAACGCTGCCCTCCGCGACCGAGATCCGTTTGAACGGCTCGATCGCATTCACGCTGCGCTACCTGTAGACGGAATCCGCACTTTCTAAAAAAGGCGCTTAGCGCCTGCTTATATGATGAAAAATCTGCCTCACCTCTGCGCCTGTCTCGCCCTGACTGCTGTCGGCGGCGCACAGGCAAACACTACGCAAACCAGCCTTATCGTGGGTGGACAGATTACTCCGCCCGCTTGCAACGTCGCCTTCGACGGAGCAAGCGGGGTCGATTTCGGCGCGATCCCGTTTCGTTCTCTGCACCCAGACGGCACGCTGCTCAATGAACAGCACCCCCGCCTGGAAATCGTCTGCGGCGGCCCCACGCTTGTGGCGTTCACCGCACAAGATAACCGTGCGAACTCCGCCATTACGCACCAGGAAGCCATCGCAGCAGGCATGAAATGGCCTTATCAAAATCCCGAAAACGCCAAGCCTCATGCCTGGGGGCTGGGCCGCATCGACGACGTCAAGATCGGCGCAATGGTTCTGCTGATCCGCCCCGAAGCCTCTTTGGTCGACGGCAAACCGCTGGCCATCAACACCACGCAGATTTTGGCCCGCACCGCAGGCGGCCAGTCCGCCTGGCCGGTTCATTCGGCTCAGGACAGCATCAACCTGAATTTGGTGGATGAGTATTCATTTGGCAGCCCGGCAGCCGCCGTCCCCATCACGACGGCATCGGTCAGCCTGGGGGTTCTGCCGATGCTCAACAAACCCGCCGCGCTGCCCAGCGCCAAAGAAATTCCGATAGACGGCTCGATCACCTTCACGCTGCGCTACCTCTGACCTTTTGACCCTGGATGTTCATGAACTACCTGGCACGATCCCCAAACACGCTGCGCTGCCTATTTGCCGCAAGCGTGCTGATGACCGCAACAACCCAAGCGGCTCCCTCGGCAGAACTCAAGGTCGCTGGCCGCCTCACCCCCCCATCCTGCGACCTCACGCTGGACGGCAATGGCCATCTGGATTTCGGCGAGCGTGCCTTCAACTCGCTCAATGCCGATGGCACCAAAGTGGGCGAAAAGGTGATCGGCCTGCAAGTTACCTGCAACGGCGAAGCCCGAATCGGGCTGCATGTTGTCGATAACCGCGCAAGCAGCAAGGTTTCCAAGGCAGCCCTGAACGCCAACGCCTGGGCTACCCCTAGCGCCATCATCACTGACGATTTCGTCTACGGCCTGGGAACGGTTGCTGGCGCGGACGACGCGCAAGTCCCCATCGGCGGCTATATGTTCGGGTTCAAGGATGCCGACATTATGGTGAACAATTCCAAAGCCTACGTCATCTACAGCGCCAACCAGCAAACCTGGCGAGCCGACGTACCCTCACGCAATTACATCAGCCCCAACTTCACGTACTCGTTCGTGATTGGCTCCCCTGGCGGGGGCAACGGCACACCCGCCCCGCTCACCTCTGTCAATGGCTCGCTGACTGTCGTCCCGACGATCAACCGCAGCAGCGAATTGCCCACTGGCACCGACATTGCGTTCGACGGCAGCGCCACCATTTCACTGATCTATCTGTAAAGCCTGCGGCCAAGACGGCGCTGGCGCGGCAAACGAAAAGGCCCCCGAATTCGATGAATTCGGGGGCCTTTATATTCTGGCGGACAGAGGGGGATTCGAACCCCCGATACGCTTTTGACGTATACACGCTTTCCAGGCGTGCGCCTTCAACCGCTCGGCCACCTGTCCTTGTCGCTTGCTGATGAACACAACATCAACACTTCACTATGCGTAAACCAGCATTGCGAAATTTGCGAATCCGCGATTCTAGCAGATTCCGGGTGGCGGACACAAGCGACCCCGGCGGGAAAAGAAAAAGGGACGCCACAAGGCGTCCCCACTTCCATCACCCGGCCTTTACATCGACGCCGGCGCTTCCTGTTCACGGTAGGAACTGATCGTGCCATCCGGCTCGGTCTCTTCCAGCCTGACCTTGAAGCCCCACAGCCGCGCCAGATGCTTCATCACCTGTTCGGCGTCGTCACCCGCCAGCGGGCGGCCCCGGCTCTTCAAGTGCCGCAAGACCAACGAACGGTCGGAGTCGCGGTTAAAGCGCACCACCTGGATGTCCGGCACCTGATTGTCGCGATTGTGCTGCGCGGCCAGCAGACGGCGGATGTCACGATAGCCTTCATCGTTATGAATCGCCGCCACTTCCAGCTTCGGATTCGATTGATGATCCGATATGGCGAAGAAGCGGAATTCGCGGATCAGGCGCGGCGACAGGTACTGCGAGATGAAGGACTCGTCCTTGAAATTGCGCATGGCGAAGTCCAGCGTCTTCAGCCAATCGCCGCCAGCGATATCCGGGAACCAGCGGCGGTCTTCAGGCGTGGGCGCTTCGCAGATGCGGCGTATGTCCGACATCATCGCAAAGCCCAGCGCATAGGGGTTGATGCCGCCATAGCCGCGCTCGTCAAAGCCGCGCTGGCTGACCACGTTGGTATGGCTTTGCAGGAACTCCATCATGAAGCCGTCGTTCACCAGCCCCTTTTCGTGCAGACGGTTAAGGATGGTGTAGTGCCAGAACGTGGCCCACCCTTCGTTCATGACCTTGGTCTGCGTTTGCGGATAGAAGTACTGGGCGATCTTGCGCACGATGCGCACCAGCTCCTTCTGCCACGGCGCCAGCTTGGGCGAGTACTTCTCAATGAAGTACAGCAGGTTTTCTTCCGGCTCCGGCGGGAAGACGGACGCATCCACGCGCGTGTCTTTGTCGGCTTCAAGACGCGGCAGCGTGCGCCACAAGTCGTTGTACTGCAGACGCGCGTGTTCCTTGCGTTCGGCCTGGCGCGCGGCTTCTTCCTTGAACGACATCGGCGCCGGCCGCTTGTAGCGATCAACGCCGTGATGCGACAGCGCGTGGCAGGAATCCAGCAACGCTTCCACAGCATCAATGCCGTAACGGTCTTCGCACGACATCACGTACTTGCGCGCGAACACCAGATAGTCCAGCACGCCGTCCGCGTCCGTCCATTGGCGGAACAGGTAATTGCCCTTGAAGAACGAGTTGTGCCCATAGCACGCGTGGGCAATCACCAGCGCCTGCATCGTCATGGAGTTCTCTTCCATGAGATACGAGATGCAGGGGTTGGAGTTGATGACGATTTCGTACGCCAACCCTTGCATGCCGCGGCGATAGTATTGCTCGTTGCGGATGAATTCCTTGCCGTACGACCAGTGCGGATAGCCAATCGGCAAGCCCGCCGACGCATAAGCGTCGAGCATTTGTTCCGAAGTAATGACTTCGATCTGGTTCGGATAGGTGTCCAGCCCATACTCCGCAGCGACCTTGGAGATCGCGTCGTCATAGGACTGGATCAGTTCGAACGTCCATTCGGAACCCTGGGAAATCGGCCGAGCGCCGCCGGCCGATCCCGGCTCCACAAGAGCACCTACGATGGCATTCATGCGGTTTCCTTCTTGAACAGGTCATGGAACACGGGGAAGATTTCGCCGCGGTCGCAGATGCGCCGCATGACGAAATGCGGCTCCAACTTCTGTTCATACTCCGCCCACAAGCTGCTCTTGCGAGCCTCTTGCGAGTCGGGAATTTCGATGTAGGCGAAATACCGTGTCGACGGCAATAGGTGCTCCGCCAAAAAGCGCGCGCTCTTGCCCGCGTCGGCGCCAAATGAATCGCCGTCGCTGGCTTGCGCCGCATACACGTTCCACGCCGAGGGCGGATAGCGCTTTTCCAGAATTTCGCGCATCAGCTCCAGCGCGGACAGCACGATCGTGCCGCCGCTCTTGGGGTCGTAGAAGAACGTCTGCTCGTCCACTTCCTCGGCGTTGTCCGTGTGCCGGATGAAGACCAGGTCCACGTGCTCGTACTTGCGCGACAAGAACAGATAGAGCAGCGTGAAGAAGCGCTTGGCCAGGTCCTTCTTGCCTTCGTCCATGGACCCGGAAACATCCATCAGGCAGAACATGACCGCGCGCGCCATCGGAATGGCGACCGACACGCGGTTGCGATAGCGCAGGTCCAGGTCGTCCAGGAACGGCACGCGGGCAAGACGCTCGCGGCAGTCCTCGACGTCTTGTTCCAGCGTGCGGATCTCGGCGGCGGGCGCACCCGCCGCGCGAGCCTTGGCCAGCGCTTCCTCGGCGTCTTCAAGATCGGCGCGCGCTTTCACGTTCAGCGACACCCGCCGCGCCAGCGAAGACTTCAGCGTGCGGCTGATGCTCAACATGCTGGGCGAACCGGTCGTGGTGTAGCCCGCGCGCTGCCATTTCTTCTGGCTGACTTCGCCCAGCTGGTTGCGCGCCAGATGGGGCAGTTCCAGATCCTCGAAGAACAGGTTCAGGAATTCAGCCCGGGACAGGCTGAAGGTGAATTGATCTACCGCTTCACCTTCGCCCGGCTCCGAGCCGCCTTCACCTTGCCCGCCCTGCGGCCGGTCGATGGTGTCGCCCTTGGCGAATTCCCGATTGCCAGGGTGCACCATCTCGCGGTCACCGCCCGATCCGTGCCGGAAAGTCGGCTCGGAAATATCTCGGGCGGGCAGGTTGATCTCTCCGCCTTGATCCATATCCTGAATCGAGCGGTCACGGATCATCCCGTGCACCGCCTTGCGGATCTGGTCCTTGTAGCGCCGCAAAAAACGCTCGCGGTTGACGGCGCTTTTATTGCGCCCGTTAAGACGGCGATCGATCAGTGAATTCATGATTCACCTCGCTCAGGAAGACTTCCTCACGCGGAGGTACCACTCGCACAGCAGCCTGACCTGCTTTTCCGTGTAGCCCTTTTCCACCATGCGATCCACGAAACTTTGGTGTTTCGACTTGTCCTCGGCCGAGGCCTTGGCGTTGAACGAAATCACCGGCAGCAGATCTTCCGTGTTCGAGAACATCTTCTTCTCGATCACTTCGCGCAGCTTTTCATAGCTGGTCCAGGTCGGGTTGCGGCCATTGTTGTTGGCGCGCGCCCGCAGCACGAAGTTCACGATCTCGTTGCGGAAGTCCTTCGGGTTCGCAATACCCGCTGGCTTTTCAATCTTTTCCAGCTCGTCGTTCAACGCGCTGCGATCGAAGCTTTCACCGGTTTCAGGGTCGCGGAATTCCTCGTCCTGAATCCAGCAATCAGCAAACGTCACGTAGCGGTCGAAGATGTTCTGGCCATACTCGGAATACGACTCCAGGTAAGCCGTCTGGATTTCCTTGCCGATGAATTCTGCGTAACGCGGCGCCAGGAAGCCCTTGATGAACTCCAGGTAGCGGCGGCGGATTTCTTCGGGGTAGTCCTCGCGGCCGATCCGTTGCTCAAGCACATACATCAGATGCACGGGGTTGGCGGCCACTTCCGTTTGGTCGTAGTTGAAGACGCTGGACAGGATCTTGTACGCGAAACGCGTCGACACCCCATTCATGCCTTCGTCCGTACCGGCGTAGTCCTTGTATTCCTGCAAGGCCTTGGCCTTCGGGTCCACGTCCTTCAGGCTTTCGCCGTCGTACACGCGCAGCTTCGAATAGATGCTGGAGTTCTCGGGTTCCTTCAGGCGGGTCAGCACCGAAAATTGCGCCATCATGTCCAGCGTTCCCGGTGCGCATGGCGCCTTGGACAGCGAGCTGTGATGCAGCAGCTTTTCGTAGATGCGGACCTCTTCCGACACCTGCAAGCAATACGGCACCTTGACGATATAGATACGGTCAAGGAACGCTTCGTTGTGCTTGTTGTTGCGGAAGGTCTGCCATTCGGACTCGTTCGAGTGAGCCAAAATCGCACCGTTGAACGGAATCGCGGAGAAGCCCTCCGTGCCCTTGAAGTTGCCTTCCTGGGTGGCCGTCAACAGCGGATGCAGCATCTTGATCGGGGCCTTGAACATCTCCACGAACTCAAGCAAGCCTTGGTTGGCCAGGCACAGGCCGCCGGAATAGCTGTAAGCGTCCGGATCGTCTTGCGAATGGCGGTCGAGTTTGCGGATGTCGACCTTACCCACCAGCGAAGAGATGTCCTGATTGTTCTCGTCGCCCGGCTCGGTCTTGGCGATGGCGATCTGACGCAGCACCGACGGGTTCAAGCGCACGACACGGAACTGCGAGATGTCGCCGTCAAACTCCTTCAGGCGCTTGACCGCCCAAGGCGACATGATGCCCGTGAGATAGCGCCGCGGGATGCCATATTCCTTTTCAAGCGTGTCGCCGAAGCGTTCCGGATGGAACAGACCCAACGGCGATTCGTTGACCGGCGATCCCTTCAAGGCATAGATGGGATAGCTTTCCATCAGCGCCTTCAGCCGTTCCGCGATGGACGACTTACCGCCGCCGACAGGTCCCAGCAGATAGAGGATTTGTTTGCGCTCTTCCAGCCCCTGAGCGGCATGTTTGAAGAACGCGACGATCTGACCGATCACGTCCTCCATGCCGTAGAACTCCTGGAACGCCGGATAGCGCCGGATGGTCCGGTTGGAAAACAAGCGGGAAAGACGTGGGTCGTTGCGCGTATCCACGGTTTCGGGTTCGCCGATCGCCGCCAGCATGCGCTCAGCGGGGCTGGCGTACGCCATGGGATCGCGTTTGGCGAGGTTCAGATATTCCTCAAGGGAAAGCTCTGACTCCTGCTCTCTTGCATACTGCGACTTGAAGCCTTCGACGATGTTTTGCACGGAAACCTCCTACAACACGCGAAAAATTCAGCACATCCCTACGTGTCCCCATTGTGCCTCAGTGCTTGCGCTTTACTAGACAAACTCGCGATAAGCATTGTCGGCCAGGTGTTATGTTGCTTTCGCCACACATCATCCATGAAGCACGTTGGGGCCTTTTCCATTTAGGCTGCATCCGGCGGACACAAGTTCCGTCAGGGAATGCAACTTACGTGAATAAGTTAACTCGCACGCCTTCAGCTTATCGCTATGGCACGCACGCATGGTGCGGCCGCACATGAAATGGTCAGCAATGAATTGAAGGGATGAGCGATATCCCGGTGGATTCTTATGATTCGGGCGTAAACCCGATGCGCCCGCTATGCGATGGCAGCGGACGGTCTGAACGGCCCCTTGGGATTGCGTTCAGCAGCGTGCCGGTTCGGTTGTGAAATAGCGCCGATATCGCGGCACGGGAATCCGTGGTGACGAGGGCGCGTGGCACTTTGCGGTGATGGCCGTAAGCACGTATCGCCAAGTCATAGGCCTATGCTAAAGCCAATTGACCGTTTTGTGGCAATTCATTTGGCACATCACCCAAAATAGTGATACGGATTTTCATCATGAAAATTCGCGCGTGTGAATCGCTCGCAAACTTGATGCAATTGCCACGCAGAATACGACGCGAATCATCCACAACGCGACATGCAATCGCTGAATTAGCAGCCGAGCAAGCAGAGTGCTAGCATCTCTCGCTTTCTGACTACACACCTTGATTCGCAGCGCCATGTTGCTTCGCTTGTGGCACGCCTTCGGCTTGACCAGGAACCGCGCATTGCCTGCGGCCAGACTCGCCGCCACCGCAGCTTTCGCCATGGTGTTGATGGCGCTGGGCGCTTGCGGGAAGCCACTTCCAGACCTGCCGAATGATGCGTATGTATGGCAACGGCGTTGGACGCCAGCGGTGCAGGAAGCGTTGGCGGCGAGTGCAGACGCCGTGCGAACCTGGCGCGTGCTGATCGCCGAGATGAGCGCCGGCGGCAAATGGATCGATGCCCGGCCTGATGCGCGTGCGCTGGCGGCGTCACAAAAACCGGCGGTGATGGTGTTGCGTTTGGACGGACGCGTAGATGCGCTGAACGTTGACGAAACGGTGGCGCGAATTGCCGCGACAACCGTAGCGTGGCGCGCAGCCGGCGTGCCGCTGGCCGGTGTTGAAATCGATTACGACTGCGCAACATCCAAGCTTGCGGCCTATCGCGGCTTTCTGACGGCGTTGAAAAACCGCCTTGAACCCGGCACGCCGCTATCAATTACCGCCTTGCCAACATGGTTAAACAGCCCCGATCTCGACGCCTTGCTGAAGGTGCCCGATGAGTCCGTGTTGCAGGTTCACGCCGTGCTGAACCCCACACAGGGCTTGTTTGACGCCAAGCGCGCACATGCGTGGATCAGCGCTTTTGCCGGCCGCACGCAGCGCCCTTGGCGCATTGCATTACCAACGTATGGCAGCCGTGTCTCGTGGGATGACGACGGCAACATCATCGCAATCGAAAGCGAACGGCCCACGTTGACTACCGCAAGCCGCGCCAGCGAACTCGTCGCCGCGCCTGCGGCCATGGCGGCTTTTGCCGAACAGATCCGCAAGGATAGACCCGCGGGAGTGGCCGGCCTCGTCTGGTTTCGCCTGCCCACCGCGCTCGACGAACGCGCTTGGAGCCTTGCGACGTGGCACGCGGTATTGATGCGCCAAGCCTTGCAAGCGGAGCTTAAAGTCTTCGCCCAACGCGCCACAACTGCCGGGACGCTTGACCTGGTGTTGTCCAACACCGGCAATGCCGATACGACGCTCCCCTTCACCATCCGTTGGGACGGCGTTTGCCGCGCCGCCGACGGCATCAATGGTTACACGCTTGAGCAAGACAACGCCGGCTGGTATCTGCGTCGTGCGCGCGACGGCCTGCTGCGCGCCGGCAGCCTGCGCCATATCGGCTGGATACGCTGCGACACGCCACCCACCACCTTCCATGCAAAACCGTAAAACCATCGCCCGAATTGCCCTGTTGACCTGCGCCATCGGCGCTGGAATCGTCGTCGCGTGCGGGCCGGACTTTCCCGCGCAGTTGCTGGACGACCGCGCGGGCACGCTGCGCAGCACGCCTGCGAATTCTTTCAGTTATGAAGCATCGCGCTTGGTCGTGCCGGCCGACGCATTACGCGCCCAGGAATTACGAACGCTGCCTGGCGGCAGCGATAGGCAGGACGCCATTCCCGAAGATTTCGATCCCGCTCTGAGCCCCGCGCAGCGCGCCACGGTGCGCGCCATGCGGCAATTGCCGGACGGCGACCAGGCTTATGCGGCGGGCGCCGCGCTGCCAGAGGCCGTGCGTTTATATACCGCTGCTGCCGTCGATATTCACGCTGCCGCGAATGAAGAGACCGACGTAGCCGTATCGCGCGCCAGAGCACGCCTGCTCGCGATTCTTGCGCTGCCGGGCAATGAAAGCGCTGCGCGCAGCGTCTGGGCCGCCTACATGCTGGCCGAGCTGGAAAATGGCGCGTCAGCCGCCATGCCCGTCGACGCCACGCCGACGGGGTCGGCTTCTGCGGCTTCCGCGGCTTATGCCCGCGTCCGCCAATTGGCGCGAAATGGCGCGCCCGACCCGTGGGGACTCGCCATCGCCAGCTTTGGCCAAGAGGCACGCGGCTTGCTGAGGGGCTCGCAAGGAAACTGCACGTACGAGGATTTCCTGGCAGCCACCTCGTGCGCGGATGCCATTCCTGCCGCCGCATTGAAGCAGGCTATCCAGCTGTATGCCGAGCAGGCCGCGCGGGGTTCCGGCAGCGGCCAGGCATCGTTGCGCCTGATTGCGGGCTGGGCGTTGAACGCGCCCGCGCGCGCCGTCCGGCTGATCGACGACCCGGTCTCGCAACGCTTGCTGGTGGCCTATGCGCTGGCGCGTGTGGGCGACATCGTCGACGGCAACCCCGACAGCGCCTATGACATTTTCGCCACGTATGAAGTGAACGGCCAACGGGGTTATGCCGATGCCGCCGCGTCGGCAGGCAGGGGAAATGTGACGCCCAACCCGGCGTTGCAGGTCCTGGCCACCGCGCTGGCCAAGCAGGAGGTGAGCAAGATTCAGAACGCAGATCGCGTGGCCGCGTTAGCGTATCGCGTCGGGCGCTATGACCTGGCGCAACCGCTGGCCGAGCGTCTGGACACCCCGCTCGCCTGGTGGATTCGCGCCAAACTGGCGATCCGCCGGGGGGACATGGCAGGCGCGGCAGAAGCCTATGCGCGCGCCGCAAGCAGCTTTCCAAACACCGAAGAGCACAGCATCGACGCCCCCGGCATCGCTCGTCTCAAGGCCGAGCGTGGCGTATTGGCGCTATCGCGCGGCCAGTACATCGAAGCGATGGATTTGCTGTTGCACGCCAACGACTCGGCAGCCAACGCGGATTCCACACAAGAAGGCTGGCCGCAATCCCCCTACTGGAACGACGCCGCATACGTCGCCGAGCGGGTGCTGACCTTGGACGAACTGAAGAACTACGTGGACCAGCGAGTACCCGCTTCCGACGCACCGCCCACCCCGCCCGGCTTTCTTCAGTTCGACTACCAGCATTACTACGAGTGGGCCGTGAAGCATCCCATTCCCGACGGCGACCGCTTGCGCCTGCTGCTGGCGCGCCGCCTGATGCGCGAGGGCCGCATGGATCAGGCCTTGGCCTACTTCCCTTCGGACGCCGACGCACGCTTCGCCACGCTGGCCTACACCGCCCCCGCCGCCTGGCGCGTGGAGCCCTCCAGCAGCCGCCAGAAGGCGGCGGAGTATGGCGCGGCCATTCAGCGGGCAGGCAACGCGTGGGGCCGGACGACACGGGCCGAAGCCTGGTTTACCGCGGCGCGGCTCGCGCGGCGCAATGGCCTGGAGATCATGGGTTACGAGCAAGACCCCGATTTTGCGGTCTATGACGGCAACTACACCTATGGCGCGGGCCGCAGCCCGGAGCCCTGGCGCCAGACGACGGACGCCGACGCCGGCCAAACGGCAGCCACGCCCGCCCAACGCGCCGAGGCGGCCTTGCCGGGTCCGCTCGTCACGCCAAACGAACGGCAACGCTTCGCCGCGACCGAAGCGCGTCCCTATGCGCGCTTCCACTATCGTCAGATCGCCGCCGACCACGCGCTGCAAGCGGCCGGTCAATTGCCGAACCGCTCCCAAGCTTTCGCTGCCGTGCTTTGCCAAGGCGCTCGTTACATCATCGACGACTCGCCCGACCGCGCCTCGGCAATCTACCTGCGGTATGTGAATCAAGGCGCCCAGGTGCCGTTTAGCGGCACCTTCGGCCGCGAGTGCGCCGAGCCTGATTTCCGGGCGGCCGCGTGGTTTCACTACACACAAGCCTGGAAAGCATGGGAACGCTTACGGCGCGATCATGCCGGTTTGCTGCTGGCGGCTGCCGTGTTGGTGATGGCTGCGGGCGCAGGATGCGTATTTGCCTGGCGCACGCCCAAACGCCCGCATGAGAAAAAGCAGGCCTAGGTTGGCGCCGGTAACGCCACGCGCTGCATGAGTTGCTGCCACGTGCCTTCGACCCGGGCACGCAGTCGCAGGTCCGCCCCCACGCGCGCCGTATCGATGAATTCGTATCGGCGCGCCGCGTCCAGGTGCTCAAGCATCGGCAGCCGCACCATGCCGGCGGCATCGCCCAGCAGCACCGGCGCCAGATACAGCAGCAGCTCATCCACGCATCCCGAGGCCACCAGCGCGCCGCTCAAGCCCGCGCCGGCCTCGACATGCACCTCGTTGAACTGCTCCTGCGCGAACCAGCGCATCATGCCGGGCAAGTCCACACGGCCTGGCTCCTGGCCAGGCAGGACGACGACTCGGGCATTCTTGTTGGCCAGACGCGCGGCTTTGGCGGCATCTTCACGGGCCGTAAACAAGATGACTTCCGCGCCGTCGAACAGGCGAGCGTCCTCGGGAATCTCGAAGCGGCCATCCACGACCGCTTTGCGCGGTTGGCGCGGCGTGTCCACCCCCCGCACGTTGAGTTGCGGATCGTCTTTCAGGACGGTGCCCATGCCCGTCAGCACCACGCAGCTGCGCGCACGCCAGCGGTGGCCATCCACGCGGGCCTCGGGGCCGGTAATCCATTGGGACATGCCGTTATGCAAGGCGCTGCGGCCATCAAGCGACGCCGCCATCTTCATCCACACCCAGGGCAAGCCGCGGCTCATACGAGAAATGAAGCCGGCATTGATGGCCAAGGCCTCTTCGGCGCACACACCGGTTGTCACCTCGATGCCGGCGGCGCGCAAGCGGGCCAGCCCCTGCCCGTTGACCAACGGATTCGGGTCGCCGATAGCCACGACGACTCGCGCGGGGTTGGCGGCCAGCACCGCATCCACACACGGCGGCGTGCGGCCAAAATGGCTGCACGGTTCCAGGGTGACGTACATCGTGGCGCCCAGAACCGATTCCTGCCGGGCCTGAGCGTCCCGCAGGGCGCAGACTTCGGCGTGCGGCCCGCCGGGGGGCTGCGTCGCCCCCTCGCCCAGCACGCGCCCGTCGCGCACGATGACGCATCCCACACGGGGGTTGGGCGCGGTGGTGTAGAGCACGCTCTCGGCCAGCGCCAAGGCGCGTCGCATCCAGAAGATATCGTCGGGTTCGCTTGGGATCGTCATGGCGGGAATTGTATGTCCGCGCCTGGATGGCGTGGTGCAACCGCGCGTTGCCGGAAGGGGTATGCTCAGCGAATGTCCGTTTTGGGCCGCCAGGTGGCTTGGGACGATCTCGCGCGGGCTGGACTTCCATTTCAGAATAGCGCTACACCCGCTGATACCCAGGCCCGGAGGCCGAAACATGAAACAAGCACTGATCGTCATCGACGTACAAGATTCCTTCCGGCAACGTCCGTTTTGGGATGAAACCGAGTATCCGGCTTTTGTGGAACAGATCCAGGGGCTGATTGATTCGGCAACGGCCCAAGGCATTCCGGTGCTTCAGGTGTTCCACATCAGCCCATCCACGGACCCCGCCAACCCGTTCTCGCTGGCTTCAGGCCACGTCAAGACGCTTGAAGAAGTGCGCATTGCGCCCGCCGCCGTGTTCCACAAAACGGTGCATTCCTCGCTCTACGCCAAAGACGCCAACGGCGCAACGCTGCATGACTGGCTGCGCGAACACGGCATCGAAGGCATCATCGTCAGCGGCATTCGCACTGAACAGTGCTGCGAAACCACGTCGCGGCACGCCAGCGACGCCGGCTTCAAGGTGGTGTTTCCCACCGACGCCACGCTGACCTTCGCCATGCAAAGCCCGTCGGGCAAGCACTACACGCCAGCCGAAATCCGCGACCACACCGAACTCGTGCTGCAAGGCCGCTTTGCGCGCGTCGTGCGCGCCGCCGACGCGTTGGCGGCGTAACCGTACCGGAAGGCCACATGATTCCCGTGTACTTCGTGCTGCCGCGGGGCATCGTTCTACTGGACCTTGCTGGCCCGGCAGAGGCCTTCCGGGTGGCCAACAAGCTGTGTCCCGGCACATTCGAGCAGCATTTCTGTGGCCCGTCGAAAGAGGTGGAAAGCGGCATTCCTGGGCTGCATCTGGCGCACATTCAGCCGCTGCCTGCTGCCTTGCCGCCGCAGGCGCTCGTCATCATTTCCGGCGTAGTGGGTAAGCACACCCGGCTGGACGACCCCGACGCCCACGCCATCATCGACTGGCTGGGCAAGCGCCATCCCGCCGACGGGTTCACGCTGATGACGGTTTGCGCGGGCGCGCTATTCGCGGCATCGGCCGGGCTGACGCGGCAACGCGACTGCACCACGCACCATTCCTGCCTGGAACAACTCGCCGGCATCGACCCCACCGCCCGTGTGCATGACAACCGCATCTTTGTTGAAGATGGCAACCTGGTCAGCAGCGCCGGCATCACGGCCGGCATTGATCTGGCGCTACATATGGTGTCGCGCCATTGCGGGCCGCGCGTCGCCAGTGAGGTCGCGCGCGACATGGTGGTCTACCAGCGCCGCGCAGGCACGGATTCCACGTTGTCGCCCTGGCTCGAACACCGCAGCCACATGCACCCCGGCGTACATCGGGTGCAGGATGCCGTGGTGCGCAACCCGGCCGCGCCGTGGTCTGCGCAATCGCTGGCGGACCAGGCTCACACCAGCGCTCGCCACCTGACGCGGCTGTTTCGCGAACACGCTGGCTGCACGCCGATGGATTACCTGTATCAAATCCGCGTGGCGCTGGCGCGCGACCTGCTGCGCGAAACCCGCCTGGATCTGGAACGCGTGGCGGAGAAGTCCGGCTTTGGATCGGCGCAGCACATGCGCCGTGTGTGGCGCAAATTCCAGCCGCTTACGCCTAGCCTGGCGCGGTCAGCGCCTATGCAATAACGGCGCCGCAGCGCCCGTGCCAAAACGAATAACGGCGCCGCAGCGCCGTTGGGTTCCTGCCAAACGCCCTGCCGGGGCTTTTATTCCTTGCGCAGCTTGCCCGGCAACAACGGCCCCTGCATTTCGCGGATGGCTTCAACGAATTCGCCGATGTCCTCGAAGCTCTTGTAAACGGAAGCGAAACGCACGTACGCCACCTTGTCGAGCTTGCGCAGTTCGTTCATGACGAGTTCGCCGATCTGTTCGGATGGCACCTCGCGCAGCCCGCTTGCCAGCAACTGTTCTTCGATGCGCGCCACGGCGGCATCCACGTCTTCCGTGCTGACGGGGCGCTTGCGCAGCGCCAAGCTCAAACTGGCGCGCAGTTTCGTCGGGTCGTAGTCGCTGCGGCTGCCGTTGCGCTTGACGATGGAAGGCATGGCAAGTTCCACGCGCTCATACGTGGTGAATCGCTTGTCACAGGATAGGCAGCGGCGACGGCGACGGATGGCGTCGCCCTCTTCCGAGACCCGGCTGTCGACAACCTGCGTTTCGGCATTGCCGCAAAATGGACACCGCATGTGTGTTCCCTAAAGGCACGGATTGCAAAAATCAAGCATATTGTAACGATGCGCCGCTCGGGAAGCGCCAATACGGGCTAATTCGTCCCCAATATCCAGGACGGAATCGGTCGAGGATAGCCGCTGCCGCCACGAAAGCAAAGGGACGGCGCCTGACGGGGCCGTCCCTTTGGTCTGGCCCGGGCGGGGGATATCCCGCCGGGCCGATATCAAAACCGCTTACTTGGCGCCGTAAACCGGCAGGCGCGACGTCAATTCATTGACGCGAGCGCGCACGGCGGCGATGTTGGCTTCGTCGCGCGGGTTGTCCAGCACGTCGGCGATCAGGTTGGCGGTGAGCTCAGCGTCGGCTTCCGTGAAACCACGCGTGGTCATGGCCGGCGTGCCCAGACGGATGCCGCTGGTCACGAAGGGCTTTTCCGGGTCGTTCGGGATGGCGTTCTTGTTGACCGTGATGTGGGCCTGGCCCAGCACGGCTTCCGCTTCCTTGCCCGTAATGCCCTTGGCGCGCAGGTCCACCAGCATGACGTGGCTTTCGGTACGGCCGGAAACGATGCGCAGGCCACGCTTGACCAGCGTGTCGGCCAGCACCTTGGCATTCTTGACCACTTGTTGCGCGTAGTCCTTGAAGCTGGGTTCCAGCGCTTCCTTGAACGCCACGGCCTTGCCGGCGATGACGTGCATCAGCGGGCCGCCTTGAATGCCGGGGAAGATCGCCGAGTTGATGATCTTCTCGTGCTCGGCCTTCATCATGATGACGCCGCCGCGCGGGCCGCGCAGCGACTTGTGCGTGGTCGACGTGACGAAGTCAGCGTGCGGGACCGGGTTGGGGTAGGCGCCGCCAGCAACCAGACCGGCGTAGTGGGCGATGTCGACCATGAACAGCGCGCCGTTTTCACGGGCGATGCGGGCCATGCGTTCGAAATCAATGTGCAGGGCGTAGGCCGATGCACCTGCCACGATCAGCTTGGGCTTGTGTTCTTTGGCCAACTGTTCGACTTGCGCGTAGTTCAGGACTTCGTTTTCGTCCAGGCCGTACGAGATGAAGTTGTACAGCTTGCCCGAAGCGTTGACCGACGCGCCGTGCGTCAGGTGGCCGCCTTCAGCCAGGCTCATGCCCAGCACGGTGTCGCCCGGCTTCAGCACGGCCATGTACACGCCCTGGTTGGCCTGCGAACCCGAGTTCGGCTGCACGTTGGCGGCTTCAGCACCGAAAATCTGCTTCAGGCGGTCAATGGCCAATTGCTCAACCACGTCCACGTACTCGCAACCACCGTAATAGCGCTTGCCCGGGTAGCCTTCGGCGTACTTGTTCGTGAGCTGCGTGCCCTGGGCTTCCATGACGGCCGGGCTGGCGTAGTTCTCCGAAGCGATCAGCTCGATGTGCTGCTCTTGGCGAACGTCTTCCTTCTGGATGGCGGCCCAAACGTCCGGGTCAGCCTTGGACAAGGTGAGGTTGCGGTCAAACATGACGGGGGATTCCTGAGGCGGTAAGAGAGGAGAAAGCAGTGTCGGGGGTAAACCCGAAGAATTCTTGTAGTTTACCCCGTCACGCGGAATCAATTGCCGCCAAAATGCGCCGAAGGCGAGCAAAACACGGCGGACGGGCGCGAAAACCACGCCATCGCGCGGAGCCCGAAAACCGCTCTCAACCCGACTTGAGAAACTTTCATGCAAAGCGGCACACTCATAACCTACTCGCCAGTAGCTGCCGCTCGACCGTTTCAGGCCGGCGAACGCCGGGAATAAAAAAGGCCGCAACGATAGTGCGGCCTTTTTGGTTGGGCGGTGCAGATTACGCCGAGGTCGCCCCGATCTGCTTGGGAGCAAGTTTCGGGTTGAGGGTATAGGTGCCCGTGACCGAAGCCTGCGCCAGGACGTGCTTTTGCATGGCGCGCAACGCGTCTTCGCCAGTGAAAGAGCCGTTCAGATTCAAGCTGGGCACATCCAGCGCGTACAGCGTGAAGATGTAGCGGTGCACGATGGAATCGTTCCAGGGCGGGCACGGGCCGTCGTAGCCGAAGTAGTCGCCGCTCATGTCGTGATCATTGGCGAACCATGACGAATACGAGTTGATGCCCTGACGCGCGTCCATCGGCGCCAGCGGACCGCCCTTGCCCCGCGGGGTGATGCCGTTGGAAAAGGCGCCTTCGTCAATCTCGCGCAGGTCGGCGGGCAGATCGACCAGCACCCAGTGGAAGAAATCCACACGGGGCAAGTCGGCCGGCACTTCGCGGCCTTCCTGGTTGACGTCATCGGGGCGCGACGGCACGTCGGGGTCATGGCAGATCAACGCGAACGACTGCGTTCCCGCCGGGACATCGTCCCAGGAAAACTGCGGGTTGTTGTTGTCTGCCAGCGCGACGTGCGATTGCGCATCGATCTTGCCGAACGCGTAGCGTTCCGAAATCGACTCGTGATCGGAAAAAGACAAACTCGAAAGTTTCATGTCGTGCTCCTTGAAGTGCCGAGAGAGGCGTCCCTGCCTCTGTCTATACCTTCAGCGTATCAAAACTTCGCAATCATGGGTTCAAGTTAACACGCGCAAACTTGCGCTTGCCCACCTGCACGACGTAAGTCCCAGCGGGTAATTGCAACGATTTATCTTCCACGCGATCACCGTTGACGCGCACGCCACCCTGCTCCACATTGCGCTGCGCTTCCGAGCCGGATGCCACCAGACCCGCTTCGCGCAGCAGCTTCAGGATGCCCACCGGCGCGCCGCCGATGTTCACTTCGGGCATGTCTTCCGGGATGGCGCCATCGCGGAAACGGGCCTCGAAGGAAGCCAGCGCCTCGTCGGCGGCCTTGGCGGAATGGAAGCGCGTGATGATTTCCTGAGCCAGCATGACTTTCGCATCACGCGGGTTGCGTCCGCCATCCGTCTCTTGCTTGAGGGCCGCGATGTCTTCCAGCGAACGGAACGACAGCAGCTCGAAGTAGCGCCACATCAAGGTGTCGGAAATCGACATGAGCTTGCCGAACATCGAATCGGGCGACTCCGAAATGCCGATGTAATTGCCCTTGGACTTGGACATTTTCTCGACCCCGTCCGTACCCACCAGCAGCGGCATCGTCAGGATGCACTGGGGCTCTTGGCCATACTCCTTTTGCAGCTCGCGCCCAACCAGCAGGTTGAACTTCTGATCGGTGCCCCCCAGCTCCAGATCGGACTTCAGCGCCACCGAGTCATAGCCCTGCATCAGCGGGTACAGGAATTCATGCACCGAAATCGGGATGCCGCCCTTGAAGCGCTTGGTGAAGTCCTCGCGCTCCATCATGCGAGCCACCGTGTAACGCGAGGCCAGCTGGATCATGCCGCGGGCGCCCAGCGGATCACACCATTCGGAGTTGTAACGGATCTCGGTACGGGCCGGGTCCAGCACCAGGCTGGCCTGCGCGTAATAGGTCTTGGCGTTCGACTCGATCTGCTCGCGCGTAAGCGGCGGGCGGGTGCTGTTGCGGCCGCTGGGGTCGCCAATGGTCGACGTGAAATCGCCAATCAGGAAGATGACGTTGTGGCCCAAGTCCTGCAGCTGGCGCATCTTGTTCAGCACCACGGTGTGGCCCAGGTGGATGTCCGGCGCGGTGGGGTCCAGCCCCAGCTTGATGCGCAGCGGCACGCCGGTGGCGCGGCTCTTGGCCAGCTTGCGGGCGAATTCAGACTCAACCAGCAGTTCATCGCAGCCGCGCTTGGCTATACGCAGATCGGCTTCAACTTCAGGAGTGATAGGGGCTTCAGAGGGAGACATGGCAGGGGGACCAAAGCGGCTTCAGCCGACAAAAAGGTGTAAAAAGTGACGAAAACTATCGAAAATTCTAGCCGAATCAGCTAGGATACCGCCCAATCATACGCAAATGCCATATATACGCAGTTGCGGTTCGGCCTACCACCCGTTGTTCACAAGATGCGCCCCGCGCCAGCCCTTGCCCCGGATTTCGTGGCGCGCGGGGGCCGTTCGTGTCACGCACCCTGCGAGCTCAAGCCACCTGAGAGGGTATCTTCACGATGAATCGTGGCCTCCACGAACTGGCGAGTAGCATCAAGCGCAAAGTTGCTGCCCTGTTTGCGCCCGTTGAGCCCAAGCCCCATCGCTCGGGACTTTTCCGTCGCACTCTTCTCGTCTCCGCTATTGGTCTGTTTGCTGGCGCCGCCGCCCTGGGCATGGTGCAGCAACCCGACCGTACCGAACTCCCCCCGTCCCGCATCATCCAAAGCGTTCTGCCCCTGACTGCCGAGCAAGTCGAAGTCAGCACGCCCAGCGCCGCGCCGTACATCAGCGAAACCCGCATCCGTGCGGGCGACACGCTGGCCGCCGTGCTGCAACGCCTGGAGCTGGACGCCCCCAATTTGCAGACATTCCTGACGCACGACGCCAGCGCCCGCAGCATTTACAAGCTGTACCCGGGCCGCTCGGTGCAAGCCGCCACGGACGAACAGGGCAACCTGATCTGGCTGCGTTACATCCACACCCCGGGCAATGAAACCGACGGCCAGGTCGTGACGCGCATGCTGCACGTGGCGCCCGCCGGCGACACCTACAAGGCCGAGGAAGTCACCGAAAGCACCGAACGCCAGACCCGCGTCGCCGTGGGCACGATCAAGTCGTCGCTGTTCGGCGCGACGGACTCCGCCGGCATCCCGGACTCGGTCACCATGCAGATGGCCGACATCCTCAGCGCCAAGATCGACTTCCTGCGCGATCTGCGCCAGGGCGACCAATTCCGCGTCGTGTACGAAGTGCGTTCGCACGACGGCCGCTACGCCGGCGCCGGCCGCGTGCTGGCCCTGGAATTCATCAACGGCGGCAAGACCTACAGCGCCGTCTGGTTCAGCCCCGACGAAAAAAAGCGGTTCGTACTACGACTTCGACGGCACCAGCCTGCGCGGCGCGTTCCTGCGCACCGCCCTGAAGTTCAGCCGTATCAGCTCGACGTTCGGCATGCGCATGCACCCCATCCACAAGACCTGGACGGGCCACAAGGGCGTGGACTACGCCGCGCCTTCGGGCACCCCGATCCATTCCACTGCGGATGGCACGGTTGAATTCTCGGGCTGGCAGAACGGCTACGGCAACGTCGTGATCGTGAAGCACCATGGCAAGTACTCGACGCTGTACGCGCACCAAAGCCGTATCGCCGAAGGCATCACCAAGGGCTCCAAGATCTCGCAAGGCCAACTGCTGGGCTACGTCGGTTCCACCGGCTGGGCCACCGGACCGCACTTGCACTATGAGTTCCGCGTCGACAATCAGCCGATCGACCCGCTGTCGGTGGACCTGCCCGTCGCACGCGCCCTGGAACCTGCGGAAGTCCGCGCGTTCAACCAGGCCGTGGCGCCGTATAAGCAGCAGATCCAACTGCTGACCGAATTCCAGCAGACCCTGCCCGATGCACTGACCAACGTGGCCAGCCGCTAACCGGCTCCGTCAGTTATCGTCCTAAAAAGGCGGCCCGCGCACCTATGCCGGCCGCCTTTCTTCTTTTTGAGGCCGACCGTGAACTCCCCCCAAACTCCCACACACGGCAACGCAACGCTCTACATTGGCCTGATGTCCGGCACGAGCGTGGACGGCGTGGACGGCGTGCTGGTGCGCCTAGACGCCGCTCAGCCGCCGCATGTGCTGGCCAGCGCTAGCCTGCCCATGCCCGAGAACCTGCGCCGCGAATTGCTGGCCTTGAACGTGTCAGGCGACGACGAGCTCGCGCGCGCCGCGTTGGCCGCCAATGCGCTGGCCCGGCTGTACGCTGACGCCGTCGCCACCCTGCTTCGGGAGGCGGGCGTTCAGGCCAGCGACGTGAAGGCAATCGGTGCGCACGGCCAAACCGTCCGCCACCGACCGGACAGCGGCTACACCGTTCAACTAAATGCGCCCGCGCTGCTGGCAGAGCTAAGCGGCATCGATGTGATCGCGGATTTCCGCAGCCGCGATGTGGCGGCCGGTGGCCAGGGCGCACCGCTGGTGCCGCCCTTCCATGCGGCGATCTTCGGCGCGCAACATGGCCGCGCCGTGCTGAACCTGGGCGGCATCGCCAACGTCACCCTGCTGTCGCCTGGCCAGCCAGTGCGTGGTTTCGACACCGGCCCGGCCAATGTTTTTCTGGACGGCTGGTGCCAGCGCCATTTGGGCGAGCCCTATGATGCTGACGGCCGCTGGGCCGCCACTGGCCAAGTGTTGGCGCCATTGCTTGAACAACTGATCGCCAGCGAACCGTGGTTCGCCCTGCCTCCGCCCAAATCCACCGGACGCGACCTGTTCAACATGCAATGGCTGGATGACCGGCTGCGCGCATTTGACGGCCCCACGCCGGCCCCTCAGGACGTGCAGGCGACGCTGCAACGGCTCACCGCCAGAACGGTCGCCAACGCCATTGACGCGGCCGCTGCGGCCACGCAAGAGGTGTTTGTGTGTGGCGGTGGCGCTCGCAATGCCGGACTCATGCGCGAACTCGCCTATTGCCTGCAGCGCCCGGTTCAGCCCACCGATGCGCTGGGCGTGCCCGCGCAGCAAGTCGAGGCACTGGCCTTCGCCTGGCTCGCGCAGGCATTCGTTGAACGCCGGCCTGCGGGGTTGCCGGCGGTGACCGGCGCGCGCGGGGCTCGCATCCTGGGTGCGCTGTATCCGGCGTGAAGTCGCCGGCGGCTTACTTCGTTCCAGCACCAAGCAAAAAGCCCTTCGGCATGCCGAAGGGCTTTTGTTTTCCTGCTCGGGGTGATTACACCGTGAACGAGGAACCGCAGCCGCAGGTGGTGCTG
>Ga0256881_1000013_pt1 | contig 27083 bp, 27 predicted proteins | sample MC6MC0439MT_FD_186334 | JGI IMG/M metagenome (GOLD analysis project Ga0256881, IMG submission 186334) | Metatranscriptome of enriched soil aggregate microbial communities from Iowa State University, Ames, United States - MC6-MC0439-MT... | ecosystem: Environmental > Terrestrial > Soil >... | reverse complement strand
GCCTGTACGCCGCAGGTCAAGATGATCGAGATCAAACTCTCTCAAGGCGCCAAGCCGGGCCACGGCGGCATCCTGCCCGCGGGCAAGGTAACCATCGAGATCGCCGAAGCGCGCGGCGTCGCGCCCTGGCAGGACTGCAATTCGCCGGCCAGCCATTCCGCGTTCGACAGCCCCATCGGCCTCATGAAATTCGTGGCGCGCCTGCGTGAGCTCTCGGGCGGCAAGCCCGTCGGCTTCAAGTTCTGCGTGGGGCATCCGTGGGAATGGTTCGCCATCGTCAAGGCCATGCTGGAAACCGGCATCACGCCGGACTTCATCGTGGTGGACGGCGCGGAAGGCGGCACGGGCGCGGCGCCCGTGGAATTCGTGGATCATGTCGGCACGCCGCTGCGCGAGGCGCTGCGGCTGGTGCACAACACGCTCATCGGCGTGAACCTGCGCGACCGCATCAAGCTGGGCGCGTCGGGCAAGATCATCACCGCTTTCGACATGGCCCGCGTGATGGCGATGGGCGCGGACTGGTGCAACGCCGCGCGCGGCTTCATGTTTGCCATCGGCTGTATTCAGGCGCAGGCCTGCCATACCGGAAAATGCCCCACGGGCGTCACCACGCAAGACCCGCTGCGCCAACGCGCGCTGGTCGTGCCAGACAAGGCGCAGCGCGTGACGTTCTTCCATCGCAACACGCTGCATGCGCTGGCCGAACTGCTGGCGGCGGCTGGCCTGACTCACCCGGGCCAACTGCGTCCGCACCATATCGCGCGCCGCATTTCGTCCAGCGAAATCCGCCTGCTGTCGGCGCTGTTCCCCGAACTGGCGCCGGGCGAATTGCTGCGCGGCGAATTCCGCCATCAGGTCTTCAGGGTGGGTTGGGCGATGGCGCAAGCCAGCTCGTTCCAGCCGACGCAAGACATCACGACGGCGCTGGCGGAGCATCGCGCTTAAAGTTTCAAGGCAACAGACAGCGGATGTTCAACAGCGGGGATAGCCTACGACGGCTCACCACAACCCACTACAGCCAGCGCTCGAACATCCGCGAAAAGAATTCCATGAAGCGGTCATCGGCGCCTCGGTCACGCCAGGCTTCTGGCGTGATCTGCACCGAGTCCGCCACATCGCGCTGGAACAACGCTTCCATTTCGCTCGCGAATTCCGGCCCCAGCACGACGGCGTTGATCTCATAGTTCAACGCAAAGCTGCGCCAATCCATGTTGCTGGACCCGACGGTCGACCACACGCCGTCGACCACCGCGGTCTTCGCATGCAGCAAGGCGTCGCGCCGTTCGTAGAGCTTCACGCCAGCGCGCAGCAAGTCGGTGTAATGCGAGCGCCCCGCGTTGAACACCAGCGACGAATCGCTGAACCCCGGCAGCACCAGCACCACATCCACGCCACGCTGCGCGGCGCTGGACAACGCTTCAATGAAAGCGGGGTCCGGCACGAAGTACGCCATCGTGATGTGGATGGATTTTTGCGCGCTTTCGAACGCGGACATCAGCGTCAGGTAGACCGTGTAGCCGTCGCTGCGATCAGGCTGGTTGGCCAGGATGCGCACGCTGGTCGCGCCCACCGCCGGCGCAATGTAGGCGCCGCCGCCCTTGATCGGTTCGTCGGATTGCGACGCCCACCCCGCCTGAATCACCTGCTCCACCTGCGCCACCGCCGGGCCTTCGATGCGCAGGTGCGTGTCGCGCCACGGCGCAGCCTTGGCGTCGCCCTTTGCCTTGGCATCCGCGCCGCCGCCGCTTGCTCCCACCACTGAGCTTGATCCCGAGCCCGGCGATGATTCATACACGCTGCTGACGTTGATGCCGCCCACGTAGCCGACCTTGCCGTCCACCACCAACACCTTGCGGTGGTTGCGCTGATTCGGCGACCAGCCCGCCCGGGCGCTTGCCGGATTCACAGGGTTGAACACGGCGACTTGAACGCCGGCATCGCGCATCCGCTGGAACAGCGCGTCAGGCGTTTTGATGGTGCCCACGGCGTCGACCATCAGCGACACTTCCGCGCCCCGATTGCGCGCGCCGATCAGCGCGTCGGCAAAGCGTGCGCCTTCGGCGTCGTCATCGAAAATATAGGTTTCCATGTGCACATACCGGCGCGCCTCCCGGATGGATTGCAGCATGGCTTGATAGGTGCTTGGCCCGTCGGCCAGCAACCGAACACGGTTGCCAGCCGCCAGCGGCGTGCCACTGACGGCTTGTTCAACCGCCAGATGGCGCGCCAGGAAATCATCTTTGGGCGTCTTCGGGTCCGCCGCGATGCCTTGCCCGCGGCGGTAACTGTCGCGGGCCGCATCGGCGGACAGGCCGGCTTGCGCCTTACGCGCCTGGCGCTCCTGCGCATCAGGCACGCTGGCGCAGGCGGCCAGCATGAGGGTGGCGCAGGCCAGAAGCAGCGCCTGCGCCCAACGGCGTACGCCGGGCAGCGTGCCGGGCAACCCGCTGAGCGCGCCCGGCCCCGTTACTATCCGGCCCGCGGCCGGAGACGGCCTCATGGCAACGGCGGCTTAGCGCCGGCCGCTTGCCACCAGGCACCCCAGCAGGGCGCCGACCAGTGCCGCCACGCCGACAGACTTCCAGGCGTGTTCATGCACATACTCATCGGCATAGGCCTTGGCGCGATACGCGCGTTCGCGCGCGGCGCCTTCCCAGTCGCGCGAGTGGTCGCGCGCTTCGGCCAACTGCTGCTTCAAACGCGCACGGGCCGATTCAATTTCGGAGCCGGTATAAGAAGCCGTCGAACGCAAAAGGTCTTCCGTTCCCGCAAGCAGCTCGTGGAAGCTGTCGTTGACCCGGTCGCGATGCAGAGCCATCTCGGCGCGTTGGTGCTTTCGATTCATAGTCGCTCCTTATGAAGATTGGGTCTTCTCAAGTGCCTGGCCGGACACATCGCTGTGTCCGGCCAGATGCTCGTTTGACCATGTCCCCATTGTGCCGATCATTCGGCGCTTCCGCCCGAGCTTTGGCAACCAGCCGTAATTCGATATTTCAGCGGAGCGAAACTTGCTAAGGGCACGGTAAGACGTGCCGCCGCAACAAGCGTGACGACCGCCTCAATTTCGTAAAAGTCCATTGCATTCATTGGCTTAGCGCTTGACACCGCAACCCCCCTGGCCGCCACAATAGCCCCTTGCAATGCGCTTCAACCGCCTCAAAAAAGGAAATGAACGCATGGTTTCCCCTTCTGCAGTGCTTGCCCATGCCGCGCCGGCTTTCCTGGCGCGCGGTTCTCAGGCCCCGAGTCCCGAACAAGCTGAACTGCGGGACGGTCTGCAGGACGATCCCGCCCATATCGATCCCAAGTTTCTTTACGACGCCCTGGGTTCGTCGCTGTTCACCGCTATCACCCAGTTACCCGAGTACTACCCCACGCGCTGCGAAGCCGAGATTTTCCAGCGCCATGGCGCGGACATCGCCCGGCATGTGGGTGAGATCACGTCCATGATCGACCTGGGTGCGGGGGACTGCGTCAAAGCCGAAAACCTGTTCGCCCGCCTGCGTCCACGGCATTACATTCCCATCGACATTTCGGCCGACTACCTGCAAGCCGCCGTGCGGCGGCTCCGACTGGCCTATCCCGACCTGAGCGTGACCGCGATCGGCCAGGATTTTTCCCAGACGCTGGCGCTGCCTTCCAATGTGCCGGCCGATCACCGCCTGTTCTTTTACCCCGGCTCCAGCATCGGCAACCTGAGTCCCGACGACGCGCTCGCCATGCTGCAACGCATTCGCGCGCAATGCGACGGCGGCGGACTGCTGGTGGGGGTGGACCGCGTCAAATCCAAGCAGGTGCTGGAACCCGCGTATGACGATGCGCTGCATCTGACCGCCGCCTTCAACCTGAACCTGCTACGCCATGTGAACACCGTGCTGGACACCGACTTCGACGTGGCCGACTGGCGTCACGTGGCGCTGTTCAACAGCCAGCGCTCGCGCATTGAAATGCACCTGGAAGCTCAACGCGCCGTCCGCGTGACATGGCCCGGCGGCGCACGCGAATTCATCGCAGGCGAACGCATCCACACCGAAAATTCCTACAAGTTCACGCCAGAAGCGTTTACCGATCTGCTTCAACGCGCGGGCTTTCGCGACGTGATGCATTGGTCGGATGCGCGCGGTTGGTTTTCGGTTTTCAGCGCCCGCGCCTGACGCGGCCCCGCCCTCAACGCCATTGGAGGATCGCCATGGAACCTGCCTGCCTGCTGACACACCCCGCCACCGGACCCTATGCCAGCGGGCAGGCCGGCCAGCACGATCGCTACGATGCCGTGCGCTCTACCAGTACGGCGCTTGCCGCGCCGCTCAGCCCTGAAGACTGTCAGGTGCAATCCATGCCGGATTGCAGCCCGGTCAAATGGCATCTGGCGCACACGACGTGGTTCTTCGAGACGTTTCTGCTGACGCATTTCCACCCGCCGTACACGATGTTCCACCCGCAGTACCGCATGCTGTTCAACTCTTACTACAACGCTATCGGCGCCAAGCATCCGCGTCCGCAACGCGGCCTGCTGTCGCGGCCCGCGCTGTCTGATGTGCTGCAATACCGCCAGCACGTCGATGGCGCCATGCACGACCTGATTTCCCGGCTGGGCGGCAACGACCCGGCCTTTGACGCGTTGCTTGAACTGGGCTTGAACCATGAACAGCAACATCAGGAATTGATCCTGACCGACGTGAAGCACATGCTGTCCTGCAACCCGCTCAAGCCCGCCTACGTCGCGCCGGGCTCAGCCGCCCTGCCCCCGGGCACGCCCGCTGGCTGGACGCGCTACTCAGGCGGCATCACCCGCATCGGCCACGATGGCCGCGGCTTTGGGTTCGACAACGAAGGCCCCGCGCATGAAGTGCTGGTCGCGCCGTTCCACTTGGCGGACCGGCTTGTCACGCAACATGAATTCCTGGCCTTCATTCGCGACGGCGGCTACAAGCGTCCTGAACTCTGGCTATCCGCCGGCTGGGATCGCGTGTGCGCCGAAGGCTGGCGTGCGCCGCTTTACTGGGAAGGCCAGCGCGACGATTGGCGGGTCTTCACGTTGCGCGGCATGCAAGAGCTTGAGCTCCAGGCCCCCGTCACACACGTCAGCTATTTCGAAGCCGACGCTTACGCGCGCTGGGCTCGCGTGCGCCTGCCGCGCGAAGCCGAGTGGGAATACGCCGCCCGCCAACTGGCCGACCCGGCATTTCCCGGTCGCGCCAACATGCTGGAAAACGGCCACCTGGACCCACGCCCCGCCCCTGCCCGCAACGGCTCGGGCGGCCCCGTGCAGCTATTCGGCGACACGTGGGAATGGACGTCCAGCGCCTATGACGCCTATCCCGGCTACCAGCCGGACGCGGGCGCGGTTGGCGAATACAACGGCAAGTTCATGTGCAATCAATACGTGTTGCGCGGCGGCTCCTGCGCCACGCCGCGCGACCATGTGCGCGCCAGCTACCGCAACTTTTTCCCGCCGGATGCGCGCTGGCAATTCTCGGGCATCCGGCTGGCGCGCGACGCCTGAATCGCTTCTTAAATTTTTTGCGCCGCACCCGCTTGCAAACGAAAAAAGTTTCATGCTAGAATTTCGTTCTTCGTTGCTCAGCACTACTTAAATAGCACTGACAGCGAACAAGGATTGGCGCATTAGCTCAGCCGGTTAGAGCGACGGAATCATAATCCGCAGGTCCCCTGTTCGAATCAGGGATGCGCCACCAAGAATTAAAAAGGCCCTCACTTCGGTGAGGGCCTTTTGCATTTATCCGCAATTGTCTCTATTGATGTTTTCTGGTCAGCGCCATTTATCGAATTCTGATTGGATGTAACTTAAACTCTCGCCTGGACGCGCCGTCGTCGCACGCTCAGCACTCTATGCTGATCATCAATCAACAGAGAAATTGCGAGGACCCCAAGTAGATGAAGACGTCAATTATCGTGTTAGCAACAGCAGCTGCATTGGCTGGTTGCGCTCACCAAGTCGACAGCAGCGTGCGCACCCGGGCAGAAGCGCCCCTGGTATGCGCAGAACCCCAATGTGGCAGGTACTGGGACGCCGCTCAAACGTGGCTCGTACAAAATAGCTCATACAAGCTCCAGACGGTCACCTCCTCGGTAATTCAGACCTATGGGCCGACCCCCAATTCCCCCTTGCTCGCCTACACCATCATTAAAGAACCCGGCCAGTACGGTACGTACTCCATCAAAATTGCCGCGAACTGCGCCAACATGTTCGGCTGCCAGCCTAACGCACTGCATTCCATCGCGGCCTTCAAGGACTACATGCTGGCTTTGCCGTAAGCAATAATCGATGGCAATCAATAAGTTGCATAAACAAGTCGCATTAAAAGGCCCTCACAACGGTGAGGGCCTTTCACATTGCATCGTGCGCGGGCGAGTGAATCCACTACGGCCACTAACACCACACATCCACCATTACAGCCGGCGCAGCATATCCCGGCGCTTGCCGCCCCACGTAGCCGACAGGCTGGCCACGAAGGCGCCGATCAGCATCGAGGCGAAGCCCCACAGCGCGAACGCAGCCGCTGCCTTGCGGGCGGCATCGGCCGCTTCCTTGGCCTTTTGCTTGGCGTCTGCCGCCGCCTTCTTGGCATTGGCGATGGTCTGCTCGACACGGCGTTGCGCCACGGCGGGGTCCAGGCCGGTTTGTGCGGCCACGACCTTCACGACGTAGTCGCGGTCTTCGGGCGTGATGTCGCCGCGCGCCAGGCTCATCGCCACGATGCGGCCCACTTCAGTCTTGGCCGCATTGCGGTCGCCGCCCGCATCGGGACGGTCCGAACGCAGCAGCGTGTCGGTCAGGTAGTCGGTTGCCCGATCCAGGCCGCCGCCCCCGGCGCCCGCAGCGCCGGCCGCCGCCGTGGCGGTAACTGCCGCGCCCGCGCCTGCAGCCACCGTCGCGCCTGTCTTCGCCGCGCCGGAAGCCACCGTAGCAATCGCGGACCCCAGCAACGCAGCGCTGACCACCGCGCTCAGCGCCCACACCAGAAAGCCGTGCGCGGTGTCGCGGAAATAGACTTCATCCGAATGCACGTCGACCCATTTCGTCCGCAACCGGCCAGCCACATAGCCGCCGATGCCGTAGGAAATGATCTGCGTGAACAGCATCCACACGATGATGCCGATGCCCACGGCGGGCGCCGACATGCCTTCGTCGCTCCACGGCGAGACCGACAGAAAACCCAGGCCCGTGCCGCCGGCGAACAACGCCAGCGACAGCGCGGCGGCAATCACCGCGCCCGCGAAAACGGCCGCCCAGGACACCGCCGACACCGCTGATTCTTGCGTAGGTACGCCAGCAGCGTATGGCTGGCCTACTACTGATGATGCGTTTTCCATGGTGATTCCTTATTCATTGTTTTATCGCGCCGGCCGTCAGGCCAGCTTCAAGCCCAAACGCCGATGCGGGAAACGGCAGACACATCAATGCCAGAAAAGCGCCAGCAAAATGATGATGGGGATTGGCACGCCAAGCAGCCACAGCAAGATGGAACGCATATCGGACTCCTGATGATTTGATGAATTGAGCGCAAGCAGACGCCGCCGCTCAGGCCAGATCAATGGCGCCAGGCATACGCGGATCAGGCGCAGGCGGCGTGGGATCGTGCGATGGCGGATCGTCGGGCGGCTGGTTCGGGTCCGGCAAGGGATCGTCGGGCGGCAAGTTGCCGGGTAGCGAAGGGTCGTCCGGCGACAGGTCGTCGGGCAAGCCAGGCTCTCGATGCGGGGTTGGGGTCATGTTGTGCTCCTCCGGCGCGTATTGCGCCGCTCAGGTGCACAGCAATTCGCGTTCCCGCCCCCGCACAGGCATCGCACCGACGCAAAAAAGCCCTCTTGCGAGGGCGCTTCATCTTGCGGGACATCGGGGGCGGAATCAGGGCTTGGGCTTCGCTTCCTTGGGGACGCTCGTGACATTTTTGCCATCGCTGCCCAGAAATTTCACCACGGCGGCCTTGCCCGCCGCAGAGGCCTCAGCCTGGCTGCTGTAGCGTCTTTCCGAATAATTGGTGCTGTGCACATTGCCGGTTTCAGGGTCGAGCAATGTGATGATCCATGCGAATTCGCCCGGCATAAGCTGCCTGACCTGAAGCGTGGCACGCGTGCCAGGGCGTAATTTCTGCGGCATGGGATCGCCTTTTTCTGTGATGGGATGCCGCCATCGTAGCGCAATCCATACACGGAAATGACCTTATCGAACGCCGATCGAAATGCTGCGCGCGCACATGAAATTCATGCTGCATCCCCTGCGGCAAAACCGCCACATCGCAAGCGTTGCGCCTGGAAAACCCTAGGGTGCAGTCTGCCAATACAGGCGCACAATCAGTTCAAACATCCAGACCGCAGCAGCGGCAGCCGCATCCCTTTAATCAGGCGAGGACGGAGACAACATGACTTACGTAGCAGTGGTAATCAGCTGTTTGATGGTTATGGGTATCGTCGCGTTGGTGATTCAAACGATTCAAAGTGCAGGGCCCTAGCCCTGGCTGAAGATATCGGCGGCGATTGTCAGTTCCACCTTTGCTTCGCTGTTGTTGATCCCGCTGGGCTACGCCGTCGCCCAAAGCATGTTGATCGACTAAGCGCGTTTTTCCCCCGAGCCATCCGCCCTGGGCTACCCGCCCCGGGCGGATTTGCCTCGCGTTGCCGCCCAGCACAACAACGAACCGGCGGTGACCATCGCCACGCCTTGCCAGAACGACACGGTCAGGCGGGTCGACAGCCACACGGCTGCGAAAAAGGTCGACAGCACCGGGGTGAAGTACGACGCCGTGGCCAGCAAGGTCAGGTTGCCTTTGAGTATTCCCACATTCCACAACGCATAGCCGGCCGCCATCGCGCCGCCGGTCACGCAGAGTTCCAGCGTGGCGGACGCGGAAAATGCCAGGGGTGGCTCGGCGCTCAGGAAGTATTTGATCCACAAGACCGCCGCGGTCAGCATGAAGAACAGCGCGACGCCATTTTTGCCGTCGGCGAAGCGCTTGGTCACGTTGCAATAAAGCGCCCAGATAATGGCGCCACTGAATGCCAATCCATAACTGAGGGGGTTGCTCGCCACATTAGTGACGGTGCGCGCCCACGATAATCCGCCTGATCCGCCCACGACCCAGACGATGCCGCATATGGAAAGCAATATCCCAGGAACGACCCAGGCGCTGGCCCGCTGCCCGTTGATGAAGATCGCCAGCACCACCGTCAAGCAAGGCCACAGGTAATTGACGATGCCCAGCTCAATGGCCTGCCCGCGATCATTGGCAAAACCCAGCGAGAGCGACAAGCAGATCTCGTAGGCGACGAACAACAGGCTGCCGACGACAAGATACTGCCGAGGAAATTGCCGTAACTTGGGAAACCCCAGCAAACCGACCAGGAAGATTGAACCCACCGTATAGATAAGCGCGGCGCCTCCGATGGCGCCGAAATTCTCACTGACCCCACGAATCAATCCGACGACCGTGCCCCACAGCACGATCGCCAGCAACCCAAGGATGGTGGCCGTGTTCCGGCCGGGAGAAATCTGCATGACTGTTTCTGCTTTTCTGTTGTCCTGCTGCCAGCGCGTCTTGAAGCGGGCGCGGGCGCCGTGCAAGCGGGCGCCGTGCGAGCGGGCGCCGTGCAGCCGGGCAGTTTAGCGAAAACCAAACGTTATCGTAGTGACCAGCCCGCACGGAGGAAAATCCGTGCCCGCAACCGCGACATACCCACCGAAACCGTGAAGACGAGGGAGTAGCAGGCGCATGGCCATTTCAATACGCAGACTGAGTGATGTTCTTGCCAGCACGGAGTCTGGCCGGCTTTATCGCATAGAAGTCTTCCTGCAAGCGGACGGTCCGCCCACGCCGAACTCGCCGCCCCCGCCCGCCACGCGCTATATCCTTCGGACCTCGGAAGGGGAACAGGTGGACGCGCTGGGCGACAAGCAGTATCGGCTGAAATCAGGGGAAGTCCTGACGGCCCTCGCCCCCCAACAGCCGCCGCGTCCGGGCGTCTGAGTCGCCCCTCCCCACCCACGACGCAGGCCGGCGCGAGCACCCACACCACTGCTACAGGTCGGACGCCACGCGCCGCTTGCCTTGCCCCTTGGCCTGGTACAGCGCCACATCGGCCCGCTCCAGCAATTGCAGCATTGTGATGCCGGACTCCGGATACACCGCAATGCCGACGCTGGCAGATACCGATACGCGGATGCCCGGATAAGGCAAGGACAGGCTGTCGACCAAGGCCTCGGCCACGGGTTGCGCCTGCTCCTTGCCGACGCCCATCAGCAGGACGGCGAACTCATCACCGCCCAGCCGGGCCGCCACATCGGACACGCGGATGGCGCGGCCCATGCGGTCGGCGGCCTCTTTCAGCACGGTGTCGCCCGCGGCGTGGCCGTGCATGTCGTTGACCGCCTTGAACCCATCCAGGTCGATCGCCAGGATAGCGAAGGGCTCTCCCGTACGCTGCGCCACCGCCAATTCACGCAAGACCAGCTCGCCGAACAGCACCCGGTTGCACAGCCCGGTGAGCGGGTCGTAGTGCGCCAGATGCTGCGCGTGCGCCAGCATGCGTGACGCCTGCAACAACGCCGTGCCGACTTCCTCGGCCTCTTTGACGCGGGTGCCGGCCAGTTCGACGGTACGGCCTTCGCCCAGCGCCAGCGCGGGGCCGACCAGACCTTGCACCGCAGACGTCAGTCTGCTGGCCAATCGCAACGCCAGCCACAGCCCCAGGCCAAACGCGAACAAGGTGCCCAATGCCAGCCAGGCGATGGAACGGTACAAGTCCGTAGTCAATAAGGTCATCGGCGCACCGGCCGCAACCGTCCACCCCGACACGGCAGACCGGCTGAACGCGGTGTAGACGGGCGTCCCCTCTTTGGTGGTGGATTCCAATGCGCCCTCGCTGTCCTGCAGCACGGCACGGGTCAGCGATGGGACGGCCTTCTGGCCCACAAACTTGGACGCGTCGCGCGTGCGGGCCACGATGGTGCCGGAACTGTCCAGCACGGCGGCTACCCAGCCATCTGGCAAGGCGCGCCTGCCCAGCGCCGCCCCGATCCGGTCGGGCGAAATGCCCACGTTCAGGCTGTAGGCGACATCCCCCGCGCGCAGAACGGGCACGCCTAGCGCAATGGTGGGCCTGCCGCTGACGCCGCCCGTGAACAAACGGGTCAGCACGGGAGAGCGCGTGCGAAACACCTGGCTCAAATCCTCGGGCGCGCCGGAAAGCGGCAGAGGCGTGCCGTAGGGCACCAGCGTGTTGAGCACCTGATGGCCTTCCTTGTCGGTCAGCACATAGCTGTCGACGATCTGGAAACGCACCGACTCCCGCGCACGCTGATGAAAGCCCGCAAAATCACCGTTGAGCAGATCCGGGGATGACGCCAGCATCTGCACGCCCGCCTCAACGCCGGTCAGTTCACGGTCGAGGATGGACGCCAGATTGCGGGCCAGAAAGATGGTGTCGCGAAAGATGCGTTCCTTTTGAACGACATAGCTTTCGTACACCGCGACAGACGCCACGACCAGCGCCGGCGCAATACAGGTGAAGACCAGAGCCAGCAGACCGGTCCGCATGGAATACCGGTGCGGCGGGCGCGTCCTCACCCCTGCCAGGCTTTCGCCGTCAGCCATTGCCTACCCCTTTTGGACCCATGCGCCTCCCGATACGTCCGTCCCGATCATTACGCCGGGTGGATGAAATTCAGAAATTATTGCAGAAGCCCGCAACCGCACAATCCGCGCACAACGGCCGGATTACGGGCTTAAGCCCTGATTAACCCGCATCATCGCGTCCCCAATTTACTCCGAAATATTGCGCTGCGCGATGACTTCCTGACAGTCAGATACGGATCGCAACTCGTTGCATACGCGGATCGGTCAACGCGTTGCTACTATCGCCGCCATGAATAATCCGTCCCTTAAACCGACCTCCGGCAGCGCCTTGAGCGCGCCCGACAAGACCGTGCTGGTCTATGGCGTCATCGCGGCCCTGCTTGGCGTCGTCATGAATGAACTCATGGCGCATCGGGCTTGGCCTTGGGGCCATCCCTACGCCCTGTATTTCCTGGTGCAATGGCTGACGCTGGCGCCGCTGGCAGGCGCCATGCTGGCGGGGATGACCAGCGCCAGACGCTGGCTGGTCGCACTGGCTGTCTATGGACTGATCCTGCCCGCGCTCACGGCGTATGGGCTGACGGCCGCGTTCGGGTCGCTACCCAACGAACGCGGCGGCTGGCTCCGCGGCAGCGAACTGAGCGTTGCCCTGTTGCTGACCGGCACCGCGGGCTTCATCCTGCTGCCGGTGATTCAGGCGCTGGACGCCACGCGCGCGCAATGGAATTACCCCGCCGTGTTTCGCGCCGCGTGGCGCAATGCCGTCCACCTGGCCCTGAGCCTTTTCCTGGCGGGGGCCGTGTGCCTGCTGCTGACGGCGGCGGGCGCCATGTTCAAGATGATCGGCATCGGAATCGTGCAGCGGGTCGTCGAAAATTCAACGTTCCGCTATGCAGTGTGGCCGATGATTCTGGCGGCATGCCTGGTCGGTGTGCGCCGCCGCCCCGCATTGACCGACACCCTGCAACGTTCCTGGCTGACGCTTAACGCCTGGTTGCTGCCGCTGGTCACGCTGGTGGGCGTGGCCTTCACGCTGGCGCTCGCGGCCCGCATGGCGCTGGGCTTGCAGGCCGTGCAATTGTCGGCGGGCGCACTGATTGCGTTCTCGCTCGTGTGGATCAAGCTGATCAACGCCGCCTGGCAAGACCACGCCGACGCCGCCCCGTTTGGCGCACGACTGGGCGCGCTGCTGCGTGCGGCCATGGTGTGCCTGTTGCCGCTGGCGGCGGTGGCCTTGTACGGCGCCATCGTCCGCGTCGATCAATACGGCTGGACCGTGCTGCGCGCCTGGGGGGTGGCCGCAAGCGGCATCCTGGTGCTGTATGGCGCCGGCTACAGCTGGGCGGCCTTGCGCCCCAAGCGCTACTACCCGGTGTTGGGCGCCACCAACCTCATCACCGCGGCCGCTACGCTGGCCGTGCTGGTGGCGTTCATCACCCCGATTGCCAACCCCATGCGGCTGACGGTCCAAAGCCAGCTGCAGCGCATGATCGACGGACGCCTCGATCCCCACGAGTTCACGTATTACCGTGTCGGTGAAGACTTTGGAAAGTGGGGCGTGGAGGCCGTACAGAAACTGGCCGATGGGGCGGCCAACGCACGAGACCCCCGCATTGCCGTTGCAGCCAAAGAAGCGTTGAAAAGCGGCTACTTCCGCTGGGCGAACAACGAACAGCAGCTAGCCCAGGACATGGCGAACGTGCCGGCCTTCACCACAATCCCCGCGAACACCGAGGTGCCCGCATCGTGGTGGGCGTACTTGATACAGACGTATCCCTCGCAAGCCAAAACGTGCGCCGCGCCCACCAAACCTGGCGTATCCACGGGGCTGTCCAGCCAAGCCGCGGAACCCCGCTGCCAACTGGTCTTTGCCGACCTGACGGGCGACGGCCGTGATGACATCGTGCTGTACGTCACCCCGCCCAGCGATGTGCAGACCAGCACCGTTGAGCGCCTGCCCATCTATACGCCGGACGCCGCGGGCGAATGGAGCCTGCGCGGCCACTTGACCGCCATCAGCTTTTCCATGGATACCGCAGACGAGACGGGCGTTACGGATATCCAGCAGGCCCTCAAGCAGGGGTTGGTTCGCACACAACCCCGAACCGACCGAGACCTGCGCATCGGCGACAACCTGTTCAGGCTGCGTTAGGCGTCAAAGACCAAGCGCGGCGGATGCCGCGCTATTTTTCTTCCAGGTCGGGCGTGCCCGCGAACTGGCTCTTCAGCAAGGTCAGCGCGCCCTTCTCCGCCAAGGCCTCGGTGGGAAAGACGTTCTTGGTGTCTTCAAGCGGGGGGAATCCGATGATGCGTACCCGCGCATGAAACCCTTCGGGCACCTCCGCGAACTCAATATCGAAATTGCGTTCTTCGATCCAGCCTGATCGATGCAGTTTCCATTCCATTGCAACGCGCTCCTGTGTGGGCAAGCCGGCAAAGAAATTGCCGGCAGAGAAAATCGGCAATGCAAAAGGGCCGGCCTGTGTAGACCGGCCCTGCTACACGATACACCCGCGCGGGCGTTACTTGGCGGACGGCGGCGCGTCTTCCGGTTTGGCGAGCAGCTCATCCGACGACGGCGAGAACAGATCCCAGCAGGCCATGAACAGCGCGGCGATCAGCGGGCCGATCACAAAGCCGTTCAAGCCGAACAGCGCCATGCCGCCCAGCGTGGAAATCAGCACCACGTAGTCGGGCATCTTCGTGTCCTTGCCCACCAGAATCGGGCGCAGCACGTTATCGACCATGCCGATGACCAGCACGCCAAACGCGATCAGCACCGCGCCTTTGACGACGGCGCCCGTCAGCAGGAAGTAGATGGCCACGGGCGCCCAGATCAGGCCTGCGCCCACGGCGGGCAGCAGCGACAGAAAACCCATGATCACGCCCCAGAGCAGCGCGCCCTGAATCGACAGAATCGAAAAGATGATGCCGCCCAACGCGCCCTGCGCCGCCGCTACCGCGATGTTGCCCTTGACGGTGGCGCGGATCACGGTCGTGAACTTGCGAAACAGATGCTGCTTGTGCGCGTCGCTCAGCGGCATGGCGCGCTTGATGCGTGCGGACAACTGCGGCCCGTCACGCAACAGGAAGAACAGCAGGTACAGCATGATGCCGAAGCTGATCACGAACTGGAATGTGTCCTGCCCGATGCTCAAGGCCTGGGTCGCCAGGAACTGGCTGGCCTGCATGGCGCCCGCGCTGAGCTTTTCTTGCAAGCTGGGGATGTCGGCCAGATCAAAGCGCGCCAACAGGTCGTGCACCGACGGAGGCAATGCCGCCATCGCCTGCTGGAAGTAGGCGCCGAAATTCAGCTCGCCCGACTTGATGCTCTGATACAGGTTCGCACCTTCACGCACCAGAGACCCGCTGATGGCGACCAGCGGCAGAATGACCAGCAGCAAGACCCCCAACAAGGTGATCAGCGCGGCAAGATTGCGCCTGCCTCCCCACCGCTTGACCAGCCGGCGCTGCAAGGGCCCAAAGATAATGGCAAGAATGGCGCCCCAAAACACGGCGCCATAGAACGGCCACAATAACCAGCCGAACGCGATGGTGACGACGACAAGCAGGAGCAGAAAGGTCCTGAAGTGCAAGCTGGATGATTGACTCATATTCCGTTCCAGGCACGGCGAACGCCGCGAGACCCGCATTGTACAAAGCGCCCGCTACGGGATGCTTTCAAGACCCGCGGCCCGCCGCAAGCAGAATGGTTTCGCGCGCTTCGGCAAGGCCCGCCGACTGCGCATTCAGGCCCTGCAATCGCAGGTTCAGTTCCTGTTGAAGCGTGGGCGTGGCCACACGCGCCTGGCCATCCACAAGCTGAATTTCGGCGGCGTTCGCGGCGACGAAATCCGCGATACCTATTGCGTCGTGCGCCACGGAATCCATGCGCGTCGCAGCCTGCATCAGCTCGGCGGCGGGCGCGGTCACCGCATCGTCATACACGCCGTCATAGACGGGCGCCAAGTCGGCCGGCAGCGTCAGGCCGGCTCGTGCCTTGTCGGCTTTGTCGCGCGCGTCCTGAAGCTTGCCCGCGCTGTCGGCCAGGGTTTTGCGAGCCGCCTCGAACGCCGCCTTGCGTTCCACGATTTCGCCCACCGACCGCAGGGTCTCCACCGCCAGCACGTCGCGCAACGCGCCGGCCGACTTGGCCATTTCTTTCTGGAAATCGGTCATGACGCCGTATGCGTCATCGTAGTCACCCACCGCTTCTTTCTCGGCCTTGGTCAAGGCGGCAAGCGGCAGCAGCGCGTCGCTGGTCACACGAGATTGCAGCAACTGGATGAACGCCACGCGTTCCTGGGGTTCTTTATTGACGCAGGCCGTCATGAAAAGCATTGAGGCCATTGCCAGGCCTGCCAGGCAGGCTCGCCACAGTGACATCCGTATTCTCTCCTTGCCCGCTGCGTGGATGGCGGGCGCATGGGGGCAGATTATCCCGAAGCGCTGGCCCACGGCCGCTTGCCGGCGGATTTTGTTGCGATCGAAGCGAGTTGACACAGGGTTCACGCCCGCAGCGGATAGGCCATGGCGCACCGCCGTGCGGCATCGAAGCCCGCATCCGCTTCGGTTCGCAGGCGGGCGTGCACCCCCGCCGAATACGGCGGCGTCAATTCCACAAAGCCCAGCCGTTGATAGAACGGCGCATTCCACAGCAGCTCGCGGTCGGTGGTCAGCACGACGGCCCCATACCGGCCCGCCGTGCGCGCGTGCACCAACACCGCCTGCATCAACGCCCGCCCCAGGCCCTGGCCTTGCGCGGGCAAGGCGACGGACATTTCCACCAGGAACAGGTCGCCATCCATCGGCTTGGCCAGGGCAAAACCGCACGCCTGACCATCGCGCAACGCGACCCACAACAGGCCGTCCGCTTGGGCCGCAGCCAGCGCGTCAAGCGGAAGCGGCTCGCCGTCGGCGGCCCAGCCCATGGGCGTGCCGCGAAAGCGCTGCGCGGCGGAGCGTTCGATGTCGGCCAGAAGGGCCAGGTCGCTTACTTGGGCGGGTCGGATCATGAAGCAGGACAGTCGGATGGCATAACAGCCAGGGGCAAGACAGCCCGGGGGCATGACAATCAAGAAGCAAAGAAGTATGCACGATGCGCATGGCCGGCCGGAACGAGGCCGCGCCTTCCCGTAAAATGCCCGCTTATATTCAATGCCGGCCGCAATGGCCGCGCGTAACCCAGGCTTGGCTTCACCCATGACTCAACACGCTTCCCCGGCCCCTTGGGGCTTCACCCTGCCCGATTGCCGAGGCGCGGCCGCCCTGCTGTATTTCATGAATGATCTGGCGCGTGTCGTGAACCAGTATCTGGGTCAGGGCCAATTGTCGGACGACGCCTTGGCCGGTGCACAGAAAGCCGTGGACGCCCTGGTGGCGCGCTATGCCGACCTTGATGCCGCACCCGAGGCATTCACTGACGAGCATATCGGCCTGGCGCTGGAAACCGAGCGCCAGCCAGACGGCTCGATGGGCGCGCAAGTGGCCCTGCGGATGTCGCCGCGCCTGGAGGGGCTGATCATCGAAGCCCAACGCCAAGCCCGCGCCGCCGAGCACTAAGCGCCCATGAGGGGGCCTGCCCCCCGGGCGAAACCCGGCGCCCAACCCGCAGGCCCCAAAAAAGACTTGCAAAACCCGCCGACTAGCGATATTATCGATAGTTGATGTGCCTTCACGCCGCCATATTCCCGAAAATAAATAGGCTGAAAGCACGCTGCAAGTACCCCTCCAGAGCTTGGCCGGCCCCCACCCGTGAAAATCGCGAGCGGCCAGCCACCCGGAAATTCGATCCGGTTTGCGAAAACCCATAACGCGAAAACGCAAGCCGCCGACTTCCATCTGGAACCCACGGCAACAGCCAAACACATCTTCACCACACCGCCAGTCCGGTTTGGAAAGAAGCGACCAAACACGTTGCAGACCAAGTCGCACCCACGACAACGCTGCACAGCAACCACCAGAGTCAACCCGCTCTGCGTGGCCCCTCAGGTCTGAAGAGCGCATGCCCCGACATGCACGCCACTTGACCTGAACCGATACCGTCCTGGACTGACTGACGATATCGGCCGCAACACCCACGCATCACCCCGTTACGCGCGCAAGCAAAAACATGAGAATGCGCAAACTGACGGCAACACTTGTGCGTTACTGTCATGCATGCCTGTCCGATATGTCTGAAAGACGTTACCCGGCCGGACATGGCAAACGCGAAGTCGCGAGGCGCTTTTGGTACGTCCGCCCCTTCGTGGCATGAACTAGACGCCGCTTTCTAATAACTAGAACTTAAGAGAACACACACCATGAATACTCGTTTCACTACCTCGGACCTGATCCGACGCCCGGCTCATACGATGCTGGACAACACGCCGATCCACATTGGCGACATCGTTTATCTGCAACCGGCCAACGGCCCGGCCATTCGCGCCACGGTCATCTTCAACGCGCCGATCGACGGCACCACGACCTACACGACGGAAGTCGTGCCTTGCGGCGTGACGTCGCAAAAGGCGCCCGGCCAGCGTATCCGCTTCCGCCACGAACACGTGCATCGCATCGAGTCCGTGCGCAGCAACACGACGCACTAAACGCAACACCCTGGCTCATTGAGCCAGTTCGACCTCGCCGCGCATCATGCGCGGCGAGTGCTTTTTACGCGTGATAAAGTCGCAAGCACCTTAGTCCGGGCACGCTCACCATGCAGAACAACCGTCTCGCGATCCGCATCTGGGATCTTCCCACCCGCCTCTTTCACTGGGCGCTCGTCGTCTGTATCGTCGGCGCGTTCGTCAGCGTAAAGCTGGGCGGCCTGTATATGGATTGGCATGTGCGCTTCGGCTGTACGGCGCTGGGCCTGATCATCTTCCGCCTGTTGTGGGGCATCGTCGGCCCGCGCTACGTCCGCTTCACCCAGTTCGTGCGCGGCCCTGGCTCCATCGCCCGCTACCTGAAAGGCGCGGCCGCGCCCGCCGGCCACAACCCGCTGGGCGCGCTGTCGGTGCTGGCGCTGCTGCTGGTTGTCGGCTTTCAAGCCGTCAGCGGGCTGTTCACCACCGACGACATCATGACGCAAGGCCCCTTGTTCGGCTATGTCAGCGAAGCCACCGCCGGCGCGTTGACCTCGTGGCACAAGTTGAACGAGTGGGTAATCATTGCGCTGATCGCGCTGCACCTGGCAGCCGTCGCCTGGTATGCGGTGGTTCGCCGCAAGCGCCTGGTGCGCGCCATCATCACGGGTGATGTCGACGCCAAGGACCTGCCCGCCGGCACGCCGCCCGCACAAGACGGCTTTGCCGTTTGGCTGCGCGCGCTGTTGCTGGGCGCCTGCGTGACGGGATTGGTGTTGTGGATACGGTCGCTGGAAGTGGTGGCCGACATGTCCTTTTCCTGAACACGCGCGGCGCAGGACCAAACAAAAAGCCCTTCGAATTTTCGAAGGGCTTTTTGTTTGCAGCGATCGAGGCCGTCCGCGAACGGCTCGCGCCTTACTTCTTCTTGCGGTAGGAATCGTGGCAAGCCTTGCAGCTTGCGCCGACATCACCGAAGGCAGCGCGCAGCTTGTCCAGATCGCCCGCATCAGCGGCCGCCGACAGCTTCACGATGTTGTCCTGGAACGCTTGCTGCTTTTGCTTGAAGCCTGCGGCGTCGCTCCAGATTTCGGGGCGGGCATCGCCGCCTTCCGTACCCGGACCGAAAGCCGTCCACGGCAGCGCCGACAAGGTCTTCAACACTTCAACGTTGGCCTTGATCTGCGCGGCATCGTAGGGTGCCTGGCCCTTGACCACCGGCGTCATGCGCCCGAAATGCGAGGCCATCAGCGTCAACGCCGATTGGCGGTACTTGACCGCATCTTCGGGCTTGGCGAACTGCGCCGACGCGGTCGTCGCCAACAGCGGCCCAACGGTCATACAGGCCAACGCGGCAAGCGTGGACAACTTCTTCATTGCAATCTCCCGTAAGAACAACAAGGATGCCGCGCGCATGACGCGCGCGGCATGGCGACTATACCGCCCGAGCCAGCTCGGCGGCCAGCCCGATGTACGAGCGCGGGGTCATCGCCAGCAGACGGGCCTTGGGTTCTTCAGGCAACGCCAGGCCCTGGATGAATTCTCGCAGGGCTTCTTCGGTGATGCCCTTGCCGCGCGTCAAGGCCTTGAGTTGTTCGTACGGCTGCGGAAGACCATAGCGGCGCATCACGGTCTGAACCGGCTCGGCCAGCACTTCCCAGCACGCGTCGATATCGGCGTCGATGGCGGCCGTGTTGACTTCCAGCTTGCCCAGGCCGCGCATGCACGCGTCCCACGCCACCAGGCAATAGCCCAGGCCCACGCCCAGATTGCGCAGCACGGTGGAGTCGGTCAGGTCGCGCTGCCAGCGGGAGATCGGCAGCTTGTCGGCCAGGTGGCGCAACACGGCGTTGGCCAGGCCCAGATTGCCTTCGGAGTTTTCGAAGTCGATCGGGTTGACCTTGTGCGGCATGGTCGACGAACCGACCTCGCCTTCTTTCAGGCGCTGCTTGAAGTAGCCCAGCGCCACGTAGCCCCAGACGTCACGGTCCAGATCCAGGACGATGATGTTGGCGCGCGTGATGGCGTCAAACAAGGCCGACATCCAGTCATGTGGTTCGATCTGGATGGTGTGGCGGTTCTGGGTCAGGCCCAGGCCGGACAGCACGCGCTGGCTGAAGGCGGGCCAGTCGATTTCCGGATAGGCGGACAGGTGGGCGTTGTAGTTGCCGGTAGCGCCGTTCAGCTTGGCCAGCGGCTCGACGGCTTCAACAGCGGCGATGGCGCGGTTCAGGCGCGCGGCCACGTTGGCGAATTCCTTGCCCAGCGTGGTCGGGCTGGCCGGCTGGCCGTGCGTGCGCGACAGCATCGGTTGGTCAGCCTGGGCCACGGCCATGTCGTTCAGCTTGGCGGCCAGTTCACGCAGGCGCGGCACCACAACCTGGTCGCGGGCGCGCGACAGCATCAGCGCGTGCGAGGTGTTGTTGATGTCTTCAGAGGTGCAGGCAAAGTGGATGAACTCGGCGGCGCGGGCCAGCTCGGCGTCATCGGCCACTTTTTCCTTCAGCCAGTACTCAACGGCCTTCACGTCATGGTTCGTGACGCGTTCGATGTCCTTGATGCGGGCGGCGTCGGATTCCGAAAAATCCTGCACCAGCTGTTGCAGGCGCTGGCGCGCGGCTTCAGAAAACGAGGGCAGCTCGGGCAGGCCGGCGTCGGACAGGGCGACGAGCCAAGCCACCTCGACTTCGACACGGTGCGCCATGAAGCCGGCTTCGGACAGCAGACCGCGCAGCGCGTCGCTCCGGGAAGCGTAACGGCCATCCAATGGCGAAAGGGCATTCAGTTGGCTCAATTGATCGGCGATTTGCATGGTCTGGAGAAGAAATGGCTACGGATGGGAAAACCCGACGATTTTATCATCCGAGGGCGCGCAACATTGTGGCAAACTGGCGAAGATTCCGGCCGGCGGCCGGTTAGACCGTCATACGGCCTGCTATACTTCGGCCGCTTTTCGACTCCGCTTGTGACTCCATGAAACTGATCGGCTCGCTTACCAGTCCATACGTACGCAAAGTGCGTATCGTCATGGCCGAGAAAAAGCTGGACTACCGGCTTGAACTCGAAAACGTCTGGTCCGCCGACACGCAGATCCAAACGTACAACCCGCTGGGCAAGGTTCCGTGCCTGGTCATGGAAGACGGCGGCGCGCTGTTCGATTCGCGCGTCATCGTTGAATACGTGGACACCCTGTCTCCCGTTGCCCGCCTGATCCCGCAACAGGGCCGCGACCGCGCGGCTGTGAAGTGCTGGGAAGCCATCGCAGACGGCCTGCTGGATGCGTGCGTGGCTATCGTCAAGGAAAACCAGCGCCCCGAGGCGCAACGCAGCCCGGAATGGATTGAACGCCAGTTCAGCAAAATCCACGCCAGTCTCGACGCCATGAACAAGAGCCTGGGCGAAAACGCGCACTGTATGGGCATCAACTACAGCCTGGCCGACATCGCCGTCGGCTGCGCGCTGGGCTACCTGGACCTGCGCTTCGCCGAGCTTGACTGGCGCGCCAACCACCTGAACCTGGCCCGCCTGTACGACAAGCTGTCCCAGCGCCAATCGTTCCTCGACACGGTTCCCAAGACCGCCTGATCGCCACAGACCGCCCATCCACGATGGGCGCCTGATCAGACATCGGCCGCATTGCGGCCGATTTTCATTGCTGCGGCCGGAAGATTCCGGCCGCGTATTGCCGAACCCGCGCTATTGGGCGGCGAACGTCTGCCAGGCCTTGAACAGCATGTAGGCGGCCAAGGCGAACAGCAGGCAGGCGAACACGCGCTTCAAGGTTTGCACGGGCAGGCGGTGCGCCATGCGCGCGCCCATCGGCGCCGTCAGCACGCTGGTGCACACCAGCGCCAGCAAGGCCGGCCAATAGATATAGCCCAGCATGCCGGGGCGGGACGCGCCTTCGTTCAGGCCCGACACCACATAGCCCACGCTATTGGCCAGCGCAATGGGAAAGCCCAGCGCGGCCGACGTCGACACGGCGTTATGCAAGGCCACGTTGCACCAGACCATGAACGGCACGGACAGGAAACCGCCGCCCGCCCCTACCAGACCCGACAGGAAACCGATGCCTGCCCCGGCTGCGCTGGTGCCCACCACGCCGGGCATCTGGCGCGCCGGCTTGGGCTTTTTGTTGCGCAGCATGCTCCAGCCCGAATAGCCCACGAACAACGCAAAGAACAGCGACAGCCACAAGGTGCTGAGCGCGGCGAACACCGCCCCGCCCGACACCAGCCCGCCAATGATGATGCCCGGCGCCATCGCCCACACGATGTTCCATTTGATGGTGCCCCGCTGCTGGTGCGCCCGGACGCTGGACACGGAGGTGAACAGGATGGACGTCATCGACGTGGCGATGGCCGCGTGCACGACCAGATCAGCCGGCATGCCCTGCCAGGCGAACAGCATCGTCAGGAACGGCACCAGCAGCATCCCGCCGCCAATGCCCAGCAGCCCCGCGGCAAACCCCACCACCGCGCCCAACACCAGCAGGCAAATCAACATCGACACATCCACAACCGTCTCCTCTCGTTTTGTTTTGAATACTTGCTTCTCATGAACAAGGCCCCGCAGGGATCGCACCCGCGGGGCCTAGTCCGGACCCACACGCACCAGACGGCAGCGTCCTTTACAGGATGATGCCGCCGCCCAGGCAAACCTCGCCATCGTAAAGCACGGCCGACTGGCCGGGCGTGACGGCCCACTGCGGCTCGGTGAAATCCAGCGCAAAGGTATCGCCTTCGGCGCGCTCCAGACGGCAAGCGGCGTCCGCCTGACGGTAGCGCGTCTTGGCGCCATAGCTGGCGATGGCAGGCGGATGCCCGGCCACCCAACTGGCGTCTTGCGCCTGCAACTGGCCCGACAGCAGCCAGGGGTGGTCATGCCCCTGCACCACGTACAGGATGTTGCGCTCCAGATCCTTGCGCGCCACGTACCAGGCTTCGGCCGTGCCATCTTCACGCTGGCGGCCCTTCACGCCGCCCACGCCCAGGCCCTTGCGCTGCCCCAGCGTATAGAACGACAAGCCCTCGTGGCGCCCGACCTTCTGGCCTTCGGGCGTCAGAATCGGACCCGGCTCGGTCGGCAGATAGCGGTTCAGGAATTCACGGAACGGGCGTTCGCCGATGAAGCAGATTCCCGTGGAATCTTTCTTGGCGGCGTTATGCAGACCGATTTCGTGCGCGATGCGGCGCACCTCGGTCTTGTGGATTTCGCCCAGCGGAAACAGCGTGCGCGACAACTGCGCCTGATTCAGCCGATGCAGGAAGTAACTTTGGTCCTTGGACGCATCCAGCGCTTTCAACAGCTGGAACTGCGTGCCGCCGCCGTCTGCCGGCACCTCGCGCACCCGCGCGTAGTGACCGGTGGCGATGTGCTCGGCGCCTAACGCCATGGCATGGTCCAGGAACGCCTTGAACTTGATCTCGGCGTTGCACAGCACGTCAGGGTTGGGCGTGCGGCCCGCGGAATACTCGCGCAGGAATTCCGCGAACACGCGGTCTTTATATTCAGCGGCGAAGTTGACGAACTCGAAATCCACGCCAACCAGGTCGGCGACGCTGGCGGCGTCAAGCAGATCCTGGCGGGTGGAACAGTATTCGGAATCGTCGTCGTCTTCCCAGTTCTTCATGAACAGGCCAACGACGTCATAGCCTTGCTGTTTGAGCAGCCACGCGGTGACCGAAGAATCGACCCCGCCCGACATGCCGACCACAACGCGGCCTTTCTTGGTGGATATTTGACTCATGATGGCGCTTATTTTAAATCGGACACGGCATCTTCCCGCGGCTGCGGCTCAGCCGCCCGCGAGACTTCCATCAGCCAGGCGCGAAAGGCCTGCAACGTAGGCAGGTTGGCCTTCTGCTCGGGATAGCACAGGTAATAGCCCATGCGCGCGCGGATGGGCAGCTTGATGGCGACGGCCAGCTTGCCGTCGCGCAGTTCGTCTTCGATCAGGCAGCGCGGAATCAGCGCAACGCCAAACCCCGCCGCGGCCGCCTGCGACAAGAGCGCGTACTGATCAAAGCGCGCCCCTTCCAGGCTGCGCCGGGAATCGCATCCGGCCTGCTCGAACCAGTCGCGCCAGCCTTCCAGCGCCGATGTGTGGTGCAGCAGCGGATACGCCAGCAACGCTTCCGGCGACGGGCAGCCGCCGGGGATCAAGCGCGGGCTACAGACGGGCACGATCTCTCGTCCAACGATGTAGTCCGACCCGCTGCCCGGCCACAGCCCTTCGCCAAAGCGCACGGCGGCATCCAGTTCCGGCGTCGAAAAATCGTAGCCCTGGCGATGCGGCAGAAACTCAACGTGGATGTCGGGGCGCAAGCGCATGAAGGCGGTAAGCCGCGGAATCAGCCAGCGCGCGCCGAAGGTCGGCATACAGGTCAGGTTGAGCGTGCCGCCCTGCCCCTGATGCGCAATCAGCTCTACGGTTGCGGCCTCGATCTGGCCCAGCCCCGCCTGAATCTTCGTCAGATAGCTGCGGCCCGCTTCGGTCAGAACCAGGCCTTGCCTGATCCGCAGGAATAGTTCGACGCCGACGAACTCTTCCAGATGTTTCACCTGTTTACTGACGGCGCCCTGCGTCACACACAGTTCCTGCGCCGCGCGCGTAAAGCTGCTGTGTCTGGCGGCCACTTCAAAGGCCTGCAGATCGGTTAAAGAGGGACAGAAACGTCGCATGATTCGCCCCCACGCAGGGGTGGGGCTCCGGCCCGGCAGATCAGCGAAACGTGCCGGAAAAGTTACACAAAAGTAACGCCCGGACAGTGCCGCCAACAGAGAGGCATGAAAAAAAGTCATAGCTTACGGAGAAACTTTCGTTTGCGCAAACCGCCCCGCCAGGAAAGAATCATTGCGTTTGCGTCTGCCTTTGCGCATCCGCTTTCCATTTATTAGGGGAATTCATGCAACGCCGTAATGTAGTCCTGGGCCTCTGTGTCGCTGCCGCGACCTTGGCCACGCCGCTGATCTCGGGTATCGCGCACGCTGAAGATGCGTATCCGAGCAAGCCCATCCGCCTGATCGTTCCCTTCCCGCCCGGCGGCACCACCGACATCGTCGGCCGCCTGTTCGCGGACAAGCTGGGCAAGGAACTGGGTCAGACCGTTGTGGTGGAAAACCGCGGCGGCGCCGGCGGCTCGATCGGCAGCGCATTCGTCGCCAGCAGCGCGCCGGACGGCTACGTGCTGGGCATCGCTACCGTCAGCACGCACGGCATCAACCCGGCCATCTACCCGAACCTGCCGTTCGATGGCGAGAAGGATTTCACGCCGATCTCGAACCTGGCGGCCGTGCCGAACATCATGACGATCAACCCGAAGGTACAGGCCAAGAACATGGCCGAGTTCATCACGCTGGCCAAGAGCCAGCCGGGCAAGCTGACGTACGCATCGGCCGGCAACGGTTCGGTCTCGCACATGATGGGCGAACTGTTCAAGATGGCCTCGGGCACCGACCTGATGCACGTGCCGTACCGCGGCGTGGGCCCGGCGCTGAACGACGCGCTGGCCGGCCAGGTCGACGTCATGTATGACAACCTGCCGTCCACGCTGCCGCACGTGCAGTCCGGCCGCCTGATCGCCATGGCCGTTGCTTCCCCGAAGCGCGTGGCCAGCCTGCCCAACGTGCCCACGTTCGCCGAAGCCGGCCTGCCGGCCGTGAACGACGCGTCCTGGTTCGGTCTGGTTGCCCCGGCCAAGCTGCCGGAGCCGATTCTGGCCAAGCTGAACGCCGCCGTGCAGAAGGTCAGCGCGGAAGCCGACGTCAAGTCGCGCCTGGAAGCGCTGGGTGCTGAACCCGCCGCCAACAGCTCGGCCGACTTCGGCAAGCAGATCGCCGCTGAAATCGCCAAGAACAAGCGCATCGCCAAAGAAGCCAACGTGAAGATCGACTAAGCGATCTTCGGCCCCCGCCGCGCAAGCTTGTGCGGCGGGGGCCTCCGATTCACGAACGCAACACCTCTATATGCGAATTACCCAACCCCTGTCTTACCGGCTCGACCTTCCGCAGCAATATCCGGATTCGGAACCCTCGGCCCCGCTTGTGCTGGACTCTCCGCACAGCGGCACCGCCTACCCTCCCGATTTCGCGGCCGCGGTGGACTTTGGCGCACTGCGCACTGCCGAGGACACCTGGGTTGACGACCTGTGGGGCGACGCGCTGGACATGGGCGTACCGATGATTGCCGCCGCGTTCCCGCGCGCCTACATCGACGCCAACCGCGCCCCCGACGAGATCGACGAACTGTTGCTGGACGAAGCTTGGCCCGATGCCATCAATGCATCGCCCAAGGTCAAGCTGGGCAAGGGCCTGATCTGGCGCATGCTGGATGACGGCACCCCGCTGTACAACCGCAAGCTGACAGTGGAAGAAGTGCGCCACCGCATCAACGCCTGCTGGAAGCCGTACCACGCGGCGCTTGGCCAAGTGCTGGATTCGGCACACCAGAAATTCGGCAAGGTCTGGCACATCAACTGCCACTCCATGCCCAGCGTCGCCGGCGCTTTCGCCACCGACCGCCCCGGCTTGGTCCACCCCGACTTCGTGCTGGGCGACCGCGACGGCAGCACCAGCGACCCGGCCTTCCGCGAATTCATCGCGGCCTGGCTGCGCGAACGCGGCTACAACGTGACGGTGAACGATCCCTACAAGGGCGTCGAACTGGTGCGTGCCTTTGGCCGCCCGCAAGAAGGCCGCCACAGCTTGCAGATCGAAATCAACCGCAAGCTGTACATGGATGAAGTCACGCTGCGTCCGACGGAAAACTACGGCCGCCTGAAGGCCGATCTGCGCGACCTGACCGCTGCGCTGATCAACTGGACTCGCGCGCAAACGGCCTGACGCCGGACGTTTGCGAGCAGGTGCCGGCCAGCGGCGTGGTAAGACTGGCCGGAGCAAGTGGGGTGTAAACCTCGAG
>Ga0256881_1000004_pt1 | contig 41407 bp, 33 predicted proteins | sample MC6MC0439MT_FD_186334 | JGI IMG/M metagenome (GOLD analysis project Ga0256881, IMG submission 186334) | Metatranscriptome of enriched soil aggregate microbial communities from Iowa State University, Ames, United States - MC6-MC0439-MT... | ecosystem: Environmental > Terrestrial > Soil >... | reverse complement strand
CGGTCGTTCATTTTGCTTTGGCGTCGTGGCGGGGGCGGCGGGCGTGCAGTGTTTGCCGGCGTTGCCTGGGTTTTTTGCGCTGGTGTTGATTGCCGGCTCAGGCGGCGTCGCATGCGTGGTTTGGGTCCGCTGCCGCGGTGACAGCGTTCGCATCTTTTGTTCTTTGTTGCTGGGACTGAGCAGCGGCACGCTCAACGCCTGTGTTCAAGCACATGTCCGCGTAAACGACGCGTTGTCAGACTTGCATCAAGACCAGGTATCGCGCCTGATTCTGCGCGTGGCGGAACTGCCTGATGGCGATGACCGGCATCAGCGTTTCGTGGGCGAACTGGCTGAACCGCCGCGCGCGGGCATTCCTTCGCGCGTGCAAGTCACATGGCAGACGCCGCCCGGCGCGTCGTCCGGCATGCCTGCGGTGGTCCCGGGTCAGGTCTGGCGCATGGCCGTGGTGTTGCGGCGGCCGCACGGGGTGTTGAACCCGGCAGGGCCGGACGCCGAGGCGCGGATGTTTGCGCGTGGGCTGCGTGCGGTGGGCACGGTGCGAGGGCAGCCGCGCTTGGTGGATGATCAGCCTTGGGCGTCGGCGGGCATCGCCATCGAACGCGCGCGGCACCATGTGCGGGCGGGTTTGCGCAAGGCCTTGGGTGACCACCGCTATGCGCCGGTGTTGATTGCGTTGGCGATCGGGGATCAGGCAGGGGTGGCGCGTGTTGCCGACCAAAACAGCTCTGAACCAATCTGCTCAGGTAGATCTCTGATTCCAAAGGAAAATGCAGAGTCACGGCATTTTCCTGTGAACACTTCGTTCGTGAACCGACGGCGGCTCCAAAATCTGCGGCTCAAACAATTTGAGCCTGAAGTGGGGCGATGGTCGCGCCAGGTCTGCTCAGAGGTTGCTCGCCAAACATCGCTTAGTTGAGGTAAATGAAGGTGAAAGGACAAGCGCTAGTTCGTGCCGGCTCGGGCGAATAGCAGGCGCTTCTGATGCTTTACATAGACAGAAAATTCGGACGAGCGACGCTGCCAGTAACTCGATCCGGAGATCGCTACAAGCGATTACCGTCTACTTTCGGCCAGCCGGTCAATTCAAAGGAAGGCGGGCGCTCAACGGTGGTGGCCCTAACCCAGTTTTTAGTACCCTCCAATTTAGAGAAATCCGGCACTCTCTCTTGGTACTGATCATGAGTTTCCGCGACCTTATGAGCTGTTTGGTGTCGATCGTGATCGTGCTCCAGCCCGCGTGCTCAAGCGGGTTGGCACCGAGTTCCAGTGCAAGTGCGAGGAGGGCCAACTTGCTTGGCGGGGTCGCCAAGCAACGGTTTCCCTACGGCAAAAAGCGAAGGCCTCGCTTTCAGCGAGGACCCCATAGTCCGATAACCAAATTAGCCGCTTTTGGCAGATCGACATAGTCGGTGGGCAACGCGTACGCCCCCCATGGAGAGCTCAGCGGCTATTGCATTGTCGTTCTAGTTTAAAAACTCCCCTCAAAAAGACGCTGCGCGCGCCTTGCCGGCCCGACGCAAAATCGGTGTTCAACGTCGAGGCAAGGATGGCATAGCAGTGTTTGCGTCCGGGTTGGAGTGCCCAACACACCGGGCCTGCTTCGCCTCTGCTTCCCTAATTGCGTCTTGAATCGCTTGCCAGTCGTTCACTTCAACCGCGGAATGATGGCAGGCGACTTCCGCCCCCCCGGTCTTCTCGCCGGCAGCAGCCAAGGCCGCGGCGAACGCGCGTAAGCGCTTCTGGGATTGTTCGTCCATTTAGCACTCCTTTCTAGAGATCAAATTCAGCGCTCTATTAAGTTCCTCCGCTACAACGGCGCGAAGGGGTGTATCTTCGACTTGCATAAGAACTTCCGAGATTATCGAGAAGTTGTCGAGTAATACGCCAGATTCCACTCGAAGACGTGCGCGGGCGTAAGCCTTGTCGACTGCGACGACCTCGTCAAAGCGTAAACACCGGTCGAAGAATTGGCACAGTAGGCTGAACACAAGTGTCGCCTGCAGAATTCCGTGTGCTGGTCGGAGCTTGTGACGCCATGGCGACCAGTACTGGCCTTGCCTGAATCCTTGCGGCATGCGCTCGGCGAGCATTATGTTTAGCCAAGTATGCGTCGCCTCATGCAGAACAGTCTCCGCACGTCGAACCAGGCTGTCAGTACGATCGCAAAAAAGTGTTCCCCGAAGGCCGGACAACGTGTAGCTATTGCTTGCCTCCAGCAGGGTTTTGTCCGCCAGTTCGATCGCCAATCCGGCACATCCTTCAACGGTATGCATGAATCCCGCTCGCCGAAGCAGCCTGATCGCGGTTTCGTAGTCATTCCCGCCGTAACTGCTTTTCGCACTTACAGCAGATGCAGTTGCCAGGAAAAGCGGAGTTTCATAGTCATGGTCGCTCACTTTGAGGCAATCTTTACTGCGGATGACAAGCGGGAACCCCGTGTGCTTTAGCTTGAGCGTCGCCAAAAGCAATTCACGCACTGCGGCCAGTGATCCTTTACCCGTAACTGCGCGCTGCGCGTGATAGACGATATGTTCGAGCAAAGCGCCGGCTGGGTCGCGGCACCAGTGCGTTGCATCCAACTCCACACGCATTTCGGGAAACAGTAACGCCACTGCAGCGCACTGAGTCTGACGACGGCGTGACAGCGTATCATTCAAGGTCGTGTCGAGTGCACGATACTCGAGCCTTTGAGCGTTCCCGCCTGCGTCTTCTGCGCACATTTTAGCGATTGGCGCTCCCTGGCCGATAACTAGCAAGTGAGGCAGTTCGGCGGCTAGAGGTTCCCAATGGAAATCAAAGCGTTCGGGGACGGCGCCGACCGTTTCCGAATGCTCCTCCCAGTGCGTCCACTTCTCTCTCTGCGCTGAGTCCAGTCTGACAAGAAAGCAGTGCCGCTCCTGCAATTCTTCTCGAAACGGTCGCATATCATGCACGAAAATACCCAGTGACTCGAGTATTCCCTCGTTGACGTGCAAGCCGGTTTCCTCGGCGAGCTCGCGCGCCGCCGCTGCCGCTACCGATTCGCCGTGCTTGACCGTACCGGAGGGAACCTGATATCCGACTTCAGGATGCGCAAGATGGGCAAACACGAGTAGACGACCATTGGAGATGACGTAGACGCTAACTTTTGTTCTTGACTTCATCACGGGGATCCGATCGCCGAGGAAAACGAGTTGTCGATGAACTCCGCCAAGCTTCCACGCACGTCGGTCAGAACGCGCCGCATCGTGCGTAGCTACGACCCGGCGCGTTCGAAAAATTTGACCATCCCCTTGCGTAGGAGCAACTCAAGAAAGGAATGAACCGATCCTGTTCCAACGCCTCCCGAAAAAGCAAAGCTTCGGTTCCCAGAATGAAACCGCGGTTGGTATATACGTCTGGTCGAAAACTAAGTTGGCTTCAGTCATTGCACAGTAGACACATCCACTAACCTGGCTCCAACGCCCTACGGCGCGCTCAGCCAAGTGTCGCACCAACTTTGCCAGCGAACACTGCTAACAATTCCCTCGCTTCGTGCTCGCCGAGCGAGCGTAGGAACTCATAAAGAGGCAGTACGAGGGATGCCTGCGACAAATTGGCTACCTACGCATACACCCGCGTACAGATAAAATTCACGCCGACATCAGGAAAATCGCGGGAGTAACGGGCTGATACGGGACCAATTTCGATGCCGACGTACGTCCGTGTCCGACCGCCGGCTACCCGCCAGTTCATCACGTTGCACTGTTCCATACTGCTGTCCAAATTCAGCGGCGGCAACCGAACGCTCGGGACGGGGCGCTCCAATGAACGTGGGAGAGGGAGGGCTGCGGTGGTTGCTCAAACGGCTCAAATTTGCTGCGCTTGCACCGCCGTTCATCTTATCGCGCAACATGATTTTGTGGCGTAGCAGACGCTCCGGAAAATGCCTCTTGCAGAAATTTCGCGACGCGTTGGACTTCCTTGCTCCTGTGCTCGAAGTAATCATATATGTTGCTATTGGGGCTTTGATGGAGATACACGTCAACGACCGCAACGCGGCGAGTGCTCGCTTCGTCGTATAGGTACCACGGGTAGACGGCTACTCGGCATACCACTAGCAGCGGATTGAGATGTGTCCTGCAGGCCCCGAGGACTCGAAGCAAACGCAGCAGCTGGCGCGTTGTGCACGGCAAAATGCCGACGTGACACTCGCTGTAGGAACCGTCATAGAGGTGCCCCTCACAACTTGTATAGGTCATGAAACCGGCGTTGGTCAGAGCCGTGACCAGCGGGCGGATGCCCGGCTCTAGCGCGGCGGCGAACTGCGGCTCATCTGGAGTAAAGATATCTGCATAAGTGCCGCCCACCTCGCCGGAGTGGTTGATGTTGCCTGCTGGCGATACCGAAAAGCTCTTGGCATTGACCACAGGAGCAGAGCCATCCCACTCGCCGACCAGCTGACCCACGCAGCGAATTGAGTTCACCGCGCGCGGCGCCGCGCGATCACGAGGCATAGTGAACCTCATCGGTGTGCATGGCAATCGATGCGAGCAGCGACCTGCGATGCGCGCAGTAGGATGTTCGGTCTCCCTTGGCCAGCAAGCGCCGGCGGGTCGCAAGACATCCGCCGCCGCACGCCTGCGCAATCGTGCAGGTGCGGCACATCTCGAGCAGTTCGCGAATGTCCAACGTGGTTGGACCGGTCCACAACGCATGCGCCGCCGCCAGCGGTGTCACATCTCCGATTGGCCCGTAGTCCACGTCACGGCGATCGAGCTCGTCGCACGAACCGAACGTGTCGTCAGGGTAAAGCGTGTACACGTGCGAGCACTTGCTAGCTGAAAAATGGCAATTGTTCGTCGGAAGTCCGCCGATGGAGCGCAGCGCGGATGCCGCCGGTTCAAGCAGGTAGTGCCCGGGGCCTATGTTTGCGAGCCAGAAGTCGAGAGCCTCCTCCACGAACGATGTATATTGCGAGGGCGTGATTCCCCAGGGAAGGGTTGCGCCGCGACTCTCATCTATTGCGATGCGCACAGCGCGACGGCGCACCGGCCCTAGTCCTTGGTCAACCTTCGTGTCGAAGCAAGGCACCAACTTCAGAACTTTCACTGCTGGATGCGCCGCGAAAAAGCGCAGGATGGTTTCGACGCCGTCCAGCGAGCCCCGGTGGACGACGCAAATCACGCCTACTGCAACACGTTCAACAGTACACGCTTGTAGCGCCTTAACCACGGCAGCTGTCGACGGGCGATCCCGGGGATCGACACGCATCTGGTTGAACTCCTCCGGGCCGTCCAAACTGATGCCTATCTGCAAAGATGGGAACAAGCCGCGCAGGAAGCGGATACGGCTGCGGTCCAGCAGCACACCATTAGTCTGCATCGTGAGTCGAACGAGGCGGCGTTGATAGCGCTCTAGCAAGGTTGCGAGTTCGGTGAATGCGGCGGCAGGATAAAGCGTTGGCTCGCCCCCGTGCAGCTCCAGTGCGAACGGGCCTTGCGGAAGTTGACTGAGGAAGCGTTCGATACTGGACACACGCAGCATTCGGGAACCGCTGTAAGGTTTACGCTTTTCGTAGCAGTAGCTGCAGTCAAGGTTGCAGGTCTCGCCAACCAGCTTCAGGATCACCGAAACAGGATCGTCCCAGCGCACTAGGCGGAAAACCGGATAGTTCATGGGCATTCCTGGTTCATCGTAAGAATTAGCTTTTGAATGACGGGCATAAGTACGTGCTGTACCTGCCGCTGTAAAGTCACGAAATCCAGCTCGTTAGTAAGTTGGAGGAGCTCCACCCCAGCGAGGTCGCAGTTCGACAATAGTTGCTCGTACCCTGCCACGATTCGGCGTAGGTCCGACGGGCGCTCATAGTGCCGGGTGTGCCGCCCACGCTGCAGGATTCGGTCATAAGCCTGGTCAGCTTCCGCGCGGATGTAGATCAGCAGATCGGGTTGTACCGTGCCTGCGCATCGATGCAGCTCCAGCGTCCATTGTTTTGGTATCTCGTACAGCGCTTCGTGATAGACAGCGTCGCTGTAAAACCATCGATCGGCAATCACTACGGCGCACCTGCGCATCGGTTCGACATTGCGTAAGCCGTGCAGTCTTTTGTCGTGCATATACGCTTGCGACAGCGTCTTCGGAGACGCCTGGGAGCGTTGCTCCCGAGCGCAAACAAGGGTACGCGCGTGCCAAGGGTGCAGCCATGAGTGTTGTCCTATAGTCACAGTCGGAATACATGCTGCATCCATTTCGGCGCGCAGCATCTCGCGGACCGTAGTCTTTCCGGCCCCGTCGCAGCCTTCGAGAACAACAAATGGCATCATCCGGACCAGTCCTCATATAGCGCACCGAGCGTGGTGACATAGTCGAAGACGCTGCCGCGAAGGAACAACTGGCGATTCCATGACGCGTTCCAGTAACAGGTCAGGTGCCGAGTGAGCGGGTAGTCCGCGAGCGCCTCCTCGACGAACGTTGATCCGTCTGGCTGTTTTCGGACGGAGCTGCCAGTGCGCACAGAAAACTCAGCGCTCATAAGAGCTGCCATGTAATCGGAAGCGGCATGCAGCGCGTGATCTACTTCTGCAGCGGATCGCGGCACGACTGTGGCCTCGGCCTCAATCCATAGGCCAACAAGATCGCGCGCCGCTTGTTCGACGGTGGCTGCGGCCGCCTGCCGGCAATTCATGTCACGCTCAAGATGAACTGTGTGCGGGTGTCGGTGGGGCGCGTTCAGGACGAATCCGCCAATTGATAGCGCGGGCAGCCAATCCATCCCGGCCGCTGAGATGCACGCTAGAGCATCTTCTGCCAGTGCGCGTGAGGTTCGATCTGTCGCGTCGCTACCATATAGGCCATAGATTCGCTCATCGGATGTTTGGATGTGCCCCAGTCGGTGGGCCATGAGGATGGGGCTGGCGGCCTCGCAAAGCCGCAGAGGGCAGAGTGCTCCCTCCCGTAGGCCCGGCGTAGAGCACGCCAGCCCTGTATGAACGCTGAGTATGACTGGCTCGACGAATTGAAAGTGAAAGTGCACCGTCCGGCCATCGAGCATGCTTGTTTGCATTTGGTCCAATTCGATCTCTTGGACAGGTTCGAATGCGGCCGGTGGGAATTGTTCTCTACTGGGTCGGAAACAGCCATTGCGAAACTTACGGAACCCGTGTGGAGTAATGTATGTAGTGTGATTCAATCGCGATGCCCCCCGTCGGCGTCATGCCGCATGCTCATGAGATAAACCGCTCGGAAACTTCGCCGAAATCAACTGCTCTCATCCGTCGCGGCACGGTCACACGTTCTGCAACACCATCCACGCGCAAGCGAACCCATCGACTCGAATCTAGCTCCACCCGCTCACCGTCTTCTAAGTCAATGTCGATCGTATAAAGTGCGCTGGACGTCGCGAGGCAAATGACATCGAATAGGAGCTGTGCGGACTCGCTCCAACCGAACCTCTCAAGATTGCGGTGCATCATCCAACGTTTGAAAAGTTCGATGCAATCTAGCCCGCGTGTATGTACACGCGCCAATTTCGCAAACCGCCATTTCACGTTGATATCGGTCTCGCCAAACAATGCTGTGTAGCCATCAATGCACAGACCCACACACATTCCGAGTGCATGCTGCGCCTGAAGGCTTTGTCCTTCGATGAGTGCACCCACAGCGTCCTGCCACCTGGCGCGCGCGCCGATCAGGTTCGACATCGCCCACGACTTCGCCAGAGTCATCGCCATGGTGTGATCGCGCGGCAACGTCATACCATCCCACGGCATTGTTAGGTGGACACCGTGGCACACGTCGTGCAATTGTTCAAGCACCTCAAATGGCGCCGCTCTGGATGCGGACCAGTCAGAACAATCCCCTGACTGCGATGGCATAGCTGCGATATAGCGATTTAAATCCTCAGCGGTCAGATAGGAGACGTCGATCCAACGTTTGGCGCGGCCGGAGTGATACACGACTGTCCGTCGAGCTTGCTTTCCGCCGACTATTAATACGTCCAAATCCGAAAGAGAATTGCCGAACCCCTCTACTATTGATCCGGTGAGCAAGACATGTTCATGCGATGCACTGTAATCGAGCTCGCTTAAGAGATCGAGCCGCCGCACGCCCAGCGTGCCCAGGACGGAATTGTCGGTCGCGCGCGGGCGGCATGGATACATTAGTAATTCGCCCGCTCCATTGCCGATAGGTAACGGACCGCGTCGCTTCGGCTCGCACGGATGGCCGACACTAGCTCGCGGGTGCGGGGGTCGTCCACAAGCTGCAGCGCCTCCGCAGCATGTGTTTCAGCATCCTCTGTGTTTCCTAGTGCTAAGTATGCAAGCGCGATGTTTTGGTGCGCGAGCCACAATTCTCCGCTGTCGGCAGAGCCAATTTCTAGAACCTTCTTGGCCAACGCGTGCGCGTCTTGTGCGTCGCCCGGCAGCATGCGACGCAGCTTCACCTGCGCCAGTTTATTGATGATCTCCGGTTGCTGCCCGCGCGGGTCACTGGCCAACGCGTTGAGCTGCTGAGCGGCGATATCGTTCATGCCTATATGCGCATGGATGAACGCTTGCGCGCGCATCTCTTCGAATTCATCCGGTGCGGGTGTCGCTTTGAAGCTTTCCAATTCCTCGCGCGCGCGCTGCGCCAAGTATTCTTGGCTCGCCACCAGGGCTTCAAGTTTGGCTATGAGATTCGCGTCCATTCACGCTCCCGTTAGAGGTGAAGCTACCCGATGTAGTAGCGGCCGATTGCGGAGTATGCAGCGTCGTATGCAAGGGGGGTTTTACCTTCTCGGCCATTGATGTCAACTTCGGGTTCACGTCACTCGAGATATGTCCCACGTCGGCCTCGTCGTGCCTGTAGCTCAACCTATCGGCCTCACTGATATGGTGTGAAAATAGTGCAACTGCGGCGATAACAACCATACCTTATATTGAGTATGGCGCTGGCCAACGTCCAACGCGCTGCAATTGGAGCGGGGAGAAGGTTTTGGGTCTTCATGGACGCTGGCAGGTGTAGGTGTACTCATCCGGGAGGGGCGGGGCGGACAGTGCATGCCCGCGCGAAAACTGGGGCGGGGTTTACCGGGAGCTCGTGCGCGGACGCGCGGGACGGCCACACCCAGCGCGAGCAGTTTCTGGCCGAACTAGACCGTGCGCTGTGGCCATTCGTCATCGCACCCGGTCGCGTGGCATTCGGATGCGGGTGGGCTGCCAAAGCGTGAAGCGAGAGCTGTGTGGGTAGATCAGGGGGGCGTTCCAGCTGTGGACGGCCGCCTCCGCGTGCTTAGTGGCCTGCGCTGCCTAACCACGCACGCGTTATCCTATCTTGCGCATCCTTGCCGCCCTGGCGTTCGGTGTCATCGCCGATGTGATACCGCCCCACTGGGTCAGATTTCGTCCGACACTGACATTTAGGTGATGGGGCAATTCTTGAAGCTAGCATTGTCGGATTGGATGGGGCGCTGGCTTGTCCAGTATGAGACGGACTTGCTATGCAAGCGAGGTCCGGGCAAGCTGATCACGCCTTAACAGCAGCGCATCAGGAAGTTGGAGGTTAAGTTTTAACAGGCAAAGCTGGCCAACGAGCTACTTGTAAGAGCCTCCACCTTCTTTGCCCGCGAGCTCACGTGAGCTTTTGCCTGAATGGTGCATCTGCAACGGAAGGCCTGTCACGTCAGCCACATCTGCCGGGTGTTGGGCGTTAGCCGCTCCGGCTACTACGCCTAGTGCGCTAGGCGGATAAGGTCGAGGGCCTTGCGCGAGCAGACTCAGGTAGCGGCAGCCTTTAGCGCCAGTGGCTGGACTTGCGGCAGCCGACGCGTCTCTCATGCATTGCGCGCTCAAAGTGTTGTGATTGGTCGCCATCGGGTGCGCGCTCTGATGCGCTAGGCACAGTTGCGGCCGATCTGGAAGCGCTGCTTCGTCGTCACCGCGGCAGCCGGCCTGGGTGCGCCAACATTTACGAATATGCTGGACCGCCAGATCGATTTGCAGCAACCCAATCGCTCCTCGGTGTCTGATGTCACCTACATATGGACAACTCAATGCTGGTTTTATATGGCAGCCATACTTGATCTGTATCCACGACGTATGGTTGGCTGGGCAACGGCGCCCAGCACTCATAGGTCGCTGGTCCGCCAGGCGTTGCATTTGGCAATTAGGCAACGACACTCCGGCCGGGGGGTTTTTGCTCCACTCTGATCGGGGCTTCAGCGCAGAGTGAGTATCAAGCTGACCTCGCGCCGCACGGCATCCCATGCAGCATGGGCGTAAAGGCGCCTATTGGTACAACGCGGGCTATCTGACGCCGGCCGCACATGAAAGTAGCCGAGCGCCAGAGCCGCCTATCGCGGTGCCCACTGCAAAAAGCAGGTACCTCTTACGTCATACATCGACGCAAGCTTCGGGCCAAACCCGGTATCAGCACAGTTGATCCGGATATTACCTACAACGCCTTGCGCGAGTACAGCGTTCGCTGCGTGGGGAGCGCTCAAACTCATCTGGTTACTCGCTCCGAGTGATCAAGTGTACTAAGACCTGACTGATCAGCATTCACGCTTGCTCCATCTTAGTTGACTGGCCGGCAACCGAGGATCCAGGAGAAGCGGTTTGCATCGCCTGTGCGCAGCTAAAGACGTGCAAACGATCGTCCGCGCCGAGGGAGTATAGCGGTGATGTCAAATTTTCTTGGGTCCATCAAATGATATGACATTTGGACGATTCATCTCGTGTACTACAATTACATGTAGTCGCAGTTGTCGCGCAAGCGGCTAGGGCCGAATTGACGCATTGGAAATTCCCCTCTATCCCCCGCGCATGGCCTCGCATGTTGATCATTAACAAATACGCCTATGTCGACGCAAAGAGACGATTTCTCCGTTAAAACAAAACTGGCTTTGGCTGGGTGTGCAGGGTGGATATGTTCATTTCCTCAATGCACACAGTCGACGGCTGGACCTTCGCTGGATTCAAGCGAGGAGAGCATAAGAAATGGAGTGGCGGCGCATATTACGGCAGCAGCTAAAGGCGGACCTCGTTACGACGAAACACTAACTCCGGTGCAGCGTAGTTCCATAGATAATCCCGTCGCTTACTCTTCTTGCTGCTAGCTCTGCACCGCGAGGGGCATGATCCAGACGCGCTTCGCTCGGCGGCTCGAGTGCGAATATCTTGAGGAGGATGCGTGATGGCGCGCCAACCCGTTCCGGCGCCGGCTGAACTGATTGACGATGCAGATGCGAGGAGTGGACGCTTCGCACGCGTGGTTGCCGTCATTGTCGGGCTCGAAAATTATCGCAAGCCGAAGAGCGGCGATGCGCTCCCGACGGTTGCATATGCACATGCCGACGCCCGGGCCGTTAGCGACGCACTGCACCAGATCTTCAATGACCTGCCGGAAGGCGATGTCGACGTCGAGGTAATGACGGACTCCGACGCAAGCCTGGCCGCGATCAAGGATCATCTTGCCTGGACGATCCGCAACCTCTCCGCCGAGGACCTCTTCGTCTTCTATTATGCTGGCCACGGCTTCCATGGCGCTGGTGGCAACCGGCTAAGCACCTACGACACCAATCGCCTCAACATTGCAGACACAACGCTGTCGATGCGCGACGCGCTCTTGGAGCCCCTGGTCGACAGCGCGTGCGCGCAGGCGCTTGTCTTCGTCGATGCCTGCGCGGAGCATTTTCGGGACGTCATCCAATCACGCGACGTTATCGCCAACCTCGACGCTCATGAGGTCGACGAATTTCTCGGTAGTGGTTGGTATCTCGGGACCTTCCTATCGTGCTCGCCGGGCGAGAAATCCTATCCCTCGACAAAGCTCGGCCATGGCATCTGGACGCACTTCCTACTGGAAGCGCTGCAGGGGCGCGCGCCCAACGCGCTCACACGCGATCGTTGGCTGACGGGTGAAGGGTTGCAGAACTACCTTCGCCAAGAGGTGCCGCGCTACATTACCCATGAGATGACGATCAGGGCGACGCAGACTCCGCAGGCCATCTTGTCGGCGTCGAACAGTTTTCGGATCCACTACGCGCGGCCATCGGTCACGGTGCCTGCGGATGCCGCGCTCGCAGGCATCCGGCTTAAGAACAACAGCGAGTATCTCGAAGGCACCGAGACGGGCGCCATTCGCAGCTTGGACGGCTTTTCGCGCGGATATCACAAGGTGCCTGAACGGCTCTCGGCTTCGGCCGACGGCTGGTGCAAGCGGTTGCTTGCCGACAGGGTCTCGGAGGAACTGCAAACCCTCTATCAGAATGCGCGCAACGTCTTGCACCTGAAACGGAAGGACCTCCGGAAGGAAGTCGACACGCTTGACGCGCCGGCCTTCCGCTACATCGTTGAGACGGGTCAGAACCCCGAGGATTCTAGTGAGTATTACGTCACGCGGCGGCTGGAGCTGCGCCAAGGCTGGGCTGCGCACCGCGAAGCCCTGGACGAACTGTTCTCCGACGAGTTTCAGCAGTTGGTGGTCGAGTTCGATAGTATGGATGACTCGTTCGACGTGCTGGTCGATCGTCTGGAGGACATCGCCGACGTGTCGGGTGGCGAGGTCGATGACGATGATCGTAATAAGCGCGTCACCTATAGCCGCGAGGGCACTCGGTTCACATTCGACCTAGATAAGCGCCGCTTGGAGGTTGCCTTCGGACGAAAGAGCGCTCTCGAACTCGTTGATGCTGCGCAGCAATTCCAGCTCGGCGTCGCTCGTTCAAGCCCCATGCTAGCCACCCCGTCGCGCAGCGGTCGAAGCGCTGACGATGAAGCATAGCGAGCGCCCATGACGCAAGACATCACCACGCAAGAGGCGATCAAACGCCTGGAGCAGCATTTCGGGTCTCGAGAGGGGATGCTTACCCATACCCTCACGATGCTGTCGTCCTCAGGCCAGCCTGCCGATATCACGTTCTATAGGCGAAAGCCGTTGATTAACGTCCGGATTAGCACGAAGATCGCTGCGGCACGGTTCTACGGGCTTGAAGACCAGCTTCCGAAGATACTGAAACGCATACCGTTTTCGAATGGTATGGTCGCCAGTCTTTCCGAGATTTGGACTGTTAACCCCATGCCCATCGGCGGGTTCACCGACGAAGAACTGTTGGCGGTGGATCTCACCCAAGGCGATGAACGGCAAGGGCCGAATGGAGAGACGCTGCGGAAGATGATCCGTGAGACTTATCAGTGCAAAAGCCGCAAGGAGACGGACTATTATCTGCGGCGGTGGATTGCATCGTAGCAAGACCCGCTGCGAGAACTACCTGACCGGTCTAGCGAGTTGGGAGGGCATCTGCCACTGTGGAGGTGGTGAGTTTTCCCGTAAATGAGCGATCAGCGATCGTTGGTTCCGGAGCTCCCACTGGCCTCGAGCGTCTAGGCCTCCCTCATAAGGTTCCAGGCGCGCCATCTCGGCGTCGGCCGCATCGAAGGCCCCACAGTAAGCGAGAACGACGGCGTACTGGCTTCGAACGGGAATTATCCGTCCGACGAGTTTGAGTCCGGTGATCGTCGGCATGAGGTTTCGCTCGATGACGTCACGCGCGCCGATGTAGTCGTTGCGGCCAATGAAATCATCGACCAGCTCCTGGCCAACCCGGACAAAAGAGTCCAGCGAATGGGCCATCGAGTAGAATTTCATCGCGTGTATCGGTGCGAGACCCGGGTTGCGTCCGGTCGCCTTGAGCGCCTTCGACTGGAGGTCGAGCGCATCGGCGAGATGTTTCAGGTCGTCGGTGTGGGTATGGTCGCCTTTCAGCAGCGGCCAGATCTTATCCGGATTATTGCCCATCACGTCGGACAGTCGAAGCCCAAGCTCGTCGTAATACTCAACGACCAGATTGAGCGTGCCGGCGACGCATTCGTCCATCATGCCGAGTTCGAATAGCGCGTGTGCGTAATTGTATTTCGCCACGCGAAGGTGCTGGGGCGTCTTCGGGAGGACACGGCTCAGCTCATCCATGGTTTTTTTGACCGTTGCGATGTCCTTCTCGCGCGCGGCGAAGAGCATGCGCTTCATTCCTACCGCCAAACGCTCGGTCAGGCCGAGGTTGTTCTTTCGGACAAGCGCGTCCATTCGGTCAAGCTTGTTGCGGATATCGGCCTCATTGCCCTCCTTGAAGTGCGCGAAGACCAGTCCGTCCAGCGCCCAAAATCGATCCTCGGCGGCGATTGCGTCGGATGCGGCAGCCTCAGTCAGGAAGGCGGAAATCTCGTCCATGTAGCCGAGCTCATGAAACAGTTCGTCGGTGGCCATCTGCACCAGCGGCTTTACGTTCCCGAGGGCGACGAACATCCGAAGCAGCAGGAAGACGCGCTGCCGATCATGTTCCTTTGGCAGAGCGGCCATAACGAGATCCCGGATTGCCTCCCGAGCTGCCTTTACGGCGTCGGCACCGGTATCGTCGAGGAATGCTCGACCGAGCGGTCGAATTGCGTCATGAACCTTGAAGCGATCGACGCCGAAGATCTGAATCGAGCCGGTCGTTCGAAGATGCCTGAACGCCGCCGCCGCCGGGGCCGGCTCGATGCCGAAGGTCCGCTTGAGAATCGTGGTAGCTTCGGCTTGGGAAAGCGGGACATCGCTGAGGCTGAGCGCGCCCATCGCGCGGCGCTCGTTGTCGTTAAAGGTTTCGAAGACGTCGGAGAGGATGAGATCCTGCGCTGTTTCCACGACGTGTGTCCGCTCTTCCAACGCGGTGCAGAGTCGATCGACGTCGCCCTCGTAGGATCCGGCTGCAATCTTCAGGGCGTTCTGGACGTAGAGCGGAATGCCGGCGGTCAGCTTAAGCAGACGCTCGTAGTCCGCATAGTCTCCGCGACATCCAAGAGACGCGCCCTCTGCGGCAGTGGTTTCGTTCGACCATCCGAGAAGGGGTTCTGCTGCTACACCGAGAGTTGCCTCAAAGCGCGCCGTAGACGCGTTCGGTTGTGCGATAAGCAAGAAGCGCAGATGCGGCGATGCGCCGACAAGGGGCACGAGATCGGCAGAGGGAACGCGGTGTGCGTTGTCCAACACAACGGTAGCCGTGAGACCGTCCTCGGCGAGGTGGCGGCCGATCGCGACGAGGATTTCCGCCCCGCTCGCGCTGGGCAAGAGGACCTCCCCGAGCTTCCCGCCGCTCGATCCGAACATCCGAGCCGCAAGTTCACGCGCGACAGCGCTTGCTAGCGCCGGGCCGGAGATGTCCGCAACGTCGTAATAGGCCAGCCGATCATTAGTGTGGAGCGCTGTCTGCGAAACCCAGGAGGTCTTGCCGGCCCCTGAAAAGCCGACGACGAGCCTTACGCGCTGGTCGCTGACCAGCGGTGGCTCCTTGTCCTGTGGCCGGTAGCGTAATGGCGGCGCCGGGAAGTCCTGGAGCTGAACGATGAGCTGTTCGAAAAGAGCGGGAAGCTCGTCGACGACGAACGTGTGCCCAGGGTTTGGCTGGACGCCAGCCGATGCTGCCATGACTCGGCCGGCGATCTTCCAGACTAGAGTCTCTCCCGCCAGGATCGCAAATGGCAGCGATTCCGCCGCGGATTGACATGCGTCGAAGGCATCATCGACCGTCGGCCAAGGTTCCGGGAGCGACGGTGCCGGAGTTCCAGACCTGGGGTAGGCGAGCGTGACGTCGCTGGGCCAAGTGACCTTCGCAGTGCGTTCGGCAAGATCTGGACCAGGTGGTATGTTTGCGACCACGACGAATTGACATGTGCCGCTTCGTCGACCGGCAGCATGCTCGTCTCGGATTTGATCGAACCTCGCAAGGGCGCCTTCAACATCGCCGAAGGTAAGCCGGGATCCGCGAGTCTTGACCTGGGTGTAAATCCGGTGACCTGGCAGTACCAGCTCCACATCTTCGTCGTTTTCGACTACGACGTGGGTGACGCCCGATGCCGCGGCCCGGAATAGGCACGCGGCGGCGTAGAGGTGCTGATAGAGGAAACCGCGATGAACGGCCTCGATGCGAGCGAGCTGCCGTGTATCGAGGTTAAAATTCTCCATGATCCGACCCTAAATCGTTGAATGTGGCGGGATGCTGCACAGATGAGATTCGAGCAGCTTCGGCGAGATAGTAGCGTTACGCGCAGTTGATGAGGTCTCTGACGAGCTCAAGAAGTCCGGCGGTAGGAAGAGCCTGTGGACGATGAGGATGATTTCCAACTCTGGCGAATCATCAAGGCTTGAGCCCTGACCAAGCTCTCTAGACTGCACAATTCGGCTCGGAACGGAGAGTCTCTGGGCAGCAAGATTAAGCTGTCGACCGACCACAGCCGCCCAATGGAGCTCGACCTCCTGGGCCACCATGAGGATGGCCTCTCTTCATTCTCGAGCTAAAGGTGGACCGCGCGGCAGAGCGCAATGCGTTTTCCGAACTGTTCGCTTACAGCAATTACGTCGCCGGCATATTCGCATTGTCCGGTCATAAGGACATTACCAACATTCTGGTCTCGACGATGGACGTGAAGATCACCCGCCAAGCCTATCTATACGACCTGCTGATTGCCCTTACGATGCAAGGCGACGAGCGAGCGTGCCAATCGCGGATCGGACCGGCGCAACAAGTTCAGACACCATGATTCACGCAGAAAAGCTCTTGGCGCAAATCAATATTAATTGTTACTCTTTGGGTTGTTATGTGAGATGAGGTGTTGTCGTGCTGTTCGATATGACGGGTACTAGTTTATCCAAAGTCTCAACCGACAGCTTTGGCGCATTAGGTCTGCGCGAACGCGACGATATCCAGAAGGCCGTTGCCGCAAATATTGAAGCAATTACTCCGGGCGTCAGGACGATGGTCCTTGCTGAAGAGTTCGGCAACTGGGATGGGGCAAATCGTCGCATAGATCTCCTCTGTCTCGACGAAGAGAAGAATCTGGTCGTGGTAGAACTGAAGCGCGATAAGGGCGCGCATATGGACTTACAGGCTCTGCGCTACGCCGGAATGATTTCCACGATGCGCTTCGATCAAGCGGTAGACGCGCACGCCAAGCATATGGATTGGTCTTGCGAAGATTCAGAAAAGGCCATCCGGCAGTTTCTGAAGGCCGAGGAAGATGACCTGATTGCACTGAGCGACACGGTACGCATTGTCCTTGCATCCGCCAATTTTTCGCCGGAGCTAACTACCGCAGTGCTTTGGCTGAACAAGCAGGGAAAGATGGACATCCGCTGTGTGCAGATGCAGCCCTACGCGGTGGACGGAAAAATACTATTGGATGTTCAGCAACTGATACCCCTACCGCAAGCCCAGGCGTATACGGTTGCCTTGCGCGAGAAGACCGTTGATCAGGAGCGTGCGCGTATTGGCACTGCTGTCCGACCGAGGGTTTTGTTCAATCTAACAATACGGGATGCGTTTTACCCAAACCTGACGCGAGGTGGACTTATGTTAGTGCTCGTGCGGGAGGCCCTTGGGCAGGGGGTAACCCCTGAAACGATCATCGAATCTTTCCCTTGGCGCCGGGATAAGTTGTTTCTCTCCGCGCCGGGCGAGGCTAGCGAGAGTGAGTTTCGCGCGCTCTATCCGAACCGGGATCTCAAGTTTTTCTTAGATGATAGCGATAAGTTCATCGTCAACGGAAAGACGTACGTCTTCGCCTCAAACTGGGGCGAACATACATTGCGAGCTGCCAACATCGTAAAAGGCCTACTCCGCGATCCGGATGACGTCTGTTGGGAGCAGGCCAAGGATCTGCCAAAAGAAGCGGTGTATGACGGCTATGTTATCCGACGCCAAGAGAATGGTGCCATCGAAGTTGAACACGATGGCCGCCAGTTGACTCCAGTCATTGGCGTACTGAGAGAACTTGCTGTGCAACTGAGTGTGTCGACGAGGTACGCATCGGGCGCAGAGCTCAATACGCAGAATCTCGGTGTAGCAGTTATGACTGCGATCAATTCTCTGTGACCACTCGGGTAGTGCCGACGCGAGAACGTTGCCTCGTTGCCCTAGAAGGACAAGAGCAAAGGCCTGGAGTACCACACCGTCATTTTCGTCGGACTCGATGACGATGCCTGGTGGAGCTACACCCAGGACCCGGTCGATGCAACGGCCGGATTCTTTGTCGCATTCACCCGCGCCAAGCAGCGGGTGATCTACACCTACTCGCCCGAGCGCTGCCAGCGAACGAAGGTCGCGCCGCTCTACGAATTGCTCGACAAGGCCGGCGTGCCGCGCATTGCATTGGCGTAGCCTAAATTCAGGACAGGAGGTATCCACCATGATCCCGCCCAGCATCTCCACCTTCAGCGCCGCACCGTCGATGGTGGGCTACCTGTACCAGGTCCGGCTCGCCCTGCTGTGGGCAATCCGGCGCAGCCGTACCAGTGACTTTGTTGTCAGCCTGGAGACACTGGACGACGTGAGTTTCGAAGTCGGCGGAGAACCGCTGGCGGTGCTACAGGCCAAGCATTCGCTTAAAGCGGCTGCGAACCTGACCGATCTGAGCGCCGAGCTGTGGAAGACGCTGCGCGTCTGGCTTGTCGGTCTGGCCAGCGGTGAAATTCCGGTTGGCACGGCGCGCTTCCTGATCACCACCGCTGCGGCCACGCCCGGAAGCGCATGCGCCGCCCTAGGTATCGAAGGCCGCGACCGCGACGTGGCTGAGGCCGCCAAGCGACTCAAGCATGCAGCGACCAGTTCCACCAACAGCGAGCTCAAGCCGGCTTTCGAGGCTTACCTTGCACTGGAGGAGGCTGAGCGCGAATCCCTGCTGGCACAGGTCTACGTGATCCCGTCGCAGCCCGACGCCGTCGAGATCGCAGAGCAGCTGCAGTCCGAGCTATACCATGTCTCGCTGAACCATCAGGCGCTGTCGGTGCAGATGCTCGAAGGTTGGTGGTTCAAGCGGGTGCTGAATGAACTGGTCCACCCGGAGGGCGGCATCCCTCGCGCCGAGATCGACGCGCAGATCTCGGACATCCAGGAATCGCTGAAACCCGACGCCCTGCCGATTGATGAAGAACTCGACGCGCTGATGGTCGCCCTGGAACAACTGCCGGAGTTCGCTGACCGCCCCTTTTACAAACAGGTCGAACTGGTCAGCGGTAGCCATCTGCGCATCCGCAATGCGATCACCAGCTACCTCCAGGCCTTCCGACAGCGCTCAGCCTGGACCCGTCACGACCTGCTGTTCGATGCCGACCTGGACAAGTACGACAAACGCCTGCAGGCCGAATGGGAGCTGCAGTACGGCCAAGTCTGCGACGAACTCGGCCCGGACGCCACCGACGCGGCAATGACAAAGGCGGGCCGAGCCCTCCTGAAGTGGGCAGAAGACGCCCATATATCCATCCGTTCGGGTGTCAATGCCCCTTGGGTCTGCCGAGGTTCGTTGCACATGCTCGCAGAGGACATGCGCGTGGGCTGGCATCCACAGTTCGAGACCCGGCTGAAGGCCGTCCTCGACGCGGCCACGCAGGGGAATACGGCATGACGGCTTGGCAGGATCGCACCATCGAGCAGCGTAACCTGCTCAACCCCGCTTTCTGCGCCGTTGCGGTGTGGCATCTCGTGCGCGGCTACACCATCGAGGCAAAGGCTCTCGGTACAGGCCAGGCGGCGCTGCCGTTTGAGCTGGCTTTCGTGGGCGCGAGCCTCGCACTACGTGGCCAGACGCGAGAGCAATTGCCCCGCACGATCACAAGTTCGCTGGTCACCTGGGTGCACGATCACCCACTGGAGCGATCGGCCATCGCTAAGGGCGTCGTCGTGTTGCGGCAGACTGTCCGCGAGGCCTTGCTGTTTGGCGCGCAGTACCAGTTACTCGCGTTGAATGGCCGTTGGATCGCTGCCAGCGAATCGCAAGCCAAGAAGATCAGGACTTACCTGGGCGCATCGAGCACCGAGGTAAGGGACTGCATGCGCCAGGCCGTGTTCATCGGTCGTTGGCTGTGCAAAGCGGGTGCGCCTTCAACCGTGTTGGCGCTATTGGGAGTTCAAGCATGATTCAGATTCGCGCCGTGGTGATCTATAGCCACGACGGACGCCACCGCGTGGTGCCTTTCGAACCAGGCCGCGTTAACATCATTTCCGGAGACTCGCGCACCGGCAAGTCGGCCATTCTGGGCATCATCGACTACTGCTTTGGGGCCAAGGAGATCGACGTACCCGAGGGCAAGGTCCGCCGCAACGTGGCCTGGTTTGCGTTGCTGCTGCAAACACCGCGCGGTCAAGCCTTTGTGGCGCGGCAACTGCCGACGGGGGACGGCAAATCCAACGAGGCGGTCTACGTTCAAACCGACTCGGAGGTGGACATTCCTTCGGCATCGGTGCTGCGCCAGACGACCAACCGAGAGGGCCTGCGTTCGCTGCTGGCCTCCTGGGCTGGCATGTCGGACTACCTGCACGAACCACTGCCTGGGCAGACGCGTGACGCGCTAGCCGCCACCATCAGCCATGCGCTTACGTTCTGCTTCCAGTCCCAGAACGAAATCGCGCAGCGCAAGCATCTGTTTCACGGCTCCAGCGATCGGTTCGTGGCGCAGGCGATCAAGGACACCCTTCCTTACTTCCTGGGGGCGGTCACTGACGACTACGTCGCCAGTCAGCAGGAACTCAAACGCGTTCGCGCCGAGATCCGTCAGATCGACCGCCGGCTTGCGGAAGCCGCCGCGATCCGAGGCGATGGCGCGGGCCGCGCGGACACGCTGCTGGCTGAAGCCAAATCGGTTGGAATGAGCAAGCTCTCTGACAGCGCATCCTGGCAGGAAAAGCTCGACACGCTCCGCGAGATTCAAAACAGGCCGGTGCCTTCGGCGGCGGCTGAGGTCGATGGCGACACTGAGTTCCGCAGGCTCTCGACGGTGCGCAGCGAACTTCTGCAGGAGCAGCGCACCTTGCAGTCCACGCTCGAGCGTGCCCGCAGCTTCGAAGGCAGTACCAAGGGCTATGCGGCGGAAGCGCGAGAACACACAGCGCGCCTGCAAGCGGTGAGCGTCTTCGAGCATGACCAGCCCGGACATGCCTGCCCGTTGTGTCTGCAAAGCCTACCAGAAGCCTCGCAGGTTCCGTCCATCGACGATCTGCGGGCCGCCCAGCACTACATCGGCGAACGCGGTGGCGCGATGGATTCGGCTACCCCGCGCATCGAGACCGCCATACAAGATGTCGAGACCAAGCTGGCAGATGTGCGGCGCCGCATGGAAGACAACCGCGTCCTACTGACGGCGGTCAAGCGGGGCAACCAGCGTCTGCAACTGGCCTCAGACATGGAAGCGCGTCGCGCCATGGTGCTTGGCCGGATCAGCCTGTACATCGAAAACATTCCGCAAATGCCTGACCTCAGTGAGCAGCAGGAGCGACTGAAGAAACTGCGGTTGCAAGAGGAACTGCTCGACAAGGCGGTCAGCGCCGACACCATCCAGGCAAAGATGGAGTCCTGCTTGTCCAATGTCAACCAGCATCTGTGGAACTACGCCAAGCAGATCGACCTGGAGTATTCCGATACACCCTTGCGCCTGGACCCTCGCGGCCTGACCATCGTAGCGGACACGCCGGAACGGCCGGTGCCTATGCGCGAGATTGGCAGCGGTGAGAATCATGTCGGCTATCACGTCGTGGCACATTTGGCCTTGCACACCTGGTTCGCGAGCCGCGGTCGGCCGGTGCCATCTTTCCTGCTACTGGATCAGCTATCGCAGGCGCACTTCTCTCCGGACATGGTGCCGGGTGAAGCTGTGACACAAGAGAAGATCGACGCCGATCGCAAAGCAGTAAAGCGCCTTTTCGGCCTGATCTTTGACGTGGTCGCGAGCCTGCAGGGCAAGTTCCAGGTAATCATCACGGATCACCCGGACTTTAGCGATGACACCCGTTTCCAAGCCTCGTTGAGGGAGCGTTGGCGCGACGGACTCAAGTTGGTGCCCGAAGATTGGCCACGTGCCACCTGAGCGCCTTTGCGCTGGTGTTCATACCTCTGGCCGCGAATGACCGCCTACGGCCAGAAGCAGTCATTCCCTAATTAAGACTCTCAGGAATATCCACAATGAACCTCGATGCCTTGGAAGGCTACAACAGTTATTATGACCGAGATGGAAGTCCTCTAACATTTTGTAGCAAGAGAAAAACCGTCAACTACGACGGAATGAAGATTGTTTTGAACAGCCTTCCATATCTAGTTAATGAAAACAGCGGGAATATTTATTTTTCAATTCCGGCTGTGGAGATCATAAAAGATTACATTAAAAAAGCCAAGAGCCAAGGAAAAAAAGAAGTCACAATAAATCAGTTTGGAAGGTTTAACAGAGGAAAGCTTCCTATTGGTGAAAAAACACAATTCAGCTACTCTCCCGCCGAACATTTTTTTATTCCAGGTCTAGTGCGGAATATACCATCGGATGGCTATCTAACCCCTGTTTATTTTGAGGGGCATGTTCTACTCAAGTTTGAGCATGCGGATGGGTACAGGCTGGAAAAGCACACTTCAAGCTCTGGCCGCATTCATGGGCCAAGAAGCATCAATATTCCCTATGGGGTTAATAAAGATGGCTTCGTTATTATGTGGCTGGGTGATATTGTTAGATTTCCAAATAATGAGCTTCTGTATTTGTACTCTGCAAATGTAGAGCCTAAATATGATATTCATTCGGATTTTTACCGAAATCAAATATTGGGGGAATGGCTATAAGTCTAACTATTCGTTGAACTGTAAGTCTTCAGCGTAAGTGCAATGCCATCTTAGCTGACCGTCTGCTATGGGTGGGGAGCGGCCGCTATTCAATGGAGGCTCCCCGTCGACGTTGCCGTCTGATGGCACGATCTATACAGAATATCAGCCCTTCAAACGTGGGACGATGGTCAAACTTCGCTTGATGAACAAAGTCAGGGGATTACAGATAGGAGATAGACCTACAATAAGGATGAGCAATAGCTTGCTGGGTTGAGCAGATAGCAATAAACACGCGGATCACTGAATTCCCTTCAAGGAGAGCCGCGAATGCGTGACATTGACTTTCCAGCACTGCAGATAGCCTGCCGAACCTTAGCGAGACAAGCCCTTGGGTCTGAACAGGGCACACCCGAAATCCCCGTTGCTCAGCTTGCCGGTGAGTTCGTTCGACTCGCCAATGACCAAATGGTCAGCATGATGTTCAAAAGGGAATGGCAGAACTGACAGGGCCAACCGAGAAGCAAGAAGGCGCGGCTTGATCCCCCGCAGGCGTCGCGGTGACATCCTTGCTGTGTAGCAAAACATCTCACGGGTCTTTACTGTAGCTCCCGAATTCGGTGCGGATCGTGCCGCAGAGCTGCAATAGAATCCAGCCATCTATGTCTGTTGCTCGCGCAGCGTTTCTCGCAGCGCAAACGAGTAATCCGCGGTGGACTAATTTTTCTGAGGCTGACTACGTGACCCACATAGATCTTATCAAGTTTCTAATGGCTGGCAAGCCGCTTTATCAGGTCGAGGAATACTGGAAATTCTGATTTGGAAACTGGTTGCGACCAGCTTGGAATTCTTACGAGAGACAGCTTTGGTTCAAATAGAGCTTCCCCTTAGGAGCACACTGAATCTCCTTTTTACTGAAAAGGAGATTGTCATGGAGTCCGCAAATGCCGCCGTTGACCGTCGTGTGCCATGGTACAAGGGCAAACTCACCGGTCGGAAGCCACCTCTAAAGCTGGGAGAAATTTGGGCAATCCGAACGAGACTCCAGATGGCGTCGAACGTCCGGGAGCTCGCAATGTTCAATCTCGCAATCGATAGCAAGCTTCGAGCGTGCGATCTCACGCGATTGCAGGTGCAGGACATCCGTCACGGAAGCCACGTGGCCGCGAGAGCCACCGTCACGCAACAAAAGACCCAGCGTCCGGTGGAATTCGAGATCATGGAGCAAACCCGTGGGAGCGTTGAAGCATGGATCGAGGCACGAGGGCAAAGGCGGCGGATTTTCTGTTTCCGAGCCGGCTGCATACGTCGCCGAATCTGTCGACGCGGCAGTACGCCCGGATTGTGCATCGCTGGGTCGCATCGATTGGCCTCGACGATACCGCATATTGCACCCACACTATACGCCGTACTAAAGCCTCGCTGATCTATCGTCGGACGAAGAATCTTCGAGCGGTACAGCTGCTGCTCGGGCATACGAAGCTGGAAAGCACAGTTCGCTATCTCGACATCGAGGTCGACGATGCTCTTGAGATGGCCGAGCAAACTGAGGTTTGACATATCAGGGCCGGCGAGCGGTCGCTTGCAGGCCAGAAGCTGTCACCTAGAAAGCTTCGCTGAATGCCCGCTTCAGGCTGAAAGCGGCCGTCACCCATTCAATACTGAGTGACTCTGCTTAAAAACAGCGGACAGTCGAAGCCAGCCACGGGACTGCAGAAACTGACACAACCAGCGTAGTCGCTTGTGGACGTGGCCTCAAGAGGGGAAATCTTGATGACCCATTCACTCATGAAAGACCATGATGGGAAACTGCTGCTCTTCTTGTTCGCCACGAGCCCTGGAATAGAGGCAGATCGCCGGTCAGAAGGCAACGTTCAAGCCGAAAGATATCTATACATGCGCGTACGCCTTCAGATGGAGAACCGAGTACGAGAGCTCGCCCATAGGGTAATATGATGCCCGTCGCGGCGACGGGCCAAAGGGGCGAGGAATGTCAAACATGCGTGCGAGAGCTCACACCACAGGCATAGTGCCGGTACGGCAAACGCAAGCAACTGCGGGAGTATCCGTCGTTGGCTGATGCTTTGCTTGCCCAGGACATCCTTGATGGCGCGGCTGTTCGCGATCGGCCGAACCTGTTTGTCATCGGCAGTTTCGACCGGCGCATCACCTTCTATTCCCAGCAGGTCAGGGCGCTGTCGCTCATCCACGCGCTTAAGGAACTCGGCTACCTCCATGCCAATCCGAGGATCGCGGTAGTCGGCGGCGGAGCGGCCGGCGTCACCGCAGCCGCAGCTGCCGCGCTGGTCACCGGGTCGCGGGTCGTCTTGTTCGAATCCGCCGATGCGCTTCTGCCCCTTCAGTCGACGACCGATCGTCGGCGGCTTGATCCGCATATATACGACTGGCCAGCGAACTACACGACCGATCCCATCGCGGATCTACCGATCCTCGACTGGGAATCCGGAACGTGTCGCGCCGTCCGCGACGATGTCCTGCTTGGATTCGAAGACATCGTCGTCAGGCTCGCGCCGCGCTTGGAGCGACGGCTGCGCCATCAGGTTACCGCGCTGACACGGAAAGCTGACGGTTATCAGCTTGACATCACCGATCTCAACGCGCCGGCGCCAGCGCCGGGCGCCGAACTGCGCGAACAGTTTCACATGGTGTTTCTCGCCATCGGGTTCGGGCTTGAACCGGGCGAACCGGTGCCGGCGATACAGAGCGCCAGCTATTGGACCGATGCCGGCGTTCCGGTTGCCGAGTTCGCAGGTCGGCCGACCCCGCGGTTTTTTGTCAGCGGCGCGGGTGATGGTGGGCTGATCGATTTCGTAGCCGCCGGAGCGCGCGATTTCGATCATGCCAGCATGATCCGACTGATCTCCGAACATCCTGGCATCGCGGCGTTGAAACCGATCCTTGCAGAAATCGATGTGCGCGCCCGCGTCGAGGATGCCAGCGGCGCCCGTTTTGATTTCATGGCGGCCTATGATGCCGAGCTTCTACAGTCCCTCACCGACATCGGCCTCGTCGCTGCGGTCGCGCAGCAACTCCGTCCCGGCGTGCAGCTCACGTTTCAGACTCAGCATGCTGAACTGTTCGACGTCTCAACAGCAACGCTCAACCGGCTCGCGGCCTATCTCACTATTAAGGCTTGCGCGGGCGACGCCCAGCGCTCGTTCCGGCACTTGCATTGCAATGTCGTAGCCCGGATCAACGCGCCGAATCCGGCACCGGTCATCGCCCCCTTCTGGCTCGACTGCGCAGGGGAGGTGGTTGCGGCGGATGCGGTGATCGTCCGGCGCGGTCCTCAGCGCGATGTGGTGCGGGCACCCTTTTCCCCACACCTGGACAGCTTTGATGTGATGCACAACGAATGGCTCGCCCGACACGGCGAGGCAACGCTTGTCCCGAAATTGTCAGCACTGGCACGTTCTCTGTTCAAGGAGGCGGCGCGCAGTGCAAATATCCTTGCGCCGCGACTGCAGCGACTGGCGGCCAATCAGCTTCCCATATCGGTGCAACTGCTGCGCGAAGGCGCGAGCATCCGCTGGTCCGGCGCGGTTCGGGCGGACCAGCTCATCCGATCGTGGAGCGAGCAACAGCCTTTCGAGATCATCTTACCCGATGCTCCCGACCAGCTGGGCACCGTCGCGGGCGCGGTGCTGCGGGTCGCCTGCCATAGCGGGAATTGCCGGCTCCATGCCGCGCCCGGACTGTGGAACCAGCTCGTCCGCGAGCTCAGCCTGGAATCCCCGCATGCCGAAGGGATGGCGATGCCGGCGATCGTCGCCGGCAATCCCGGCGGTGCTGCTCAGGATCCGGTCCCGCTGCCGCCCGACATTCTGGCGCGCCGGATCCACCGCTCGCTCGATGCCTGGCTGCTCGAGCGCCTGGACACGCACCTCCAACCGTTCTTCGCAAGCAACGCCGATCCCGGCCGCCCGATCAACGTGAAGATCGCGCAGGATCTTCGCGACGCAATGGCCGCGACATGGACAGTCTGGCATGCTTCGTTCACCGATGACCCGGCACTGGTCAATCACTTCCTGCGCCTGATGGTTTGCGCGGTCGACGAGGATGACCATCGCGACGCGGCACAGATCCTGGTCGGTCCCAGCAAATGGCCGGTGATCCTGCGCGGTACCGCGGTCGCGCTCGCCATCGCCGCAGCCTGGGATGCGACGTCGCCGAAAAGCGCCAGGCCGGGTAATCTGGTGCGCCTGCGTGACGGCGACAGCGAATGGGCTGGTCATGGTTGCGCGGCCGATATGATCAATGGTGACGAGATGTCACTGTGCGCCGCATCCTTCATGTGGCAGACCCAGTTCGTCATCCTCGTCGTTAAAACGGCTATCGAGGTCAGCCGGATCGCCGAGCGGCCATTTGCGCAGATCGACACCGACCAGCCTGGGCTCAGCGATACGGATGGCTCTGGTCCGGTGATCATGTCGATCAGTCGCGATTTCATCGACGCGGCGGCGGCGGGCCTAGCCGAGCTGCGCACTTTGCTGGCAGCAGTCGAGGCGCGGCATTTCGAAGCGCTCGAGAAGACGATCATGAAAGGCGCGGCATGACAGATAATGTGACGCTATCACCCGGACTGGCGGACTTCGCCGAGAGGCTGCGCAGGGCGGCGCTGGCGCTTGACCTCAAGGTCGAGGATCGCCCCGACCTGGCGAGCGCGACGTTCAATGGCGGATCGAGCAAGTCGACGACGCTCAGTCCGACCGATCTGCCGGCAGAGAGCCATGCGATCCGGATCGACCGCTTCAACATCGTGCTGGGCATCCTCCCTGAGGTTGCTGCGATGGAAGCCGTTCTCGAGGCGCTGCGGCGCTGCCGCAACCAGTGCGTCGTCGCACGCTCGTTCCTTGGGACCAACGAGACGCTGGATCTTCAGCTGATGCTACTTGGTCCCCGCGCGAGCGAGCGGCAGGAAGCCTGGCACGCAATGGCGTTGATGGTCGAGCGCGACGACCGGGTCGCGCGCAAGCTAGCATGGCTGCGACCCGAAGATCCGCTGAATGACGACGAGAGCTTCGCCGAATTCCTAAAGCGCACTTTCCTCGCCCGGCCGTGGGTCCATGCCGAAGGTCAGTTCGAGGACGTGGCGCTCGACGCGCTGAGCGGGACCGGTGCGTCCGCGCCGGGGCTGCCGCGGACGACGGCGGAAGAATGGGAGCGGATCGCGCTCGACGAGAAGAAGACGCCGGATGATATTGTGGCGGCGTTGGTTAAATCCTGGGAGCGGAGGGGACAGGCATGAGCGAGATTTTCCTCTCCCGCATTGCGATCAGAGACTTCCGGACCTTCGGCGACTTCGTGATCGACATTCCGGCAGCACCCGGCCTTGTTCTACTCACCGGGACTAACGGCCTCGGAAAAAGCAGTTTCTTCGATGCAATCGAATGGGGACTGACTAACAAGATCCGGCGGTTCGAACCCTATATCAACAAGGGTCGCAAGAAGCTTGTCGAAAAGGACTATCTCACGCGCCGGGGCGCCGAGCCTGGATCGCATAGCGTCGCTTTGACCTTCTCGGACGGCGACGCCATCGAACGCAGCACCGCCGGCGGGACTTCTATGGCGGACATTGTCGCGCAGCTTGCGCGGTCCGATCGCCGCACGATCAACGATCTTGGGACCTATCTCGCCCTCACCCATTTCCTTGGCCAGGCGGCACAGCAGCGGTTCACCAGTCGCGACCCGCAGGACCAATGGCAGGCGCTTAAGGGACCAAGCGGCATCGACCGGCTCGAAAGGATCCGCGCAGGGTTGCGCGGGCGACCGACCATCGCGGCTTTCACGCGGAGGCTCGACGCCGAACAGGCCGCCGTTGCTACGCTCGATCGGGAGATCGCCGATTGGCAGGGATGGATGACACGGCTCGAGCGGCTCCGCGCGACCGCGCGCGCCACGGGCGTGTTGACGGCCGATGAAGTCGCTGCGCGGATCGACCAGCTCGAGCGCGACCTTCAACAGCTTGCGGCAGGTCAGCCGATTGCCGTTACTGGCGAAGGAGTTGCCGCACGCCTCGCAGCGCTCAGGGACCGGATCGGTGAGGCATTGCGGACCGTCGGTGAGCGCAGGACGGCTATGGAGGCGCTCTCCGAGATGCCCGCGCAGTTCGCGGTCAGCCAGTCGGAGGGACGGCTTGACCATCCAACGCTCGTCCGGCTGCGCAGCGTCGTCAGCGATGCGCAGGCTCGGCTCGATCGGGCATCGCCGCTCGTGGGTTCCGCCAATGACGCAGTGACCGCGCAGAATGCCGCGATCGCCACGATCGACCAGAATATTGCAGTGCTCGATGCGGCACGACTCGATCTCGCCCGCCGTAGCCAATTGGCCGCGCTGGTGTCGATCGAGCAGCAGGATCGAACGGCGCTTGCCAACGCGATCGCGGCGCATCGCACGACGATTGCGGAAGCCGATGCGGCGATCAGTCAGCATGGCGAGGCCAGTGCCGATGTTGCGCGGCTGCGGAGCCTTGCCGCATCGGCCCGAGCGCTCAATGAGGCAATGGCGGATTGTCTCCACCTGGAAGCTCAGTCCGGCGCCGCCGAGGCCGCATTGGCGCAGGGACGCGAGGCCGCCGCGCGTGCTTCGGTGGAACTGACGCCACTCGAAACGCAGTTGGCCGATCTCGACGGCAAGATTGCCGACGCGCAGCGCGAACGCGCCGAGGCGGACCGTCACGCGTCGGCGATCAGCGCAGCCTTGTCACTGCTTGCCAGTCACATCCATGAGGACGACACCGACTGTCCGGTGTGCCGCACGCAATTCGAACCGGGCGCCCTGAAGGCGCTTGCCGATGCTGCGGCGTCGGGGAGCGACCATCGCCTCGCGCAAGCCGATGACGCGCTGGAGTCCTTGCGCGCCACCCGCCCCGCGCTCAACGATGAAATCCGTCGCCTTCGCGGGATCGTGGCGGCGGTCGACGGACTCGATCGGACCGCGAGAGCAGCGGCCGATGCCGTGACGCATGCGCGCGCCAGCATCGCCCATACGCTCGCGACGACGCCCGAAAGCGACCTCGCCGCGCTGGCCGTTGCCCGATCGCGCGGTGCGGATACTGCGCTTGCAGCCGCAGAGGTTGCGCTTGAACCCTTGTCGGCGAACGCGGCGGCAGCGACCGAACGGCGGTCCAGCGTTGCAGCCGATCTCGAAGATCTGATCGCGCGCGACAGTCAGTCCGGAACCCGACTGGCGCAGTATCAGGCAGAGGACAAGGCGTGCGCCGATCGCATCGCCGCGCGCAATCTGTCGAACGCCACGATCGGTGAGATCGAGGCCAGATTGATGGCGGAGCGCGAGCGCGGCGAAGACGCGCGGGGTCGTCTGGGACAACTGACTGAGGCGGCGAGCACCGCCACCGAGAATGTGCAGCGCGAACAGGCGGCACTCGACCTTGCGCAGCGCGAGCTTGCTGCGGCCGAGGTGACGCGCGGGACCTCTGAACAGGCGGTGCGGCAGATGCAGCAGCGCTGGACGCGCGCTGGTCTCAACGACATTCCTAGCCAGGCGGACTATGATCGCGGCCTGTCCGCTATCGACGCGGTGCTGGCGGGGTTACGGTCCCTCGCCGAACGCCAGCTCGTGCTTGCTCGCGACAATGAGGATGAGCTGCTACAGGGCGAAATCGACGAGATCCTCGCGTCGATGCGGGCGACCGGAGGCGACGATGGCGTCAAGGGTCCGACGGCCTATCTGGCAGCGCTCAAAACGAAAGTCGAGGCAGCGCGGGCGGCGGTCAAACTCACGACTGCGGCGCGCAATGCAGTGAAGCGCTATTCGGAGGATCTTCAGAAGCAGGCCGACGATTTTTCGGCGCGAGTGCTCGATCCGCTCAATACGGTGATCGACGACTTCAACGAGGCGATGCTGAGCACGCCGGGTGAGAGCATTCAGTTCAAGGCCGATACGAGAGTCGATGCGACCAGCTTCGGGATGGCGCTGCGCTACCGCGAGAAGGTCGACAATGCTATCGAGACGAAGAAGGATCTGCCTCCGCAGGTCGTGCTGAGCGAGGGCCAGCTAGCCGCAAACGGTTTCAGCATCCTGTGCGCGGCGAGCACGGCCTATCAATGGTCACGCTGGCGTGCGCTGCTTCTCGACGACCCGTTGCAGCATAACGATATCATCCACACGGCCGCCTTTGTCGATGTGATGCGCAATATGGTCGAGCTGAACAGCTATCAGCTGATCATGTCGAGCCATGACCGCGGCGAGAGCGAGTTCATCGCCCGGAAATTCGATGCTGCCGGTCTGCCCTGCTCCACGGTGCTATTGACGGCACCGTCGGACAAAGGCGTGGTCTGGAACGCGCCAGAACATAATAAGGCCGCGATGCGGATATTGTGGAAGGATGCAAAGTCTCCCAGCGTCGACAGTGCCTGATGCAGTTAAGACGAAGGCGACTATTGCTCGGGGTAAAAATTTATCAGCTAGTCAAAGATGACCAGCATTCCCGCCTGACGCATGTCCGGCTCGACCCCGGCAAAATTCCGACCACTGCGTTATGGACGTGACTGGACGATTACGCAGACAGCGGGCAAGCGATGTCGAGAACGTTAAGTTACGCCACAGGCACCATTGCTACCCCAGCCTACCCTAGACTTTGATGGCGAAGAGAGTGGGAATTGAGCCCACGGAAGACTCTTATCTTCGGTGCTTTCAACAGCTCTGCCATAAACCACTTGGCCATCTCTCCATACAGGATTCTCGCGTCAGCTTTTCCTGGTCAGCATGAGCGACGGCTGCATGTCGAAAAGGTGGAGGGATTCGGCAGCAACAGTTTCACGGAAAACCATGCAACAAGCTTCGGCCTGCTGGTCTACGTGAGCTGCGGGATCAAACGCCGCTACCCGGATGCGATGCTCGCGGGGTTGCTCGACAGCCAACCAGTGGGGGTTTATGCAACGGCGCAGCTGATACGAGATGCCATGTGCTCACGCTGATGCGGTAAGAACCCGACGCACCGCGTGCTTCCGTAGGCGCGTTTTCGAGTGCTGATTTCTAAGCAGCGTCCTGCAACCAAGCTGCGGGCGACTGCATAGCATCGGTGAGCAGACGTTCGGACGTGCGCAGCGGTAGGGCCGCTTGCGACCCATAGCGGCCGCTCAAGCCTGGACGGTGTGGGGCACAGCGTGTTCCCACTATTGCAGCATCTTCGGCAGCGATACGACTCAACGCCGGTGCCCGTTCTATCTGCGGTCGACCAAGTTGATGAAAGAGTTGCGGCGTTCGACGCCGGCGTCGATGATTACTTAGTGAGGCCGTTTCCGATGGCCGAGGTGTGGGCAAGAACGCGAGTGGTGGTGAGGCGGCATCAGAAAAGTGTGGTCAGTGTGGTTGTCCATCGCGGTGTGCAGCTAGATCGCACCAGCAGGCGCGTTACCAAAAGCGGCGTTGAGGTAAAGGTAACGCGCTACGAGTTGCTCCTTTTGGAGGGACTACTGACCAGGCCAAGCCGCGCTTCCTCGTTGGATGAGTTGGTGGAGATCGTATATGGTCGTGGCGATCGGCTTAAGAGCAATACCATTGCCGTAATAGTTCACAACCTTCGCCGAAAGCTCGTTGTGGATATGATCCGCAACGTTCCTGGGATGGGCTATATGGCTAGCCGGCGTAGCACGCCGGCTAGCCAAGGTTGGATTCCCGCTTGATGCTGTCACGGCAACGTGTGCGAGTCCGATCAAGTCCAAGTTCAAGTGAGCTTAAACTGGGCTCCGGGCGCGAATCCATAGCTTTCGATCTCCGTTGTGTTCGGGACCGTAGCGTACCTCCTAAACAGTCCCACCTTTGAGCTCTGAACTCTCCATTCGCGGTGCTCCCCGCCCGGGGCATAACCACAAGGCGGCTCAAGGGTCCATAGGTCTCTCACGTTGACGGTATCGACGAGGATGGACTTGCCATCTGAATAGCCTGCGAGTCGCATGTAGCCTCTTGCTGCAGGCAATTGCAGGGCGATGCGGCCTTGGCGAGCACTCTGGGTAATTGATCGCCACATGCGCATGGCTGTGGGAAACCGCGTGACCCACGCGATGGCAAGGGAGGCGGCCGTACCGGGGTTAATCCGATGCGGGCCAAACCGTAGGTCGCCTTTCCGTGGCCATTCAGCAGGCGGGTTACAGAGCTCGTATGGCGAGTGGCCACGGAAAACTGCAGGCAGGAAGTCGCTTATAGGGAGCATTGCCGCGATTAGGCAACTGGCAGGAATCATCACTTTGAAGTAAGCCGGCTCGCCGTCAGGCCAGGTGTAACGGCATATCGTCGTGCTCCAAACTTGATGGTTAGATGAGTTCAAGTCCGCAAGCCCGTGGGGCTCAAGAAATCCGTGAGCGTCGCTTTCGTCTAAGTGTCGGAGATCAACCTCTGCGCCAATGCTGACGTAGGATCCTACGTGGAGTAATCGGCAGGTATCCCCAAAATTTCTTGACGTTAGCGGCAAGGTTTGCTCGCCCAACGGTGTAAAAAAATTCAGATGAGGGGTGTGGGCCTTCCAACTTATCTTGTCCAGCCAATACGGTTGGTGGGTGCTACGAATATTCTGCATCAGTACTTCTAATTGTGTTTGTTTGCGTGGGCCTTAGTTGCGCCGACCGATCTGCCGCTCGGACTGATCTGAATGACGAAACCGTTCTATGAGGGCTCGAGTAAGCGGGAAGGATGTGGGTTGGTGCCGATACAGACAGGAGTGCCGAAGTCGCGTCATTAGCGATCTGACAGTAGCCCGCTTGCTTTCGGCACGTAGCTCAGCCCACAGGCGAGTGATGATCTCCACGCCATCGAGATCCAGTGCGTGGCAATCCCTGGGCGCCGGTCCGGGCGCGGGGTATTGAAAATTTGCGCGGTTGATATCCTCGGTGTTCAGGAAGCTTGCCATGCAGATATGCTTTGGCGCCGCTAAGCGGCCTGCAGGCAATTGCTTACGCAGAAGCAACGCTGGCCAGCTGGCTCTTGCGCTATCGTTAGGGAGCGCGTTGATGGCGGCGAGGAATGAGCATCCGAAAGCATTGATCAAATCTTGGGATAAAGCGGCTGATGCTATCTGGCGATCTTTATAAATATAGCCGCGCTCGAGTGCCTTTTGTCTGTAGAGGTCATGCCAGTTATCCCGTAGGCTCCAGTCGGCACTCAATGTGCTGACGGATATGGCAATCCATGATCCAAGTAGTTGGGGGCTGCAGCCTGGATCGGTCTCGAGAGTAAGGTCGCATAAGTGAGGCATTGCAAAGTCCATGGCTGCAGCGCATGAATGAGGAGCGCCACTCTTTGCCCGCAGCAGCTGCTCGTTGTGAACTGGGCAGCGTGTGACGCCCGGGAGCATGTGTGAGCGATGCCAGTAGCTCTCCTTGAGTTCTTTCAGTTCCCTCTCCATGCAGCTTGCGCAAGCGCGGAAACAGTTCGACTCTTGTGCATGTCGAGAGAAAAAAAATGGGGATCGCAGACGCGTGCTAGCGTCGGCGAATGCCGCGCAATACGGAAGCATGGTGTGTTCTTGCAGCAGAGCCTCAGGCGTTGATCCAAGCCACTTGGCAATTGAGTGAATAGAGTTTGGCAAAAAATAGGATGTTTGCGCCGACTTCCGGATGACGCGCTTGAAGAGCTGCGTCGGACGCAGCCCATACCAGATGCACGCTCTCGCGAGCGTGCTTCCAAGAACCTCGTCTGGGTAGGGAGTCGGCGCGAACATGATCAATCCACAGGTATGACAGCCTCGGCGTTAGCGACAAAGCCCATGCGTTCAAACTCCTTCAAGATGGGCCGCTTCGATTTCACCGCAAGCTCGTACGCCTCGAGATAGCCCGTTGCCGGCGGCTTGGCGCCTGAAGAGCTTTTGGGGCGAATTGCGGCGGTCGGTGGAGGCGCCGAGTTCGCCTGCTCGGGTGTTTGTGTGCTTGGGCTTGAGGCCCTTATGTTGGAGGAAGGCTGCTTGGCCGGATGCGACAGTTGTCCAAGTCTCAGCTGATCGGCGAACGGAGCGGCGTCGCTGTAGCGCCCTAGAATTCGAGTGTCATTGACAGACAGAGCTCCGATGACTTCGTGAAGGATCTTGAAGTCAACCTCATAGACGTGATCGAACCATTCCAAAGTCAATTCGTCAGCGCCCGCGGAGATTGCTCGAATCTGCGCAAACTGGAAGAGCTTGATCGTGAGCGCGAGGATGCCTTGGGTGTAGCCGTAGATGATCCGAAGAACCTCACTGTCGAACTCGAGAGGCTGCTTGACCCATTGATACTTCGACAGCGCCATCGTGAACTCAGCCCACTCGCTCAAGTTATCCGGGTCGGCCTCGTCATATAGCGGCATGCGCTCCCATTTCGACAGTGCGAGGCCTGTCGCTCGTCGCGCAATACGAAAATCTCTGCCAAGCACCTTCACCGCAGCGGGAGTTCCGACAAACAGGATGGGGACGTTGACGATGTTGCACAGGGTTGTCAGCTCCGTCATAACGCGAGCAGCGCCTGAGGGCGAGTTATTCAGATTCTGTGTTTCGTCGACGACCAACATGCCGACGAAATGGATCGCCATCAGACGGCCAACGGTCTGTAGCAGCATTTCGCCCGTCTGTCGCGTGCCGAGATACAGGTCGGCATAGCCGAACTGCGGCAACAACGCATCGATCTGAAGGATAATCGCGTAAGCAAGCGCCTTCACCGAACTGCCCGCTGAAGACATTTCAATGTAGATGTAGGGAAGCTGAAGAACGTCCAGATCCTCGTGCTCGATGACGGGTGGGTACGTGCTCAGCCAACGTTTAAGCGTTACCGTTTTCCCCATTCCCGAAACGCCAAGTAGCGCTCCGCACTCGGATGTCATGCGTACTGAGTGGCGCTGCGAGTAGATCCCTCCATTCTTCTGAGCTTTATATAGCTCCCCCAGTGCTTCAACATGAGTCTTGTTGGCAGGGCACCTCCCGACGTAGCCCTCACGTATCGTCGTCTGAATTGCGCCTGAGAGTTCAATATGTAGCCCCAGCGGATACATGAAGTTGGAAAGCGCTAGGATTTCCTGAATGCGGTCTTGGTCGCTCCACTGTCTCTGGACCAGGTCAAATTGGGGAACGAGGGCCAAGCTTTGTGCAATGTTGGAATCGGAGACAAATGGAGGGAGCGCCTCAATCATAGGATTTCCCTGCATTCGAGGGTTGCTTTGTCGCGTATACCGCGCCTTTACTGCTCTCATGATTGACTCCAGAATTTGATTTGACGCGCCTTGTTTGCCAGGCCGGACGCCAAGCGGCGGGCAGTCGAAAGGGACGTCGAAGGTTGGTCTGCCGGCATGGTGAAGGCCCCCCGTGCCGTTGCCGTGTCAGCAAGACAGTTTTCGGCGACGGTGCCACGCCGTTCCCTAGCCAGCTCGGTACGGCGATCTTCAGGTAAGTTCTTTCTGCCTGCGCTCTTGGACTTTCCCTTCTTCGCCTGCTTTGCTAAGGCTTTGGCGGGTTCCGTCGTCTTCTGGCTCTCATGGCGAAACTTGATTCGCTCCTGTTGCTGTTTATGCCGGACGACCTTCAGCAACTGCGCTTCAGCTTTGCGGAAGCTAAGGGTCTCTTCGCGCGACAGGCCGCGATACTGACTGCTGCGTGGCGCGAGGGTCGCCGCTACGAGCCTTCCATCGATGACAACATGGATCACATCAACTTGATTGCGATGCGCATAGCAATCGACCGGATAAGTTGGCGTGCCAGTGCGAGCGAACTTCGAATGGAGAGCCTCGTCTACTGGGATGTAGTAGAGACTCCCTTGGCGCAACCCATGTTTCGTCACCCACGCCTCCAGCCGGGGCAGCAATGCGGTCCGCAGCTTATGCTCAGAGACGCGCGCAAGGCGTCCCGCATTCGTCTGAATTTCATGGTTCCAGACGTTGACTGGGGTTGCCATGAACTTCTCTGAGATTTGCCTAACGGTGAGACGATAGCTGTCGCGAGGGCTGTTGTTGTGGCGGATAATGTCCAGAAGAATGAGTCGCTGAAGCTCACGCAAAGTCAAAGCTGCGGTTTCGCTTCCATCGGATTTCTGGCGCGCGTCCCGGTCTTTGGCGGGGCTATATCCAGGCGCAAAATCCGCAATCGCGACGTGCGTAGTTCGAAACTTCTGTTCAACGAGAGGCTTCCAATCCGGACGGCACGACGGCAGATTCATGACCGTCACGGACAGTTCGTCTGAGAGGCGAGAGGCCTCCCGGCTCATGGCCTCGCCCCGATCGGCGTGGAACTCGACGGGTAATATTTGATGGGCAGGCCAGTCAGCTTCGTTGTAATCAACACCGAGGGCTTCGCACATCTTTTGCTTGTCTTCCGAGATACTGAAGATCGCGTGTAGGGCGGCGTCCCAGCTTGCGTTCTCCAGGCCAAGGTACCAACCAACGATCAGTCTCGATCTGACCTCGATGATGTAGATCAGCGTCGGCCGACCGATAATTCTGGACCGATCGTCCGAGAAAACGATTGTGACGTCGATAATGGTCGCATCAATTTCATAGACTTGACCGGCGAATACCACTTTTTGCTCCACTGAGCCGAGGATCGGGCGGTGCATGAGTGGAAATTGCTTGGGGCCAGCCCGCAGCCGCAAGACAAATTCCTTCTCGTAACGCGTCCGAAGATAGTGTGCGAATTGCCGTCGAGTGGGCATCTGCCCCAGGTCTCGATACAGCACCCGTCCCTCTACGTCCAAGCGCTTGTAATGTTTGTCTTCAAGTGAGTCGTATGCGGCGCTGATCGTAACTTTATCGCTGGCGAGATAGACCGTCCGAATGATGTCCTCGAAGTTCCTTCGGTCGTCGTCCGTCAAAACATAACCCGGGTAGCCTTCGGGTTTCCGTCCGCGGAAGGCATCTTTGGGCTGAGCATCTGAGGTGCTGCGTCGAGTCACCAAGGCAGCAATGCACTGGCCCATTTGCCAGTATTTCTTGAGGTATGAGGCGATCGTGTTCTTGCAGTTTTTCACCTCGTGAGCTCGCTCAGTGATCAATTCCCATCGCGAGCCTCGTCGCAGAATCGCATCATTCATGACTAATGGCTCAATGATCGCCCAGCGTGCGTGTGCGAGGTCGAGCTCCGCATCGCTGCATTGACGGTGAGCTTCGAGGTTCTCGGCGTCCACGCCGATCAAACGAACGTTACGAAGTGCCTCGGTCTCAACTTTCAGTGGCCAGGCTCGCATGTCGTGCGCTCGTATGACATATGAATAAGCAGGCTCTTTTGCATCACACAAGTGGATGAACCGATTACCTTCCGGATCAATGAATTGGTCATTCCTGAACAAGATCATGGCAGTTCCCCAGAAGTAGTGATTTCCCCGAGAGGCGTATCGAGAATCTCAGTCGCTGTAAGCGGCGCTCTGACTCTCCGTTCGATCATGAGGCGTTTCAGGAGGCGGATCGATGTTCCCGCTTCCAGCGAACGAGCGGCGTCAAAGGACTCACACGCAGCTCTAGCGGTAGTGAGGCCGTCGGCGTACTTGAGTTGTTGTTCAAAGTCGTCCAAGTGAGCCTCGACTCTGTTGCCGTTTTCAGTAGTTTCGTCATCACCTGAGCGAGCGCTGTAGATCCACTGAATGTTCTCTACCGCACGATGTGGAAGCTTCGTGTCGAGAATGAGATGGTGAGGAATGCCCATGTCCTGCAGCGTTGTGCGGGCAATTTCCAATTTGGCGACGGAACGTTTGCTCTGCAGTTCTGCGGAGGTTTTCGCTGCAATGGCCTCTACGCTCCGCTTGCCGTCGCGAACGAAATCCACCAAGAAGTCAACAGTCATGACGACCGGCACTTCCGAATGCGGATAGACAGGGTGCTTCAGACCTAGTCGGCTAGCGACCTCTAGCGTTTGATCGCGATCCAGGGGGTACTGTTCGCGAATGTCGATAACCTCCTTGGACCGCTCAAGCAGCAAGTAAACGTTGTGTTCCAGTCCACTCAGTAGATGGAGTGTGCGGCCAACTTTGATTGATGGCACGCGACGAGATTGGCCGATCGACGACAGGTCGAAAACCGTAATGAACGGTCGATAATCCGTGCCATGCCCGGACCCGCGTCCTTCTTTGAATAATTGACGAAGTTTAGTTTCCGTCATTGGGGTGTGTTTGGTCGCCATTATTCCCTCGGGTAAAAGACGAGTGGGAGCGGCCCAGGCCTTATGGCTTGGGCAGGAATAAATCAGTGATAACGGAGCTCGATATGAGCCTGCGTTACTGAATCGGCTAGGTTGAGATAATGCGCATGTCGAATCCTCGGTTTAATAATTGGAGTCGAGGAAGCACGGGACTTTACTAGGCACGAGCGTGCCCGGCGGCGCGCTTGACGCGCCGCTTGAGATCCTTTAGGATCGTGCGAAGGTATGTTCTGCCTAACGCACAGTCCCGAGCCGTCATTCCTGGTGGAACAGGAATGACGGCTTTTGTGCTTTCACGATGGGAAACAGTGGGCGATATGTTGCGATGAGTTCAGTCCTTTCTAATTTTGGGGATCGAATTCTGCCGTATTTCGCCAGAAATTCAAACTCATCGGACATCTGCGGTTGCGACTGTCGCGGCTCGCGGTTATAGTGCGAACTTCACTAGATAAAATAAAAAAATAAATGTGAAAAATTTATGGCGTGAGCTTGTTTATTTGAGATAGGTTTTGCACGGTCGGTATTAATCGATATTAATGTCGGACACCTTTTGGCGCCTCCAAAAGTAATAGTTTGTAAATTATTTTTTGGATCGTGCGCATGTCCCCCCCTTCGATTTGAGAGATCTGCCCGCGAGCAGGAGTGGAAAGTTGTAGGGTGTCGCGAGGAAGGCTCCAGCACTCCTCAATGTCTCTAAGAATCAGGTCCGTGATTCGGCGCAGGTCTTGCGATCTCGGCGGCGGAAAGTGAAGCAATTCGAACCGGCTTAGCAATGGCTCAGGTAGCGCATTAAGCGAATTTGCGGTGCTGACGTATAGGCAATGTGAGAGGTCGCACTCCGTCATTAGAAAAACGTCACCGAAGCGGGCTGCACTGAGCGGCTCTAGGAGATCCAGTAACGCGTCGTGGGGTCTGCCACCATGCGCTTCTACAGCAACTTGGGCTTTGTCCAACTCATCAAGGATCACTATTGGGTTCGCAAGGCGATGCTGCAGCATGAACTCCACGACCCGTGATGCTCTGCTGCCAGCCCAGCCTCGAGTCTGGCCTTTGAGCAACTTCGCATCACTCATGCCGGCCATGTTAATGATCAGTCCTCTGACATCAAGCAGTGTGGCCAGCCGGCGTGCATATCGTGTCTTACCGCAGCCGGGTGCGCCCGCAAGAAGTATCGGCCGCCAGCCTAGCCGTGTGCTTCCCCAGCGAGACCTCGCTAGCAGTCCATCGACAATGAACCTCGAGACTTCCGAGGCCCACGGAAACTCTTCCTCGAGCGCTTGGAAAATGGCGTAGAGCTTCGTCTCGCTAGGTAGGGGAACTAAGGGTGTGTCTTCCTTGAGCGACTCATAGGTGGTGAGGTAGTCAGCCTCATGTGGATCGGAAGATTTCGGTATCTCTCCCAGAAGAATGGGGGTCGCGTGATTTCTGCCGTGTGGTGAGTTGGCGGCTTGCGACCGGCACCGTGGGGCGGGTGTAAAGATCGCGAGATGTCGGGGCTGAGGGACTCGAAAGACGTGTGCTTCGATTTCGTTCTGAATGACGGCATAGCGTTGATGGTGGAGCTCATCATCCTGGGTGCCCTGAGAGGCGCCAGCAACGAGTAGCGGCCAGCAGTCCGCGATACGCGACCACTCCACTGCGCGCCAGTTCGGTGGCATAGATTGCTCAACTTCGGCACATGTTGGCAGCGTCAGCCAACACGCGATGAGGTCCAGTGCGACTGAAAACTCTCTGGCGGTCCAACCGAGAAATAGCTGAGGCTTAGCCTTGTGGATGGCGGCAGCGCCAAGGATCCAGGCGTACATCGTGTCTAGGTCCGCCGCCACCGTGGTGCCGCGTCTGATGCTGCCTGTTTTCGTCGTGAGCTGTGGCAGAGGGAGGCATAGGCTTCTATGACAGCGCAGATCGCGCAACCGGAGGCATTGAGACGCCAATGCGGCGCAACCCTGAACGTCTCCCAGCCTCGCGCTTAGCTGATACCAAGCCCGAGCTTCATTCGGCGTGCAACCCAACCGTAGGGCTTCTTCTGAATCCAAGGCTTGACCAACGTCCCTCGCAGCGCGGGCGCGCTCACGCGGTCGGAGCGTAAGGTCCAACGCGATTCGGATGCTGTCGGCAAGTGCGAGCGTGACTTCGGTAGGCAGCAGTAGCGCCGCGGATTGCAGCTCGCAACATTCCTTATGTGTCAGCGGACTTTCCAGAGTCATGGCCGCGCTCCCGGAGGCGTTTCTCAACGGTTTTTCTCACACTACGACTTCTTCAAATAGCTGCCTATCCGAGGTCGTGGAGGGTGTGCGGGCGCCTGTTCAAGAAAAATTGTTCGCAGATCAATTTGTTCAACAGGAATTGTTCTGCGGACGACGTAAGTCCTTGATTTCACATTGAGCTCGCTATCGAGCCCTGAGGCGGCGAGAGTTGTCACGACGCATTAGCGCAACTTGGTGGGTACAGTGACGGAGGCAGCGTTTTGCTGACAAGTCCGGCGTAGCGAGGGGGCAAGTCGATGAAATGAATAAGCTATTTGCTCGACAAGCACTTGAAGTGAATCTCTGAAGAAATTTTTTTGTTCAGTCCTCCAGGGCTTGGCTGGATGGTTCATGAAAATTGTTCAGGTTCAGTGGAGAATTGAGCGGAAACAGAGCGCGATGACTGGCGCATCTTCAACCGCAGCGGCATTACGCATTTGGTCTCGATCAGCGGCATGCACGTGACGTCGATCGCCGGCATTGCGGGCGTGCTG